>Ga0315535_1001948_pt1 | contig 13510 bp, 14 predicted proteins | sample SalMarSW160220MG_2_FD_203092 | JGI IMG/M metagenome (GOLD analysis project Ga0315535, IMG submission 203092) | Salt marsh sediment microbial communities from the Plum Island Ecosystem LTER, Massachusetts, United States - Salt Marsh Sediment SW1602-20 ...
TTTCCTTTTTTCACGAAACCCGCGGATCTTCAAACAACAGTCGCCAGTATTGTTGAAGAGGTATTGGCAGGAAAGTTTAAGGCCTGAGCAGTCATCACATTTTTAATTACGACAGGTAGCTATGTTAAAACCAAGGAAAAAATTGACCAAGCGTGAAATCAAGGAAGATGGGCTGGTGACCACTTATTTTCGAGTGCAAAAATATTTTAAAAAACATCAAAAAATAATTCAATACACACTTATGGGATTGGCTGCAGTCGTTGTGATCAGTGTTTTAATGGTTCGCAGCAAGAAAAATACGGAACGGGCTGTGATTGAAAAAATGGGTATTGCAGAACAATATTACTATACAGGAAATACTGGCAAAGCCGTTGAAATGTTCAAAGAGATCATTGAAACATATCCTGGAGCCGAAGCAAGCAGAAATGCCGTGTTTTTACTGGCAAATTCCTATTTTTCAAAACAGGATTATGATCAGGCAGAAAAATATTTCCGCCTGTTTTATGAAAAATATAATAAAAATGATATTTTTACGGCTTCAAGTCTGGCAGGCATAGCGGCATGTATGGAATCGAAAAATGAATTTGCGGAAGCGGCAGCCATGTATGAGAAAGCCGGGAAAAAATCAGAAGGCAGTTTTGAAGCACCTTTTCACCTGGAGAATGCTGCAAGGTGTTATTTGCTTGCAGGAGATAAAGAAGCAGGGAAACGAATTTATCAGATGATTTTGGATCGTTATCCAAAATCGGAACTAAACCGTCAAAATGAATTTATTCTGCAGTCTTTGTAAAAGCGGTTCTAAAACAGAAAATCGGTTCCGGTAATATTTTTTCTTGCATAAAGACATTTGATTTTTTATATTTATACGGTGTGGAAAGTGGGTTGCAAGCCCACTTTTTTTAATGGGCTGAAATTGAATAGAATTTAATAAGATATATATATTGTATAAATGCCCAGTTAAAATGATCAACAACAATAAGGAAAGCGATCAATGAATATTGACATCGTTGAGGCCGTCTCCCAAATTGCAAAAGAGAGAAACATCAATCGTGAAGCGCTGGTTGAAATTCTGGAGAGCATTTTTTTGTCCATGATTAAAAGGAAATACGGGACAACGGATAATTTTGAGATTTTTGTCAATATAGACAAGGGAGAGGTGGAAATATATCAAAACAAGGTCATCGTTAAAGAGGTGACTGACCCGGTGACTGAAATCGCCATAGAAAAGGCAAGGGAAGTAGGTCCCGATTTGGAACTGGGTGATGAGTATGTTGAAATTATCGATCCCACAAGTTTCGGGCGAAGACTGATCACTTCGGCAAAGCAGGGACTAAACCAAAAGATTCGTGAATCGGAAAAAGAAGTTCTCTTTAATGAATTCAAGGATCGAATCGGAGAAATCATTGTCGGGGATATTAGGCAGATCAACCGCGACGAGATTTTAATCGCAGTCGATCATATGGAAGTTGTCCTGCACAAATCCGAGCAAATATACAATGAACGGTGTCATCGCGGTGATACGATCCGTGCAGTTATCAAGGATGTAACCCGTACAAACAGGGGGCCGGAAGTAATCGTTTCCAGAACCGATTCCAAATTTCTGGTTCGTCTTTTTGAAATAGAAGTACCGGAAATTTACGATGGGATTATCGAAATTAAAGGAGTTGCCCGATTCCCCGGAGACCGGGCCAAGGTCGCTGTTTTTTCGAATGACAAGCGGATCGATGCGGTCGGAGCCTGTGTCGGATTAAAAGGTGTGCGAATTCAGGCCATTGTCAAAGAATTAAATAACGAAAAAATCGATGTAATCAACTGGAGCAGTGAACCGGAAATTTTTATCAGCCGAGCGTTAAGCCCCGCAAAACCGATTCGAATCATCATGGAAGAGGCAAAAAAGCAGGCAACAGCAGTGATTTCGGACGAACAAATATCTTTGGCCATCGGAAAAGGAGGGCAGAATCGTCAGCTTGCTTCAATACTGACGGGATATGAGATCACGACTGTAAAAGAGTCCGAATGGGCCGCCTCGGAAAGCAAGGAAGAGAAATTGTTGCTTGAAGATATTCCTGAATTGTCTAAAACAGTTCTTAAGAAGCTCATTGATGCGGGGTACGAAACAGCGGATGAGATTCTGGATGCGGGCAAGGATGTACTTTGCGAGTTAAAGGGATTGGGAGAAAAGAAAGCAGAAAAGATTATTGATATTTTAAATTCCTATTACGAAATGGAGCCGCAGGGAAAAAAGAAAGAATCAATCGATTCGATTGAATCATAAACTGAAGTTGATGGAGAGTAAGTTTGGAAGGAAAAATTAAAAAGGATACTAAAAAGAAGCGTATCTATCAGGTTGCCAAAGAATTTCATATTTCAAATGAAGCACTTATTGAATTTCTCAACGGACAAAAATTCAAAGTGACAAACCATATGGCACCTTTGTCTGCTGAGGTGTATGATCTTGTCCAGGAAAAATTCGGCCTCAAAGAGATTGAAGTTGAAAAAGAATCCGATATCAGAAGAAAAATCCAGGAAAAGAAAAAAGAGGATGAACTGCGCAAGGAAGCGATACGGCACGAGATAGATGAGATTCTTGAGCTCTCCAAAACGGATATTTATAAAACTGAAAAGAAGAAAAAAGTTCCGGCTGTAAAAGGAAAAAGAGCAGAAGAGGAAGCCGTAAAAGAAATTAAAGCGGGAGAGCAATCCAGGGAAATTGAATCGGAAAAAAAGCAGGCAAAAAAGGAACCCGGTGAGATTATTCAAAAGGCTGCTCGAATTGAGAAGAAAACCAAGGAGATAAAGTCTGAAATTACTGATAAGCCGGTCCGTCATTTAAAAAGAAGACCAAAAATAAAAAGAAGAGAAGAAGATGAGGATCGTATTGAATTATCCTCTTTGAAAGTGGTAAAGGGGATAGGGGAGAAGAAAGGGGTCCCAGAGAAAAAAGAAGAAGAAGGCTTCACTTCTCCATCGAAAAAGAAAAAGCGGCGGAAACGAAAACGCAGAAAAGTCACTGTACAAATTGATGAAAAAGAAATAGAGGCCTCGATTAAAGAAACGCTTGCCAAAATGGGGGAGACAACAAAACGGAAGCGGCGAAGAAGAGATAAGGATACAGGTGAAGAAGTTATCGAGGAAGGAAATTTTATTAAAACAACAGAGTTTGTATCGGTAGCGGAACTGGCTAATCTTATGAATGTAGATTCAAGCGAAGTTATTCAATCTTGTCTTTCACTGGGATTGATGGTTTCTATCAATCAGCGTCTGGAACATGATACTATTTTAATGGTAGCCGATGAGTTTGGATTTGATGTCAAATTTCAAACTGAATATGGCGAGGAATCTTTAGAAGAAAATCTGGAAGAAGAGGAAGAGGATATATCTACCCTGAAAGAACGCCCGCCTGTCGTAACGATTATGGGACACGTCGATCATGGAAAAACTTCGCTTCTGGATTATATAAGAGAAAGTAATATCATCGCTGGGGAATCCGGCGGTATTACCCAGCACATTGGTGCTTATGAGGTCAGTTTTAAGGGAAGGAAAATTACTTTTCTGGATACTCCCGGTCACGAGGCTTTTACCGCCATGCGGGCAAGAGGAGCTCAGGTTACAGATATTGTTGTTCTTGTTGTGGCAGCTGATGATAATGTAATGCCGCAAACGATAGAAGCCATTAATCACGCAAGGGCAGCAGGTGTACCCATTGTTGTTGCAATCAATAAGATAGACAAACAAAATGCCGATGTGGAACAAATTAAAAAGGGGCTTTCGGAGCATAATGTTCTGGTTGAACAATGGGGAGGCAAGGTTCAGTGCGTTGAAATTTCCGCAAAAACCGGTCAAAATGTGGATCACCTTCTGGAATCTATTCTGCTCGAATCTGAAATTCTCGAATTAAAGGCAAATCCGGATTGTATGGCAAAAGCGGTTATCATTGAGACACGCGTGGAACATGGACGAGGTATTGTCGGGACTATATTGATAAAAAAAGGTACGCTGAGGAAAGGACAACCTTTCGTAGCAGGTCAGCAGTACGGAAGAGTAAGGGCCATGTTCGATGAAAGAAACCAGCCCGTTACTTCCGCACCGCCGTCTACTCCGGTTCAGGTTTTGGGATTCAATGGGATTCCACAGGCAGGCGATGTATTTTCCATTGTAGAATCGGAACAACAGGCCAGAGAAATCGGGCTGAAGCGGCAGCAGCTTCGAAGAGAACAGAGTTTTAGGCAGGTTAAAAGGCTGACCCTGGATCAGATTTCAAAACAGATTGCAGAGGGAATCGTCAAGGAGCTTTCCATTATCATCAAAGCGGATGTGGATGGATCTGTCGAAGCTTTGAGCGATTCACTTATGGATTTGGGCAATGAGGATGTTTCCGTCCGCATTATTCATAAGGGGGTCGGGTCAATTGCGGAATCGGATGTACTTTTAGCTGAAGCTTCCCGTGCAGTGATTATTGGATTTCATGTTTCTCCTTCCGTTAAGGCAAAAGAACTGGCGCAAAGAGAAAATGTCGACATTCGTCTTTATAAAGTCATTTACGACGTTGTGAACGATATCAAACTGGCACTTTCAGGATTGCTGGAACCGGAATTGAGCGAAGAGATTATTGGAACGGTAGAGATAAGAGATATTTTTAAAGCTTCCAAGGTCGGTAATATTGCCGGTTGTTTTGTGGTTTCCGGAAAAATTGTTAGAAAGTGCTTGGCTCGATTGCTCCGTAATGACCAGGTGATTCATGAAGGTAAAATATCCTCACTCAAACGGTTCAAGGAAGATGTCAAGGAAGTGGCCAGCGGATTTGAATGCGGGATTACACTTGAAGGATTCAATGATGTCCAGGTGGATGATAAAATCGAAGCCTATCGAATTATTGAAACAGCAAGAACGTTAGAATAATGCTTATCGGTACCATTCAAATCGAATTGTTTTTACCGGGGGCTGGTTCTTTAAAAGAAAAACGTTTTGTATTGAAAAGTATAAAAACCAAAATCCGGAATTTATTCAACGTTTCCATTGCGGAAGTTGATTTTTTAGATAAATGGCAGCGTTCCATTTTGGGAATTGCCTGCGTCGCGAATAATAGGCGGTTTATCGACGAAACATTAAGCAAGGTCATGGGAGCAGTCGCAAAAGAGGATCGAATCGAAATCATCGATCAGGTCATTGAAATATTTTGAAAAATGCCAAGCAATCGATCAAAAAAAGTTGCCACACAGATCAAGAATGAAATTGGCAATTTATTACAAACGCAAATCAAGGATCCTCTCATCGGATTTGTCACCATTACGAATGTGCAAATGTCAGATGATTTGAGGAATGCAAAAGTTTATTTTAGTGTCCTTGGGGACAGTGAAAATAAGGAAAAATCAATACAAGGACTAAACCGGGCGAGAACGTATATACAGAATGAAATCGGTTCCAGGCTGGGATTGCGTTATGTTCCTATCGTAAATTTTTATATCGATGAAACTCTGGAATACCAGGAACATATTAACGAATTATTAAAGTCGCTGGATTCTACAGATATGGCGGGTGAAAGCTAAGAAAATAAATTATGGAGTGTCAAACAAAGAAACATTTAAACCGTCTTTTAGAAATCAAGTCGTATGTGGAACAGACAGATGATTTTTTAATTACAACCCATATTCGTTCGGATGGTGATTCGATTACATCCATTCTTCTTTTTGCTTCTATTTTACGGTTCCTGAAAAAACGTTTTTGTGTTTATATCGATGACGATATTCCGAGAAAATTAAATTTTCTCCCGGACATAGAGACTGTCGAGAACGGTAATAACAAAGGATGTGCATTCCAGCCCAGATGCGTTGTTGTCATGGATTGTTCCAGCCTTGATCGTGTTGGTTGTGTTAATAAGTTTGTTACAAAAGAATCAGTTATCATCAATATAGACCATCATCCGGGAAATCAGTCCTTTGGGGAATTTAATCTTGTCGATCCCGGGGAGAGCAGTACTGTAGAAATTGTCTATTCGTTGTTTTCCCTGTGGAATATTCCGCTTTCTCCGGAAAGTGCAACATTGATTTTTACCGGCATTATGAGTGATACGGGCAAGTTTGTATTTCCGAATACAACCTACCGTTCCCTGTCGATTTGTGCGGAAATGGTAAAACGCGGTGCCAAACCGGATAGGATTGCTTCGAATCTTTATTTTAGAAATTCCACGAATACTTTAAAGGCGCTGGCCGCGGCTTTGAATACGCTTGAATTTTATTGCGAAGGGGTTATTTCTTCAATTTATTTGAGTTACGAAGATTTATCTCGAAACGGAGAAGTCGATACGGAAGGATTTGTCGATTATTTACTCACGATAGAAGATACGGAAGTCGTTTTTTTTATGTTGGAAGAGAAGAAAGATTTTTATCGTGTGAGTTTTCGTTCGAAAAGAAAAGTGGACGTCAACGAAATCTCAAAATATTTCGATGGCGGAGGACACAGCCGGGCATCGGGCTGCTGTATTCAAGGGAAGCTGGATGAAGTCAAAAAAAAGATACTGGAAAGAATAAAAAAATATTTATAAAACATGGAAAAGTTTTACAGCACATTTGCGATTGATCGGGAAAACGGAGGAATAATAAGCATTAACAAGCCTTTGGGAATGACTTCGTTCCATGTCGTGCATCTCGTCAGAAAGTGGACCAATTTTGAAAAAGTCGGACATGCGGGGACACTTGACCCCATGGCCACGGGCGTTCTTCTTCTTTGCCTTGGCCGTGCAACAAAACAGGTTTCAAAGTTGATGGAATGGGAAAAGACCTATATCGGGACAATTAAGCTTGGAACATCAACAGAAACAGATGATAGCGAGGGAGAAGTTCTTTTCCGTCACAAAGTGGATGATTTTTCAACTGAAATGATCATTGAAACGCTTGAAAAATTCTGCGGCAGGATTCATCAAACACCGCCAATGTATTCTGCAATAAAAAAAGACGGAAAGAGGCTGTATAAATTGGCCAGAAAAGGAATCCATATCCAACGGGAACCGAGAGAGGTCCACGTGCATCGGATAGACCTTTTGGAGTGGAACAATCCAAAACTGACAATTCAAATTACATGTTCAAAGGGCACCTATGTTCGCGCCCTGGCAAGAGATATTGGGAATCATCTGGGAACAGGGGCCTTTTTATCTTCTTTAAAAAGGATACGTATCGGGCCACATAAATTGGAAGAAGCCTGTTCACTTGAAGCAATTGAATCTATGTGTCATGCTGATGAATGTATATCCGTATAGTTCTGAAATTCCCCGTTTGAAACGTGTTATTGCGACGCTGGGGACTTTTGACGGTGTTCATCGGGGACATCGGAAAATCATAAAATATCTGGTTGAAAGAGCGCAAAAACTAAACGGGAATTCCCTGCTTGTCACGTTTGACAAACATCCATTAAAGGTCATCAAAGATGGAGCCGGTTCGGTTGAAAATCTGTCTGCTTTTGATGAGAAGATCGCAATTATAGAGTCTCTGGGAGTGAAATATACTTTGCTTATTCCATTTACCAGGGAAATATCTCAATACGAACCTGAATATTTTTTAAAAAAGATAATTCTGGATCGATTGGAAGTGCATGAATTTGTAATTGGATATGATCATGCTTTCGGGAAAGGCCGCAGAGGAGACAGAAATTTTCTGATTGAGCTTGGTAAAAAATCGGGTTTTTCCGTCCATGTGGTAAATCCGGTTCGGATTAATAATGAGGTTGTCAGCAGCACGAGAATTCGTCAATTGCTTGATCAGGGAAAGATTCAAAGCGCCAATGAGATGCTGGGTAGCAATTACTCTCTGAATGGTGTTGTAAAAAAGGGCAAGGGAATGGGAGAGAAATGGGGCGTTCCGACTGCCAATCTTTTTTTGTCCGATGATAATCAGAAATTAATACCGAAGAATGGCATTTACGCCGTGCTCGTATATTTGGGTAAAAAGCGTTTTCAGGGGGTCTGTTATATTGGAACTTGTCCCACTGTAGACGGAAATCAAAGAGAGATTGAGATACATCTGCATCGGTTTCAAGGCGATCTGTATGATCGGGAATTAAAGATTGAATTTATCGATTATATTCGAGAAGAAAAAAAATTTGAGAACGTTGATGTAATGGTATCAGAGATAGAAAAGGACAAAGCGACAAGTATAAAGATATTGTCGAAAATTACAGGAGGAATACATGGGCTTGAACAGTGAGTCTAAAAAGGAAATGATCAGTAAATTTGGTAAAAATCCCCAGGATACGGGGAGAACGGAAGTTCAAATTGCACTTCTCACCAAAAGGATTGAACATTTGACGGAACATTTTAAAGTGCATAAAAAAGATCATCATTCGCGAAGAGGGTTGCTGAAACTGGTTGGCCAGAGAAGAAGGCTTTTAGACTATTTAATCCGTTCGGATATTGAAAAATATCGAGATTTGATTAAAGAATTGGGAATACGGCGCTAAAACAGATCGTATTCATATTTGAATCATAAAAATAAATTAAAACGATCAATAATTACTAACTTATCCTGATGATTGTTTTTTTTAGGAGTTAATCTAAATGTTATGTAACAAAAGTATTGAATTGGGGGAAAGAACACTCAGTATCGAAACCGGAAAAATCGCAAAACAGGCCGATGGCACTGCAGTCGTTCGGTACGGTGATACTGTCATTCTTGCGACAGTCTGCGCGAGCAGGGAACCGATCGAAAACAGAGGATTTTTTCCACTTTCTGTTGAATACCGGGAGAAGGCATATGCCGCAGGAAAAATCCCCGGTGGATTTTTCAAACGGGAAGGAAGACCTTCGGAAAAGGAAATATTGAGTGCCAGATTAATCGATCGTCCCATTCGTCCTCTTTTCCCAAAGAACTATAACCATGAAGTTCAGGTCATCATTACTGTCCTGTCATCAGACAGGGAAAACGATGCCGATGTTTTAGGAACGATAGGAGCTTCCGCAGCAATTTCAATTTCCGGAATACCGTTTGACGGACCTGTCGCTGCCATGAGAATTGGGAGGATTGGCGGCCAGTTTATAATCAATCCGACTTTCAGTCAGCTAGAAAAAAGCGATCTCAATATAGTTGTAGCCGCTTCCGAAGACGCAATTGCGATGGTAGAAGGTGAGGCTTTTGAGATTTCCGAAGCGGATCTTGTTTCGGCTCTTGAATTCGGACACATAGAAATTAAAAAAATTATCAAGATGCAAAATGAACTCATCAAAGAAGTCGGTAAAGAGAAACAGACAATTGAAGAAAGTCCGATTGATGAAGAACTAAAGCAGAACGTTATTCGGGAAACGAAAAAAGCATTCGAGAAAATTTTAGGAATCAAGAGCAAGCTAGAAAGATCGAATATTGTTGCCCAGTCACTGAAAGAAATTCAGGAACAATTGGCTGAAGCCTATCCTGAACAAGAATCCGTCATTGCTGAGATGTTTTTCGAAACAGAAAAAGAGCTGATGAGAAGTATGATACTCGATAAAAAAGTGAGGATCGACGGCAGGCAGTATGACGACATCCGGGATATTACATGTGAAATTTCAGTGCTTCCGCGAACTCACGGCTCGGCGCTTTTTACGAGAGGTGAAACGCAGAGTTTGACAGCAGTCACACTTGGTACCAAAGTGGACGAGCAGCGGATCGAAGGCCTGGATGGGGAATCCTGGAAAACCTATATGCTGCATTACAATTTTCCGTCATTCAGTGTTGGAGAAGTAAAACCTTTTCGAGGTCCGGGTCGGCGGGAAATCGGACACGGTAATCTGGCTGAACGGGCTCTTAAACCCGTGATTCCTTCTGAAGAAACATTTCCCTATACCATCAGGATTGTTTCCGATATTCTTGAATCCAACGGATCCTCTTCGATGGCCACGGTGTGCGCCGGATCACTTTCCATGATGGATGCCGGAGTGCCGGTGAAAGATGCAGTAGCCGGGATTGCCATGGGGCTCATTAAAGAAGAAGAAAAAGTGGCGATTTTAACTGATATCATCGGGGATGAAGATCATCTCGGAGATATGGATTTTAAAGTGGCCGGGACCAGGAAGGGCATTACCTCGTGCCAGATGGATATCAAAATAAAGGGTGTATCTTCAGAACTTCTCACTGATGCCCTTGAAAAAGCCAATCATGCAAGAATCAAGATTCTGGACATTATGAGTCAGACCATCTCGAAATCAAAGGAAGATCTTTCTCCATATGCTCCAAGAATTTTCTCAATGAGAATCGATACAGATGATATTGGAATGGTGATTGGTCCGGGTGGGAAAATGATTCGTGAAATAATCGAGAAATCGGGTGCTGAAATAAATATTGATAATGATGGTATCGTTCAAATTGCCTCTGCTGATGTTAATTCCTGCCAGATTGCAAAGGAGATGATTGAAGATCTGGTGCGAAAACCTGAAATCGGGAAAATATACAAAGGCAAGGTAAAGAAGATCACCAATTTTGGCGCTTTTTTGGAAATTCTTCCTGGCAAGGAAGGATTGCTTCACATCTCTGAGATCGCGCTTCAACGTGTTAATCGGGTGGAAGATCACCTTAAATTGGGCGATGTCATTGAAGTCAAATTGCTGAATATCAGCCCAGAAGGCAAATTTGACCTCAGCAGAAAAGCAGTTTTGAAAATGGAACAAGGACAAGAATAAAATTCGATTTTATCAAGCGAATGGTTGTTTGCTTCAATCGTTTTGAGTTTGATTTGAACAGACCAAATAAAAAACATGTTCCGATTCTTACCTTTCATAAAGTTGATACGGATTTTGAGTGGGGGGTGACGCGAATCACCCCCGGTCAATTCCGGCGGATACTGGAATTCCTTAAAAAAAACGGATATCATTCTATTTCTCTCGAGCAGCTAATCGATTGTACATTTCCACTTCCCGAGAAACCGGTTATCCTGACTTTTGATGACGCTTATGACAGTATATACCGGTATGCCGCGCCATTGATGCTGGAACATGGATTTACAGGAACGATTTTTGTCATTTCCGAGTTTGTCGACCGCTGGAACGACTGGGATGTCAATATGGGAGGCAAAAAGTTTAAGCATCTTTCCTGGAGCCGGCTTGCAGAATTAAAGAAATTGGGATTCGAGATTGAATCGCATGGTATGACACATGCTGATATGACACAGATCGATGATGGTCGTTTATTTCAGGAATTGTCCAATTCAAGGAGAGAGATTGAAAACCATGTCGGGCATCAAGTTCAATTTATCTCTTTTCCATTCGGAAGATATAACGACCGGGTCATTGATACGGCAGTTCGCTGTGCCTATAAAAAAGGGTGTGGATATTTCAGGAAAAATCTGAACCGTAAGGAAGAAATGTTTATTTTAGAAAGAAAAGCGTGCTATCTTTTTGATACGATGTGGAATCTCAGAGCGAAATTAGAGCAGTCTCCCTGGACATTTATGGAAAATTTGAAACTTCGGGCGGTTAATCTGGGTTCTTATGGAACCTTGCTGCTTAAAAAGGGGGAATATCGTTAGTTAGAAAATAGTGCTTTTATTGAGGTCAACCATGCCGAATTTGACTATCAGACGATTATATTATACGGTGCGTGATGTCAGGGAAATTGCCAAGATTTCATCCCAAACATTGAGGTTGTGGGAAGAAAAATTCCCGGTTCTTCACCCTGCCAAAAGTAAAGCCGGAAGACGGCTGTTCAAACAGAATGACCTGGATACAATTCTATGCATTAAAAAACTGAAAGATGCCGGATACAAAGATACGAAAATACTTGAACTTTTACAGAATGCCGAAACACATTTTAACATAGATGATGTGATCGAAAGAAAGCATAAGACAGAGAAGCGGAAATTTATGCATGAAATTTTTCACGATTTGGAAGAGATTTTAAAGATTTTGGACGAAAATTGAAAAGTTCATCCGCTGTAATGTCCGCGCAACATCTCTTCATGTCATTCAATAATTTTACCTTTTGAATAAGACCCCAGAATTTTTAAAAATGATGTAATTTCCTTCAAATGATTGATCGCGTTTTGGCAGGTTACTTCCTCCATACTTCCGTCAAAATCGAGATAGAACCAGTACTTCCAGGGACCTTTGCGCAGCGGACGTGATTCAATTTTTAACAGATTAATCTCTCTCAGGAAAAAAACACTCAGCGCCTTGAACAGGGCCCCGGGGATGTCTTTTGTGCTGAACACAATGGATGTTTTTGCGTCTTTTTTAGGGTTCTGCGGTGTTTTAGCAATAATCAGAAAACGTGTAAAATTCTGATGATTGTTTTCAATGTCCTTTTTCAGGACATGCAATCCATAATCCTGGCCTGCTCTTGAACTTGCGATTGCGGCACTGTTTATCTTGTTGTTTTCCATTATAAATCTTGCGGATCCCGCGGTATCATACATGGGGGTAATTTCGACTCCTTTAAGAGTTTCCAGGAAATTTGAACATTGTTCAAGTGCCTGCGGATGCGAACAGATTGATTTAACATCAATCAGTTTTACATTCGGCAAGGCCAGAAGATGGTGCTTGATACTGAGTATGATTTCACCGACAATCGAAAGATGAAAATCAAGCAGCAAGTCAATGTTTTGATGAATGCTCCCGGTGAGTGAGTTTTCAATAGGAATCATTCCAAAGTCGCACCGGTCATGTAAAACCGAGTCGAAAATATCCTTAAATCTGTTATGCGCTACCGCTTCGATATTTTTGGGCCAGAAATGATAAGCGGCGTCTTCACTGTAGGCGCCTCGTTCTCCCTGGAAGGCAACTTTAATCATCTTGATTTCCTGTAATTTGCTTTACTATTAATGGATTTTATTAAGATAGAATATAAAATAATAAGTGTCAACCGGTATTTTCTTATTGAATTGTATGTGTGGTTTGTTAAATTGTATACACGAAGAAATCAGTAAGGGAAATTGGATCGCTGCCATGAAAATCAGAATTATTACGATCGGTAAAAACAAAATTCAATATTTGATAGAAGGAGAGAAGAATTACCTCAACCGGTTGAAACGGTACTGTCCGGTGGAAATGAACTCAACAAAAAGCAGTCAAGGTGGAAAAATATCTGTAGAGATCATGAAAGAAGAAGCACAAAGAATAAAATCAATAAATCTGGATGATGCGCTTGTTGTTGCTGTCGACCGTTTGGGGAAAGAATTGAACACAATCGAACTGTCGCAAAAGATTCAAAATTGGCAGAATCAGGGTGTTCAGGATCTGGTCTTCCTGATCGGAAGCGCCTGGGGGCTGGATCAGTCACTCATCCGGAGAGCCGATTTTGTTTTGTCATTGTCAAGATTGACTTTTCAGCATGATATGGTTAGAATGATTCTTCTGGAACAGCTCTACCGATGCTTCACGATTATCAGGGGAGAGAAGTATCATAAATAAAAATAGAATTGTTATTCATGCCGATATGGATGCATTTTTTGCTTCGGTGGAACAGAGAGATCATCCTGAATATAGTGGGAAATCTGTCATTGTCGGAGCAGATCCTAAAAACGGGAAGGGGCGGGGTGTCGTTTGTGCAGCATCCTA
>Ga0315535_1001951_pt1 | contig 13493 bp, 11 predicted proteins | sample SalMarSW160220MG_2_FD_203092 | JGI IMG/M metagenome (GOLD analysis project Ga0315535, IMG submission 203092) | Salt marsh sediment microbial communities from the Plum Island Ecosystem LTER, Massachusetts, United States - Salt Marsh Sediment SW1602-20 ...
CGCAGGCGAGACAGTACCGCTGTTCTTCGGCAGCCAGTTCAAGGCTCAGGGATCCAACTTCAACTCGTTGGCGCCCAATATCAGCCTGTTGGGCTTCTTGGGCGGAATTCGCGGCCCCGAACTTGCGGCCGAGGACAGCATCTTGGCCGGCATCGCGCTGCCTTCCTTCGGCGTCATGCTCCAGGCGTTGCAGACGGATTCAAATGTAAACGTGCTCAGCACGCCGCATATTTTAACCTCGGACAACGAGGAGGCCGAGATCAAGGTCGGCGAGAACATCCCCATCCCCGGCGGCTACGGCGGCTACGGCGGAGGCCTGAGTTCGCTATCCGGGCTGGCCTCGCTGGCGGGAACGACCGGCACCTCCGCCACCTCGGGTATTACCAGCGGGTTGGGCGGCTACGGAGGACTGGGTGGAATGCTGGGCGGCCTGGGAATGGGCGCCATCAACCGCCAGGAGGTCGGCCTGACTCTGAAGATCAAGCCCCAGATCAACGAGGGCAATGTGATCAGGCTGGAATTGGAAGAAGAGTTGAGCGAGGTCAAGGACACCTCCAACCCCCTCGGTCCGACCACCACCAAACGTTCGGCCAAGACGGTGGTCGAGGTCGGAGACGAGCAAACCGTCGTCATCGGCGGCCTGATTCGAGAGAAAATCGACATTGGCGAAACGAAGATCCCGGTGCTCGGCGACATTCCGGTGATCGGTTGGTTCTTCCGCACGCGCAAGAAGCAAAAAACCAAGACCAACCTGCTATTATTCCTGACGCCCCACGTTATCCAAGGACCCGAAGACTTCAGGGCCATCTTCGAGCGCAAGATGGCCGAGCGCAAAGAGTTTATAGAGCGCTTTTACGGAGAGGGCCCCGAGTACAAGGCCTTCATCGACTTTCGCAAGCGGCACGGCCCGTTGGCCGATATCCACATCACTCTCACAAAAGAGCTTTCAAAGATCGAAAACGGCGGCAAGGGAACGGGCAAGGAAATCGTGATAACTCCACTATCGACGACGGGCAAAAGCGCCTTAGACAATGTCGACAAACCGGCCGCGCCGGCAACGAAAGAAGCCGCACCGGCAGCGAAAGAAGCCACGCCGCCGCTCGAGCAACCTCCGGAGGCGTCCGGGATGACGGAACAACCAGTAGAAGACGGCAGCCACCTGAAAGTGGAGTAACAAGGGAGCCTGGAACGATGGGCGACACCAGAAAGCTCGGTCAGATTCTCCTCGAACAGACGGGATTCGACGAGGAGAAACTCGAACAGGCTCTTGCCACGCAAGTCGAACGTGGAGGCAGGATCGGAGAGATCCTGGTTTCGATGAAGGTCGCTTCCGCCGAAGACGTGGTTCACGCGCTGGCGGCCCAACTTGATCTGCCTGTTGTCGACGACATCGACATAGACGGGGTCGACCCCGAACTGGTGCGTCGCATTCCGATCAACTTCGCCAAGCAGCAACTCGTTTTGCCCATGGGTCAGAATGGCGAGGAAGTGGTCGTGGCCGTGGCCGATCCTCTGAACACCTTCGCCCTTGACGACGTCAGGGTGTTGCTCGGCCAGCCAATCAGGCCGGTGCTGGCCGTCGGGCAGATCATTCTCGACGGCATCAATCGTCTCTACGACCGCGCTTCCGGCGAAGCAGAAGCTCTGGTGGATGATCTGGAGGAAACCGATCTCGACTCATTGGCGCAAGAACTCGAGGAACCGGAAGACCTCCTGGATGCGTCCGACGAGGCGCCCATCATTCGGCTGGTAAATTCGCTGCTCTTCCAGGCCGTCAAGGAGCGCTGCTCCGATATTCACATCGAACCCATGGAAAGAGATATCTCGGTGCGCTTCCGCCGCGACGGTATTCTCTACGAGATCCTTCGCACACCCAAGCGTTTTCAATCGAGCATCACTTCACGAGTCAAGATCATGGGCGGGCTCAATATCGCGGAGAAGCGTCTGCCTCAGGACGGCCGCATCCGCATCAAATTGGCCGGCCGCGACATCGATATCCGCCTGAGCACGGTTCCAACAGTGCAGGGCGAGCGGGTTGTGATGCGCCTTCTGGACAAGACGGCCGTGCTTCTCGACTTGAACGAGTTGGGAATGAACGAAGGCAATCTGCGCAAGATGAACCAGCTCATTCACCTGAGCCACGGCATAGTCCTGGTAACCGGCCCGACCGGCAGCGGCAAGACGACGACTCTCTACGCGGCCTTGACCAAGATCAACACCCCGGAGATTAACATCCTTACCGTTGAAGATCCCGTGGAGTACCAATTGCCGGGCATCGGCCAGATTCACGTCAACGAAAAGATCGATCTTTCCTTTTCCAACGTCCTGCGCTCTTTTTTGCGCCAGGATCCGGACGTGATCATGGTGGGCGAGATACGCGACTTGCCGACGGCCGAGATTGCCATCCAGGCCTCGCTGACCGGCCACCTGGTATTCTCGACCGTCCACACAAACGACTCCGCCGGTGCCATCACCCGCCTGGTCGACATGGGTGTCGAGCCCTTCCTGGTTTCGTCTTCCCTGGTGGCCATCCTGGCCCAGCGCCTGGTGCGCACAATGTGCCCGCACTGTCGCAAGCAAGTAAAGCCGTCCAGGGACGAATGGAACAAGCTAGGATTGCGTGAAGACGGAGTCCAGATTCCCGATCAGATCTACAAGGCCGTCGGCTGCTCCAAGTGCTTCAAGACCGGGTACCTCGGCCGGATGGGAATCTACGAACTTCTGGTTGTCGACGACGATATCCGCGGGTTGGTGCTCAAGAACACTGATTCAGGCACCATCAAACACGCCGCGATGTCCAAGGGCATGCTCACACTGCGCGAGGACGGAGCCGATAAGATAGCGCGGGGCATCACAACGCTCGAGGAAGTCTTGCGGGTAACCCAGGAGGATACGTTCTAAACTGTCATGGCCGTCTATCACTACAAGGGTGTAACCAATTCAGGCAAGGCCGTAAGCGGCATCCGTAACGCTGACGGCATTCGCACCCTCCAGGCTCTGCTGCGCAAGGACGGCGTCTTCCCGACGGAGATAGAACAGCAGCAAGAGCGCGCCAAGCGCGGAGAAATCAATCTGAAAAAACTGACGGCCCGGGTGTCGACGCGCGAACTGTCGGTGGTTACGCGGCAACTGGCAACCTTGCTCAAGGCCGGCGTGACTCTGGTAGAGAGTCTCAGCGCGGTGATCGATCAGTCCGAGAACCAGGCTCTCAAGGTAGTCATGGCGCAGGTCAAGCAGCGGGTAAACGAAGGCAGCTCGCTGGCGGACGCGATGGCCCAGCACGCAAAGGTTTTCCCCGAACTCTACTGCAATATGATCCGCGCCGGAGAGTCGTCGGGCGCCTTGGACGTTGTCCTCAACCGCCTGGCCGATTTCACGGAAAGCCAGGCAAAACTGCGTTCAAAAGTCATCGGCACCATGACTTACCCGGCGATCATGGTAATGGTCGGGATGGGCATTTTGACTATCCTGATGGTCGTGGTCATACCAAAGATCACCAAGATATTCGCCGACCGCAAGGCAGCCTTACCCTTACCGACAAAAGTGCTGCTGGGCGTGGCCAACTTCGTCAGGGACTATTGGTGGCTGCTATTGCTGCTTGCGGTAATTGGCGTCATCGGCCTGATCCAGTACGTCAAGACCGAACGGGGTCGCAAGCGCTGGGATCGCTTCATGCTGGATATGCCGATCGCCGGCAAGATCATTCGCATGCTCGCCATTTCTCGTTTCGCAAAGACGCTCTCGACGCTGCTGGTAAGCGGCGTGCCGCTCTTGACTGCTCTTTCGATCGTGCGCTCGATTGTCAACAACAAGATCCTGGCCCGGGCCATCGATGACGCCCGCGACAGCATCAAGGAGGGCGAGAGCATAGCCACCCCGCTCAGGCGCAGCGGGGAGTTTCCGCCCCTGGTGATCCACATGATAGCCGTGGGAGAGCGCTCGGGCCAACTCGAAGAGATGCTGAACAATGTTGCCGAAAGTTACCAGGATCAGGCCGAGAACCGCATCAACGCATTGACCACGCTGCTCGAGCCGCTGATGATCGTCTTCATGGGCGGCGCGGTCGCCTTCATGGTTTTATCTATCTTGCTGCCGATCATGCAGCTCAACGAGTTTGTCAGGTGACGTCTTGAACCGCACTTATCACATCGTCGTCGTGCTTGCGGTAGGATTGACGGCCGGTGTATTGGACCAGATCAGCAAGTGGATCGCAGGCTCTCTCCTTATACCGGGCCGGCCGGTGCAACTTGTTCCGGGGTATCTCGAACTCCAGATCCGGTCCAACCCGCACGGGGCCTTCGGGCTCTTTGCAAACCTCCCGGAGAAGTTACGTCTGCCTGTTTTATTGGCCCTGGGAGTGTTGGCCATATTCGCCATCGTCACATTCGCCGTCCGAACGCTCGGCTGGTCGAGGATCACTTCGGTATCACTGGGATTGATACTCGGGGGAGCGATCTCCAACCTGGCCGATCGCCTGGTGCGAGGCGAGGTATTGGATTTCATCGACGTCTCCTGGGCGGGTCGAGCCCACTGGCCGACGTTTAACCTGGCGGACATGTCGATTACGGCGGGTTCATTGATCCTGGTTGGCTATCTCTTCCAAATCTGGCGGAGACGGCCGAGTGAAGAGGAAATGTAGCTGATTATCGAGAACAATTATGCAATTGAAAGCTGGAGGACTAGGAATGAAAAAAAACAAGCAGCTTAGGATGGTGGCCCGGGATGTGCGAGGCATGACCTTGATCGAAATCATGGTCGTCATCGCCATCATGGGAATGATGGCGACTTTAATCACGGTATTTTTTGTCAGGCAGCAGGAGCAGGCCAAGGTGGACGGGACCAAGATCCAGATGCACAACATCGAAGAGGCTCTGGACGCCTACAAGATCAGGGCGGGGTCATATCCTTCGACCGAGGAAAGTATGCAGGTCCTTGTCACCCAGGGGGTGATGAAGTCGCTGCCCAAGGATATGTGGGGCAATGAGTTCCAATATGTGCGCCATAATTCTCGCTCGTACACGATCAAGTCCTTCGGGGCCGACGGTGCTTCGGGCGGAGAGGGTTTCGACAAGGATCTTGTCCTGGAGCAGTAAACACTTTGGAGGCCAACGGAAAACCGGATGACAAGCAGGGCCCGAAATCACGGATTCACGCTGATCGAGTTGGTGATCACCATCTCGCTGATGGTGATGATAATGGCCATGGTGGTCCCCTCGGTCAGTAACATCACCGGAATCAACCTCAAGACTTCGGCCTCCAGGCTGGCCGGCGCCATTCGCTTTACCTATGATCTGGCGGCCAGAAAGAACTCTTCATTCCGCGTCGTTTTTGATCTGGACGAGAATACCTATTGGGTCGAAAGTTCCAGTGAAAAGTTCCTGCTCGATCGCCAGAAGACCGAGGTGAGCGACGGTGAGCTTCAACCTCCGGACGAAGAGAAACGCAGCCGGCGCTTCACGAGTCGCTCGTTCATCGAGAGCGGCGACATGTGGAAGCCGAAGTCCCGAGCCTCATTTTCAGACTTCGCCGGGCCGATGACCAAAAAAGCCAAGCTGCCTGACGGTATTTCCATCGATGACGTTTGGGTAGAGCACCAGGACGACCGGGTTACTGCCGGAAAGGCCTACCTTTACTGCTTCCCAACCGGGATGACCGAGCGAGCGGTCATTCATCTGGTCGACGACGATCAGGACGTTTATACGCTGTCGGTCGAGGCGCTGCTGGGCAGCGTCAAGATCTATCCTCAGTATGTCGAGGGGCCCGAAGAATGATCCGCATGCTGACATCTGCCCGGCGGGGCACGACGCTGCTCGAGGTGATGGTCGCTTTGGGTATTTTGGCCACGGCCTACGTGGCCCTGCTTGAGGTGCAGAGCGGAGCCATCAATCTGAGCACCTATGGCAAACAGCTAACTGTGGCTACCTTCCTGGCACAGACCAAGATGGAAGAGGTCGAGGAGAAACTTACCAAGGAAGGCTTTCCCGATATGGATGACACCGAAGATGGCGACTTCGATGACCAGGGGTATCCGCATTTCCACTTCAAGCTGGAAGTGCTCAAGGTCGAGCTGCCACTAGATGCGGCCTTCGATCACTTACTGGCCTCGTTCGGGCAGGGAGGCGAGGGCCAGGAAGACAAGACCGGCTCACCCCTCGACAAGCTCAAAGGCTCAGCGGAGTTCGGTCAGTTCAAGGACATGTTCGAACAGCAGGGACTGCTCGGCAAGGGTGCCTCGGCAGGGGGCGGAATGGGAGGCCTGGCGTCAATGTTGAACCCTGAGATGCTGCGGGGACAGGTTGACGCGCTGGCCACCATGCTCGAGGAGTCCATCCGCCTCGAGAAGTTGACGGTCTCCTGGGGCGAGGGCGGTCCCGGACACGAGTTGACGCTGTCCACTCACCTGGTCAGAGTGCCGCAGGCGGCCTCGGCTGCCGGGTCGCAGCCTGGAATGACGCCCGGGACCCAACCCGGCATGGCCACGGCTAGCGGGATGAAGTCCGGCCTGCCGGGCGTGACCAGCCTGCCACCAGGCGCGAAGACGAGCATCAACAAGAGTGTACCGGGGCTGAGCGGCAATAGATCCACTGGTTTCAAGTGAGGTTGAGAGTGACACAAAAGAGCAGAAAATCAGGCTTCACTCTGATCGAACTGCTGATCGCGCTGACGATCACGGGCATTATCGTGACGCTCGTCTATGGAAGTTTCGCGCGCGCCTTCGAGTCGCGCGAGTTCGTAACAAAAGCACAAGAACGCTATCATACAGTGAGGGTGGCGCTGGAGCGCATGGCGCGGGAAATCTCTTCGGCTTTCGTCTACGACTGCCGCGAGCTGGATACGCCGACCGGTGAGCGCCGCCACCGCACGCTTTTCAAGGTTGAACAAGAAGGCAAGATTGACCACATGGTGTTCAGCTCCTTCTCACACCTGCGCCTGTTCCGCGACACCCACGAATCTGATCAGAACGTAATCACCTATTTCGGCGCCAGTGACCCGGATGACTCGTCAAAGATGAATTTGATGCGGCGCGAGAAGGCGCGTATAGACGGCGAACCGGAGGACGGCGGTGTGGCACAGGTGCTGTGTCCCGATATCGAACAGATGAGCATCGAACTCTGGGACGAGACCAAGGAAGACTGGGTCGACGAATGGGACTGCTCGCAGATCGAAAGGCTGAACCGCTTGCCGCACATGGCGCGCATAACTCTGACTGTCGTCGACGAGTACGGAAAAGAGTCGCCATTTACCGTCATTACCCGCATCTTCATCCAGAAACCTTTGGCCAATTTCATAAAGCGCTCGCAATGAAGACCCGCAACCCAAAAAGAAGCACGCAGTCGAGCAGGCTCGCCGGAAACAATCGCGGGATGGCGCTCTTGATGGTGCTGGTCACGGTGGCGATCTTATCGGCGATCGTGGTCGACTTCGCCTATCAAACCAGAATTAACGTCCAGATCGCCGCCAACGTCAGGGACCGGGTCAAGGCGCACTACCTGGCCCGTTCGGCGATGAACCTGTCTCGCCTGGTGTTGCATTTCCAGGGACAAGTCGATCGCTTCACCGGCGGTGTCCTTAAGCTTTACCAGATCATCCCGATCGAGAGCGACCTGGCCAAGGCCCTGACATCCGGAGAACTTGGCTCGGCCTTCGGGCTTACGGGAGTCAACCTGGGCGACAAGCGAGGCTTCGGAGACTTCGACGGAAGTTTCTTCGGTGAGATAACCGACGAGTACAGCAAGATCAACGTCAACGCCCTGGATAGTATCACCTCCATCGCTGCTCCGATCACAGCCCAGATCCTGGCGTTGATCGGCAACCCGCGCTACCAGGCGATGTTCGAGGAGGAAGATGCCGACGGCCAGTTGAACACTCCCGACAAGGTTGTCATGGCCATGCACGACTGGATCGACGCCAACACGACAATTGACACCTTCAACCTCGACGCTCTGGTCGTTGATCCCTTCTCACAGGCTGTCCTTTTCGTGCCCGGAACCTCGAACGAGGACTCGCTCTATGACATGCTGGCGGACCCGTACAAGACCAAGAACGATCCATTCTTCAGCGTCGATGAACTGTACATGATAAGAGGCATCGGGGACGATTTCATGGATGAGTTCCGTGACAAGTTCACGGTCTACACCGACCCGGCCCTGCTCTTGAACCTGACCTCGGTCAACGACCCCATGATGATGCTCTCATTGCTCTGCATGCAACCTGAGAACCTGCCGCTTTGCACGGAGCAAGGTCTGCCGCAACTTCTGGAGGTTTTGTCTCTGTTTTTCGAGTTCCGCAACTTGATGCAGATGACCACTTTCATGGTTCCCAACAAAGAGGCTATCCAGGGTTTCTTCAACAGCATGGGACCGACCTTTAGCCCCTATTTTTTGAAAAACCTGGCACCCTTCAGCGACACTTTTTCGGTCAAGGCGGTCGGTCAGGTCGGCGAGGTAGCGGTGACCATCCAGGCAGTGCTCAAGAACACCGCCTCGGGACAAGAGATTCTATACTGGCGGGAGATGTGAGCGGGAGAATGACATGGCGCAGATGACGGTCGGGCTGGATTTGGGACACGAATCGATAAAGAGGGTGCGCTTGCGAAGCAGCTTTCGCACGGTCGAGGTGGTCGACTTCTGCGTGGTCCCCGTGGCCCAGGACGCGAGATCGCGGCAAGCCCGCCTGGCCGAGGCCCTTTCTCAACTGGACGGCGGCGGCCACGGCGACTTGCTGGCAACCGCCTTGCCGGGCGACGAGGTATCCATCCGCCCCATAACCCTGCCGTTTTCCGACCGCAAGCGAATAGCCCAAACCATTGGGTTCGAATTGGAGAGCCTGATACCTTTTTCTCTGGACAAAGTCGTCTTTGAGTACCTGGTTGCCGGCGATGCCCCCGAGGGGGGATCTCGGCTGCTGGTGGCGCTGTGCCAAATAGAGTTGCTTTCAAGTTGGCTGGATACCCTCGGACAGGCCGATCTCGACCCGCGCCTGATCGGCCCAGAGAGCATGTCGTACAGCAGTCTTTTTGACATGCTTCCAGTAAGCGATGACCCCGATGCTTCGGTGGCAATACTCGATATCGGCAAGCGTCTATCCTCATTATGTGTCATGGGGCCCAAGGGAGTGGAATTTGCCCGAACCCTTTCCGGAGGCGGTCATCAGGTAACATCGCAACTTGCAGAGACTTTCAAGGTCGATCACGACAGAGCCGAGGAAGGTAAATGCAGAGGCTCCTTCGTCGAGTGCGCGGGCAATACCGCGGCGACTCCCGAACAGGTGTTGATCTCGGATGCGGTGCGCCGGGCCACGGCCACCCTGATCCGCGAGTTGCGCCAAACGCTGTCCGCACACCAGACTCTGACCCGGCGCCGGGTCTCAAAGATTTGGCTGTGCGGAGGCGGGGCCGCAATCAGAAATCTCGATGGCTATTTGTCCCAGGAACTGGGCCTGCAGGCGGAAGTGATCCGGGCCGAGCATTTCGACCTGCCTGGCATGGAACACCTGCAGCAGCAAGACGAAGCTTCCAGCAGTTGGGTCAAGGCCCTGGGATTGGCGTTGCAGGCTCACCAGGGGGGCCGGCGAGGGTTTCTCAATCTGCGCAAGGGTCCATTGGCCTTCAAGGGTGATTTCGCGGTAATGCACGGAAAGGTAGTACACCTGGCGGCGGCCGTGCTGATAACAATCTTCTTGGCCATCGGACTGGCAACCACTCACTACCTGAGCCTGTCGTCGACGGAAAAAGCGATCAACAAACGCATGAAGGAGGTCACCCAGGCCATCCTGGGCAAGCCCTACGACGATCTCGAAGTCGCCATGTCGATCATGGAGGAAAAGATATCGCCCGAGACCAACCCTCTCCCGAGCGTGAGCGCCGTGGACGTACTGCGTGAAATGCACAAACGCGTCCCTGAAAAGACGAAGATGCGAATGAAGGATTTAAGCATCAGCCCCAAGCGCATCCAGTTGAGCGCCTTCACCGATAGCTTCGAATCTGTTGAAAAAATCAGAACAGCTCTCGAAAAATACGACTGTTTCAAGGAAATCCAGACGGGAAAGACCCAGAAAACGGCTGATGGAGCGGAGGTCGAGTTCCGTTTCACCATAGCCTTTGGGTGCTGATACCCAACGAGGTTGTCATGGCTTTGCTCGGCAAGAGATACGAAGAAATGCAGGCGGCGTTCGAAAGGCTCTCGCGCCGGGAAAAGTTCATGGTGGGCGGCCTGGGTGTCAGTGTAGTCCTGTTTATCGGGATATTGGTCTCCCTCTGGGTTTCCTCGAGCCTGCGAGGGCTCGAGCGGCGCATTGAGGACAAGACCAGTAAACTAAACAAGATGATCGAAATGCGCACACAGTTCGAACAGGCCAAGCTGGCGCGCAAAGAATCCGAGAGGCGAATCCGCAAGGCCATGAACATTCAGTTGATGGGTACGCTGGAGAACATGGCCAAGCGGCTGGGGATCGACACAAACGAAATGGAGATGAACCCGCGATCCTCGGGCGCCAGTGCCGAGACGAACGTCGACGAAAAACGTGTCGAGGTCAAGATTCCGCGAATTACCATAGACCGGCTTGTCGATTTCCTGGTTCAGATCGAGCGCAGGGCCGAGAGCATCGTAGTGCGTACGTTGCATATCAAGAACAACTTCAGAGATCCCAGTCGGCTCGACGTGACCTTCATCGTATCCAAGTTCCAACTAAAGGAATCGAAGAACGAAGGCGCACCCGCCAAGGCCTCAAACAAGAAAACAGGTTCTTAATCATGCGAAAAAAGATTCTAGTGATTGTTTGTTATCCATTGTTCTTCATTGTCTGCCTGTTGTACTTCCTGGTTCAGGGATTCCCGGTCAGCATCATCAGCGAAATGATCACCGGCCAGGCACAGCGTTCACTGGGCATGAAGATGACCATCGGCGAGATGAGCACCATGTTCCCCAATGGTATCGAGGCCACCGGGGTCCGGCTAGTCAAGGAAGGCAAGAAGGAAAAACTGCCACTGGCGATAAACTTATCCGAATTGTCGGCCAGGATTTCGCTGCTGGGCCTGATCACAGGCAAAAAGGATGTTTCATTTTCCTCGCAACTACTCAAGGGCAAGGTCGAGGGAGCATTTATGCTGGACGGCGGCAAATGGAGCTTGCGGGCAAAAGTCGCCGGTGTCGATCTGGGCAAGCTGAACTTCTGGAAAGACATCATCGGCCAGGAGTTGGCCGGCAAACTTTCCGGTGATGTAAAGTTGGCCGTGGATCCCAAGGACGTCAAGGCATCTTCCGGAACCATCAACCTGGACATCGTGCAGGGCAAGGTGGGACAAGGCAAAGCCTATGGGGTCACGCTACCCTGGATCGCTCTCGGCAAGGCCCAGGCCAGCCTCGAAATCAAGAAGGGCAAGGCGAATATAAAGGCTTGCAAGGTGAGTTCGGACGACATCGAGGCCAATCTCGACGGTTACCTGTTGCTGCAGCAGAAAATCGAGGATATCTCGGCGCACTGCCGCCTGCGTTTCAAACCGTCCGATGAGAAGTTAGCGGAAATCCGCAAGCAGATTCCCGAGGAACTCAGGAGCTTTCTCGACAACGGTCTCAACCGCGCCAAGGGCAAGGACGGATATTTCCGCTACAGCATCTTCGGCCGGATCTACGGCGGCAAACCGCAGTTCCGCCCTTTAAAGCAATAAGAAAGAGGGGGGGGTCAAGTGGTATTACCTGACCCCTGTCTCCTGTACAACCAGAAGCCGAGCATGATCAGACACAGCAGGGCCAGCGAGGCCGAGGTGGCCGCGCAGGCTCCCGATCCGAGCGAGCACGAAGGAGCGGGAGCGACGATCAGGCGGGTCGAATAGCGGGCATACGAGCCGCAGTCGTCAATAGCTGTCAGCGCGATATCGTATTCTCCGGCACTGGCGTAGGTGTGGGAGACCTTCGGGCCGCGGGCGCCCTGACCATCTCCGAAATCCCAGATGAACTGAATAAGGGCCTTTCCGTCGGGATCACTCGAGGCCGACCCGTCGAAAACCACGGCCCGGCCCGGGCGAGCCTCGTCATCGGGCATGACGAACGAAACCAGCGGGGCCCGGTTGCCGCCGGCGCGCTCCCAGTTGATCGTCAGCCGCTCTTCTTCACCTGCCGGCACCGGAAACTCGCCCGAGCGTACCGCCGGCAGTTCGACCCTCAGATAGTAGACGTTGCGCCCGCCCGCAGCGCGACCCACATCGGCTACCCGTACACTGCCGCCCGTTGCCGGAAAGCGATATCCTTCGGGCACGTCCGGCAAGAAGGCGCGTAACATTCCTTGTACCCGACGCGGAAGGCCCGCGTGCACCACGTACAGCATCTTTCCGCCAAGCCTGTTCAGTAACCCTTCCACCGGTGTGCCTTGTGCGGGCACTCCCGTGCCCGATATCCACAGGTTGCCGGAAGGAAGCGATTGCCAACGGAAAGCCGGATAGTAGATCAGATCATCGAGCGTGTTTCCCCGGGCTTGCAGCAGCCGGTAGCCCCAGTATCCGTCAGAATCGTCCGGCGTGGCCGATCCCGTCGTCACCCGCAGGTAATGGATTCGCTTGGCGGCCCGGATGCCCGAGCCTGCTACGATCTCGCTGCCGGGCTCGATCACGCTCGTCTCGTCGTCGTGGATGTGGCCGCAAAAGACATAGTCGACGTAGCGCGCGATCAGTTTCATCAAACGCACGGCCGAGTTATTCGTCTGGGTCTCGTTTTTAATTTTGTCTTTCGGATTGGAATCCCATTCGTCGCTGTCGTAGTTCCACTCCTGGAATTTTCTCAATCCCAAAGGCTCCGTGGGAAACGGCAGGTTGGCATGATAGCCCCGCCCCCAACTCTCGCCACGCGTGCCACGCGCGTCGTGATGTATAAAGAGGACAATCGTCTTTCCGGATTTATGTGCCTGCTCGAGATCATGCCTCAGCCAATCGAGTTGCGCCTGATCGAGTTGGCCTCCGTAATTGTCCACGGTAGCCGCGCCGAAATCCAACCCCAGAAACTGCAATCCCAGCACGAAGGCGTGGCGTCGCTCGGGCGAGCCGGAGTAGGAGTTCACACCGATGAAGTGGAAGCGGCCGACGTCAAATGAGTAGTTGAGCGGCCCAAGAAGCCTGCGCCAGTAGTCCAGCCCTTCCTGGGCCAGGTCCTCGAAAAGCATCTTTTTGAGATCCCCGTAAACGCAGGCAAGCAGCTTAAATACCTTAGCCGCACTCACATCCCCATTGATGACAAACTTGGCGCAGCGCAAGCTCTTGAGCGCCTCGGCCCACCAGCCTTCTTTCAGGGCCAACTCGTAGAGCGCCATGCCGTCATGGTTGCCGGGCACCATGAAAGTGGCTATTGGTTCGTTCCACCAGCGCGAGAGAGTGAAACGGTACTCTTTGCGGTAGTCGATGCCGAACAGCAAATCGCCGACCTCGATCACGAAGTCAGGATCCAGAAACGAGATCTCGTCCACCTGCTGGGCAAACATCGCCTCCGCCGCATCATCGCAACATCGCG
>Ga0315535_1001954_pt1 | contig 13484 bp, 8 predicted proteins | sample SalMarSW160220MG_2_FD_203092 | JGI IMG/M metagenome (GOLD analysis project Ga0315535, IMG submission 203092) | Salt marsh sediment microbial communities from the Plum Island Ecosystem LTER, Massachusetts, United States - Salt Marsh Sediment SW1602-20 ...
GAGCGAGTCCGGGCACGGTGGAGGATTCCAAATTGACTTTCCTAAAAAGTGAGCTATGATGGATGGCATGGAACGACCTACCGGTCCGTGGTTCTGGCGCAGGGCCTTGACCCTGAGGCGCATCGGCGTGTGCGCGGCGACGGTGCTTCTGCTCGGCGGATCGCTCACCGCCCGGGGGGAGGAACAGACCACCTTCGCCGTGGGACAAACGGGCGGCGCGGAGCTGAAACTCGGCCTGGGACCGCGCCCGGTGGCCCTGGGCGAAGCCTTCGTCGCCAAGGCCGACGACCTCAACGCCACGGCCTGGAACGCCGCCGGCCTGGCCCAAATCCACGGCCTGCAGGTCGGCTTCATGCATAACATCTATTTGCTGCAAACCTCCCTGGAGTATCTCGCCTACGCCCAGCGCTTATCGCCCCGCATGGGTCTCGGATTCAACTTGGCCTACGTCAATTACGGCATGTTGGACAAGGTGGAGGACCACAACGGTTTTCCCGAAGTGGTGGGACAGTTCTCGCCCGTGACGCTGATCCTGAGCGGGGGCATGGGATACGCCCTGTCCGCGTCCCTGGCCGTGGGCGGCGCGGTGAAGCTCATCAGTCAAAGCATCGACACCCAGTCCTATGCCGCCGTGGCTCTCGACGCGGGCGCCCTGTACCGCCCCGGCGTGAAGGGCCTGATGCTCGGCTTGACCCTGCAGAACCTCGGCACGCCCATGGGTCATGCCTCTTTGCCCCTGGGCGTGAGAGCCGGCGCGGCCTATCTCTTGCCGCTGCGCTTGGGGCCCAAAGACCAGTGGAACGTGCTGGCGGACGCGAACGTGCCCTTCGGGGATACCCGGTATGTTTCCGGTCATCTCGGCACCGAGTACTGGTACGACCGGACCCTGGCTCTGCGCGTCGGTTATAAAATCAAGGACAGCGGCAGCTTGGGATCCCCGGCCGGCCTGACCGCCGGCGCGGGCCTGCGCATCGCCTTGCTGAATTTGGATTATGCCCTGGCCTCTTTCGGCGATCTCGGCCTGACGCACCAGATTGCCGTCACCTTGAAGTTTTCCGCTCCCGTCAAGCGCCTTCGCCGTGGCCAACCGCGCCGAAAAAATTAAGCCCTCGCCGCACCGTTTTTTCACCCGGCTTCCCGCTCTCTTCCCGGCCGGCCGCAGGAGCCTGTCCGCCGGGTTGTGCCTGGCCGCGTGCCTGCTGCCGGTCTTCATCCCGGCGTCCGCGGAGGCGCGCCGCGACCCGGCGCAGGACTGGCGCCAGCTTGCGACCGAGCATTTCCTTCTGATCTATCCCGCCGAGGTCGGCTTGACCGCGGCGCGGGCGGCCAGGATCGCCGAGCGGGCCTACCCCAAGGTCCGCGGGCTTCTGGGCTACGCGCCCGGAGGCCGGACCCCCTTGGTCCTCAACGCGCGCAGAGACGCGGCCCTGGGGTTCGCGCAAGCCATATACCGGAAAATGGAATTCGTTCTGGTTTCGCCGCTGTCGCCGGCCTACGGCCGGGGCGAGTCCTCCTGGCTGGAAGTCCTGATGCTGCACGAGTACGCCCATCTTTGCCACGGCCTGCGGGAAGAAGGGTTCACGCGCGGCTTGTCCGCGCTTTTCGGTGAAGTGAACGGCTTGAATTTTATCGCTCCCAAATGGTGGGTGGAAGGGGTGGCCGTCTTCGCCGAAACCCGCCTGAGCGCCGGCGGCTTCGGACGCAGCACGTATCGCCGCATGGAATTGGCGGCCAACCTGCTTTCCGGGAGGCCCTGGTCCCTGGGGCAGATCGGCGAGACGTCCCGATTCGCCTGGCCCGGGGACCGAGTCTATATTGCGGGCTACGACCTGCTTTTACTGGCGGAGCAGGCCGCCGGCGACCGTTTCTTGGACAAGATTTCCGCCCAGCAAAGCGCGTGGCCGTTCTTCGGCTTGGGCTTCGCCTGGCAGCGGGCCGCAGGCCTCGACCCCGGCGATGCCTGGGAATCTTTCCAACGGCAGGGGCAGGCCGATTTTTCGCACCGCTTCGGTCCGATCCGCCCGCCCCTCGACGACGCCGTGTATATCACGGACGATCCGGAAGCGTTTTTCCACCAAGCCGTATGGCTGGATGACCATACCCTGGCCGCCTACCGCCAGAGCCTGAGCCTGGGCGACGCGTTGGTGCAGATCAACCTGCAGTCCGGCGCCTTGCGGGAGATCGGGCGGCCCGATCTCCCTTTTGGCGACTACGCCTACCGGAAGGATACGCAAACATATTATTATGCACGCTTGCTGCCGGACCCCCTGTATGACGACACCCTGACCGCCGATCTTTTCGCCTGGGGTCCCGACGGCCGGGAAGAGCGCCTGACCGTCGGCCAGCGCTGCTGGTCGCCGGACCGGGCTCCGGACGGACGGATCGTGTGCGTGCAAAACGCCTGGGGCCCCACGCGTCTGGCCTGGCTGGATCCGGCCGGGGGCGGCCTGCACCCGGTGCCGGGGCCCGAAGACGCGGTGTACTTGGCGCCGCGCTGGTCGCCGGACGGCAGCCGCCTGGCCGCGGCCGTGAGAATCAACGGCGTGCAGGATATCTGCCTGGTCGATCCGGTCGGCGGCACGCTCACGGCCCTGACGGGGTGGGATGTTTTCCTGGACTTCGATCCGGCTTGGTCGCCGGACGGGAAGTATATCCTGTTCACGTCCGATCGCTCAGGCGTGTTTCAAATCTATGCCTACGACTTGGCCGGCGGCGCCTTGTTCCGGGTGACGGATTCCCGTCTGGGCGCGTTCAATCCCTCCGTATCGCCGGACGGCAAAAAAATCGCCCTGGCGGAATACCAGCCCGGAAACACCCAGCAGCTCGTCCTCGCGCCTTTTACGCCCGAACACTGGCAGCCTCTCCCGCCGATTGCGTCCCATCCCCAGCCGGTTCCGCCCGATGACTTTTTTGGACCGGCGGCCGCCGGCGGCGGCTATGATGCCTGGCCGCACCTGGTGCCGACGTTTTGGATGCCCATGCTCGGCGAAGACCGGTACGGCCTGACCTGGGGCGTGGCCTCCGGGCGCCAGGATCCGTTGGAAATCCATTCCTGGTGGGGGGAAGCCTTGTACCAGCCGGCGGCGGGGAAGTGGTACGGCGATCTGGCCTATACCAACCAGGATACGCCCGTGACCCTGCAGGGGACCGTGTTCAGCCGCGCGCAGGCCCGCTGGGGCCGCGCAGGGGATCCCGAGGATAAGACCCGGTACTGGGCCCGGGCCCAGGGTTTCGGCCTGCAGGCGTCCCTGCCCGTGACCCTGCGGCAGGCATCCGACCTGTGGGCGGGTTTCAACCTGGGACTGGGGCTGGAAAGATATGACGTGTCGGAGGCGGACTGGATTGCCTTTCCCGGAAAAGAATATTTCGGGCTCAACGGCGCCTTCAATCTGCAGCACCTTCGCCGCCGGCCCCGGGATCTTTTTCCCACCGCGGGCGCCGCCCTGTCCGGCCGGGGTGAGCTGGCGCTGGGGGAGGGAGCCTACACCGGCCGTGCCTGGCTGGCCGCGACCGAGGTGATGTTTCCCGGCTACCTGCCGGGGCAGGCCGTGGCCCTGTCCGCGCGCGTGTCCGGAACACACGGCCTTCTTCCGGACGCCTCTCTCCAGGCCGCTCCCCGCGGGTACCACGGCGGGCCGTTCAACCGCACGCACGCCTTGACCGTGGGCGGCGCCTACCGCCTGCCCCTGTGGTACATCGACGACGGCCCGGGCCTGATCCCGTTGTACTTTCACGACCTGTGGCTGGAAGGGTTCGTGGAGTGGGGCACGGCCTGGGACGGTTCTCCCGGGAACTGGGAGCAGTGGGTTTCCCGGGCGGGCGCCGCCTTGGGCGCCGAGGCCCACCTGGACCTGGAATTATTCTGGTACCTGCCGGCAGCGTACCATCAGGCCTTGATTTTCAAACCCGTGGAAAAGCAGTTCGTGTGGGAGATGTATTTCTCGCTCGGGTTCTAATTCCCCTGAACATCTCGGCCGCAGGCGTTCGCCGCCTGAAAAAAACCGTTTCCTCTTCAGGCGGGGAAAACCAGCCACAGCGCCCGGTTCCCGGCAAGACGGACGCAGAGGCTTTCCGTTGACGCCGCGGCGGGCCTGGGCTATCATCAAGCGAAAAATGCGCGTGGCCGGGCTGGCCCGACCCCCTGGGTTTCGGGGAAAAGGGTTCAGCCCCGGTCGCGTTTTGTCCAGGCGGGCACCATGGCGTTGCGTTCCCTCTTGATCCAATTGAACCAGGATCCGGTGTTCACCGGCCTCTGCGACCTCGTGACCGGCCGGGAGCGCGCCCGCGCCTGGCTGACGGGCCTGTGGGGATCGGCGCGGGCGTTCTTCTGGGCCGGGGTGTCGGAGCGCCTCCGCTCGCCGCTGTTGCTCCTGACCGCCACGCGGGAGGAAGCCCGCGACCTGTATGACCAGCTCCGCCTCTTCCTGCAGCATCCGGATCCGGAAAAAGAAGGGCTCTTGCTCTTTCCCGGGCGGGACACGCTGCCGTATGAACGGGGCTTGGCGGACATGGAGGAGGAAGGCGAGCGCCTGGAAGTGCTGTGGCGCCTGTCCCAGGGGGAAAAACCCATGATCGTGGCCGCCTGCGAACAGGTCCGGGAAATTCTTCCGGCCCCGGCCTGGATGCGCGCGCGCGCCTTGTCCTTGAATGTCGGACAGCATGCGGACCTGGAGCGTCTGGCCGCGGCCCTGGTGGAACGGGGCTATACCCGGGAGAACACGGTGGAGGGCCGCGGGCAATTCGCCGTGCGCGGCGGCATCCTGGACGTTTTTCCTCCCTCGGAGCTTGCGCCGTGGCGGATCGAGTTCGAGGGCTCGGAAATCGCGACCCTGCGCCGTTTCCACTTGTTTCCCGAGGAAGGACCGGGACCGGCCGCCGCCCCGGTCCGGGAAGCGACCCTGCCGCCCGCCCGCCTGTTTGCGCCCGCGGCGGAGGAAGTGCAGGCCGGCCTGGCGCGGCTGGAGCGCGAACGCGGGCGGGAACGGGTGCGCGGCCTGCGGGAGGAACTGGCCCGCGACCCCTCGGGACCGGGCCTGGAATATTATCTGGCGGAATTTTTACCCACCGCCGGCCTGCTGGACTATCTGCCCGCCGACGCCGTGGTGGTGACGGAATCCCCGGGAACGGCCCGGTCGCGGGCCGAGGCGGGCGATGAACGCACGGCCCGCCTGTTCGCCGAACGCAGGGGGCGCGAACCCCTGCTTCCCCCTCCGGAAAAATTATTCCTGCCTTTTGACGACTTGGAACCCCGGCTGGCGCGGTTTGCCTGGATCCAGACCGCGCGCCTGAAACAGACGGCCTGGCCCGAGCCGGAGGATCTGCCGCATTTTACCACCCTCGTGAAGGGCACGCAGCCCCTGCGGGGCAGTCTGGAGCTGCTGCTGAAGGAGGCCCAAGCCCTGCTGCAGGCCGGATTGGAGCTGCACCTGGTGTCCCATAACGCCGCCGAGGAGCAGCGGCTGCGGCAATTACTCGCCGAGCAGGCCGCCAACCTGCAGGCGCCGGACCTGCTCGGGTATTTCACGTTTCACCGCGGGCAGCTGGCGGAAGGCTTCCAGTACCCGGCCTGCGGCCTGGTGGTCTTCACGGACCAGGAAATTTTCAACCGCCGCCTGGGCCGCCCGCAGCCGCGCCGGATCAAGGGCGCCTGGGTTCCCACCCAGCCCGTCAGCGACCTGCTGGAGCTGAAAAGCGGAGACTTGGCCGTGCACCGCGACCACGGCATCGCCCGCTACCGCGGCGTGGTCAAGCTGCGCGTGGACGGCGGGGAACGCGAATTCGTCTGCTTGGCGTACGCGGGGGAGGAAAAACTCTACGTGCCCACGGACCAGCTGCGCCTGGTGGAGAAATACGTGGGGGGCGGCGAACGCTCGCCCCGCATCCACCGCCTGGGCAGTTCGGCCTGGGAGCGCACCAAGCAGCGCGTGCGCGAATCGGTCAACGAGCTGGCGCGCCAGCTTTTGGACGTTCATGCCAGCCGGCAGTTGCACCGGGGGCACGCCTTCGCGCCGGACACCCACTGGCAGCGCGAATTCGAGGACACCTTTGTTTACGAGGAGACGCCCGACCAGGCCCGGGCCATCGCCGAGGTCAAGCGGGACATGGAATCCGAAAGGCCCATGGACCGTCTGGTCTGCGGCGACGTGGGCTTCGGCAAGACCGAGGTCGCCATGCGTGCGGCCTTCAAGACCGTACAGGACGGCCTGCAGGTCGCGGTGCTGGTGCCGACGACGCTCTTGGCGGACCAGCACGCGGCCACGTTCCGGGAACGCATGGCCGCGTATCCCGTCCGCATCGAGTTGCTGTCCCGCATCAAACCCCCGGCGGAGCAACGGGCCATCCTGCGCGACCTCGCCCAGGGCGCGGTGGACATCGTCATCGGCACCCACCGGCTGTTGAGCCAGGACGCGCAGTTCAAACGCCTCGGGCTGGTGGTGGTGGACGAGGAGCAGCATTTCGGCGTCAAGCACAAGGAGAAACTGAAGAAATTGCGGAGCACCGTGGACGTGCTGACCCTGACGGCCACCCCCATCCCGCGCACCCTGTACCTGTCGTTGTCCGGAATCCGGGACATCTCGGTGATCGAGACTCCGCCCTTGAACCGCCTGGCCATCCGCACCTTCGTGCAGGAATATTCCGACGAAGTGGTCCGCGAGGCCATCGTGCGCGAACTGGCCCGGGACGGCCAGGTTTTTTTCGTGCACAACCGGGTCCAATCCATCGGGCCCATGGCCGAACGCATCAAGCGCCTGGTGCCCGAGGCCCGGGTGGCGGTGGCGCACGGGCAAATGAACCCCGAGGCGTTGGAGCCGGTCATGGAGCGCTTCCTGGCGCGCTCCGAGGATATCCTGGTCTCCACCACCATCGTGGAATCCGGCCTGGACCTGCCCAACGTCAACACGATTTTGATCAACCGGGCGGATGCCTTGGGCATGGCCCAGCTGTACCAGTTGCGGGGGCGGGTCGGGCGTGCGGACCGGCAGGCGTATGCCTACCTGTTTTACCCCTTCGGCGGGGCCGTGACCGGAGACGCCGAAAAACGTCTTTCGACCCTGCAGGAGTTCACCGAGCTGGGGTCGGGCTTCAAGATCGCCATGCGCGATTTGGAAATCCGAGGCAGCGGGGATATCCTGGGGCCCGAGCAATCCGGCCAGGTCGCGGCCGTGGGCTTCGAGACCTACTGCAGCCTGCTCGAGGAGGCGGTGCGCGAACTCAAGGGCCAGCGCCGGGAAGGTCCGCCCGAGGTGAAGGTGTCGGTGCCCGTCGACGCCTTCCTGCCCTCCGACTACGTTCCCGACACCCTGGTGCGCCTGAATCTGTACAAGCGCATCGCGGGCGCGGCCGGCGAGGCCGAGTTGTCCGAATTGAAGCGGGAACTCGAAAACCGCTACGGCCCGCTGCCGCAGCCGGCACAGCGCCTGCTGCAGGTCGCGGACTTGAAGCTGGCGGCCCGCGCCGGCGGCCTCGAGCTGGTCCAGGCGGACGGCCGCCGCCTCCGGCTGCAGTGGCATTTGTGGGTTAAGCCGCCGCAGCCGGCCGTGGCCCGCCTGCTGGCCGATCCCGCCCGCCGGGCCAAATGGATCCCCGGCGAGCGGCCCGTCCTGGAAATGCTGCAGCCGGCCGGAGAAATCCTGGGCGCGCTAAAAATGTGCTTGTCCGAACTACTCGAATATGATAAAAAAAGTTAAGTTTTTTAAGCTTTTTTGCTAACCGGAGGCAGGCTCATGACGCGGCGGCAAGGAATCGTGATGGCGGTAGGATTGGGCGCGCTGGTGGTTTGGCTCTCCGGCTGCGGGCAGGGGCAGGTGCTGGCCAAGGTTGGCGCGGAAAAAATCACCGTCCAGGATTTCAATCTCGCCCTGGGCAATTTGCCCGACAGCTACAAAACGCTCATGTCCACCTTCGAGGGCAAACGGCAGCTGCTGGACAACCTGGTGAAGAAAAGCCTGCTCGTCCAGGAAGCGGAGCAGCGCGGGTACCAGAAACAAAAGCCCGTCAAGGAACGGATCCAGAATTACCTGCGGCGCTCGAAGGAAAAAATACAGGAACAGATGCGGGCCTTGAAACAAAACCTCGCGGTTTTGAAGCAGCAGGTCTACGAAACGGTCATGCTCCAGGAATTGAACGAGCATCTCAAGCAGGAGGAAATCCCCAAGAGCAACCTCTCCGAGGAGGAGATCCAGAATTATTACGACGATTATGCCCGCAAGCTGAAACTGCTCAACCCGGCCGTCAAGGTGCCTCCCTTGGACAAGGTCGATCCCCAGATCCGCGCCATCTTGGTGGAGGAAAAGCTGATCCAGAAGCTGGAAAAAGAGCATAAGGTCTACATCAAGGAAGCCACGTTCCGCGAACTGTACGGCAATCCGAAAGAGGACGTCACCATTCAGGATAACACCAAGGCTAACCGCTAACCTGTCGGCGACCTTTTCGCCTCAAAGGAATTACCCCATGAAAAAGACCCTGATCTTCGTCTTGCTGGCGCTGCTGGGCGCCGCCCTGTTCGTCCTCGGGTTCTTCTCCAAGGATATTTTTTCGCTTTTACGCAAACCCCGCGTCCTGGCCAGTGTCAATCATGAAAAGATTACGGACCAGGACCTGAAGCGGGAACTCCAATTCTTGAGCGTCAATTCCGAGGCGCCGGTATTGGACAGTACGCGTGAGGACGTTCTGGACCGCCTGATCAACGACTCGCTGATCGTGCAGGAGGCCGCGCGACTCATGGTCACGGCGCCCGAGGCCGAGGTCAACTCCCGGCTGGCCTGGGCCCGGGGCAGCCATACGCCCGAGGAATTCAAGGAAATCCTGCGGGAGCATCATTTGACGTCGGCGACCTGGGAAAAGCTCATCCGCCGGCAATTGCTGGTCGAGGCGACCATTCACCGGGCCGTGGAAAGCCAGGTGCGGGTGGGCGAGGACGAGGTGGACGGCTACTACTGGTCCCACCTGCTCGAGTTCTACCAGACGCGGCGCATTCACGCCCGCCAGATCGTGGTGGAAACGCTGGAACAGGCGCAAAAGATCAGGTCGGAGCTGGAGGCCGGCGCGAATTTCCAGGAGGAGGCGCGGAAATATTCCCGCGCTCCCGAGGCCAGCGAGGGCGGCGACCTGGGCTGGGTGACGCAAACGGACCTGCCCACCGCCTTTTCCCAGGTCCTGTTCAAACTCAAATCCGGCGCGATCAGCCAGCCGCTCTCCACGGAGTACGGCTATCATCTGTTCACGGTGGATGAGATCCAGCCGGGCGGGAGGGTGCCCGTGGAGGAAGCCAAGGCCAAAGTGGCGCGGGCCTTGAAGCAGCAGAAGGTGGACGCCGCCTTTCAGGCCTGGCTGGAGGATCTGCGCAGCCAGGCCAAAATCATCCTGTACGACCTGCGAGGTGCCGAATGAAAACACTCCGGTTGCTTTTAGCCGCCGCCTGGGTCCTGAGTCTGGCGGCCGCCGCAGCGGGCGCCGCGGTGGACACCGGCCGGGCGGCCGGGACCCCCGCCGGGCCGGTCAAAGCGGCCTTGGTGGACGATATCGTTTTCCAGGTGGGAAACGAAATCATCACGCGTTTCGAAATCGAAGAGCCTTTGCGGCAGCTGGCCGAGCGCATGCGTTCCGAATACCGCGGCCAGGAGCTGCAGGATAAACTGCAGACCGCGCGCACAAAACTGGTGCAGCGCCTGGTGGAGGAGAAATTGCTACTGCTCGAAGCCCGGGCCCAAAAACTCGAGGTCCCGGAAACGCAGGTTACGCAGCGGGCCAAACAGCAGATGGAAGCCCTGCGCAAGCAGTTTCCCGGCGATCAGGCTTTTCGCGACCAGCTGAAACGGGAGCACCTGACCGAGGGCGAACTCCTGAAATACCAGGAGAAAATGATCCGGGAGGCCCTGCTGCGGCAGCAGCTCCTGCAGGGAAAAATACAGGAATTTTCCACCGGAGCGGAAGTTTCGGACGATCAGTTGCAGAAATATTATTCCGAACACTCCGCCGAGTTCAAGCGCCCGGACCGCGCCCGCGTGAGCCAGATCTTCATGAACCGGCCGGATCCGGGCCTGCCGGCGGACCTGTTCGCGCGGCAGGACGACGAGGCCCGCCGCAAAATGGAGGAGGCCCTGGCGCAGTTGCGGGCCGGCAAGGATTTCGCCGCCGTCGCCCTGCATTACTCGGAGCACCGGGTCACGGCGGAGAAGGGCGGCGAAGTCGGCTGGCTGGAGAAGGGCGAGATCGGCCTGCCGGAATTCGACCGCGAGGTTTTCGAGAAATTGCGCGTGGGCCAGACGTCCGGCGTGATCGGGACGGCGCGCGGCTTTTTCATCGTGCATCTGGAGGACCGGCAGCCGGGCGGCGTGATCCCGTTCGACGAGGTCAAGGGACGCATCCGCCAGAAATTGATGAACGAGGGTTCGGAAGACCGCTATCGGGCCTGGGTCGAATCCCTCAAGCAGAAGTATCCGGTCGTCGAGATGAAATAACCTGCCGCCGGGCCGCCTGCGCGGCGGCCGGCGGGCGCAAAGGAGGCGGACATGCTGCGAGTCGGTGTGATCGGAGCCAGCGGCTATACGGGCGCCGAGCTCGTGCGCCTGCTGTCCGGGCATCCCCGGGCCCGGGTGGTGGCCGCCACCTCGGAATCCTACGCCGGCCAGAGCCTGGCCGAAGTTTTTCCGGCCCTGGGCGAAGCGGGCCGCATCCCGCTGACGCGGGCCGGGCAGACCTCCTTTTCGCCGGATACCCTGGATCTGGTCTGCTTGGCACTGCCCCACGGGGAAGCCATGCAGCGGGTGCCGGCACTGTTGTCCGCGGGTCTTCGGGTAATTGATTTTTCCGGCGATTTCCGGTTTCCGGATCCCGGCGCCTACCCCGAATGGTACGGTTTCGAGCACACGGCGCCCGACCTGCTGACGCAGGCCGTCTACGGCCTGCCCGAGCTGTTCCGGCAGAAAATTCGGGGCGCAGCCTTCATCGCCAATCCCGGATGCTTCGTCACTTCCGCAGTTCTGGCCCTGTACCCGGCGCTGAAGGCCGGACGGATCGAATCCCGGGGGCTGGTGGTGGACGCCAAGTCCGGCAGCAGCGGCGCAGGCCGCAAGCCCAGCCTCGAGACCATGTTCAACCGGCTGGCCGAGAATGTGGTGCCCTACAAGCTGGCCGGAACGCATCAGCACACCCCGGAAATCGAGCAAGTGCTGAAACAGGCCACGGGCCACGAAACGGTGATTACGTTTTCCCCCCAGCTCGTCCCGGCCAAGCGCGGCATCCTGTCCTTGGCGTACGGGCGGCTGACCGGAAAGACCACGACCGCCGAGATGGTCCGGCTGTACCGGGACACGTACGCCGGGGAACCGTTCGTGCAGGTGCGGGAGGAACACGAGCCCTGGCCGGACCTGGCCAGCGCCGTGGCCACGAACACCTGCCTGGTGAAGGTGGCGGTGGATGCCCGCTCCGGGCTGCTGGTGGCCGCCGGGGCTCTGGACAATCTCGTCAAAGGCGCCGCCGGGCAGGCGATTCAAAATTTAAACGCCAGCCAGGGTTGGGACGAAACCCTGGGCCTGCCGCGGGTGGGCCTGGTCTCATGAGCCGCGGGCCGCTGGACCGGCGGGGCGTGGCCGCGCCGGCGGGTTTTCGCTGCGCGGCCGTGGCCGCGGGGTTGAAAAAGGGAGGGCGGCCGGACTTGGCCGTGGTGGTGTCGGACCGGCCGGCCGCGGCCGCGGGTCTTTTTACGCGCAACCAACTGGCCGCCGCGCCGGTGCGGATCTCGCGCGAGCACCTGTCCCGGTCCCCCGTTCACCGGGCGATCCTGCTGAACGCCGGCGGCGCCAACGCCTGCACGGGCCGGCGGGGACTGGCGGATGCCCGGGCCTTGTGCGCCGGGCTGGCGCGCGGCCTGGGCTGCCGCGCCCGGGAAGTGCTGATCGCCTCGACCGGCGTGATCGGGACGCGCCTGCCCGTGGCGCGCATGTTGTCCGCCCTGCCGCAGGCCGTGCGCCGCCTGGGGAAGAAAAACGGCTTGGCTTCGGCCCGGGCGATCATGACCACCGATACGCTCCCGAAACAGGCCTCCGCCCGGCTGAACGTGCAGGGCACGGAGGTCCGCATCGGAGCCATGGCCAAGGGCTCGGGCATGATTCATCCGCATTTGGCCACCCTGCTGGCCGCCGTCACCACGGACATCTCCCTGACGGCGGCTGAGGCCGGGCGTTTTCTCCGCCAAGCCTGCGCCGGGACCTTCAACGCCATCAGCGTGGACGGCGAGACCTCGACCAACGACACCGTCTTGTTGCTGGCCAACGGCGCAGCCGGGAGCCGCAGCCGGCCGGGAAGCCGGTCGGCCCGGCGGGCGTTCCTGGACGCCTTGACCGAGGTCATGGATGCCCTGGCCCGCCAGATCGTGCTGGACGGAGAAGGCGCGACCAAGTTCATTGACATCCGCCTGACCGGCGCCCGCTCGGACGCGCAGGCCGGCCTGGCCGCCCGGGCCGTGGGCGATTCCCAGCTCGTCAAAACCGCGCTCTACGGGCAGGACGCCAATTGGGGGAGGATCCTGTCCGCCCTGGGCGCGGCGCCGATCCGGCTGCGGCCGGACCGCCTGCGGGTGGAAGTCAACGGCGTGCCCCTGGTGCGCCGGGGCCAGGACGCGGGCACGCCCTGGGCCAGGCAGAACCGGGCGCTGGCCGGCCGCGAAATCCGCTTGGAGATCCATCTCGGCGCGGGACGCGGCAGCGCCCGTTACCGCACCTGCGATTTAACTCCCCGCTACGTAGCCATCAACGCGGGTTACCGCAGCTGATTTTCCCGCGCCCGCATGCCGGGAGCGGGTTCCGGATTCGGGCTAAAAAATATTGATTTTCTCCTTGCCCGATCGCGGCGCGTATGTTATAAATCCCAAGCTTAAATCTCTCACGCCTTCGGACCGTCCCGGGGGTGTCCCTGCGCCGTCTGTCGGCGGGGGATTCCAGGACGGGTGGATGGGGGCGGCGGATAAACTGGAAAGGGGTACGGCATGGCAAACGTTTCCATGAAGCAGTTGCTCGAGGCGGGTGTGCATTTCGGCCATCAAACCCGCCGCTGGAATCCCAAGATGGCGCGCTACATCTACGGCGAACGCAACGGCATTTACATCGTCGACCTCCAGAAAACCGTTAAAAAACTGAAAGAAGCCACCAAATACATCCGCGACCTGGCCGCCACCGGCGAGAAAATCATTTTCGTGGGGACCAAGAAGCAGGCCAAGGAGTCCATCCAGGAGGAAGCCACCCGCAGCGGCATGTTTTACGTGAATCAACGCTGGCTGGGGGGGACCCTGACCAACTTCCAAACCATCAAGAAAACCATCCACCGCATGAAGGAACTGCGGCGCATGTCGGAGGACGGCTCGCTCGACAAGCTGCCCAAGAAGGAAAAACAGTACCTGCTCAAGGATCTCGCCAAGATGGAGCAAACCATGGGCGGGATCAAGGACATGGAATCCCTCCCCGGCGCCATTTTCGTGGTAGACACGA
>Ga0315535_1001955_pt1 | contig 13479 bp, 12 predicted proteins | sample SalMarSW160220MG_2_FD_203092 | JGI IMG/M metagenome (GOLD analysis project Ga0315535, IMG submission 203092) | Salt marsh sediment microbial communities from the Plum Island Ecosystem LTER, Massachusetts, United States - Salt Marsh Sediment SW1602-20 ...
CGAGGCCAAGCGGCGCTACGGCGTGCGCATCGCCCCCATCACCGTGCTGGACCGAACCACCTTCTTCTACGGCACCTTCGACGAGCAGCGACCCAGGCTGGCAGCGGCCCTGCTCCCGCAGGGCTGACGCCCGGCCGGCTCGGCACCTTCAGCCGCCGGCGAGGCGCCGCGTCCCAGAGGTCGGGCGGCGCCAGGCGTGAAGGCGGCGCCTGCCGTGCGGTCGAGCGCTACACTCGAGTCGTGGGACACGTCCTGGACGAACAGCCCGGCCTCTTCGACGCGTCGAGGCTGGTCGAGCGGCGGCTGGCGTCCGGCGTGACCGTGCGGGTGAGGCTCGAGCCGTTGTCGGACGACAGGGTGCGCGTCCTCGAGTATCGCCGCCGCGCCCGCGACGAGGGGCGCTGGCAACGCCGCCCGGGCGAGGAGGGACGCACGTGTCCCTACGGCGCGCTGGGCCTGGGCCTGCCTTTTGAAGACGTCTTCGGCTGACCGCGGCTGGCCGGACCCCGCCGTTTCTCGGGACAGCCTCTCTCGCCACGCTATCGTCGCTGGAGGACGCGTTCGGACGCGTGCGCCGTAGCGCACGTCCGCTGCCGACGACAGCGAGAGAGGAGTTCTGGCGAATGCCGCGTGCCGTGAGGTTCGAGACGTACGGCGGCATCGACGTCCTCCAGGTGGTGGAGGTCGACCCGCCGCAGGTGCCACCGGACCGCGTGCTGGTTCGCGTGAAGGCCGCAGGCATCAACCCCGGCGAGGCCTCCATCCGGGAAGGGAGGATGCATGCCCGGTTCCCCGCCAGCTTCCCCTCCGGCCAGGGAAGCGACCTGGCCGGCGTCGTGGAGCAGGTGGGTGCCGAGGTCGCCGGCGTCGCCGTGGGCGACGAGGTGCTCGGCTTCACCAACGACCGCGCCAGCCACGCCGAGCTGGTCGCGGTCGAGGCCGACAAGCTGGTGCGCAGGCCGCATGGCGTGTCATGGGAAGCGGCCGGCGCCCTGTTCGTGGCCGGAACCACCGCCTACGCCACGGTGCGCGCCGTGGACGTGCGCGAGGGCGACACCGTGGTCGTCTCCGGCGCGGCCGGCGGTGTCGGCACGCTCGCCGTGCAGCTCGCCCGCTTGCGGGGCGCCCGCGTGATCGGCCTGGCGAGCGAGCCGCACGGCGCCTGGCTCGAGGCCCACGGGGTCGCGCCGGTCGACTATCACGATGCCGTGGCTGGGCGCATCCGGGAGGCCGCGGGCGGCCGGGTCGACGCGTTCGTCGATGCCTTCGGCGGCGACTACGTGCGGCTTGCCGTCGAGGACCTCGGCGTGGCGCCGGAGCGCGTCGACACCATCGCCAACTTCGCCGCCAGGGAGCGCTACGGCGTCAAGACGGAGGGCTCCGCCGCGGTGGCGGGCGCCCGGGTCCTCAGCGAGCTGGCACAGCTGCTCGCCGACGGCCGCCTGGAGCTCCCCGTCGCTCGCGTCTACGCCCTCGAGCGCGTGCGCGACGCCTACCGCGAGCTGGAGTTGCGACACACCCTGGGCAAGATCGTGTTGCAGCCCTGACGGCTCACACCGCATCGCAGCGAGCGCCGTCGGCTGCCGCCGTCCCTCGCCGGCGACGACCTTGGCACGGCCGACCCGCTCAGCCGTCGGCGCCCACGCGCCTCCGCGCCACGGCCGTCGCCCGCCCCGGCGTCATCGCCAGGAACGCCAGCATCACCAGAAGCAGCGCCTGCACCACCTTGAGCGAGACCCCCCAGGGCTCGAAGGACGGCGTGCGCTGCGGCGCGACGCCGAGGTAGGCACCGATGGCGAACAGCTGAAAGGCGGCACCCAGCAGCCACAGCACCCGCCGGTCGGTCGCCCACAGCAGCACCGCACCCAGCAGGAAGGCGCCGCCGGCCAGGGCGCCGAAGGTCGTCAGCGACACGTCCGCGCCGGCAGTGTCGTCGACCACGCGCGCCACACCGGCGCCGATGAGCGCGTAGACCATGGCGTTGGCCAGCGCCAGAGCGCCGGCTGCCAGCCGCACTCTCCGGCGCAGCCGTTGCCTGGGGTCCTCTGGCGCCCACACCCTCGGCCAGCCAACATGCAGGTTCGTCCTCATGTCCGCCTCGCTTTCCCGTCGGCGTCGCTGGTGCGTCCCCGGTCGCGGTCCGTCGCCGCACTATGCGGAGGCGCGCGGCTGGAGCCAAGGGACAACCGCCCCGCCATCACCCGCCGGCCGGGAGGAGCCGCAGAACCAGATGCACGCGGACGTCCACCGTGTCGTCGACGACCACCGCGAACAGACGAGGCCGGGTCATGCCGAAGTCCGAGAGCCGTAACGGAAGCGTGAGGCGCACGTCGAGCCCGCCCTCGGTGCGAGACACCTCGCCGCGCGCCACCACATCCCGCTCGACACCGTGCATGCGCAAGCGTCCGCGGACGCTGACCGCCGCGCTGCGAGCCTCCCGCAGCGAGGCGGGCCGGGACGTGACGGCAGTCAGCGTGTAGCGGATGGTCGGAAAGCGCGACGCCTCGAAGACCGCGCGGGCCGCGTTCAGGTCGCGCAGCACGTTCCCGGTGGTGATCGCGCTGGTCCGCACGACGATGGTCGCCTGGGCGCTCGTCGGCCGCTGCGGGTCCACTGCGGCCGAGAAGCCCGCCACGGGCACCCTGCCGTCGAACCCTCCGAACGCGTCCGAGGCGTGGAAGGTGATGGCGCTCTCCGCTGCCAGCGCGACCCGCGTCCGGCCGGGTCCCGCCACCGTAGGCGGCGCTGCGCCGGTGTCTGGCAGCGCCGCAACGACGACGCCCGCGCACGCCAGTGCCACGGCCGCGGGGACGGCCAGAAGCAACCTCGGCCGCGCAGGGTGGCAACCGCCTGCGGCGACGTTTCCGCGAGCTCGGCGCATCGGCACGGCTCCTCCTCTCGCTCGGGGACCATCTTCCCGTGTCCTGTGATACGCGGCCACGGCAGCACTGGATGCCGGCGGGCCACGATCCACCGGCCCGGCGCGCCGCTCGCGAGTCCGGGGCCGAAACGCGCTTGCGGCGTGGCTCGGCTCCGTGGCACGATGCGCCCCGCGAGCACGGCCGGCCTGGCCGTGCTCATGTCTTGACGGTGGTGAGGATCCGACCTATAGTTAGCGGCATGCGAATTATCAACATTACCCTAACTACCTTCGGAGGGGGCTGACGCCACGGACAGGCACGCCTTGATCCGAGAGGTCATCGAGAGCTTCCGCGCCATGCGCGCCCAGAGCATGCAGGGGCTGCATCAGGTCAGGCGCGACGCGGCCAGCGTCGCGCATCTGCAGGTGCTGGTGCGTTTGCGCTCGGACGGACCTCTGCGCGTCAGCCGTTTGGCTCATTGCCTCGATGTGTCGCCCGCCAGCGCCACCGGCATGGTGGATCGCATGGTCGAGCGCGGCCTCGTCGAACGCGTGCGCGACGAGGCCGACCGCAGGGTGGTGCTCGTGCGCCTGGCGCCCCCTGGCCGCGCCCTGCTCGAGAAGATCGGCAGCCGCGGCAGGGCCGGGCTGGCACGTGTGTTGGAGCGCCTCGACGAAGACGAGCTGGTGGCGCTCAAGACCGGGCTGGCCGCCTTCGTCGGCGCCGCGCGCGCCGTCGCGGAGGCAGAGGTCGAGCGCGGCCGAGCCGGCCGCGACGACTGCGCTCCGCCCCGGCACGCGCGCGCGGGACGCCACCGCGAAGCGAGCGCCGAGCGCGGCACACCGCACCGCCGGAGGGGGGCGAGGACGCGTCATGCTGCTGAAGATCCTGAATGACTTCACGCGACCCTATCGCGGCGTCATCGCAGCCATCCTCGGCCTGCAACTGGTGGGTACGCTGGCGGCGCTCACGCTGCCAAGCATCAACGCCGCCATCGTCGACAACGGCGTCATCCGCGGCGACACCGCCTACATCCTGCGCGAGGGCGGCTGGATGCTGCTGGCGTCGCTGGTGCAGATCCTGTGCACCATCGCCGCGGTGTTCTTCGGCGCCCGCACCGCGATGAAGTTCGGCCGGGACGTGCGCTCCGCCATCTTCCACCGCGTCGCCGAGTTCTCGAGCCGCGAGCTGGCGCGCTTCGGCGCGCCCTCCCTCATCACGCGCACCACCAACGACGTACGCCAGGTGCAGATGATGCTGATGCTGGCCTTCACGCTGATGGCAACCGCCCCCATCATGATGGTCGGTAGCGTCATCATGGCTCTGCGTCAGGACCTGGGGCTGTCGTGGCTGGTCGCCGTGGCCGTGCCGCTGTTGGGCGCGCTGGTGGCACTCGTCATCAGCCGCATGGTCCCCGGCTTCCGCAAGATGCAGAAGCGCATCGACCGCATCAACGAGGTCTTGCGCGAGCAGATCGGAGGCATCCGGGTGATCCGGGCCTTCGTGCGCGAGCCGGAGGAACGGCAGCGCTTCGAGAAGGCCAACGAGGAGCTCACCGACGTAAGCCTCTACGTCGGGCGCTGGATGGCGCTGATGTTCCCTCTGGTCATGATCGTCACCAACGTCTCCAGCGTGGCCGTGGTGTGGTTCGGCGGTCTGCGCGTGGCATCGGGCGCCATGCAGATCGGCTCCATGATGGCCTTCCTCAGCTACCTCATGCAGATCCTGATCTCGGTGATGATGGCGACCTTCATGCTGGTCATCCTGCCCCGCGCCGCCGTCTCGGCCGACCGCATCGAGGAGACGCTCGCCACCGAGCCGACCGTGCTGCCGCCCGCCCACGGCGTGGCGCGCGCCCCCGAGCGCGGCCACCTGCAGCTCCGGAAGGTCGGCTTCCGCTACCCGGGCGCCAGCCACCCGGTGCTCAGCGAGGTGGACCTCGACGCGGCGGCCGGGCAGACGGTCGCCATCATCGGCTCGACCGGAGCGGGCAAGACCACCCTGCTCAACCTCATCCCGCGGCTCTTCGACGCCACCGACGGTCAGGTGATGCTCGACGGCATCGACGTGCGCGAGTACGAGCCCGACGCGCTGTGGTCGCGCATCGGCCTGGTGCCCCAGAGGGCCTACCTGTTCAGCGGCACCGTCGCCAGCAACCTGCGCTTCGGCAAGCCCGACGCCAGCGAGGCGGAGATGTGGCAAGCGCTGGAGATCGCCCAGGCGCGCGACTTCGTCGAGGCCATGGAGGGTGGGCTGGAGGCTCCCATCGCCCAGGGCGGCACCAACGTCTCCGGTGGGCAGCGGCAGCGCCTGGCCATGGCGCGTGCGCTCATCAGGCGGCCCGAGGTCTACCTCTTCGACGATGCCTTCTCTGCGCTCGACGTCGCCACCGACGCACGCCTGCGTCGCGCGCTGGCGCGCGTCACGCAGGGCGCGACGGTGGTGATCGTGGCGCAGCGCGTCGCCACCATCGAGGGCGCCGACCAGATCGTCGTGCTCGAGGACGGACGGGTGGTAGGGCGTGGCAGCCACGCGGAGCTGCTCCGCAGCTCGGACACCTACCGAGAGATCGTGGCCTCCCAACGGCAGGTGGCGGCATGAGCGGCCCGAACGAGCCCGGCCCTGAACGGCAGGACCCGCCCAAGGTGATGCAACGCACCGAGCGCGTTCGCGTGGGTGGCGGGCCCGGCCACGGGCCGCCCGGCATGGTGGGCCAGAAGGCGCAAAGCTTCGGCCCCTCGCTGCGGCGGTTGCTGGGCCGCCTGCGCCCGGAGGGTCGCAAGCTGAGCGCGGTGGTGGTTGCCGCCGTGGCCTCGGTCGGACTGACTGCTCTCGGCCCGCGCATCCTCGGCCACGGCACCGACCTCCTGTTCGCGGGCATCATCGGCGCGCGTCTGCCGGCCGGCATGACCAAGGGGCAGGCCATCGCGGCGGCGCGGGCCGCGGGCCAGGGCAAGATCGCCGATCTGCTCACCGGCATCGATCTGGTGCCCGGCCGTGGCGTGGACTTCACGGCCCTCGGCCACGTGCTGCTGCTCGCCCTGGCGGTCTACCTCGTCGCGGCACTGCTGCAGTACCTGCAGGGCTACCTGCTCAACGACGTGGTCCAGGGAACGGTGTACCGCATGCGCGAAGCGGTCGAGGAGAAGCTCAACCGCCTGCCCCTGCGTTACTTCGACCGGCAACCGCGCGGCGAGCTGCTCAGCCGCGTCACCAACGACATCGACAACATCTCGCAGAGCCTGCAGCAGACCCTGAGCCAGGTCCTCACTGCGGTCTTCACGGTGCTCTTCGTGCTGGCGATGATGCTGTCCATCTCCCCGGTGTTGTCCCTGGTCGCGCTGGTGAGCATCCCGCTGACCATGGTGGTGGCGAGCCTCGTCATGCGCCGCTCCGGCAAGCAGTTCATCGCCCAGTGGCGCCGCACCGGCACGCTCAACGCCACGGTCGAGGAGGCCTACACCGGCCACGCCCTGGTCAAGGTGTTCGGCCGCCAGCGCGACGTGCAGGCGTCGTTCGAGGAGGAGAACGAGGCGCTGTACCAGGCGAGCTACCGGGCGCAGTTCCTGTCCGGCCTGATCATGCCGGTCACCAGGCTCATCGGCAACCTCAACTACGCCGCCATCGCGGTGCTCGGCGGGCTCCGGGTGGCGAGCGGCACCATCTCGCTGGGAGACGTGCAGGCCTTCATCCAGTACAGTCGGCGCTTCACCCAGCCGGTCACGCAGCTCGCCTCCATGGTCAACCTGCTGCAGTCCGGCGTCGCCTCCGCCGAGCGCGTGTTCGAGCTGCTCGACGCCGAGGAGCAGATCCCCGAGGTAGCGGCCGCCACGCTCCCCGAGCAGCCGCGCGGGCGTGTCGCGCTCGAGCACGTGCAGTTCCGCTACGAGCCTGACCGTCCCCTCATCGCCGATCTCTCGCTCGTCGCCGAGCCGGGGCAGACGGTCGCCATCGTCGGCCCCACCGGCGCCGGCAAGACCACCCTGGTCAACCTGATCATGCGCTTCTACGAGCTCGACGGCGGGCGCATCACGCTGGACGGCATCGACATCACCGAGGTGCCGCGTGACGCGCTGCGTTCGCGCATCGGCATGGTGCTGCAGGACACCTGGCTGTTCCGCGGCAGCATCCGCGACAACATCGCCTACGGCCGTCCGGGCGCGAGCGAGGAGGAGATCATCGCGGCCGCGCGCGCTGCCTTCGTGGACCGCTTCGCTCACAGCCTGCCGGAAGGCTACGACACCGTCATCGACGACGAGGGCGGCACCGTCAGCGCCGGCGAGAAGCAGCTCATCACCATCGCTCGAGCCTTCCTCGCCGATCCGCCACTGCTGGTCCTCGACGAGGCCACCAGCTCCGTCGATACGCGCACCGAGATCCTGGTGCAGGAAGCGATGGAGGCCTTGCGAGGCAACCGCACCAGCTTCGTGATCGCCCACCGGCTGTCGACCATCCGCAACGCCGACGTCATCCTGGTGATGGAGAACGGACGCATCGTCGAGCAGGGCACGCACGAAGCGCTCGTCGCAGAGGGCGGCGCCTATGCCGAACTCTACCGGGCGCAGTTCGAAGGCAGGGAGGAGATGGCCGCCTGAGGGCGGCGCGCCATCCTCGCCACAGCGCCGCAAGCCGGGCGGCGGCGGCGACCGCCGCCTACGAGCGCAGGTGCCGCACCACGTGCCACGCCACCGCCAGCACGACGACCGCCACCAGCGCCGCGTCGAAGCGATGAAAGTAGCCCCCGAGCGTGTCCCAGTGGTCGCCCAGCACGCGCCCGACCCACGCCAGCGCGAGCGACCACACGAACGAGCCGATGAAGGTGTAGAGGTTGAAGCGCACCAGGTTCATGCGGGACACGCCGCCCGGGAAGGCGATGAACGTTCGCACCACCGGTAGCAGGCGCCCCACCAGGATGGTGATGTCCCCGTGCCGCGCGAACCAGCGGTCGGCCGCATCGATGTCGCGATGGGAGATGAGCAGGTACTTGCCGTAGCGCTCCACCAGCGGCCGGCCCCCCCACGCGCCCACGCCGTAGGCCGCCATGGAGCCCACCACCGAGCCCAGTGCGCCTGCCAGCGCCACCCACCAGATGTCGAAACGGCCCGTGGACACCAGGAACCCCGAGAACGGCAGGATCACCTCCGACGGGATGGGGATGCAGGCGCTCTCGATCGCCATGAGCGCCCCGACGCCCACGTACCCGAGGCTGGAGATGGTGTTGGTGATGAAGGCTGCCAGGTGTCCGAGCATGGCTATGCGCCGCGGCGCTCCTCCCGTTCGTCGTCGCCCGCGACCGCAGCGATCCTGCGGGTCCGCCAGCGACAATACGTTGCCCACGCTTGCGCGCGCCAGCTCCCCGTCGCGCTGCGCAGAGACCGGCGCCGACCCGGCCCCCGCCGCTCGGGGAAGGGTCCGCACAGGCGAGTAGAATACCCGAACGGCGGGAGACGACTCGCGCGCGCAGACGCCCGTGGCTGCAGGCCCCCCGATCGCCAGCCGGGGCAGGCGGACGCAGCGGCGTGAGGCCGTCGCGACGCCATGCCTCGGAGCGACCGCTGCGGCACCGACGCACCCGACCACCGCACACGAGAGGACGTGAGGATGGACCTTCAGGAGGCATCGATCGAGACGCTCCAGGCGTGGATGGATCGCGGCGAAGCCAGCGCCGTCGAGATCGTCGAAGCGTATCTGCAGCGCATCGCGGCTCTGGATCGCGACGGTCCGGCGCTGCGGTCTGTGATCGAGACCAACCCGGACGCCGTCCGGCTGGCGTCAAGGCTCGACCGCGAGCGGGCCGAACGCGGAGCTCGCGGGCCGCTGCACGGCATCCCGGTGCTCTTGAAGGACAACATCGATACCGGCGACGCCATGGCGACCACCGCGGGCTCGCTGGCGCTCGAGGGCAACCTGGCACCCGAGGACGCCTTCCTGGTAGCGCGACTCCGCGCCGCCGGAGCCGTGATCCTGGGCAAGGCCAACATGAGCGAGTGGGCCTACTTCCGTAGCACGCGCGGCTGTAGCGGGTGGAGCAGCCGTGGTGGTCAGGTTCGCAACCCCTACGTGCTCGACCGCAACCCGTGCGGCTCGAGCTCGGGGTCGGCCGTCGCGGTGGCCGCCAACCTCACGGCGGTGGCCGTCGGCACCGAGACGGACGGCTCGATAAGCTGCCCCGCGGCCGTGAACGGCATCGTCGGGCTCAAGCCGACCGTCGGTCTGGTGAGTCGCAGCGGCATCATCCCCGTCTCGGCGTCGCAGGACACGGCCGGCCCCATGGCGCGCACGGTCGCCGACACCGCCACCCTGCTGACCGCCATGGTCGGGCCGGACCCGCGCGACCCGGCCACCGGCACCGCCTCCGCGGCAGCGAAGGACTACCGCGCATTCCTGCGGCCCGATGCCCTGAAGGGCGCGCGCCTGGGCATCGACCGCTCCGCGTTCGGCAGCCACGAGGGCGCGGACGCCGTGGCCGAGGCCGCGCTCATCACCCTTCGAGAGCTGGGGGCCGAGCTGATCGACGAGGTGGATCTGAGCGCCGTGGGGACCGTCGCCGAGGAGGAGATGCTGGTGTTCATGGTCGAGCTGAAGGCCGGGCTCGATGCCTACCTCGCCGAGCACCCGGCGGCCGGCGTTAGGTCGCTCGCGGACGTCATCGCCTTCAACGAGGCGCATCGCGACGAGGTGATGCCGTACTTCGGCCAGGAGCTGCTGGTGATGTCGCAGGCCAAGGGTGACCTCACCGACGAGGCGTACCTCGCCGCCCGCGCTACCTGCCTGCGGAGGGCGCGCGACGAGGGGATCGACAAGGCCTTGCGCGATCACCGGCTGGACGCCATCGTGGCACCGACCACGGCCCCGGCCTGGGTCACCGACCCGATCGACGGCGACCGCATCCTGGGGCTGAGCGCGGGCCCCGCCGCGATCGCCGGCTACCCGCACCTGACGGTGCCTGCAGGCTTCGTCCACGGGCTCCCGATCGGACTGTCGCTGTACAGCGGGGCGTTCAGGGAGGGGCGGCTGCTGGCCTACGGCCATGCCTTCGAGGTGGCCACCGCCGTGCGACGCCCACCGACGTTCAGGCAGAGCCTGGAGCAGCCGCTCACAGCGGCCTGACCCACGGCCGAGCGACGGCGCCGATCCGCCTCCGGGGCATCGGCAAGCGCTCGACGGGGGGAGTCACCGGCCTTCCGCTCGGTGTCCCGCCGGTGCCTGCCCGGTAGCCTGACGAATGTCCCTGGGAGGCGCGGGGGGCCGGGGAGAGCATGGGGGAGCTGCGCTTCGCGCCGGCGTGGAAGGGAGCCATGCCGCGGCCTACGCACGCTCGCACCGACGTCCAGACCGCTCCCCACCAACCTCAGGCCACCAACCGCATCGTGGGGTCCGGCCGCTGGTGGGCATTGGCAGCGGTGCTGCTGGCGATGTTCTTCGCCGCGCTCGACCAGACGGTGGTGGCCACCGCCTTGCCGGTGATCGTCGCCGATCTCAACGGGCTGGCCGTCTACACCTGGGTGTTCACCGCCTACATGATGGCGTCCGCCATCACCGTTCCCATCTACGGCAAGCTCTCCGACGTCTACGGACGCAAACCGTTCTATCTGGTAGGCCTCGGCCTGTTCATCCTCGGCTCCGCCTTGAGCGGCCAGGCACACACCATGATGGAGCTCATCCTGGCACGGGCATTGCAGGGGGTCGGCGGCGGCGGGCTGCTGAGCATGCCCCGCGCCACCATCGGCGACATCTTCAACCCGCGCGATCGCGGCCGCTGGATGGGCGCGATGTCGGGCGTGTTCGGCGTGGCCAGCATCATCGGTCCCACCTTCGGCGGCTGGATCACCGACCAGCTGGGCTGGCGCTGGGTGTTCTACGTCAACCTCCCGGTGGCCGCGCTGGTGCTCGTCGCCGTGCTCGCCACGCTTCCACGCGTGCGGGCGGCGCCGAGCGCGACCGTCGACTGGCAGGGGGCGGTGTGGATGGCGGCGGGGCTGGTGCCGCTGCTCCTGGGCTTCACCTGGGCCGGCGGCCGCTACCCTTGGGGCAGCCTGCAAACGCTGGCGCTGTTCGCCTCCGCGGTGCTGTTCCTGACGGTCTTCGTTCGCCACGAACGACGAGCCCGTGAGCCACTCCTCGACCCTCGGCTGTTCGCCGCGCCGGTGTTCACCGTCGCCAGCCTGGTGGCGTTGTTCGTCAGCATGGCGATGTTCGGCGGCCTGATGTTCCTGCCGCTCTACGTGCAGGGAGTCCTGGGCGCATCGGCCCAGGCATCCGGCATCATCCTCACGCCGATGATGCTCGGCTTCGCCGGCGGCAGTGTGGCCGGGGGCGTGCTGATGAGCCGCACGGGGCGCTACCGCGCTCTGGCCATCGCCGCTGCCGCCCTGAGCGTCGCCGGCATGCTGCTATTCAACACCCTGGGCGCGAGCACGCCGCAACCGGTGGTGGTGCGCGACATGGTGGTCGCCGGGATCGGCATCGGCGCGCTCATGCCGCTCCTCAACGTGGTGGTGCAGAGCGCCTTCCCCTACCGCATCATGGGCGTGGTCAACGCCACCCAGCAGTTCGTGCGGTCGCTCGGCGGGGTCATCATCGCACCCATCCTGGGCACGGTGCTGGCGAGCAGCTTCCAGGTCCACTTCCAGCGGAGCCTGCCGCTGGCGTTGCGGCTGGCGCTGCGCCTGCTGCCGCCCGAGCAGCGGGCCGTCCTGAGCGACCCTCAGGGCCTCATCAGCGCGCAAGCCCAGCAGGCCATCCGCACAGCCTTTGCGCGTTTCGGCGACCAGGGCGACACGCTCTACCAGCAGTTCCTGCACGCCCTGCGAACCGGCCTCGACGCCGGTATGGACCGCGTCTTCCAGGTCGGCCTGGTCGTGGCGGGTCTGGCGCTGCTGGCGACGCTGTTCCTACCCGAGATCCGGCTTAAGCGCGACGAGTTCTACGCCGAGGAGGAGGCGGCCGACGCCGGCGACACGGCTCGGTCAGGCCCGCGGGGGGAGCGGCAGCCGTGAGCGACCCCCACCGGACGGTGGCACCCGAGCGACTCAGAGGGCTGGAGCGAGCCGGCCGATCCAGGTCGACGAGCCGTTGCCGGTCCGCCGCGGTTGCGCGCGCCGAGCGCCAACCGCCTGCCGGGTGCCGGCTATGCTAGCGCCACCGCGGGGGCAGGGAGGGCCGATGAGCAAGTCCCGGTTGGAGACCTTCAGCGACGGCGTGATCGCCATCCTCATCACCATCATGGTGCTGGAGCTGACGGTCCCGCACGACGCGACCTGGCCGGCGCTCGGCGCCGAGCTGCCCGCTCTCCTGACCTACCTGCTCAGCTTCGTCTACCTCGCCATCTACTGGAACAACCACCACCATATGCTTCACGCCATCGAGCGCATCGACGGCAGCGTGCTGTGGGCGAACCTGCACCTGTTGTTCTGGCTCTCGCTGGTGCCGTTCGTGACCGCTTGGATGGGCCAGAACCACTTCCGCGCGGCGCCCACGACGGCCTACGGGGCGGTGCTGCTGCTCGCTGCCATCGCCTACTACCTGCTGCAGCAGCGGCTGATCGTCGCCAACGGGCCGGACTCCCGCCTCCGCCGCGCCCTGGGGCCCGATCTCAAGGGCCGGGCCTCCCCGCTGCTCTACCTGACGGCGATCGTCTCGGCGCTGCTCGGGGCGCGTTGGCCTGCCTACGCCATCTACGTGGCCGTCGCGCTCATGTGGGTGGTGCCGGACCGCCGCATCGAGTCGACCCTGGCCGACTAGGGCACGCCGGCCGCCCGCACCGCCGGCCGTGTGGCGCGCACCACAGCGCTGTAGGTATCCCGCGCCAGCTCCTCGCCGGCGGCGGGTTCGACGCGGATGTCGCTGAAGCCGGCGCGCTCCAGATAGCCGCGGTAGCGCTGCGCCGTCTCGGCCCCGTCCACGCACGCGCACCAGCCCTCGCGACTCGCCGGTTCCTGGCGCTCAACCCGGCGCAGGACGTCGCTGATGGCCAGCCGGCCGCCGGGCCGAAGCACGCGGAAGGCCTCGCCGAAGACCGCGCTCTTGTCGGCCGACAGGTTGACCACGCAGTTCGACAGCACCACGTCGACGCTGGCGTCGGGTAGCGGCACGGCCTCGATGATGCCCTCGACGAAGCGCACGTTGCGGATCCCGAGCCGCTGCGCCCCCTCCCGAGCCCGCTCCAGCATGGCCGGCGTCATGTCGACGCCCGTCACCCGGCCCTCCCGGCCGACGGCGCGCGCTGCCCGGAAAGCGTCCAGCCCGGCACCGCTGCCGAGGTCGAGCACGTGCTCTCCGGGGCGCAGCTCGGCGAACAGGGTCGGCTCGCCGCAACCGTACGAGGGGACGCCCTCGACCTGGACCGTGGCAACCGAGATGTCGCCGCAACACCCCTGGGAGCCCTTCAGTCGCTCGCTGTAGTAGCGCTTGACGTCATCACGCAGCTCCAGGTTCGTCATGTCATGCCTCCTGCAAGAGTCGGGGCGCCGGCGTCCGCAGCCGGGTCAGCTCACGCACGACCGCATCCAGGGCTGCCTTCTCGAGCTGGTAGTAGACCCAACGCCCCCGCTTCTCAGAGCGCACCAGGCCGGCCGCCACGAGCTGGTGCATGTGGTGGCTCACCGTCGGCTGTGAG
>Ga0315535_1001956_pt1 | contig 13475 bp, 9 predicted proteins | sample SalMarSW160220MG_2_FD_203092 | JGI IMG/M metagenome (GOLD analysis project Ga0315535, IMG submission 203092) | Salt marsh sediment microbial communities from the Plum Island Ecosystem LTER, Massachusetts, United States - Salt Marsh Sediment SW1602-20 ...
GGCGCGGGCGCCGTAGCGCTTGACCAGGCCCCGTGCCTCGATGACGGGTCCGCCGCCCGCGGCCGCGCCGGGCTCGAGCGCGTGCGGGTCGGCGCCGACGGTGGCGCTGGCGCCGGGCTCGGCGCCTGCGGGGTCGAGCGTGGCCGGCTCGCCGGCGCCGCGCGCGGCGCCGGGCGGCGGGGCAGTGGGGGGGCGTGGGTCGCGCGTCACACGCCGAGTATAGGCAAGCGCGGATGAGCTTCCACGAGAACCTGGAGCCGGGGTCTCGCGGCCGGCCGGGCGCGCCACCCGGCTACCTGCGTAACGTGCTCGGCGCGCGCGAGCGCCTATCAATGGGGGAGGTCGCCTGAAGGCGGGTACCGTCCCGCGCCAGCGGCACCGGGAGGCCGGTGAAGGAGGTCCGTCCATGGAGCGAGTCCGGTATGTGATCGTCGGTGGCGGTCAGAGCGCCGACGCGGCGGTGAAGGGCATCCGCAGCGTCGACGAGGAAGGCGCCATCGTGCTGATCGGGGCCGAGCCGCACGAGCCCTACGAGCGCCCGCCGCTCTCCAAGGGGCTGTGGCTGGGGAGCGAGAAGGAGTCGGGCATCTCCCTCGACACCCGCGAGGAGGGCGCCCAGCTGGTGCTCGGCACCCGCGTCACCGCGGTGGACCCCGAACGCAAGACGGTGACCGGCTCCCGCGGCGAGGAGTTCGGCTACGAGAAGCTGCTGCTGGCCACCGGCGGCACGCCGCGGACGCTGCCCGGGCTGCAGGCGAGCGAGCGGGTGCTCGCCTACCGGACGCTCGACGATTACCGCCGGGCCCGCGCCCTGGCCGCGAGCGGCGCCCGCGTCGTCGTGGTGGGGGGCGGCTTCATCGGCTCGGAGATGGCGGCGGGACTGCGGTCGGCGGGGGCCGAGGTGACGATGGTGTTCCCGGAGGCGGAGATCGGCGCCAACCGCTTCCCTCCGGAGCTGGCCCGGGCCATCGGGCGCGACTACCGCGGCCGCGGCGTCGCCGTCCACGCCGGGCGGACGGTGACGGCAGCGCGGAGCGGCGCCGAGCGGGTGGAGCTGACGCTCGATGACGGCACCGAGCTCACGGCCGACCTGGTGGTGCTGGGGCTCGGCACCGAGCCCAACGTCGAGCTCGGGCGCCAGCTGGGGCTCAGCGTGGAGGGCGGCATCCACGTCGACGAGCGGCTGCGCACCGAGCGGCCCGACATCTTCGCCTGCGGCGACGTCATGGCCTTCCCCCACAGCGCCCTGGCGCGCAGGGTGCGCGTGGAGCACGAGGACAACGCCATCCGCAGCGGCCACCACGCCGGTCGCGTGATGGCCGGAGCCGACGAGCCCTACCTGCACGTGCCGTTCTTCTACTCCGACCTCTTCGACAACGGCTACGAGGCGGTGGGCGACCTCGACGCCTCGCTGGAGGTGGTCGCGGACTGGCAGGAGCCGGCAGACGGACCCGAGCGCAAGGGCACCGTCTACTACATGGACGACGAGCGCCTGCGCGGGGTGCTGCTGTGGAACACCTTCGGCAAGGTGGAGGACGCCAGCGAGCTGCTGCGCAAGGGCGAGAGGGTGGAGCCGGGCGCGCCCGCGGAGTAGCGGGCAGGGGTCGCTCAGGCGGCCAGCTCCCCCTGCAAGCCCGCGTCGAGCACGCTGACGAGCCGCTCGAAGCTGACGTCGACGGCCTGCGGCATGCCGAAGCCGCCGCCGGTCTCCAACGCCACGAAGCCGTGGAGGGCGCTGCGCAGGGCGCGGGTGGCGTGGATGGCGGCGTCGCCCTCGAGGCCGTAGCCGCGCAGGACCGCCAGCACCACCTCGACCACGGCGTTCGAAGCGCGCTCGAGTGCGTCGCTGTCGGCGCTGGCGGTGCCGCCCGTCACCGCTCGCTGGGTCAGCGCGTAGAGCCCCGGGTGGGCCAGCGCGAAGGCGCGGTAGGCGTGCGCGACGGCCGCCAGGGCACCCGGGCCGGCCCGGCCGGCGACGGCGGCGGTGAGCGCGTCGCCGAGCCGCTCGAGCCCGCGCAGGGTGAGCGCGCCGCGCAGGTCGCCCAGGCCGTTCACGTGGTTGTAGAGCGAGGGCGAACGCACCCCGAAGCGGGTCGCGAGCGGCGCCAGTGCCAGCGCGTCCGGTCCCCTGCCGTCGATGAGCTCGGTGGCCGCCTCCAGCAACCGCTCGCGCGTCAGGCCGGGACGTCTAGCCACGTGCGCCTGCCGGGCGCCCGTCGGCTTCGGCGCCGGACGCGTCGTGTCCCCGGCCGGAAGCGTCCTCCCGGCGGGCAGGCGCGCCGTCCCGGCGGCCGGCCGCGGTATCCCGCCCGCCGGATGCCTCGTTCCGCCCGCCGATTGTCGCCGGCGCTCCCAGGAACTCCAGGATGCGCTCGGCGGTGACGCCGGGCCGCTCGCTGAAGGGGTAGTGACCGGCGCCCTCGATGAGGGCCGTCTCGCCGCGGGTGCGTGCCGCGATCCAGTCGGCTTCTGCCGCAGGGTTGGGGAAGTCGGGGTCCTTGCTGCCCATCATCGCCAGGGTGGGGGCGGCGATGCGGCCCAGCTCGGCCGAGGCGCTCGCCTCGTTGCGGAAGATCAGCGCCCGCACGGCCGCGAAGCGGCCCGGCTCGGCGAGGTTGGCGGCCAGCGCCCGGCGGTAGGCGACGAAGTCGTCGGGCTTGCGGCCGGGGAAGAGGGTGCCGTAGTACCAGGCCCAGGCACGCACCTTCCAGGGGCCGGTGAAGAGCAGCCGCATGAGCACGCGCATGACCAGGCCGACCTTGGCCGGGCGCACGAACGCCCCGACGAGCACCAGCTTGCTCACGAGCTCCGGACGGTTGGCGGCCAGCCGCGCCGCGGGATCGGCGGCGAAGGAGTTGCCGACGATCACGGCCGGGCCGCCGCCCAGGTGCGCGACGAGCGCGGCCAGGTCGTCCTCGAAGGCGGCGGCCGCGTAGCTGGGCCAGCCCACGCTGGAGCCGCCGTGGCCGCGCAGGTCGAGGGTGACGACGCGGTAGCCGGCGGCGGCGAGGCGCGGCGCCAGGTAGCGATACTCCTGGCGCAGGTCGCCGAGGCCCGGCACCAGGATCGCCAGCGGCCCCTCGCCCTGCTCGTCATAGGCGAGCGTGCCGCCGGGACGCTGCAGGGTGCCCGGCCGGGCGGTGGGGGCGAAGTCGGTGGGAGCGAAGTCGGTGGGGGCGGACGCGGCGGATCCGGCGGCGGCGTGCCGCTTGCGGGCGGCAGTGGAACGGTCGAGGGGCTCGGTCATGGGGTTCCTCCCGGGGGCGAGATGGCTAACGTGATTAGTTTATAAACTAATGCCATTAGTTTTGTCAAGCCGGCTCGGGAAGCCGCGCCCAGGCGAGGGCCCCTGCGCCGGTCGGCATGCCGGGAGCTGCCGCGGTGGTGCGCCTGCGGCCGTGCTGCCGCGGTCGTGCTGTTGTGGTCGTGCTGTTGTGGTCGTGCTGTTGTGGTCGTGCTGTTGTGGTCGTGCTGCCGCGGCTCAGCCCTCGGGCACCAGCCCTCGAGCCGGTCCGGGCCGCGCCTGGCGCTCCGCCTCGACGGGCCTGGGACGGAAGCCCAACAGGCGCAGGCCGTTGCCGACCACGAGGATGGTGCCGCCCTCGTGCCCCAGCACGCCCAGCGGCAGCGGCAGGAAGAAGAACACCGTCACGATTACCATCAGCAGCATGATGGCGAGCGCGAAGGTCAGGTTCTGCTTGATGATGCGGTTGGCCATGCGCGCCAGCGCGTACGCCTGCGGCAGCTTGCGCAGGTCGTCGGAGAGCAGCGCCACGTCAGCCGCCTCGATGGCCACGTCCGACCCGGCGGTGCCCATGGCCACGCCCACCGCGGCGGTCGCCAGGGCGGCGGCGTCGTTCACGCCGTCGCCGATGAAGGCGACGCGGCCGTGGGCATCAAGCTCGCGCACCTTCTGCACCTTCTGCTCCGGGAGCAGGTCGGCATGGATGGACTCCACGCCGAGCCCCAGCATCGCGCCGACGTTGCGAGCCACCGTGGCGTGGTCGCCGGTGAGCACCGCCAGGCGCTCGAGGCCCGCGGCCTTGAGCGCGTCCAGCGTGGCGCGGGCGCTCGAGCGCAGCGTGTCGCCGACGCCGATGACGCCGAGCACCGTGCCGGGCTCCCCGCGGCCCACCAGGATGGTGGTCTTGCCCTCGCCCTCGAGCCGCGACACGGCGGCCTCCACGGCGGCGCCCAAGGTCACGCCCAGCTCTGCGACGAGCTTGCGGTTGCCCGCCCAGTGGGGCTCGCCGCCGAGGCGCACGCGGATGCCCTTGCCTGGCAGCGCCCGGGTGTCGCTGACGGCGGCGATGTCGAGGGCCTCCTCCTGCGCCTCCTCGAGGATGCTCCTCGCCAACGGGTGCTCCGAGGTCTGCTCCACGGCCGCTGCCAGCGCCAGCGCCTGACTGTCGGACATCCCGAACCCGATCACGTCGGTGACGTGCATCTTCCCCTCGGTGAGGGTCCCGGTCTTGTCGAAGGCCATCACCTTGATGCTGCCGAAGTCCTCCAGGGCGGCGCCGCCCTTGAACAGCACGCCCATGCGCGCCGCGGCGGCCAGCCCCGAGAGCACCGCCGCCGGCACGCTGATGACGATGGCGCAGGGGCTCGCCACCACCAGCAGGGTGGCGGCCTTGTAGAGCGCCTCCCAGCGCGGCAGCCCGAGGAGGAGGAACACGCCCAGCCCCACCAGAGCGCCAAGCAGCACGAAGACGGTGTAGCGCTGGCCGAACCAGGCACTGAAGCGCTCGCTCGGCGAGCGCTGCGCCTGGGCTTCGGTGACCAGCTCGATCATGCGCGCCAGGGTGGAGTGCCCGGCCTCCCGGCTGACCTCGAGCTCGAGCGCGCCGTGACCGTTCATGGAGCCGGCGAAGACGTCGTCGCCCGCGTTCTTGTCGACCGGCACCGACTCGCCGGTGATGGGCGACTGGTCGACCGCGCTGCCGCCTTGCAGCACCCGGCCGTCGACCGGGATGCGCTCGCCCGGCCGGACCAGCACGCGCGCGCCGACGTGCACCCGAGCGACCTCCACCTTGTCCACGCTGCCGTCCTCCGACATCACGTTGGCGGTGTCGGGGCGGAGCCGCATGAGCGACACCACGGCCCGCTTGGTGTTGCCCATGGCGTAGTCTTCGAGGGTGCCGGCCAGGCTGAAGAGGAACAGCAGGATGGCGCCGTCGCGCACGTCGCCCACCCCGGCCGCCGCCAGGGCGGCGAGGACCATCAGCAGGTCGATGTCCAGATGCCGATCCCTCAGCGCCTTGAGCGCCTGCCAGCCGGAGGGCACGCCGCCCGCCAGGTAGGCCACGGCGAAGAGCCCGTAGGCCAGCGCCGCGGGGGCATGGGCCAGCGTGGCGCCGACCCCGGCGAGCAACCCCGCCGCGGTGAGCGCCGTGAGCACGATGTTCATGCGGAGCGCGGCGCGCTCCTCGCGCATCTCCTCAAGCAGGCGTTGGGCGGACGAGGTCATCGCGCCAGCCTAATTCGGAACCGTTCCGATTTCAAGGACGGGCGTCTCGCGCGAGGTGCGCGCCCGGCACGCCGGGAGGCCGCGAATGGCTACCGCCAAAGTCAAGTTTATCCCCTCCTGGACAGCACTATCGCCTCATTATGCATCGGCCGCCCGTCGAGTGGTAGCTTCGGCTGACGTGAGCCGCCTCGATCGCGCCTTGGGTATCCTGCTGCTGCTCAGCCAGGGCCGGACCTGGTCCGCCGAGCGACTGGCCGGGCGCTTCGAGGTGTCGGTGCGCAGCATCTACCGTGACGTGGAGACGCTGCAGTCGCTGGGCGTGCCGGTGGTGGCGACGCGCGGCGCCGGCGGCGGCTTCAGCCTGATGGAGGGCTTCGTCCTGCCGCCGGTGAACCTCACGCGGCAGGAGGCGGTGTCGGTGATCCTGGGGGTCGCCATCCTGCGCAGCCTGCGCACCATGCCGTTCCGCGACGAGCTGGAGACCGCCGAGGGCAAGCTGCTCTCGGCGCTGCCGGGTCAGGTGCGGCGGGTGCTGGCCCGGGCGCGCGAGCTGATCGGCTTCGAGCACGTGGCGGCCGACACCTTCCACCGCGAGCTCGAGCCGGTGGAGGCCACCATCGAGGCAACCGCCGTGGACGGTTTCCTGCAGGCCATCCTCGACATGACCAGCGTGCGGCTGGGGTACGCCTCGCCCTACCGGCCGGCGCCGGAGCGGCTCGAGGTGACGCCGCTGGGGCTGCTCTGGGACCGCGATCGCTGGTACCTGGTGGGGCGCGCGGCGGGGGACGCTCGGGAGCGGCTCTTCCGTGCCGACCGCGTCACCGGCCTGGAGCCGCTCCGGCGGCTGCCGGAGGCCGACGGCTTCGACGTGCGCCGGCTGCTGGGCCGCACCTGGCTCGGCGACGCCATGCGCCGCTGGGTGGCGTCGTCGTCCGAGCCGGTGCGCATCCGCGTGAGCGAGGCGCAGGCCGAGCGCCTGCGGAACGACTGGTACTACGCCCACGCCGGCTTCGAGCCCGAGGACGGCGGTGACGGCGTGATCCTGACCTTCTCCGAGGCGGACGACCGGGCGGTGCTGGAGCTGGTGCGCTGGCTCGGGCCCGATGCCGAGCTGCTGGGGCCGCGCGCCTGGCGCGAGCGGCTCGGGGACGAGCTGCGGGCGATGGCGCGGCGGTACGACTGATCCCGCGCGGAGTGGGCCCGTCAGTGCGCGTCGCCGCGGCGCGACACCACCAGCACCACGCTCAGCACCACCACCGCGGTGCCCAGCAGATCGCCGGGCGTCAGGCGCTCACCCAGCAGCAGGCTGCCGAGCAGCAGCGCCACCACCGGGTTGCCGTAGGCGTAGGAGGTCATCAACGAGGGGCGCACGCGCCGGTCGAGCAGGTAGACGTAGGCGCTGAACGCCACCACCGAGCCGACCACCGCCAGATAGGCGAGCGCGGCGACGGCAGCCAGGGACGGGGCCGCGCTGAGGCGTTCGCCCTTGGCCAGGCCGAGCACCAGCAGCACGGCTCCGGCCGCCGCCATCTGCACCACGCTGCCCATGCCGCCCTCGGCGTGCGGCAGCCGGCGGCTCAAGGCCGAGCCCAGCGCCCACGACATCGGGCCCGCCAGCAGCAGCAGGAAGGCCGCGGGGTGGGCGTGGAGGGCGCCCTCGCGGCTCAGTATGGCTACGCCGGCGACGCCCAGGCCCATGCCGATCCAGTCGGCGGCGCTGGTGCGCTCGCCCATCAACGCGACGAACAGGCCGAGCCACAGCGGCATGGTCGCCACCATCACGGCCGACAGCCCCGAGGGGGCGCCCAGGCTCTCGGCGGTGGCCACGCTCCCGAGCCCGCCCACCAGCAGGAACAGCCCCACCACTGCCGAGCCCGCGGCTTGCCGGCGACTCGGCCAGGCCGCTCCGCGGGCGCGCAGGAGCCCTCCCAGCAGCAGCGAGGCGGCTGCAAAGCGCAGCGCCAGCATCAGGTAGGGCGGGAAGCTGCCCACCGCCACCTTGATGCCGAGGTAGGTGGAGCCCCACACCAGGTACAGCGTTGCCAGCGCCAGCGTGACGCCCGTGGCCGGGCTGCGCCGCGTCAGGGCGGCGGGCAGGCTCAGGCGGGGCATGCGTGTCAGTCTACGCATGCCCCGTTGCCAGTGGTGCCTTGCGGCTGACCGTGCGGGCGTGCCCGCACCTGGGCGCGAAGCTGCGCCTGTTGCTGAGACCGGCGCTGCGTGCGGGCCGGGGGCCGGGCGGGCAACTGCCCCACCTCGGCGGCCCGCGCGGCCAAGCGCTCGGCCCTCGCCGCCATCCGGTCGGCGCGCGCCGCCAGGCGCTGGGCCAGCGATGCCCGCCGCGCCTGCCGGGCGAGCAGGCCTCGCGCTACCTCGCGTTCGCGGTCCTGATAGGCCGTCCATACCAGCCTGTCGTGAAGCTGCATCATGACTCTCTCCCTCCGGACCCTTCACCACCGCCATCAGGGTAGAGAACCCCACCTGACACCGCCTTGTCAGGTATTCCGGCGCCGTCCGTGAGTGGTCTCCTGCCGTTCCAGGAGGGCGCTGGAGCGGTGCAGCCGGGCCTGACCGGTTGGCAAGCAGCTCGCGGCGACGGACGCGGCCGGTAGGGGTGAGGGGGTTGCCAGACCCCTGGTGCGAAACTAATGGGGTTCGCGTGGCGGCTACGGCGGTTAGTTGCGAGAAAGCGCGTCTGGTGCGGCGTCTTTTCCTCTGCCTAGCTAGGCACGGGTGAAGTGTTGCCAGTTCAAGGGGACGGTGCCGGTTGGCAGGCAGACGGCTGCCGTGAGGTTCTTGGCAACGTCCCCTTGAACGCGCGACACTTGGCCAGAACCTAGCTGCGCGTCATGTAGGCTCGCGTCCCTGACGGAGATTCTGAGAATTGGCTCGGCATCTGCCGAGTCGCCTTCGCGGGCGTCGCACCAGGGGTCGCGAACACCCCCCTCGGGTCCCGAGCCTCGTCGTGCCCGCGGCCGCCCCACCCTGGGCCTCCCGACCCCCGGGCCCGCGGCTCGCGACCCGCAAGCCCGCGGGCCCGCAGGCCCCGACCCCCGGTCAGGTCTAACCTGCGCCCTCCACCACCCGGTTCTTGCCGCTGTTCTTGCCGCGGTAGAGGGCCTGGTCGGCCGCCCGGATGGCGGCGTGGATGCTGTCGCCCTTCTCGAACACCGCCACCCCGAAGGTGCCGGTGATGTGCAGCTCCTGCTCGCCGGAGGTGATGGGTGCGTCCGACACGGCGTGGCGGAGGCGGTCGGCGACCTCCAGCGCTTCGCCCATGTCGGTCTCCGGGAGCAGCAGCAGGAACTCCTCGCCGCCCCAGCGCGCCACCTGGTCCTGTGCCCGCACCGCGGCCAGCAGCCGCTGGGCGATGCTGCGCAGGGCGTGATCGCCGACGCCGTGACCGTGGTCGTCGTTGATGCGCTTGAAGTCGTCGAGGTCGGCCAGCATCACGGCGAACGGACGGGCATGGCGTTCCACCCGAAGCGCCTCGGCCTGGAGCAGCTCGCTCATCGCCCGGCGGTTGAGCAGCCCGGTGAGCGGATCGGTGCGGGCAAGCTCGTCCAGGCGAGCCATCGCATGGCGCAGGTTGCGCTCGGCGCCCTGCACCGCCTCGTTGCTGACGTAGGAGAGGAAGGCGATGCTGCCCACCAGCAGCGCGCCGTTCAGGAGCGCGAGGTCGCGGATGGTGCCTGCGCCCAGGTTCGTAAGCGGGCTCATCGCGTGGCCGAAGCCCAGCAGCAGCACGAAGGTGGCGGCCTCCGCCAGGGCCCACAGCGCCTTGGTGCGGAGGCTCGCTCGCGGGTTCTGGAAGGTCAGCAGCGTGAGCAGCGGCACGAACAGGAAGAAGCCGCTAGCCACGCCCAGAAAAGCGGTGGCGAGGGCGGCGTGGAGCCCCACCTCGACGCCGCCGATGTAGAAGGCGGCGTCCAGCTGCCCGCGGCGCAGCAACCGCAGGCACTGCAGGTAGGCCGCCACGCTGACGACGTTGAAGGCCGCCAGCGGCCACACACCGATCGCCAGGAAGATCGCCAGAAAGGCGAAGTGCACCGCCAACCCGAACCACACCATGTTGCGCAGGACCCAGATGAAGCGCTCCACGCCATGGACGTCCGCCACCACCTTGCGGATGGAGGTGCGGGTGTCGGTGGGGCGCTTGAAGCGGGAGCGCATCGCGGCGAGCAGGCGCGAGGCGATGCCGGGGGAGGAGGAAGGATCGGTGAAGGGCATCTCTGGTGCCGCCGGTCGGGTCGAGGGGGTCACGGGCGGCGCCGGCGGAGGGCAGCCACGTGGAGGAGGCTTCTCCGGTGTCCCCCAGCAGGGCTACGATACGCCGTGCACACCTCGTTCACATCCACAGGATGCGCCTTCGCTGCTTACGCTTCTCTTAGTCCTTGATTGGCATGGGAGCGGACGCGCGTGCCCTCCAGCCGCGGCCGGACCCCGGCCTGGCGCCCGGGTCGGCGCCCGGGTCGGCGCCCGGGGGTTGGCGCCAGGGGTCGCGCCAGGGGTCGCGCCAAGCTCGGCGCCGGCGTCCGCGCCTCACCCGCGGCCGGCGTGCCAGGTCTCCTCCTCCAGGATCTTCCCCGCCTCCTTCGGCCCCCAGGTGCCGGCCGGGTAGGGGTGGACCTGCGGCGGGCCTTCGAGCAGCGGGGTGTAGAGCGCCCAGGAGGCCTCCACCTCGTCGTTCCTCACGAACAGCGTCTGGTCGCCCTGAACCACGTCCACCAGCAGCGTCTCGTAGGCGTCGGGGAGCGCCTGGAAGGCCTCGGCGTAGCGGAACTCCAGCGACTGCTTGGTGAGCTCGAAGGCCGGGCCCGGCTCCTTGACGTCGAAGCCCAGGTGGAAGCCCTCGTGCGGTTGCACGGTGATGCGCAGCACATCGCCGTGGGGGTCGGCCCGGCCGTGCAGCGGGTGGAAGAGCTCTGTGGGCGGGGCGCGGAACACCACCGCCACCTCGGTGACCTTCTTCGGCAGGCGCTTGCCGGTGCGTAGGTAGAAGGGCACGCCCTGCCAGCGCCAGTTGGCGATGCCGAGCTCGAGGGCGACGTAGGTGGGCGTCCGCGAGCCCTGCGGCACGCCGTCCTCCTCGGCGTAGCCGCGCACGCCGCTGCCTTCCACGTCGCCGCGGGTGTACTGCCCGAAGATCGCCTGCTTCACCCCGTGCGGGCGCATGCTCCTCAAGACCTTCACCTTCTCGTGGCGGATGCTGTCGGCGTCGAAGGCGGCGGGCGCTTCCATGGCGACGAAGCACAGCACCTGCGTCATGTGGTTCTGCACCATGTCGCGCAGCGCCCCGGCGCGGTCGTAGTAGGCGGCGCGGTTCTCCACCCCCAGCGTCTCCGCCACGGTGATCTCCACCCGCTCCACCCGGTCGCGGTTCCAGACGTGCTCGAAGATGGGGTTGGCGAAGCGGAAGGCCATCAGGTTCTGCACCGTGTCCTTGCCAAGGTAGTGGTCGATACGGTAGACCTGCTCCTCCGCGAAGTGCTCGTGCACCTTGGCGTTGAGCGCCTTGGCGCTCTCCAGGTCGGTGCCGAAGGGCTTCTCGATGACGATGCGAGCGAAGCCCGGCGCGCGGTTCAGGCCCTGCGCGCCGAGCGCGTCGATCACCCCCGGCACCGCCCCCGGCGGCAGCGCCAGGTAGAACACCCGGTTTCCGGGCAGGTCGCGCGCCTTCTCGAACGCCTCGATGCGCTCCGCCAGGCGCTCGAAGCTGCGCTCGGAGGTGTCCGGCATGGGCTGGTAGGCCAGGCGCTCGTCGCACCAGGTCCTTAGCGCGTTCGAGTCGACGTCGCGCTGATCGAGCCGCTCGAAGACGTGCTGGCGGAAGGTGGTGTCGTCGAGCTCGTCGAGCGCGGCGCCCAGCACGTGGAAGCCGTCGAGGCCGCCGCGCCGCACCGTGCTGAAGAGTGCGGGGATGAGCTTGCGGCCGGCCAGGTCGCCGGTGGCGCCGAAGATGACGAAGAGCGTCGGCTGGGCGGCGCCCGTGGCGGGGTGCGAGGAGGGGAGGTCGGGTTCGCCGGAGGCTGCCATGCGCCCACCATAGTCCCGCCTCTCATGAGAGAGGGTGGTGCGGGCACGTGCCTGGCGCACCGCAGCTCCCCACACGTACGCCGATCGGTTGGGCGAGACACGGATCACGGTGTCGGGCGTTTCCGGGAATCCCGTTCACATGTCCTTCATCCGTTACGCTTGTCACCACGTACGACCCGTTTCGGCAGGGCGCCCGGCCGACGTCCCACCCGCTGCACGCCAGCGCGCAGCCGCCATTCCCAGGCGAGGGCGAGCCCGAAGCCATGAGGGGGGTGAGACGTGCCCGCGTGGCGCGCGGGTGGCAGGCATCTCGTCATCGCGAGTATCGATACTAGCGGCCTAGAGGCAACCCAGAAGGGGGAACACGTGAGAAACACGATCCGTCTCACGTTCGTCGTCACAGTCCTTGTCGCGCTCGCCGCCTGCACGCAGGTTGTGCCGAAGGCGCCGGCCGCGTCCACGCAGAGTGCGAGCACCAATGTCCGGAAACTCGTGCCCCGGTCGACCTCGGCGCAGTTCGCCGCCGCGCCGCAGGGCACTGTTTCCGTGGTGCAGAGCCACGAACTCGGCCCGCTGGGGGTCGAGCCCGGCCAGCAGAGCCTGAGCCCACAGCAGCTGCAGCAGAGCGCAGCCGTTCCCGGCGGGCGCCTGGTGAACCGCATCCCGCAGAAGCTGCAGGTTCCCATCACCCCGCCCGGACCCACGGGTGGCGCCTCCACGCAGGGATCCAACGCCCAGGGGCTCAGCACCCAGAGCCTCGGCACCCAGAGCCTGTGGCACCCCGCGAACACCTTCGAGGGCCTCAACCACTTCGACCAGCGCACCGCCGACAGCGGCAACCAGTTCAGCGTCGAGCCGCCCGACCAGGGCCTGTGCGTCGGCAACGGCTACGTGGTGGAGCCGGTGAACGACGTGGTGCGCGTATATCATGAAAGTGGCACGCCGGCCGGCCCGGTGTACTCGCTCAACCAGTTCTACGGCTACGCCTCCGCCATCGTGCGAGACCCTAGCGATCCGAGCAACGACGTCTTCGGCCCGTCGATCACCGACCCGTCATGCCACTACGATGCGACCAGCAACCGCTGGTTCCTGCTGGTGCTGACCCTCGACGTCGTGCCCTCGGGGCAGTACGCCGGGTACCTCACCGGCACCAACCACCTCGACCTCGCCGTCAGCAACTCGGGGGATCCGACAGGCACCTGGTCGCTCTACACCCTCGACGTCACCAACGACGGCAGCCCAGACTGTGCGCCCGGGGTCGGCCTCTGCCTCGGCGACTACCCGCACTTCGCCGTGGACGCCAATGGCGTCTACATCACCACCGACGCCTTCAACCTGGTTACCAGCGACTACTACGGGGCCTGGCTCTACGCCATCGACAAGTCGGGCCTGGTGAGCGGCGGGTCCGCTAACGTCGCCGCCATGCCGATGGTCGACTCCAAGGGACTCGTCGGCTACTCGGTGGCGCCCGCCATCCCCGTCGGCACGAATGGCGGCGGCCATCTCAACGCCTTCGGTCGGAGCTTCGAGAGCCATGGGGAGCACGGCGGCGGCCAGAACGGAACAGCCTACTTCACCAGCGCTACCACGGTGTTCGAGTCGAGCGCCCACCAGATCGACGTATGGGCGCTTACCGGCACCGACACGCTCTCAGATGCCAGCCCGAGCGTGAGCCTCACCAGCACCCGCGTTCACGTGCGGCCCTACGGCGACCCGCCGTCCACCGTGGCGCAGCGATCCGGGCCGGTGCCGTTGGCCAGCGCCCTCAATGACGACCTGCTCGGCCTCGGCGCTCCACCAGCGCCGCAAACCGAAGGCGGCATCGCCACCAACGACAGCGGCATGAAGCAGACCGTCTACGTCAACGGCCACCTGTGGGCGGCGCTCACCACCATCACCCAGAGCCACCCCGGCTCCAGCAGCGGGGCCGGTGTAGCCTGGTTCGAGATCGCTCCGCGCATGCAGGGTG
>Ga0315535_1001957_pt1 | contig 13462 bp, 3 predicted proteins | sample SalMarSW160220MG_2_FD_203092 | JGI IMG/M metagenome (GOLD analysis project Ga0315535, IMG submission 203092) | Salt marsh sediment microbial communities from the Plum Island Ecosystem LTER, Massachusetts, United States - Salt Marsh Sediment SW1602-20 ...
TCACCGGTATTATAAAATCTTTCATCCGGCCTATAAGGATTTAAAGTAAAACTTGTACTATTAAGATCATTTCTGTTGAGATATCCTTTTGACAATCCGTCTCCGCCTACATAAAGTTCGCCGGCAACACCAACAGGCTGATAGTTCATATGCCTGTCAAATACATATGCAGTTGAATTGCTTATTGGTTTACCAATAGGTATATTGGAATCATATTCCCTGTCAACGGCAAAGGTTGTTGAGAACGTGGTATTTTCTGTTGGACCATAACCATTAATTACTAGAAGTCCGGGATTTTCTTTCCTAACCTTGTTGATATGAGGAGCAGACAGAACATCTCCTCCTGCAAGCAGGTACTTTAACCCACGGAATATATCAGTCCTTATCTCAGCTATTTGTGTGAAGAGAGCTGAAGTGAGCCACATAATAGTTATGTTATATTTTAATAATGCCTCTCCCAGAGCCTTTGGACTCAGTATGACCTCCTTATCGACAATATAAAGTGAAGCACCATTTAAAAGGGCTCCCCATACTTCAAAAGTTGAGACATCAAATACTATAGCAGATGTAAGTAGTATTCTGTCATCCCGTGTAATGTCAATATAATTCGTATTTCGGACGAGTCTTATTATGCCCTTCTGTACTATCATACTTCCCTTTGGAGTTCCTGTTGTACCCGATGTGTACATAATATAAGCCAGTGCAGAGCTATCATTATCAATTTCAATATCAGAGGTATCAGAATCATAGGAAGCTTCTGAGTTAAGATTTATCCTTTCTGCTGCCTCAGTGCAGATATCAGAATACTTTTCCTGTAAAAGAACAAGTTTGCACCCGGAGTCATGTAAAATAAAACTAATCCGCCCAATGGGATAATCAGGATCCACAGGCACATAGGCACTTCCCGATTTAAGAATTGCCAGAATACCTACAATTATTTCAATTGATTTATCCGCAAGGATTGCCACAGGAAGATTATTCCCGGCTCCATTCTTAATTAATGTATGTGCCAGCCTGTTAGCTCTTGTATTAAGTTCATTATAAGTAAGCCGCTTATCCCCGTATACAACTGCTGTCTTATCAGGAAAAAGCTCAGCCTGTTCCCTGAATAGTCCGGCTACTGTCTTATCAGACGGGTATGGTTTACCAGTTAAATTCGACCTGTTTATCACAGCAATATCGTCATCGGTTAACATTTGTACCGTTTCTGAAGGGGAATCAGGACTACCTGACAGGTTCTCCACTAACCTGATAAAATGCTTCTTCAGTCTTTGAATGGTATCTGCCCTGAACAAATCGACACTGTATTCAATTTCACCTTCTATTAAATCTCCGTTCTCCCACATATAAAAAGTGATATCAAACGGGGCTACACCTTTTCTAATTGTCATCCTCGTTCCTGAAATTCCATCCAGGTCCATTGGAATGGTGAGATTATTTATCCATGAAAGAGAGATCTGGAAAAAGGGATTTATTCCTTTTATTCTCTCAGGCCTGACAGCTTCAACAATTTTATTAAATGGAAGTTTTGAGTTGTCCAGAGCGCCTTTAACTACCTCGGAAGTATATCTTATATTTTCCCTGAAACTCTTTCTTTCTCCATCCCTGAGCCTTACAGGTATTGTATCCACAAAAAGACCAAAAACCTGGAATGAAGAGCATATTCGACGGTTATTAACAGGTACTCCTATACAAATATCATCTTCACCTGAATACCTTTGAATAAACAGTGACAGAGATGTCAGTACAGTTTTAAACAACGATGTTCCGGCTTCCCTGCTTAGTTCACGCAGTTTATTTGCAGACTCAACAGGTATTGAAAATGGTTCCCTGAATCCAAGACCGCTTGGTTGATCAGTCCGTGCAAAATCCAAGGGTAACTTATGTTCAGGTGGACAGCCATGAAGATATTCCTTCCAGAAATCAGTTATTCTGTTTTGCTCAGAGATATCAGGTTCATTTTTTTCAAGCTCGGCGAAATCATAACTCTGATAATATACATGGCCGTTTCTATTGTTAACGCCGGTTTTCAGGCTAATGTAATTCCTGCTCAGTTCCTGAACAAAAAGCCTGCGTGAGAAGCCGTCAAAAACAAGATGATGAATGACAGAAAAGGAATAAAAACTCTTCTCATTTTCCTTAATGAGGAAAAGACGGAAAAGTGGTCCGTTTTTAAGATCAAATGGTTTTCTTGACTTGTCTCCCATAAAAGACTCCGCCATTACTGCAGCAGTATCAGGCTCCTTGCCTGAAAAGTCTATAAACTCCACAATAACCGGTACCTTTCTGATAGCAATATAAGGTTTGCCGTTCTCCTCATCAAAAACCGAAAACAGCGTGTAATGTTTTTTAAGAAGCATATTCATACTTCTTGAGTACAAATTATAGTCAATCGCACCATTGTAATGATAACTCAAAGCAAGATTATAAGCAGGATTCTTTGTATCTAATTTTGATAAAACCCAAAGTCTTTTCTGATTTGATGAAAGTGGCAGATTGGTATTTCTCTCCAAATGAACTAATTGCAACATAAAAATTTCAATACAATATTTAACTATAGCTATACTTCAATTCTCTCGACTATACATAATGCGTTATTATTTTCGCCTTTTCAGCCTCCGGGAACCAAGATATGAGACCTCCGGACACTTTTGTTTTAATTAACTAACAATTCAAAACGCAAAATGATTTTTTGGCTAGAATAAAAATTATATCTATCTGATTAAATAATGCCAGTCTGATAAATTGCCTTCCCTGATTCATTCCTGTTTATTTTATCAACAATATCTATTTCAACCGCTTTATGAAATAATCCCGTCTTTTCAATAATATATTTGTGAATATTCTCCTTTAGTCTCCCTGATGTGATGAAAATCCTCATCTTCTCATCATTACCTGTACACAAACAATCTGTTTCAAATGCTTTTTTGATCAGATTCTCTGATTCATCAAGACTTATCCTCAAACCAAAAAGCTTGAGGAATCTGTTCATTCTTCCCATTATATAATAATATCCTTCATCATCACGTCTGGCAATATCACCGGTATACAAAATACCCTTGTTTTCATCCCCCCTCAGCAGGTCATCTGAAGCCTCGGCATAACCAAGGGTGACATTTGGTCCTCTGTAAACCATTTCACCAGTGGTTTCATTATCTGTGAGCACTGACCCATTCTCATCAACAAGTGATAACTCTCCGCCAGGAATTGCCTTTCCAATACTTCCGGTTTTTAAAAGCGCCATTTCAGCTGGAAGATAGGCCATACGGGCTGTACCCTCAGTCTGGCCATAAGTTGCTATAAATCTCTTGCCTGTTAATGCAGCATATTGAGCATATTCCCTGAACAGGTCTTCCCTGAGTTTACCACCCCCCTGGGTAATAAGCCTGAGATTAGGTAAATCCATTCGGAAAAACCGTAACCTGTACAATACTTCAAAACTATATGGCACACCGGTAAAACTTGTTGCATTTTTTTCCTTCAGAAATGACCAGAAACTTTTCTCTGTCAGGCCGTCTTTTGTAAGAAGCAATGTTGAACCTGCAAAAAGATGACTGGTAACAATTGAGAGACCCATTGTATAATTTACCGGCAAACTAACAACAGGCCTGTCGAATGTTGTAAGCTCAAAGAAAGCTGCAATATTCCGTGCATTTGATTCGACATTTTTATAACTATGACGAACAAGCTTGGGACTGCCTGTACTACCGGATGTTGTAAGCAGAAGCGAAAGATTGTCACTCATTGGATTTGACTTCAGACCAGTTTTGAGCAGTACCCAGGAAAATTTCCCGAAAAGAGGTTTATAACTGAATCTGTCTGCCAGTTTATCGGGCAGCCACAGATATTCCGGCTGGTATATGTTCATTAATCTGTACAATAAATCGGCCGGAGTATTTTCGCTGAGTAAAAGAGGTACTATTCCGGTAGATAATGATGCCACATATCCGGCTACTGCTCCCACACTGTTTTCTGAGAGAATTAAAATAAGTGTTCTCCTGTTTATAGCCGAATAAAATTCTTCACAGAAATTAACCAGATCCCCATAGGTTATCTTTTTTCCTGTATTGTCAACAGCTGCCGGAAAAGATTTTTCAATTTTATCAAGATCCAGGAACATATACTTTTCTTTGATTATAAAACGGAACATCCGTCTACTCCCAGAACCTGTCCGGAAATATACTCCGAAAGATCTGAACCCAGGAAGATACATGCATTAGCAACATCCTCAGGCCGGCCAAGCCGTCCCATACCTATGCCTGCCAGCCTGTCTTTAAAATTACTATCAGTTTTTGAATGAATCATATCAGTGTCAATCATACCAGGGGCTATCGAATTAACACGAATATTACCGGGAGCCAGTTCTTTAGCTGCGGATTTTGTGATTGAGATTACAGCTCCTTTTGTAGCTGAATAGGCAAGCTGACCTTTTGCACCCCTTATTCCAACTATACTTGAAATATTTATTATTGAACCTCTCTTCTTTCTTGCCATGACGCGTGAGACCAACTGAATAAGGTTGACAACAGCCACAACATTAACTTCTATCATACCCCGCAGGTTGTCAAGTCTGATCATTCCCAGCAGTTCGTGAGAAACCACACCGGCATTATTAACAAGAACATCTATTGATCTGTACTCACTGATTATTTTCTGTATTACCTTTTTAACAATTTCATAATCTGTAATGTCGAAATATACTGGTATAACTTCCGTATTGTTTTTTACTGAACAATCGTGTGCCCATTCATCTATTGAACCTTCTTTCCTGGCACCGGCATATACTATTCCTCCTTCTTCAGCAAAACGTTCTGCTATTAATCTTCCAATCCCTCTCCCGGTACCAGTAACAAGACATATCTTTCCGGATAATAATCCTGAGACTTCCATTTTGCGCTCCTGTATATTCAGATTGTCAAAATACTTCTATAAGGTCCATTAATACAACATATAAAGACTCGCCTAAATTTCAATGCTGTATTTTTTCAATATTTCTTTCCCTTTTTTATATGATGAAAACTCAAATATATCTTCAGAATCAATCATTATATCAAATTCTTCTTCCATAGCAGAAATCAATAGCATATGACCAATTGAATCCCAGACTGTTACAGAGTGATATGATAAATTGTTCAACTCATCTATATTAATAAGAAAAGTCCTGGCAAACACATCGTTATATTTATCCTGATTGCTCATTACCCGAAAATTAATAAGTACCTAATTTGGTTATTTAAATTTGGTTTCATTTCCAGACTTGCCTGGATATTTAATATTGGCTGATGATAAACCTTTGACAGCTCGTTAAATCTCTCCTGAAACAAACCCGGAATCCATGTCCATATCTTCAACAGATGATTTTGTGTTGCTGTTTTTATGAAAATAAATATCGATTGCTTCAGCCAGGTCACTGATCCTGGGAGCATCAAAGAAGACCCTCAGTCCAAGTTCCACATTAAATGCAGATTCAATTTTTGAGAATACCGATATAGCAGTCAGTGAACTCCCTCCTATGTCGAAGAAATTGTCTGAAGGATTTATATCTTTTAACTTTAATGATTCACTCCATATCTCATATATTTTCAGTTCTGTAGGGGTAAATTTATCAATATCAAAAGTCTTTGCTTCCTCCAGTTCATTCAGATCAATTACGAGTTTGCTTTTATCAGTCTTACCATTTACGTTTTTGGGGAACCCGTTCATAAATTTGAATGCAGACGGAATCATATAAGGAGGCAGCTTTTCTTTTAATTGCCTGCTGAGCTCATTTTTATCCATAGTGAATGTTTCGGATATATTTAGAAAAGCTGCCAGCCTTATATCTCCAAATTCGTTCTTCAGTGGTTTTACAACTGTTTCAACAACACCTTCAATTTCTGATATAACAGATTCCAGTTCACCCAACTCAACCCTGAATCCCCTTATTTTAAGTTGATTATCCATTCGACCATGAAACTCCAGATTACCATCCGGCAACCATTTTACGTAATCTCCTGTTTTATAAAGTCTCTCGCCAGGATTATGAGGATTGTCAATAAAACTTTTCACATTCAGGTCATCTCTGTTCAGGTAACCTTTGGATAGTCCATCACCTCCTACATATAATTCACCTACTATACCAACCGGCTGGATATTCAAATATTTATCAAAAACGTAAGCAGTTGAATTACTTATTGGTTTTCCAATAGGGATGCTTGATTCAAATTCCTTCTGAACTTTGTAGGTAGTGGAAAAGGTTGTGTTCTCTGTTGGACCATAGCCATTTATTACAGTAAGCCCGGGATTATCCTTTCTAACCTTGTTTATATGCGTGACAGAAAGCACATCCCCCCCGGCCAGAAGATATTTAAGCTTGCTGAATATATCTGTTCTGATCTCTGCAATCTGTGTGAACAATGCAGAAGTTAGCCAAATAATGGAAATGTCATTCTTATCCAGAGCTTCACCAAGCTTTTTAGGATCAAGAACCGTTTCCTTGTCAATAACATACAAAGCTCCTCCATTCAATAAAGCACCCCATATTTCAAATGTGGATGCATCAAATACAATTGCCGATGTCATAAGAATCCTGTCTTCCGGGCTAAAATCAATATATGTCGTATTACGTACCAGTCTGACAATTCCTTTGTGAATTATTACACTCCCCTTTGGTGTTCCTGTCGTTCCCGACGTATACATAATATATGCCATATCTGATGAATTGACACATACCCCCGGGTTAACAGTCTCATCAGCCGGATAACCAGCGGGATTCAGTCTGAACTTCACAGCGCCTTCCACCGCGATATTCATATATTTATCCTGTACAAGCAATATCCGGCATCCTGAGTCTTTGAATATAAAATTAATCCTCTGCTCCGGGTAATCAGGATCAATAGGAACGTAAGCACTGCCCGATTTAAGAATCCCCAGAATACCGACAATAATGTCAGCTGATTTATCTGCCATTATTCCCACAGGTATGCCAGGCCCTGCACCGTTTTCAATCAGCATCCCTGCAATAATATTAGCCCTGTTATTGAGCTCACGGTAAGTCAAATGATCATCTTTATAGACAAGTGCAGTCCGGTCAGTATAACGCTGAACCTGCTCTTCAAACAACTGAACGACAGTTTTATCAGAAGGATAACCGGTTGTTGTATTGTTTGACTCAAGAATGAATGCCCTGTCGACTGGTGTCAGCATGGAGGCCTTTTCAAGTCCGAGATCCGGAAATTCTGTCAATTCTCCTGACAACTGCAGGAAATGATCCCTGAATCTTTCAATTGTCTCAGGCAAAAGCAGGTCAACATTGTACTCAAGTTCCCCTTTAATGGATTTGCCATCTTCCCACATGTATAAAGTCAGGTCAAATATCGAGGCTCTCTCGACAGGATTAATTCCTTCGCTTTTAACACCGGTAAGTTCAATTGATTGTTCAAGGTTACTCTGCCAGGCAAATGCAACCTGGAATAATGGATTTACATTTGTGCTGCGATCTGGATTCACAATTTCAACAATTTTATCAAACGAGACCGCCTGGTGAGCTATTGCATCATATATCTCTTTACTTGTCCTTTTAATTCTTTCACAGAAAGTCATTCCCATCTCATTGTTAAATCTCAATACTACCGTATTGACAAACATCCCAATTACTTTTTCCAGCTCTGAATGTGGACGATGAGCAACCGGAATGCCTATATTAATATCTTCTTCACCAGAATACTTTTGAAGCTGAATTCCATAAATACTTAATAGAGTAGCAAACAATGAAACATTTTCTGTTTTACATATCGATCTTAATTTGTCTGACATTTCTTCAGGAATGGTGAATCCAATGACCTGACTTCTTCCGTTCAGATTTTCTTTTCTCTTAAAATCATAAGGGAAATTGATCATGGTGGAAGCACCCTCCAGTTTACTTCTCCAGTATTCCATGGAAGTTTTAAAGCTCTCAGACTCCAATGAAGCCTCCTCCCAGTGTGCATAATCATACTGGCGGTATTTCAGTTCAGGAAGAGTAAACTCTTTCCCGTCAATCAGTGAATTATAGATTCTGCTTAAATCATCTCCGAAAACTGTCCAGGACCATCCGTCAAAAATGATATGATGAAATGTGGCCCTGAAAATATATTCATCGTTAGCTATTTTTATTAAATATAACCTGTATAAAGGTCCCCTGGTCAGGTCGAATATCTTTATTAAATCAGAGTTAAGCAGATTATCAGCTTTAAGATGTCTTTTTTCTTCCGGCAGAGTAGAATAATCAACAAATTCAAGTTTAACTTTTTCCGGATTAATACTCAGAAAGTGTCTTCCGTCATCTTCATGTATTGTGGCAAAAAGATTATGGTGGCGGTTAAAAAGGATATTAATACTCATATTGAACACCTCAATATTCAGCGATCCTGTCAGCTTGAAAGTGAATGGAATTATATATGTCGGAATATCAGGAGTAAGCTTGAACAGAAGCCAAAGTCTTTTTTGATTCAGCGTTAATGGCAGGTGATTTGTATCAGTCAGGTGTACCAATGTCATGTCATTTACTGCCCTGTCAGCACTTTCATCAATAAAATTGCTCAATTTTCCAAGTGTGGAGTTGGTAACGAAGTCTCCAAAGTCCAATGAAAAAGAAAGCTCTTCGTCAATCCTATTTATAACTTTGAGGGCCGTCAACGAATTACCTCCTATATCAAAAAAATCATCCGTCAGAGTTATAAATTTTCTGTTGGTTACATCACTCACAATTCTGTGCAGAGCTTTTTGTGTTTTGTTCATGGACAGGATCTTTGAATCCCTCAAATTCTGTTCATCAGTGTTCCTTTCATCAACAAATGCTTCATAATCACTAAGAAGCTTAACGGTATCCGTTTTACCATTAGAGGTAAGAGGAAACTCCGATCTTTGCATAATATCTTCGGGTATCATATAATCAGGCAGGATAGTTCTAAGATCATTTTTGACCTTTACAGGATCAAGAATGATATTGTCGTATGTGATCAGAAACATTATAAGTCTTACCTCATGCCTGTCAGTCTTATCAGGTACAATAACAGCATCTTTTACAGATTTGTTATGCATAATTGCATTTCTTATCTCCCCGGTTTCAACCCTGTATCCTCTGATTTTAACCTGGTCATCTACTCTCCCCAGAAACTCGATATTCCCGTCAGACATCCATTGCGCTTTATCACCGGTAAAATACAATCTTCCACCCCTGTTAAAAGGATCAGCAATAAATTTTTTAGCTGTAAGATCATGAGAATTATAATACCCCTCCGCCAGGCAACAACCTCCAATATATAGGTCCCCTGGTTGATTTATACAGCAATGATCAAGATTTTCATCAAGTATGTAATATTTTGCATTATTTATGGGTTTACCGTATGGGATGCTTTTCCATTCCGGGTTCAGACTCTCAACAATGTAATAGTTAGACCATATTGTAGCTTCAGTAGCTCCACCCAGGCCAACTACCACTGCTGACCGGAATGTTGACTTAATAGCATCAGGCAATGTAATTGGTATCCAGTCTCCACTCAGAAATACCAGTCTCAGAGAGGTGTATAATTCAGGTTTATCTTCTTTTCCAAACAGGTCTGTAAGTTGCTGCAGTCCCTGAGGTGCTGAATCCCAAAAAGTTATGCCCTCATTTATTAATATTTCATATTGTTTACCGGGATTTTGTCTCTCTTCATCGTCAAGAATCCTTATAGTAGCTCCGGCAGCAAGAATGCCAAAGATATCATATACTGAAAGATCGAAGCAGATACTTGTATTCCATAATATCTTGTCCTCCGGCCCTACATTGAAAGTTGTATTTACCCAGTTAATCAGATTAACAACAGACTTATGCTTAACCTGTACACCTTTTGGTACTCCCGTGGTGCCGGATGTAAAGATAATATACGCATCATCATCAGGTCTTACAACTGCTTTATTATATGATAATTTTTCATTACCCGCTTGCAAAAGCAGCGTATCAATATTCAGCAATATGATATCCCCTTCGAGTTCCATAACACACGAAGGATTAGTAATTAAATATTTGATTTCAGCGGTCTTTATAATACTCCTGATACGACCCTCAGGATCTGAAGTATTCATCGGGACATAAGCTGCTCCTGTTTTTAATATTGCAAGAAGGCAAGTTATCAAATCATGGGAACGATCGATCCAGATTCCAACATAATCACCTCTCCCAATATTATATGTTTGAAGAACCGCAGCCATTCTTTCTGCTTTTTCATTCAAACCTGCATATGTAACAGGAGTATTGTTAAATACTGTGGCGATATTATCAGGGTAAGCTTTTACACTATCCTCAAAAAGGTCTGGAATACATTTATCTTCAGGGTACGGTCTGGAAGTGGAATTGACTTCTTCTATCATCTTCCTTTCTGCTCCAGAAATCATTTTAAGCCTATCAATCGGACTATCAGGATAATCAAGAATATTTTCTGTCAGTTCCACAAACCGGTCGCGGAACCGTAACATTGTATCAGGTTTAAAAACATCGAGTGAATATTCTATCTCACCTTCAATTATACCTTCATTTTCCCACATATAAAGAATAATGTCAAAAATAGAAGCCCTTTCTTCCCCGGCGACAGGCTTACTTTCAATATCATCAAGAATAACAGGGACTCCTAAGTTATTTTGCCAAGCAAACGCAACCTGGAAAACAGGATTGAGCTTGGAATTACGATCAGGCTTCACTATTTCGACTACTTTCTCAAAAGGCACATCCTGATGAGCAATAGCATTCAAAGAAGCTTCATTAGTAATTTCCAGGATTTTTCTGAAGGTAAAATTTCTGTCGGAGTTTATACGAACAACTACTGTATTAACAAACATACCAAAAATATTTTCCAGTTTCGAATGAGGACGATACGCTATTGGTATGCCAATATTTATATCATATTGTGAAGAATATTTCTGCAGTGCAACTCCGAATATACTGAGCAGTGTTGCAAATAATGATGTATTCTGATTTTTACTTTCGTGTCTGAGCCTTTCAGATATTGTTTCCGAAAAACTTACGGGCACAAAGGCTCCTCGTCCTGTAGGTTTATCCTTTCGCTGGAAATCAAACGGGAAATCAATAACTTTGGTTGCTCCTTCAAGATTCTTTTTCCAGAACCCAATGGAATCTGTTAACTTTTCCGGATCCTGATATTCAGATTCCAGATAAGCAAAATCATACTGCTGAAATTCAGGATCCGGAATATTAATATCCTGTTTCCTGTGGATGCCGTTATAAAATTTACTGAGATCTTTTGCCAGCACCGACCATGACCACCCGTCAAAAACTACATGATGAATGCTGATCCTTAAAAAATATTCTCTTGCACCGGTTTTAAGAAGATATATTCTGTACAAAGGTCCGTTTTTAAGGTCAAATGGTTTCCTGGTGTCTTCATTGAATATTTCATTTACTTTCTGCATTCTTTCCTGTTCCGGAACTTCAGACAGGTCGGTTAATGGCAAATCTATGGTCCTCTGAACAATATCACAATAAGGTTCCCCGCCTTTATCTTTAAAAACAGAAAAAACTATATGATGTCTTTTGAAAAGCAACCTGATGCTATCCCTGAGAGCATCAAGATCAAGCATACCGCTTAATTTATATGTTACCGGTATTATATATGAGGCAATATCTGGCTGAAGTCTTGAGATCATCCATAGTCTTTTCTGATTCATGGACAGTGGAAGATTTGTAGTTTCTGTATGATGAATCAGGACAGGTTCTTCCTTTGAGATTTTACTTTTAGATCGCTTATCGATGAATCTTGCTGTCTCAACCACTGATGAATTTGTTATTAAGTCCCTGAACGACAAGCTATACCCGATCTCTTCTTTTATTTTATTAATCACCCTGATGGCCAGGAGGGAATTACCTCCGGCATCAAAGAAGCTAACATTTATTGGCAGTTTACCTGTCTTAAGCACAGACTCCCATATCCTGTAAATCTTCTTTTGTGTATCTGTTAACGATTCAAAGTCTGTCTCAGTTGCCGTTTCAGTCTCTTCAAGCTTAAATACAAGCGCCTTCTTGTTTATCTTACCGTTTGGCAGCCGGGGGAAGCCATCCGATACCTGGTAATACGACGGTATCATATAGCCCGGCAGATCTTTCGACAGTGCTGAACTTATTTCCTCTGAAACTATGTTGAAACTTTGTTCTGCGTTCAGAAACGCTACCAGCCTGTCATCACTGTCCCCAAACTTCTGTACCTTAACTACTGCTTCCCTTATCCCCGGAATTCTTGACAGCAGGTTCTCTATCTCACCCGGTTCTATCCTGAAACCCCTTAACTTGATCTGGTTATCTATCCTGCCGAATAACTCTATATTACCATCGGGCAGATATCGACCAAAGTCACCTGTCTTGTAGATTATCCTGCCGTTCTCCCATGTTATGAACTTCTCAGAAGTAAGTTCAGGCCGGTTATTATAGCCCTTGGTAACTCCCTGACCTCCTATGCAAACCTCGCCTGTAACTCCTACAGGCAACTGGTTATGGTTCCTGTCAAGTATATAAATATCGGTATTGTCTATTGGCTTACCTACAAGTATCGGTGGTGTCGGATCTGTCAGCTCCATGCAGGTCGACCAAACTGTCGTCTCTGTCGGACCATACATGTTCCATAATGAACTTACTTTCGGTAAAAGCTCTTTCACCAGACCGGGTAATATTGCTTCTCCTCCACATAAGGCTTTCAGATCCTTTTTACCACTCCAGTCGCTGCCAAGCAATATGTTCCATGTTGCAGGCGTGGCCTGCATTACTGTTATATCATGCTTATCAAGCAGCCCGCTGAGTACCTGCCCGTCAGATATGTCCCCTGATGTTGCTATTACTACCTCTCCTCCAGTTGTCAATGGTAAAAAGATCTCCAGTACCGATATATCAAATGATAAAGTGGTCACTGCAAGTAAACGGTCGTCCTTGCCAAAGCCAGGCGTATGCTTCATACTGCCCAGAAAGTTTACCACTGAACCATGGTGTACCTTAACCCCTTTTGGCTTGCCTGTTGATCCCGAGGTATAAATCATGTATGCAAGATTATCCGGACTTATCCTTACTCCGGGATTATCCGGGCTGCTTTCCCCTATTGCTGTTGAATCACTATCAACAAGTATTACACTGGTATCGTTGAACCCACTGAACTTCTCTTTTAATGAACTCTGTGATATCAGTACCCCTGCACCCGAATCTTCATACATGTATTTTATCCTTTCATCCGGAAAGGACGGATCCATCGGAAGATAGGCACAACCCGCCTTTAGTATACCGAGTACGCTTATTACCATCTCTTCTGTCCTCTCCAGACATAATCCGACTATATCCCCTGCCTTTGCCCCTGTTCTTATCAGATGGTTGGCAATCCGGTTTGACCGGCGGTCAAGTTCACCATAGCTTATAACCTGCTCTCCCGATACCAGAGCTGCCCTGCCGGGATCCTCACCGGCACGCTGA
>Ga0315535_1001959_pt1 | contig 13454 bp, 13 predicted proteins | sample SalMarSW160220MG_2_FD_203092 | JGI IMG/M metagenome (GOLD analysis project Ga0315535, IMG submission 203092) | Salt marsh sediment microbial communities from the Plum Island Ecosystem LTER, Massachusetts, United States - Salt Marsh Sediment SW1602-20 ...
CAAGCCGACTCGATCATTATGGCGCGCAACCAGGCCGAGCGCTCCGCGTATCCGCCTATACTCGTAAAGTGTTGGGTGAGCTGCGATGCGCAGGTTGGCAAGCCAAATGCATCTGCCTCAAGCAAATTCATGGATTGGGTATGGGTTCTTCACGCAATTGAGCCACGATGGTCTCAACATCCGTCACCCAAGCGAAACCAAAAGACAGGTTGAGCAGGCTGGCTTGATGCAACTCCTCGGTGACACTGCCCGTTCCGTCTGCCAAGAAAAATACCCGGTAATCCCGGAAGTAAGCATCGCGTGCGGTCGATTCACAACACAAGTTGGTCATAACGCCGGTTACCACGATATCTTCGACCTTGAGACAGCGTAAGACGGTCTCCAGATCGGTGTTGTAAAACGCGGAGTAACGGTGTTTCGAGATCACTTTCTCATTGGGTTGCGGTGCGATGTCCTGGTGGATTGCGCTTTCCGGGCTTCCTTCCAGGCACATGCCTTCCCACCACCAACCCATGATCCCGGCGTCCAAATGGTCAGGATGGTGTACATGCTGCGTATAGATCACCGGGCGACCTGCCTGCCGGAATGCATTGATTGCCCGTTTTAGGTTCGGGAGAATCGCAGGGCCGCCACATGTAAACGAGGGGGATGACGGGTCCAGGAAAAAATCCTGCATATCAATCACCAGCAGCGCGGCTTTTTCTGAGTTTAGTTGCATACGGTGGGTGTTAAAAGGCGCAATCTGGTCGAGCCACTTTTGCCTCTTGGCGGCGAGGGTTTCCTGATTTACGTAGGCTTCCATCGTATTTCCCTTTTCTTGGTTGAGTTGCCCAGTGGGGCGTATTGGCCCGGTTACCTGATATTATGGCATGGAAATTTGAAATCCGGGCCGGTATTGAGCAGTTGGCAGTGGTTTAAGATCAAGATGATCTACTATCTTTTGCGTCAAGCAATTTTAGTAATCTCTGGCGATAGGTTTGCTCGCGGTCGACCAGTTCAGGCGAGACCAGGGCCCCTTCTTCGAGAAAGTGGCGTTCCCCGCGCCCAAGTCGCCGTCCTGCTTTGGTGTGCATATCGATTGCATATTCGGGTATAAGTGGGGACCGTCCTTCAGTTTCGATGGCATGTTTGACCCAATTAAGTAACTCGTCGCTGGAGCGGTCTTTCGTGCATCGGCATAGGAAGCGCACTGCGTGCAAAGCAAACAGGAAGCGGTCCCCCTGTGGGCGTGGAAAGTTGGTACGCATCTGAAAGAGTGCTTGAATCAAAATCGGCGCATCCGCTTGCCCGTAGCCTATATCTTCCACGCTGATGACCTGTAGACGCTGCCAGAGCTTGGTTTCCAGTTCCTCACTGGTTGTGAGCATTTCGTAGGCGAGGAAGGCCGCATTTTCAGTGTGCCCACGCCGAATTTCCTTTTGGAGTGCGGAAATCACTTCATCCGCAGCAAGATCGTGACGGGTTCGAATATCGATCCAGGAATCGTGTTCTTCAATTGCCATGATCATTTTCCTTTCACTGACTTAAGCTTTGACTGGAATATCTCTTATTGAATAGTCCGGTTGTTCGTTAGTGTTTTGGCGCTCCAGGTTAATTATCAGCGTTTGTTAAAGCCGCATGTCCCTTTTTCCGCAGCATTTATTTTCGCGTCTCACCCCCCTAGTGTGAAGGGGACCGGAGCCGGGTGAGGTTTTTTGAATATCAACCGTTTCTGTTTTTACCTGACCTGAAGCGCAGGGGGTCTTCCTTACCAAAGTTAGTTTATCCAACCAACGCTTGCGCGTCTGAGTGGATAATCATTCCGCCCGCCTTGAGCAACCTGCGCTCCTGGCGCCTGATCTCCTGGGCCACCTGCATGCGGTCTTGATAATCGGGGAATTGCGCAGTGAACTCGGGTGAGCCGAACAGGCGGCTATCCTGGATGGCATCAAAGGAATGATCCGGCAGGAAATCCAATGCGCCGACCTTCCCAAGATCGACCTGCTGATGTGTGAAAACTTCTTGATCCAGGTCGCCCAAATCCACGCCAACGACTTCAGCGCCCAACTCGTGAAGCAGACGGCAGAACCACGGTTCGAACTGTGCCGTATACCCTTTACCCGGGCGGCTGATGGTCATTTCGCCGAACGGGGTATTGATATGGACCGAACTGGGGGCTTTGCTGGTATTGGAGCCACAGGCGATATCCAAGATCTTCATCTCCCCCAAATTGGACAGTTTCTCAATCGTACTAGCGAGCCTCCCGACCATCTGGGCGATGATTTCCTCGACACCGGGTTCTTTCATCATTTTCCCGCTTAACCCATAATGGACGTCCAGCGCCAGGACCGTTTGCGTAAGCAAATCGCGTTCCTGCGGATCGTCCCATAGGCTGACCAGTTTTTCGATCAATTGATCCAATCTGTCATCGTTTAACTTTGCAGCCATTGCTTTACCTGAAAAAATAGAGTAAAAAACCGTGACTTTGTGGTCAGGGGAGCATCCCGTCCGGGATAGCGGCCTGGGCATGTTGTGGACTCCGCTTGCCTGCACCTGTGGCTGCGAGGCCTAAACCATAATCCAGTATACAGAGAAGTCCGTCCGGCTTCAAGGCCGACCGGCGCCGCCTTATTTGTCCGACAACTCCCTAAAATGGGTTAAAATACACCTGAACAGAATTTCACAAAGGAGTTTCCGATGCGCGCTGTCGACATCATCATCAAAAAACGCGACCAGGGGGTCTTGTCCCGCGAGGAAATCGATTTCTTCGTACAGGGTTTCACCCGCGGTGACGTCCCCGATTACCAGGTCTCGGCCTGGGCTATGGCTGTGCTCTTGAACGGCATGAGCCCGCAGGAGATCACCGATCTGACGCTGTCCATGGCGCATTCCGGTCAGCTGCTGGACCTGAGTGATGTGGTCGACATTGCCGTCGATAAACACTCCTCCGGCGGGGTGGGTGACAAGACCAGCCTGGTGGTGCTGCCGGTGGTGGCGGCCTGCGGGCTGCCGGTCGGCAAGATGTCCGGGCGCGGACTGGGGTTCAGCGGCGGCACGCTGGACAAGCTCGAATCGATCCCCGGGTATCGCTGCGATCTGAGCATCGCCGAATTCAAGCAGCAGCTCAAGGAAAAAGGCATCGTGCTGACCGGGCAGTCGCTTGACCTGGCCCCGGCCGACGGCAAACTGTACGCCCTGCGCGACGTAACCGGCACGGTGCCGTCTATCCCCCTGATCGCTTCGTCGATCATGAGCAAGAAGATCGCTGCCGGCGCGCAGGCCATCCTGCTGGACGTCAAGACCGGGCTGGGCGCTTTCATGCAGACCCTGGACGAGGCCCGTCAGCTGGCCCAGGCGATGGTCTCGATCGGCGAACTGGCCGGGCGTCAGGTGGTGGCCCTGCTTTCGGATATGAACCAGCCTTTGGGGCAGGCAGTCGGCAACGCACTGGAAGTGCGCGAAGCCATTGATGCGCTGCACGACGGCGGCCCGCACGACTTCCGCGAGCACTGCCTGCACGTCAGCGCGCACATGCTGGTGCTGGGGCGGCGTGCCCCGGACCTGGAAACCGGTCGCCACATGGCTGAAAAAGCCCTGGCAGATGGCAGCGCTTTCGAGCGCTTCCGCGTGCTGGTCGAGGCGCAGGGCGGGGATCTGGCTTACGTGGACGATCCCGAGCGGCTGGAGAAAGCCAAACTGGTCGAAGTGGTGCCGGCCCCGCGCAGCGGCTACCTGTCCCGGATCCATGCCCGTCTGATCGGGGAAGCCGCTGTCGTCCTGGGTGCGGGACGCGCCCGCAAGGGCGATCCGGTCGATCACGCGGTTGGCTTCATTATCCTGCACGAGGTGGGTGACCGGGTGGAGCAGGGCCAGCCGCTCTTCACAATCCATGCCAACGACCAGGCCAAACTGGAAGAAGCGCGCCGCCAGGTGCTCGAAGCGCATGTCTTTAGCGCTGAACCGGTCGATCGATTGCCGCTTTTTTACGATTAAATCTTGCAGTTGCATAACTTATTTAAGATTTTGACAATTTTTGGCTCGCCACGCTTGATTAATTCTTAAGAATCGGGCATACTATGGTCAGGAGCATGCGGCTATGGCAAAAGTTTCACTCCGTATTTACATACGCGAAATCGAAAGTCTGATTGAGCAGGGGCAAGTCGATGAAGCCATTGCCCACTGCCTGCACATTCTCAAGACTTATCCAAAATATTTGGGTGCCTATCGGCTGCTGGGCAAAGGATACCTGGAAGCGCGGCGTTACTCCGACGCGACTGATGTTTTCCAGCGCGTGTTAATGGCCGTGCCGGATGATTTCGTCTCGCACGTTGGCATGAGCATTATCCGCGACGATGACGGCTCGCTCGACGATTCCATCTGGCACATGGAGCGCGCCTTCGAAGCCCAGCCCTCGAATTCAGCCGTCCAGGGTGAATTGCAGCGACTGTATGGTCGCCGGGACGGGGTCGAGCCGCCCAAGATCCGCATGACTCGTGGCGCCCTGGCGCATATGTACGTGGCCGGGGAGCTATATCCGCAGGCTATTTCCGAGATTCGCAGTGTCCTGGCCGAAGACCCTGAACGCACCGACATGCAAATCCTGTTGGGGTTGGCTTATTTTCATTCAGGCCAGAAGGTCGAAGCCTCCGAGATCGCCACCCAACTACTCAAAAAATTCCCATTCTGCCTGGATGCCTGCCGAATTCTGACCGAGGTCTTGCCTGGTACGGGTCGCGCCGAGGACACCAAGGCTTACCGTAACCGCGTCAACGCGCTTGAACCGTACACCGCTTTTGCCAAGGGTTCGATTTTCTATACCGACCAGGTTCCGGATTCGGCTGTGAGCGTGGACCGGCTGGAATACACTTCCGGGCAGGATGTGGGCGTGCAGCCGGGCTGGGCCAGTTCGATGGGCATCCAGCTTTCGGACGAGAGCGATCAAAGCCAGCCTGATTGGTTGAAGTTATCCGAAGGCGATTCCGAATCGGGAACAAGTGCAGAGCCGAATGCGTTTGCGGAATTGGAAAGCCCGCCCGAAGCCGAGTCTGCTCCCGAAGAAGGTGATAATGGCACGATTCCGGGTTGGATGCGCGAGGCCGGATGGGGCGAATCGATTGGCGATGGCAGCGAAGGTCCGCTGGATCTCCCCGATGAAGAGACGCCGTCCGAAGAATTGGCGCAGGGAGAATTGCCGGATTGGATCAAATCAATGGCGCCTTCCGAGACTGAAATCAGCGCCGAAGAAACGCCTGCCGAGGTAAGCCCAGCTGGTGACGAAACTTCCGCGGTCTTCGATGAGACCCCAAATTGGCTGAACGACCTGACCAAGGTCCCAGCCGAAGCTCCCGCTGTGGACGAGGGGGAAGCTCCTGCCTGGCCGCAGCCGGCGGACGAGGAATCGCCCGAAGCGCAGCCTGAGCTTGAACCCGAAACCGCAGCTGAAACCCTTGATAGGTTAAACATGGAAAAAGAACCTCAGCCTGAAAGCCAGGCAATGCCGGAACCTGCAGCTGAAGTAAATCCCGAACCTGAAATCCAGGATGAATCCGCGGCAGAAGTGGAAGAAGAAATGCCCCCCGAACTCCAGGAAAGCGCTGATAATGAAAAAGGAGATCCTGACTGGTTGCGCGAACTGGCCTCAGACGAAACTCCTGAACCGCAGACTGAATCAGAAGCCGAACCTGCCCCGGCAGAGAGTCAGATCGGCGATCTGGGCACCTCTTTGGATGACCAGGACGCCGCCATGAACTGGTTGGAAGGCCTGGCCTCCAAACATGGCGCCAAGGCTGAAGAACTGGTCACCAATCCTGATGAACGCACAAACGACGCGCCGGAGTGGGTCGAGCAGGCCAAGGCTATGAGCAGTGAGGCCGAACAACCTGAAGCGGTCCCAGCGGCAGAAGAGCAGCAACATGCTCCGTCCTCGGAAGAATTCGTTGGAGCGGGCTTTGAACCTCCAGCACCCCAAGAGTCTGAAGAGTCTGAAATACCGCAAGAACCAGACGAACTGCAGAGTGATGAACTTGTTCAGGACCCACGCACATTGCGCCTTGACGAGCAGCCTGCAGCTACTGATGACTGGCTCAAGGATTGGCAGGGGGACCTGGAACAGGAAAATGAAGTTCCCGAAAGTTCAACCTCATCGGCCAACGCAACCGCCATCTGGCTGAAAAACCTGGAGGCCGACGAGCAAACCGGGACGAACCAAGAGGATGGTGTTGAGGCCGCAAACAAACCTGACGAAGAACCTGCGCAGGAGACTACTCCAGGGTGGTTGGTTCAAACCGAAATGACGGAATCCCTCTCACAAGATGAGGATCTGCCCGACTTCTTGAAGGACTTGGTTGAGTCGCCTGAAGCAGGATTGTCCGACGAAGCCCCGGAGATCGAAGATTCAGCCGATATTATGGTGGAACCCATCGATCTCAATCGTGCTACTATGAAAGAACTTGCTCGATTGCCAAGCATTGGCGAGATGCTGGCTGAATCCATCTATGCCTATCGTGAGACGTACGGCCCATTCCGGAGTGTGGACGATTTGCAGGATGTGGCCGGCATCGGTCCTGAGACGATCGATGAATTGCAGCATTTGGTTTTCGTAGGCGATCTCTCGGCTTCGTCAGCGGAATCTGAATCGGAAAATGAAGTGCCGGATTGGTTGAGCGACCTGGAAAAGGACCAGACGCAGGCTGAAGCGCCGGATTCCGATGAAGATTTGCCCGATTGGTTGCAAGAAGAGGTTGATGGAGAACCGCCAGCCCAGCCGATCGCTCATACCGAATGGCAGCCTGCAAATTTGGCTGATGAACAAGCGGGCGCACCCGAAGGGACCGAAGTCGGCGAGGACGTCTCGTTTGCCCCAGAAATTACCCCCGAACCGGTTGTCCCTGTGACTGAGGAAAAACCTCTCCCTGCACCCGTTCAGGCGAAAAACTCGGTTTCCAAGGATGCTGACCTGGCCAGCGCACAATTGGAACTTGAACATGGCGACATCCCCTCCGCCTTGAAGGTCTACAGCAAGCTGATCAAGAAAGGTCGTTTGCTGGACGAAGTGATCGAAGATTTGCGCCAGGCACTTTATAAGTATCCGGTAGAAGCGACTATCTGGCAAGCCCTGGGGGATGCTTATATGCGCGCCAACCGCCTGCAAGATGCGCTGGATTCTTATACCAAGGCCGAGGAGTTTATGCGGTGAGGCAGCATTACCCCGCATGGTAAAATTCGTGGCATATCCTGAGGGTACGAGTCATATCGTGCCCTCATATTTTGTAAACTGGAGATTATGATGGAACGAACGCTAGTACTTGTAAAACCCGACGGTGTCCAGCGTGGACTGATCGGCGAAGTCACCTCGCGGCTGGAGCGGCGCGGACTGCGCCTGGTGGCTGCCAAGTTCATGCAGGTCAGCCGTAAATTGGCCGAGACACATTACGCCGTGCATAAGGGCAAGCCCTTTTATGACGGCTTGATCGCCTACATCACTTCTGCACCGGTCATGGCCATGGTTTGGGAAGGTCCCAACGCCATTGTGGCTGTGCGTCAGACAATGGGCGCCACCCGCCCGACAGAAGCCGCTCCCGGAACGCTGCGTCACGACTTTGCCCTGGAAGTTGGCCGCAACCTGACCCACGCCTCCGACAGCCCCGAGAATGGCGAGCAAGAGATTGCCCTGTGGTTCAAACCGGCCGAACTGGTGGATTGGAAACGCGACATCGACCGCTGGATTTTCGAAAAATAACCTTTTGTTTGTAAATCTAAACCTCCCGCATAATTTTCTGCGGGAGGTTATTTATTTCGCAATGCTTTTCAGGAGTCAATTTGGGCTTTTGGGAAGTGTGAAGAAGATTGTAGTACCTATCCTCACTTCGCTTTCAGCTTTCCGCGTGCCAGCATGTGCCTCGACGATATATTTTGCGATAGGTAAGCTCAAGCCCATACCCCTCGAATCCGCCGATTTGTAAAAACGAATAGGGAAATCGGAGAAGGTAAATATTGGGATGGTCACTGCAATCTGACCAAAACTTTACCTTCGTTCCACAATCCTTCCAGATCGTAATAATCCCGCTGGTCTGGAGAAAACATGTGCACCACTACATCGCCATAGTCGATCAAGAGCCAGCCATCGCGTGAATTGCCTTCAACCCGCGTTTTTTTGCGGTGTTTGAGGCGTACATCTTCCAACACAGCTTTGGCCAGGGCGTCCAGCATACGGTCGCTGGTGCCCGTGCACAGCACGAAATAATCAGTAAAGGAAGCAACACCCTGGATGTCGAGCAGGAGGATGTCTTCGCCCTTCTTTTCTTCTAGTGTTTCAACAATTGTATGCGCAATTTCCAATGCGTTCAGATGTCACCTCGTGTGGGTTGGGTCGATAAGTGGGGCTGAGAATAATTTCGTATAGACAGGACCGCCGGATTTTAATTCGCTTTTGAAGAGCAGCACCGCTTCCACCAGCGCTGTGCCGAGTGGACCGACCTTGGTCGTTTTCAGTGCAACAGCAAGGCGTTGCTGATCCGCCCCTGAAGCGCGCTGGTTGACGCGTCCGATGGTCAGATGCGGGGAGAAGCTTCGCCCTTCGCGCGGAAAACCGAGACCTTCGACAGCCGACTCGATAGAATCCCGGAGCGAAGCCAGCCCAGGCGGGGCTTGGATCCCAATCCAGATCACTCGCGGCCGCTTGGGGCTGGGAAAACTTCCCAGTCCGCCGACTTGCAAATCGAAAGGTTGGTAATTCACCGCTTCCGATAGCAGCCTCTGTTGTAGCAGTTCAACTTTCGACGGCGAGACGTCCCCAAGAAATTTGAGCGTCAGGTGCAGGTTGTGCTGTGCTACCCAACGCACCAGCGACCTGTCGAACGCCTGGTGTAGTCCAGCCGTGGCTTTGTAGATGGCTGATTGGATCTCGGAAGGGAGTTCAATGGCGATGAAGGCACGCAGGTTTGGCATGAGGCTTCAGGTGGAGCTTTTTACGGACGCATTCCCCACAACCCGGTCGACAGCTTGTTTCAATTCCTGGAAACCGACCGGTTTAATCAGGTAGGCCGCTGCACCCGCCTCCAATCCGCTAATGATATCGGACGGCATGCTTTTCGCTGAAACGATAATGACCGGGATGAGTCTTAGCTCCGGTTCGCGACGCATAAAACGCAGAACTTCCAGACCGGAGATATCCGGCATCATCATATCCAGGATGACCACGTCCGGTTTTTCGTTGGCAATCATCGTGATGGCCGGGGTGCTGGAGTAGGTCTTCAGTACTTTGTAATTGCTGAGACGCATCATTTCCGCAAACATTTCAGCGGCGTCGGGTTCGTCTTCAACTACGATGACAGTTTTTTGCCTTTTTACCACTTAAGGACTGCTCCTGGACCATGAACTTTCCTGGATAAAAATAGCATAAGATTTTTGAAAAAGCAAGAGACCCATGTGGGGGGCTCAGGCTGCACTTTTGTCCGTGCACAATCGACGGATCTCGGCCAGGACGTGTTTTTCGGTCACGACTACGATCACATCCCCTGCATGCAGCAGGGCATCGCCGTGGGGGATGATGGCGCGTTTTCCCTTGCGGATGGCAGCGATAATGCAATCTCGTGGCCAGGGGATCTCGCTCATGCGATGACTGTCACAGGAGGAACCTTTGACGATGCGTATTTCGGCGGTCTCCAATCCGCTCAGTTCCTCGATCCGTTTTTCACTGGCTTTGATTTGGGCTTCACTGCGGCGGGTTACACCTAATTCATAGGCGCGGACGATGTCGTTGCGGCGTACCATTCCTAGCAGGTTGTGTGAATTTTCGCGCGAGACCACCGGCAAGCGCGAGAGGTCCCGCGGGGCCATGCGTCGCAATGCCATGCCAACCGTCTGGTCCGGGTAGGTGCTGATAATTGCCCGTGTGGCAATTTCTCCCACAGTCATCCCCTCGATATTTTCCTGGTGTTTGATCAGTGCGCGGCGATAATCATCCAGGGAGACCATGCCAAAAAGATCGCCGTTATGATCCAGCACTGGAAAGCCATGACGCCCGGTCTCGATGAACTGGTCCGCCAGGTGGTGGATGGGAGTATCGACCGAGACTGTGGCGGGTTCATTGACCATCACTTCCTCTACGCGGACCGACTCCATAACGTCCACGTCGCGGCCGCGATGCAGGCGGATTCCGCGCCGTACCAGCTTGAGCGTGTAGATCGATTCGGGCAGCATACGCTCGGAAACGATCATGCTGATAATCACAGCTGCCATCAGCGGGATGATCATGCGGTAGTCGTCGGTCATCTCGAAGACGATCAGGATGGAGGTGAAGGGTGCGCGCGCTGCCCCAGCAAAAGCTGCGGCCATGCCGACGACCGCGAAAGCGCCGGGCCCGGCTGTCGCCCCGGGGGCGATCAACTCGATCAGTTTGCCGAACGCACCCCCCAGCACGGCGCCGCTGAAAAGCGTCGGGGCAAACACACCACCCGAGTTGCCCGAGCCAAGAGTCAGCGAGGTCGCCAGTGGCTTGAGGAAGATCAACACGAAAAGCAGCCCGAAGGAAAGTTGGCCAAGCAGCGCGTCCTCGATCACCGGGAAACCTGAGCCGAAGACCAGCGGGATATTCGTGGAAACTGGCAGGTTCATCAATCCGGTCTCCGAAGGGATAAATCCCAAACCGAGTACCATCGGGTAAAAGTAAGCCATCCCACCCAGTAGCACCCCGCCGACTGCGGGTTTGAGTGCATCGGGGAAGTGCCAGCCATCGAATATATCTTCCATCCAGTACAACATTCGAATAAATCCGACCGCAAGGATAGCTGCCAGCACTCCCAGGAATGCGTATAGCAGGACTTCCCAGGGTGTCTTCACGCCGTAATGAGGAATGATGAAAGCCGGTCGCTCACCCAGAAAGATCCGTGCCAGGGTCGAAGCTGTCAGGGCCGAAATGACTACATTGCCTAAAGCGCTCAGGTGCAGCTCGCCCAGGATGATTTCCATGGCAAAGACCACACCTGCAATGGGTGCGTTGAAAGTTGCCGAAATACCAGCCGCCGCTCCGCAGGCTACCAGGTTGCGGATGCGTCCCTCGGACAGGTTGAGCCATTGTCCCAGCGTGGATCCCAGCGCCGCACCGACTTGCACGATCGGCCCCTCGCGCCCGGCCGATCCGCCGCTGCCGATGCACAAAGACGAAGCCAGTATTTTGGCGACCACCACGCGTGGGCGGATGCGCCCACCGTTCAGTGCAATGGCCTGCATTACTTCCGGCACCCCGTGACCCTTGGCTTCGCTTGCAAAATACGCAATGATCGGGCCGGCCAGCAAACCGCCAAGAATTGGGATCAGAAAGATCAGCCAGCGTCCAATCGGTAGCAGTTTTTCCCCACCATCGAAAAATAAATGTTGGACAATATCGATAAGTTTGATGAATCCGACAGCCCCCAATCCCGTCCCGACGCCGACCAGGATGGCCGTGCCAAACAGCATGGTTGTTTCAGAAGGCTGAATTCGGTCCAGGAATTGTGGGATGCGGGAACGATGGGCCATTGTGATAAATATTATACCTGACGCATAACCGTAATACCCTTGCGTAAGAAAAATGAGTGCACATCCATCTTAACCCCACAACACCAGAGAGGAGACACTATGAGCAGTTTACAAGATTTCCGTCATCGAAAAGATGAATTTTTCGCCAATGATGGGCAGAGTCCACTTACCTCCGAGCAAAAACGAAATTTTAAGGGGTTGAACTATTTTCCTGAAAATCCGGATTTGCGCTTCGAAGTGAAAGTCGAGGAGTATCCCGAAAAGGAGAAAATGTCCATCCAGACCTCGACCGGCGATGCGCAGAATTACGTGCGCGCTGGCCGCTTCAACTTCGAGGTTGATGGCCAGCAGGTCGACCTGACGCTCTATTCAAACCAGCATGGCTTTTTCTTACCCTTCGTCGATGCGTTGGCGGGCAAAGAAACTTATCCCGCCGGTCGTTACCTCGAACCGCAGACCCTGCCTGACGGACGGTTGTTGATCGACTTCAACATGGCATACAACCCCTACTGCGCTTACAATGAGAATTGGTCCTGCCCGCTGACCCCGGCCGAGAACCGGCTTAAAGTACCCATCCGCGCCGGTGAGAAGCAATTCCACGAATGACATTATGATCGATTCATCTATCAAAAATTCGATTAGGGATTGAATACTTAAAAACGAAAACGGGCGAGGTCGGATGACCTCGCCCGTTGATGCTTGTGATGTCTCGCTATGTAGTGGCAGCATTCTCAAGGATATCCAGCAGCGCTTCGAATTCCTCTTCGCACTCTTTGCAGATTTCAAGGTGTTGTCGCACGAGCGGCATCAATCGTTCGGCGTCCTCGCCGCGCACCTGGATTTCTGCGTATTCATCGATCAACCGATTTAAATCATTACAGGATAATTCCACATCCTGTGTTTTATCCAGCGCACGTAATAGACGCTGGATAGCAGGTACGGGCATGTCGGATTGTCTAATGAATTTGACCTTGAGCCGGTTGAATAAGTGATTCAATTCCATGATTTATATCTTTCAGACAACTACCTGAGTAAATATCTTACTTTTCTTCAAAAGCTGACAGTACTTCCTGGGCCGTGATCCCTTCCATGGCGAGACGTCGCTTCAGCCTTAGACGGGCATCGTGCAGGAGTTTGTAGAGTGCATTACGATTGGTCTTGAGTTTTTTTGCGGCCACGTCCATTGGCATATTCTGGACGCTGAGCATGATCATCGCTTTGCGCTGCTTGTCTGTGAGTTCTTCGTCGATGATGCGCCGCACGTGTGAGATCATATCAGCCCGTTCGGTAACCTCCGCAGGTCCTGCTCCAGAATCGCCCAACAATCCGGGCGGGGGTGGGCGGTCTTCGTTGCTGACGATTTCATCCAGCGAGTAATCCTGCCAGCGTTTGCGACGAAGTTCCGAGAGCGCTATGCGGATGGCGATCTTGTGCACCCAGGTGGTGAATTGACTGCGGCCTTCGAATTTATCGAGTTGATCAAGCACACGCAGCAGGGTATCCTGGGTCACCTCTTCAACCAGCGTATCGAATTGTGGGTCGGATGGTGAGAGCCAGCGCGACAGCGCGTAAGGCAATCCCTTGGCGATGATGGCGCGCAAATCGGAGAGTGCGGCTTCCTGGACCGGACCTTCGGCGTGCAGGTCACTGAGCCAATGTTCGTTGCTGCGGTTTGCCATCATGCGCTGATTATACTTGAGAGTAGACGAAATCCTGCGAATACGACAGGCAAGGCTATCGGAAGTTCGCCGGTCTGTGATTGGGAAAATGCGAGATTATAATTCCAAAATGGTGAGACTTAACCTTAGAGGTTTGCTTCGCATCTTAAGATGGACAGCTTTTATCTCGATCCTGATGCTGGTGATGGTTCCGATTGGTGTGGCTTATGCTCACACACCTGACATGTACGGGCAAACTCAAGCCATCGATATAACCAAATCTGGTCTTCAGGTGGATTG
>Ga0315535_1001960_pt1 | contig 13449 bp, 13 predicted proteins | sample SalMarSW160220MG_2_FD_203092 | JGI IMG/M metagenome (GOLD analysis project Ga0315535, IMG submission 203092) | Salt marsh sediment microbial communities from the Plum Island Ecosystem LTER, Massachusetts, United States - Salt Marsh Sediment SW1602-20 ...
GTGAGAACGGTCTTGGTTGTTCAGCCATTATCTTCATTGCTTCGGTAAGTACACCTACAACACGTTTTTTCATAGTTTCAAATGAAGCTCCGAGAATCTCGATATTCTCGAAATCTCCCACACCAAGTCCACGTCTTGCGAATGATTGAATTATTTCCAGTTTATGTGGGTTCATTCCTAAGAGCATATACCCTACTGTTTCAACCGCTACTGCATCCTTACTAACAATAAGAAGGTCTGTCTTGACTTTGACAGGAGTCGCTAGACCTTCGTGAAGGTATGATCCATCTAGAACCGCTAAATCTATTCCTCCAATCGCTTCAGTAATGTCTGGTAGGATTGTATTGAATATCTCATTCTTGTGGAATTTTGCTTTCTTCGCTGTTGGCACAAGACCAAAGAGATTCTTGAGAACGCTTCCTTTGCTATAGGTTCTGAGTACGTGAGTTGTTACGAAAACCCTCGGTTTGAAGAGTTTCTTTGGCATATCAAGGGTGAGATTCATTACATCAGTGTTAATCTTCACTGGTTGTGTATCATTGTCTTCAGAAATGTTGTAAGGGACCACAGTATCTGAGAACAACTTTTTCCAAATTAAAAGTCGCTCAGAACCTGTTCCTTTGTAACTGTCTGATTCGGTAAGGTAGATCTTACGCACATTGTCAAAAGCATGGATTATTTGACTTGCTACGGCTACAGTAGTATGATGATTGGAATTAGGTGAATATACACCAACTTTCAGAATTACTTCTCGGTTTGACTTGTTTAACTTTTGAATTCCTCCAAGGAGTTTCAAACCTTCTGCTAGTGAGTTCTTCTTATGCTTCTTCATATCAATAAGTGCAACTTGAGATTTCATTCCAATGGCTCCTAAGTCGAATATCTAAGTGCTTACTTATATCCAAACGATATACATCTCTCTCGTAAAACACGAGAGAATATAAGGTGTCCAAATCGATAATTTAATTCTTGGATGCGAATCCCGTAAGCGTCACTTATGACTTCATAACGTAACGGAAATTGCAGATACTATCATTTTCCATAATCGTTTTTTTTCGCTACAATTCTATTGCAGGATTAAATCCATCCATAAATGCGAAATCTCGTGAACAAGATATTAAGGTTCCAAGTTCTTGGATTCCTAATCTCCGATACACTTCTGCTTATCCACAATAGGTTATATCAAAAGATAGACTTCTTTCATCTAAAGTGATATTCTCTATTTCCATCGCACCATCTTTTGTCCAAACTTCTTGAATAACCTTTAGTAAATCTTTTAGAGAATTTCCCGAACTCTTTTCAGCAAGTGTTTTACCCGATAGCGCCGCATCTTCATTGATTACCTTTTATTCTATTTCGTGAGCCTGATTCTTACCAATCTCTTTTGCAAACCCATTAATCAAAGCTGAAACAAGAGGTGCTTGCAACTCTCTTACTTTTACATGGGCAATTTCTTGCTTTCTTTCTTTTTGCTTCAAACTGATACACCTGCAAAATTACTGATTTGATGCCATACCTGTGATTACTTCTTTCAAGACATCGCGGGCTCCTATTGCACTCAATTCCGATTTGTCTAACAATGGATTGAGTTCTACAATATCGGTGTAACTCACTTTGCCAGTTGAGAATGCTGTACGAAGAATCGAAACCAATTCGACGATTGAGAGTCCTCCTGACTCTGGATGACTAACACCAGGGATAAATGAAGGATCTACCACATCTAGATCTATTGAGATATAGATATGGTCTACTCTTTCTGCGAGACCTTGAATTTCATCGGTGATGTTCTTCTTTGTGATGTTGGGTAATTCTTTCTTCTGACTTGGTAATGCACAACGTATGTCAAAAGCAACTACATCACTAATGCTCACAATCTTCTCGTCAATGATTCTTCTAAGAGTAGTTGCATGTGATAACTGATAACCGCCCATATCCGAGTATAGATCTGCATGTGCATCAAGATAGATGATTCCCCATTTTCCTTTCCTAGCTCTGCTGAGACCTCTGAGAATCGGATAAGTGATGAAGTGGTCACCACCAAGAAATATTAGTGAACTCTCTTTGTTTGCTAGTTTTGTAGTAGCTTCAGAAATATCGACAACTGCGGCTTCTGGTAACCTCTGAACTACTTCGAGGTCTCCAACATCTTCTAGCGTGATTAGCTTTGACAGGGGCTCTTTTGAAACTTTTCCAGTTCCAATTCCAAGAGGGTAACTATGAGACCTCTCTGAATCTGTTGCTGTTCTAATTGCATCTGGTCCAAAACGAGCTCCTGGAGTATGACTAGAAGTGATATCATAAGGGACACCAAGTATTCCTACATCTGGATCACCCGACTTTGGACCTTTAATTCCGAAGAATGTTCTCGGTTGCCGAAGATAACCATTCAACTCGTCTCTGAGAGGCATAATGAAAGGAACGATAATTTCAAAATAAACATGCTGTAATTTGAACCGAGTTAAAAAAGAAAGAGAAGGATAGTCCCGTGTAAGAATGAATCCTCAGGGACTATCTATAGTTTGCTTTACACTTGGTATGAACCGCCACCGCCTCTTCCACGAGCCATACGGGCTATGTTAACGATGGCACCTATACCAACCAATCCAATTATTATGCCTGTATAAGGCATACCCTCAGATATTAGCTGTGACAATAGTCCGATAATATCTGGACTAACAGTATATCCATCAGTGTGAGTCGATTTGAAATAAGTTTGATTTTCAAATTCATACTCCAATGTTGCAGGGAAGAAGACGTATCCACCTTCATTGACGAAAGTCACAGAATAAGTGATGTTCATCCAATCACCTGCATCCAAAACTGCCAAAGTTGCAGTTTGAGTTCCCGTTATTGCAAGTGCAGGATATGTGTCACCTATTGAGGTGTCCGCCAACGTCAAGTTATAGATTGATTCCACTCCTTCGTTATGTACACCAACGTTTACTGTCACTGTGCCACCTGCTGTTAGAGTTGCAGGTGAGAAGATTCTGTGTATTGTTATCAATGGCGGAAATGCTCCCGGTTCGAAACTGATAATGTAATCAGGTTGGCTTGTATATGCAGTCGCATTCCAGAAGATCATATTTGACTCTTCATCATGATAAGTTCGATTAAGGGCTTCATCTTCAGGAGTGTACCCGGTGACATTGACATCTGGTGGTAACATAGCTACAATTAGTGATTGACCTGTATCCAAGCCATGGACCGTGGTTAGAGGTGCTTTTCCTAGAAGTTGTTCAAATATTTTTATCTGATCTGAGGTTGTTGAAAGTAACTGATCTCCGATATACCCTGCACCCGCAATTGCTACAGGGCCTTCAAGATTAGGCATCTGAGATAGCAGGAAAGATGATGCTGAAAATGAAGGTGTGCTACCGCCTCCGAAGCCTCCAATCAAGTCCATGAGTAAAGCCATGTCAGGTACTGCAAGTAGTCCAGCTCCGGATGCTCTTGCCTCAGTGAAAACACTTTGGTCAATTGCACCGAGAAAACCACTATCATCCATAACACTCAGTACGCTTCCTACTGCGTCAGCAAATGGATTTGTAATTTGATAGACAAACAGGTCTAATGCATCAAATGGAAGAGTCACATTCATTTCCGGTGGGAATAAAGATTGGTCAATTCTCAAAGTCAATATTTCTGCGAATGCGAATCCAAATTGAGTGTGGAGATTAGCTTGAATTTCGCCCATATTAGCGGCCGCTTCGGCTTCAGTTAAATCAACAAAGACGTTGATGAGTAAACTGAAATCGGTACCTAGCATATCAAGAATCGAGTTAATATCGAATCCACCATCACCGAATTGGGTTGCACTCATTGCACCACCACCGCCAGTGAGATTCAAGAGGGGACCGCCGATAAGATCTACAATATAATTGAGAAGCTCTCCTTGTGTTGCTAATAGAGCCATCACGAGACATCCTTCATACATTTGGCCAGATCCTGTCTGGTCTAAGCCTAATATGTCACTGGGGATACCTAACTGGCCGTATACGACAGAAGGAGCACCTTCAGGGTCGATTGATGTAAAGACTACTTCGGCACCGTTGTCTATCAGATTGAATATGACGTCTCCTCCAATATCTTGAGCTACAACAGCTCCACCAGCATTTGCTGCTACGATAGCTGGTGATGCAAATAAGAATGCCATCGTCAAGATGACGAATGCGTGCTTATAATTAAGTTTCATTTAATTAATCCTCCTTGGGTCTAACGACTGCTCCGAGTATTGCAGTCACGATAACAATGATAATTGGTGTGAAGAACCAAATGAGTAAAGGCATAATGAGTGTCATGATACTTGACATATCAAATCCTCCACCAAGTCCTGAGATCATTGGTAGAATTTGATCTATTGCACCTTGTACTAGTGGAATTCCAAGTAGGTCAATCAACGAGGATCCTGGTGGGATTACCAATGCACCAAGTGTCAGACCTGTTTGAATCAGAAGAAATATGCACAAGACGATAATACCCAGGCAGGAAAGCCATACCATTAGTCCTACAACAAAGGCACCTTTCTTTGTGCCTGCCATAATACCCCCGACGAAACCAGCTCCAGCCCAAACTGCTACCATAATGAAACTATTCATCGGATTAACGAGGAGTAGATTCACCATGACCATTGTTGGCCTCACGAAGTTGCCTAGTGAAGGTGCCAGAATTGCAATTGCACTGTTGTATCCATCTGGCAGAAGGAACCAGCCACCGAGGAGGACTATAAGTAATGCTAAGAGCCAGCCAAAATACTTACTACTAAATGATGAGATAGTTTTTTCCTCCTTATGAATAGGTTCTAAAATAGTTGTTTATTATTACCTATTAACACTTTGGCGCATGTTTATTACAAACAGAGTATAAATTCCGTATCTGTATTCAGGAAGAAAGAAATAGGGAATTTGCTATCAGATATCTGTGGAATTCCTACTACAGATTCATAAGTCGGAATGCTACTTGAGATGTGCGCAGAAACACACAAGCAAGTAATAGTAGGTTGGATATTAAGTGGAGGATGACGCTGAAACCGCATCAATATATGAGCTATTACAGCTAATGTCATCCTTGAATGATACAAGGAGAGCAATCTTGCTGTCATTGGCACACATATATCCCAGAAGCGTTAGTGGCGTTCAACTCAGTCGATTGATTGGGTACAGTGGTAAATCACGGAGTCTTTACAGAGGTGTAATATCACATCTCAAAGAGAACGAGTTGATACAGATAGATCAACTAACACCAAAGCTCTATGCTATTCGGGTGAATAATGAGCATCCGCTCCTATCTGTGCTTGTCGAACTCTGTAGAGCACACGGTGAAACTGCTCGTAAGATATACCTGAAAGCTCTGGAGGAAGAGTGAAGATGGAAGACATACTGCTAAAGCAGGCACGGGCTTTATACAGGGACCGTTTACGAATAGCTCTAGCTGCATTCATTTTTGTCTTCGCTATCACTTTTTATCTGTTCTATAGTCCCGAAATAATCACTTTAGGTGTAGTACCACCCATTAATCTCGCTCCTAGTGGTTGGACTCAAGGATTTGCTGTTGTCGCTTCTGTCAATACAATTGGATTCTTCTCGACTATTGTATTAATGGCTCTAATCTTTAGATTCTGGTCATGGGCATTCCTACCAGGGCCAGCTTCAACATTCACCCTAGCAGTGCTCAGAGGAATACTAGGTTCACAATCTACTATCAGATATACATTAGGAAAGCGATTCAGAGTCACCTTAGAAAATGGCCTTCAGTTTGATGTCAATTGCAGGATAAAAGAAAAGAATACTGGTGAGTGGTTTGCATATCGCTTAGTATCAACAAAAATACAAAGTGATGGATTGAGGAACATAGCACTCAGACATGGCTTTGGGGTGAAAGATGATCGTTTCGTAGCTAATGTCAGCAATGATGAGCTTCACCTGAGAACATTCCTATTAACTCAAGCAATGATGCTTGTGGGACCATCCATCTAGTCATAATGATGTCGTAACACTCTCGGTGTCTTATGCTTCTTGCCGCGTGCATAGTTATCAATCTGAAATAAATAATGTGTCCACATACCAGCTTGTGTATACCTAGGAGGAATTGAGCTACCAAGCGATGATCTCTTTTTGTGGGTGTGATTGTGAATATGATTATGTGTTTTGCGTGTCATCCCTTATCATATTATGTTAGGCGCAAGAAGTTATACACTTTATCGAATGCACGTTCCGTTCAGGAAAGGTATTTCTGTAGACAAAGGTATCTTCTGTTGAATCAATAATGGTTATGAGAGTAAAACGAACTATCGATATTGCGATGAGCAATTATGCGGAGATCGTAGGATACTGCATTTTCACTTACGAAGGGCGTGTAGCATACGCTAGTGATAATATGAATATTAGAAATGAAATCAACACAATAATTCAAGCATGGAATGGTCAATATCAGAGTTTTATGTTAAAAGGAGTTTCTTTCATTTCAGCTCTCAGAACGGAACAAGGATTTGTTGCGATTAATCCTGAAGGTGCAATAAGTCTAATATGTGCCACTGGAAAAGGGGTATGGTTCGTGTCCGTCTTTGCACCAATGGATGTCGATAAGAATGGAATTCTCAGAGAATGCGTTCAAGCTGCAAAGAATCTAGAAACTTCTGTTTCCATTTTTGATATCTAAGTGTTTGGAGACACGAGGGGTTTCTGATCCGCTATTATTCTGGCAACAAAAGCTACAATAGCTCCTATCCATCCCAAAGATTGCTGTAATTGCATTGTGATGTTCATATTAAGGGTGCCTGCCATCACCAATTGTACCATGGACATCATAAGACCAAGAACACTTGCAGCTATAGCACCGAGAAGAATAATTCTTCCAACCCATACTCTGTCAGTTGTAAGAATGAATCCACCGATAATTGCGAATACACCAGCCATTGATGTCATAATCGCCAGGTAACCCATTACTGCTTCAAATGTAAGTACGACTGAGAGGCCAAACGTTGATGTGAGTGCATCTTCTAGAATATCAATAACAGATATTGCACCACTAGCACCTGATATTATCATTAACACTCCTCCAAGTATTGAAAGTAGGAGTGCATTCTTGTTGTGGATATTCATTAAGTTCTGCCTTCGCTTGAATGCCTGATTTAAAGGTAGCTTTGTTATACTAATTTGTTGTTTATCTGATTTGTTAGTAACACCTTTAGGCGTATAACATGAGGTTCGAGTATGGCAATTCATACGGAAAATGCTGGACAAGATGATGCTCCCACAATTATTTTCATTCACGGGTCTGGTGGATCTTCAGCAACGTGGTTCATGCAACTTAAAGGACTTTCCGATAATTATCATGTTGTAGCAGTTGATCTCAACGGACATGGGAAATCTCAAGATAGAGCAGAAGAAAATACGACAGAATCATATCTATCAGATATTGAAGAAATTGTCCGATGTTATACTAGGCCGGTCATTTGTGGTCACTCAATGGGAGGTATGTTAGCTCAACTTTTTGCATTGAGATATCCCGATTTAATAAGCGGAATTATTTTAGTTGGAACAGGCGCTAGGTTAAGAGTAGCCTCGTTTATCTTCGAAGCTATTGATAATAATTTTGAGGAGTACGTGCAAGGTGCCGGTAATTTCATGTTCTATGAGGACACTTCAAAAGAATTGATTGAAGCTTCAAAGAAAGAAATCCGAAATTGTAAACCATCAATCATCAAAAGAGATTTTGTCGCATGCAGTGAGTTTGATATTATGGATAAGGTATCGGAGTTATCACTCCCCGCATTGATTATAGTGGGAGAACAAGATATTATGACTCCAGTGAAATATTCGAAATATCTTCGTGATAACATACCAAATTCCACAATGCATGTTATAGAGAAAGCAGGTCATAGCGTGATGCTTGAGCAACCCAGAGAATTCAATGCATACGTGAAGGATTGGATGAAGACGCTATCTTAGAGATTTATTAGACGCTGGTCTCGACGACGTTTTTCGACTGAAGCAACCAAGCGAGTACGATCAAAAAACACTTCATTTCTTGTAATTTTCTTGTCTGTGATTTCTACGATATCCAGACCTATTTCATGAATTACTTCGGATCCTACAGGAATTTCACAGGTCCATTTTACAATGGCTCCGGATGAAATTGGGAAAATCTCCACTGGTGTCCATTTCCAATGACGATAGACATCAAGGAGTTTTACAAAATACCGCCTAATCTCTTCTTTCCCTTTCAGTCCACCTCGGTGTGCTGGGTCAGAGTATAATGCGTTTTCATCATAGTATGAAATAAGTGTGTCAGGATTATTACCTGTCCATGCAGCTAACCAGTCAGTACAAAATTTTCTTAGTTCTTCTTTGTTCATTTTAAGTCACACCTATGTTCACATATTGGTAGCAAGTTTTTCGAGGTTCGTTCCTCTTATTACTTTCTGCTGAAAACATGACCGAAATGGACTTCCCTTATTGTTAAATACCAGCAAGGCTTTCGGTTTTACCTATGTTCATCTTCTGAAGGTGAGAGAAAGTTGACAATGGAAACACAAACAATAATCCCAACAGATAGGAAAGAACGGACAGCTTGGTATCTCTATGATTTTGCCAATACTAGCTTTACTGTTCTTATGGTTACTGCTCTATTTCCCGTATTTTTCAGGGATATGGTCACTACCGCAGTTGGTGATGGAGGTTTCTTAGGAACCGCTCTTTGGGGTTACGCAGGTAGCATTACGATGATAGTAATTGCTCTTACTTCCCCCATTCTAGGAGCTATAGCTGACTTTTCTGGTTCAAAAAAGAAATTCTTGATCTTCTATACAGCACTATGTATATTCTTCAATAGCTTGCTATTCTTCACAACCAAGGATGCAGCACCTGTATTAGGCTTACCGGTTTGGGGTTGGGCCTGGATTATTTTCATCCTCGCAAATATTGGATTTCAGGGTGCGCTTCCATTCTACAATGCTTGGTTACCAGAAATAAGTGATGAAAATACAATTGGCCGCATTGGTGGAATTGGATTTGCCGCGGGATACGTCGGTGCCTTAATCACAATAATAATTGCACTTGTAAGTGTGATATCTCTAGGAACCGATTCAACTCTACCATTTCTCCTTGGTGCATTGTTTTTCTTTGTATTCTCGATTCCAAGTATAAAATATCTAAAGAACAGACCCGCAACAGCTAAACCTGAAGAAGAAGGTATGAGCCTAGCTATGGTAGGATTCATGAGAGTTAGAAAGACTCTTGGAGAAATAAACACTTACCAAGGACTTCCACTATTCATGATAGCTTATTTCTTATTCAGTGATGCTATTACTACAGTCATCTATTATGCTGCACTCTTCGGAGAAACAGTGTACTCTTTTTCTACGACAGATATCCTAATTTTCTTCGCAGTGACACAACTAACAGCAATACCAGGAGCGTTCATCTTTGGATATGTTGCTGATAGAATAAAGACAAAGCCTACACTCATGATTACGTTGAGTATCTGGGTCGTTGCACTTCTTGTGGCCTTCTTTGGTTCAGATCCAATTCTCTGGTGGATTGTTGGCATGATTGCAGGTGTTGGTATGGGTTCTGCTCAAAGTACAGCACGTAGTATGTTCGGTCAATTTATCCCTGAACACAAGAAAAGTGAGATGTACGGCTTTTATGCACTAACAGGAAAGTTCGCAGCGATTCTTGGGCCAGCTGTCTATGCTTTAGTCATTACTCTATCTGAAGGTGCTGGATTAGATTTAGTGATGGCTAACAAGTATGCATTGCTTAGTGTTCTAATCTTCTTCGTTATTTCACTAATCATACTGAAATTCGTAAAGCAACCAGTAATGGGTAAAACTGACGAGATCTATCTAGAAGATGACCAACCATTTGCGTAATTTTGTTTGAGTGTGAGGAGGATTTTCTTCCTCCTCTCTATTCTTTTTTTATGCCAATCACGTAAGGAAGAAAAGGAGGAACTGAGTTGAAAATCCTAAAGACATTAAAATGGCAACCAAGATGGGTCACACATCTCGGCGCTATAGAGGGAGCACTGAAATTTCTGAAACTAAAAATATCAACTGGCTGGTTATATGGTGGTACTGGACATGCGTTCATTATCAATATTGCAAAAGATCTCTGTCCAAGTGGACCAACCGCATGGAGAACCATGATGTTGTATGAACTTGCACCTAATTTGGGTTACAAAGTTGATGGAGTTTTTGCACAGAAATCAAATCCTGAGTTTCCTAAACTACAGGAAAAAGGTTGGAATCATGTAAAGGAATGCATTGATAACGAAATTCCTTGTTATGGATGGGAACTTGAAGTTCCCGAGTTCTACAACATCAATGGGTATGATGACATGGGATATTATTTCTCAGGGCCAAGTTGTGAGGACGGAAAGGGACCCAAGCTTTGGCGAGATTTGGGAAACACTGGTATTGGAATTCTTGAAGTGTATTCAGTGCATCCAACAGGAACTGCAAATCCTGTTAAGGCAATAAAGGAATCGTTTGAGAAATCTCTCTATCATGCTAGTAACCCTGATGATATAATCTACCCCAACTATAGATCTGGTCTCAAGGGTTATGATTGGTGGATATCGGCAATAGAAAATGGTTCTGCTGTAGAAATGGGACATTCGTATAATGCAGCAGTCTGGGCAGAATGTAGGAAATTTGCGGCTCAATTCTTGAAAGAAGCAGGAAAGCATGTAAACAGTGATGTCAAAATTATGGTCGATGATGCTCGTAAACAATACGATTTTGTTGCAACTAATCTTGAGAGTATTACCAAGGACTATCCCTTCACTCCAGCACTAGATAACAAACCGTTGGGAATTGATGATAGAACTAGTAAGACTGTTGAATGTCTGACGAACGCAAAAAAGGCAGAGACATCAGGTTTAGGCATTCTCAAAGAGATCGTCAAAAAGCTCTCCTAAATCTGCTTTACGCTTCTTTGAAGGTTCCTTACGCCGTTTGAAATAGTAAATTATTGCCACATCTGCGACTACGACAACACCTACTATTGCACCAATCATAATCCAGTCGATTGTTTCTGACCAGGAAGGACCTCTGATATCAATAATAGCTAACGTGAGATTCCTATAGTACCCCTGAAGGTCTGTTCCAGCTACGCAAATAGATGTATCATTTAAAACTCGGATTTCGTCCCAAATATTCCAATCATCAGGCCATGCACCAGTCATTCTATTTTCAATAGATTTATGCCATATGACAGATCCATCTAGGTCCATTTTTACAATTAAGTACTGCACAAAATTCGTTCCTTTGTAAACGAGCGTGTAAATTGATTTTTCATTAGCATCCATTACAATATTACTTTGCCAAGAAGAATCATAATAGGTGGGACTGTATCTAAATCGAATAATTGTTGATTGAATATTAGTGGAATCAGCTGCAAATACCCTGCTTACACGAAGATCTCTTCGATAATTGAATAACGGAGTTTCGAAACCCAAGGTACCACTAGAACACCATAGATTCCCCTCACTTGTTACAATAAATGAATCCGCATTGAACTCGATTTCGGAACTGGAGATAAATTCATCAACTATCTTCGTAAATGATTCACCAATTTGAATATAGCCACCTCCGCTATCAGTAAGATGGAGTTGATACGTTGTTCTATAATTTCTGGTATCAAACATAATCTGTGTTTTAACTGAGTAGTCTGGATTAAGTTTTAAAAGAAATGGAGTATATTCGTCTTGATACCTACTATAGCCTAAAATGAATAATTCGCCTGTAGATATTACACATATATCAGCTCCAAAGTCTGAATGAGAAATATTATAGAAGAACTCTTTAATGAGATTCCCATCTGTTGACCACACAGCTAATGAAAGATCATTATTGTGTTGTCCTACTGTATAAATTCGATTACTTGTAGCTGCTATTGCGCCTGGTGCGTCATCTTGCCATTCCTTAATCCACATTGGTTGAGCGTTTGTATCCCATCTAACTATTACGCCCCAATCTGGTATTAGATAGGTTCGTCCCAAACTAAAAATAGACCCATTTGGATTTACCGCCATCTCGATATAATTGATACTAGTATTATGACCAATAGAACCAATCGCTTTGGGTTCAGTTACTGAAGAGAATGGAGGGATATCAATTAGCACTTGTAAGTCAATGTATCTACATCTAATGGTTACAGAACCATCAAACGTTGAAACTGGTGCATCTGAGTCAAGAAAGAATCGATAGGTCGGAGCTAAAACTACTCTTACTTCTGCTATATCTATAGGAGCATCTTGATTCCCTGCTACGTCTTCGATTATACCTTCCCAAGCGTATTCAACAACCCACGATGTCAATTGGTTTGAATAATATCTATACGTGGAATTTGTCAAAGAATCTTCAGAATGCAATCTGGCAATTTTACCACTTGAATCAATAAGGAGAACAATCACTTGAAATAAACCCGCACTAAGAGCTGACTGCGAAAAATCTCCAGTGCATTCAACTTCAAATTCAAGAATACTTAAACATGATATTGGCAATATTTCATATTCCCAGTGCATCGGAGTAGAAAAGTACGCATAATCCCAGGTAGCTGGTTCTTGTTCACTAATTGAGTTTTTATTGCGAGGTTGTAATGATCCACCTGGTGAATGTTGCCATTTTAATTCGACGTAATTGAATGGGCTAGGTGTGAGTTCCCTCTGAAAGTCGGTACTAAACTCTCCACTCGTTCCATTTGTACCATGAGTGGGAGCATCAGTGAAATTATTGTTGGAAATAACATTGACGCAATCTGTATCTGCAGGCATATCATATATATTTTCAACATTCTGGGCTGAAACAATGACTTTGACTGGTTCTTGAATAATCAGAGTCGATAGTATAAGAATCACAAGAATGAAAAGAATCATCCTATGTTTCATTGATATTACCCTCAGAATGCACTTCTACTATATTTATAGGAAAACATCTCGTTAAATGCTTTTATTGATGAAGGACTGTATCTGGTAAGATTAAGAATTATCTTTTTACTAAAGATATCTATTTGCTTAATTTCTTCAGCTTACGGAAACATAAAGATGGGATGAGATTTTCCTACTTCCTTCTTACCTAGATAACAATTTCTCTTCAAACTGAAATTAGACTTGCACTCTATGTTGGAAAGAAGTATAAGATTAAACTCCTCGAATTCTAAACTCTGATATTACTTGGCGGTTCAAGTCGACTATATTGATACCAACCGACAATCAATACAACCAGACCGAGCATGAAAAATGTCGTACCAGCATTATCCATACCGGGATGAAGTGCCACAAGACCACGTAGAATCTGTCCAAAGATCACCATAACTACACCAATGATTCCAATATATTTTGCATTCTTGGTGTTCGCTTTCTTAATTTCAAGCCCTGTATCACGGGCTATTGCTATAGGTGCAGTAGAAGTTATTACACTTGCCAGAAAGAATCGTTTTCCATCTT
>Ga0315535_1001963_pt1 | contig 13443 bp, 12 predicted proteins | sample SalMarSW160220MG_2_FD_203092 | JGI IMG/M metagenome (GOLD analysis project Ga0315535, IMG submission 203092) | Salt marsh sediment microbial communities from the Plum Island Ecosystem LTER, Massachusetts, United States - Salt Marsh Sediment SW1602-20 ...
CCACATGGTCTTCTGCCATCCAGTCAGCGTGTAGTCAGCTGCGCCGCTGTAGGACACGTTTTGCACTTCGTCGTATCCTGGAATGTGGACGTAGACGTTGCCGTCGAAACCGCCTTTTCCAGCGGTTGTGGGTTCGCCGTAGTAAATCAGGGGTTCAGGGCTGACTCCGAAGGCTTCTTGCGTGGGCACTTCTGCGCCTGTGTGCGTGTTAATCACCATGACCCTCGCCGCGTGCGTGTAAATCAGGTGTTCGCTAATCCAGTCTGTGGATGGGAAGGTGGGGGTGGTGGGGGAAACCCAGTACTCCGTGTTGTTTAAGAACACTATCTGGGAGCTGGCTAGGCCCATCCAGTTGTAGGCGCCTATCTCTTTGGTCATCGTGACTGAGGCGGCTTGTTGGTCCCATTGTCTCACTAGGCCGAGGATGGTGGAGGTGTTGCTTGTGGGTAGGCTTAGCACTGATCCCGTTTTGATTCCGTCTAGGCCTGCTGCCCATCGTGTTACGGTGATTTGTTTTTGTGTTTGGGGGTCCCATTCGTATGGTAAGTAGTTGTTGTTCCAGTTTAAGGAGAAGAATGCGACAGCTCCCAACTGAACTATCAAGATTGCTCCGAGCAGAACCGCTAAGCCTTTGAACAGTAAACTTCGGGAACCGCGCTTCTCCAGAATCTCTAACCCAAAAACCTTGAGGTAAACCCAAGCGAACGCAAGAATGAATAGTAGGGTCCATGTGGCGCCGTACACATAGGGCGTTGTGATGTTCATCAGCCAGTATGGAGCTCCGATTGTGATGGCGAAAACAAGGATTATCAAAATCAGTAAAACGTGGCGCACCCACACCCCAACCGTGTTGGCGTTGAAGTTTACAAGCAGCCTCAGTATTATTCTTATGATTAAGATCGCCAATATGGCTAGCACTGCGGCTTGTAGTATGCGGTACTGTGCTTCCATGGTGGGCATAAGGGCGACGAGTTCCGTTCCAGATGCGGGTGCCAGTGGGAGGATGAAGATTCTGCCGATGTTTCCCCAGCTGCCTGTTCCGGTTGCGGCCATCATTATGGGGTTCATTACGTTGCCGATGAAGGGGAGGTTTCCGCGGATGGCGATGAAGGTGATGAAGGCGCCTGCCCACTTAAGGAGCTGCCATAAAAGCCAGCGTGGTTTGCTGAGAGTTACTGCTGGACTTTCGGTTGGGATTGTGTACTGTCCTGAGCGTTCTGTTGCGGGGTAGAAGACTTTTTGGAACGAATTCAGGAATCTCCAGAGGTCACTGTGTCCTGCCATGGGGTTGATTAGTAATAGTGCAAATAGAGCGGCTGCTATGAAGACGTAGTTGTGGTAAAAGGTTATTGCGAACCAGTCTAAACCTGCTTTTTGGTTGTAGACATGTGTGAATATGGACCATTGGAGGTCTATCCAAAGAATGCTTAAAACAACTGCGATTGCTATGATTACGGCTATGACTATCTGGAAAAGTCTTTTGTTGGATACAAGTTTTCTTTGTTTCGGTATGTTTCCTTCCAAGTTTACATCTCGAGTGAACGTTTTTTGGCTTTCTTGGCTTCTTTTGTTGTAAGAGGCTTGATGTTGCTTGATTTGAGTGTTTTAGCGTTTTATGTAGGTCAATTTCTATTAGTGCGGGTAAGCTTCTTAAATATGTGTGGTTGTGTGTGGACACCAACAAAACGGTGGTTGCTTGTGCAGAAAAGAGCTTGATTATTTTTGCGGGTTTTCTGTTTTTGCTTTTTCGGAGATTGCGAATTTTGGTTCGAGGTCTTGGCGTTTAAAGTTTGCGTCTTATTTGTCTGTGGCTCCCCTCATTTGTTAATGAGTTTGTATTTGCGAGCGTTGGTGTACACGAGCTCGTTTTCGAAGAGTTTGCGGAGCGACTTGAAAACTTTCTTGGGTTTTTCGCCTGTTTGGTCGGCGATTTCTTGGAGAGTTAATTCTTTGCCTTCTTTCAGGGAGTCTATAATGAGTTTGTCGGTTTTGTTCAGCTTCATGGCGTTCCCTCTTTGCTGGTTTGCTGTGTTATGGTTTCTCGGGTTTTTCAATTTTGCGGTAAGCCAACGCGAAAAGGCTCGGCTATCCTGTGTTCTTTGAGTTTTTAGGAAGTTTTATGATGAATTTTGTTCCTTTGCCTTCCTTGCTTTCGAAGGTTATGGTTCCGTTAAGAGCTTCTGTCAGCTTTTTGACCACTGCCAAACCGAATCCTTGCCCCTTCGCCTTGGTTGTGAACAAAGGCTTGAAAAGCTTGCTTTTAGCTTCCCCAGCTATTCCTTCTCCAGTGTCCTCTACGCTTACGAAAGCTTGGTTGCCTCTGCAGTACGTGTTTAACGTTATTTTTCCTCCGTTAGGCATAGCTTGCACCGCGTTAGCTATTAGGTTGATCAGCACGCGTTTCATATAAGAGGAATCAATCATAAGATTCGGAAACCCTTTTTCCATCGAATAAGCAATTTCTATCGTTTCTGGAATGTCCATTGTTGCAAGTACCGAGTCAAAAACCTTTTCAAAGGAAATGTCCTCAATGCATGGCGCTAACGGCTTGGCATAATCCTGCAGGTCAGTAACAATCTTGTTTATGTAAATCGCCTGCTCTTCGATAACTCGCATGCTGTCCGCCAACTCCTGTTTAGCCTCACTTTCAGGCATAGACTGCAAGTAATCTTTTGAAAGGTAAAGCTCGCCAATTATCGCCTGCAAAGGATTGCGAATGTCATGCCCAATCATGCCCGCGGTCTCGCCAATAGCTGCTAAACGTTCTGAGTCCCTCAGTAGCTTCGTTTTCTCTTCAACTAAATCTTCCAGATGCTTGCTGTAATGTTCAAGTTTTTTCCGCATCTCCACAAGGTCCGTGATTTCCTGCGTCGTCCCAAACCCGCCCAGCATGGTTCCATCATTGTCAAACTCCAGTCCAGCCTTTTCTCGGACCCACTTCACTTTACCGTCAACTATTATCCTGTGTTCTATGTCGTAAGGTTCGCCCCGAAGACCAGCCTTCCACTTTCGGTCAACATACTTTCTGTCATCGGGATGCACCGCCTCCAGAAAAGTCTCATAAGTCATGGGCGTTCCCTCAGGAATCCCGAACATTCTGTGATTCTCACTGGACCAGAGCAGCTCGTTGCGCCTCACATCCAACCGCCAGCTTCCAGTTTTAGCCACGGCTTGAGCGCGGTTCAAGTCCATTTGGCTCTCGCGTAACGCTTTCTCTGCTTTCTTGATCTCAGTGATTTCGTTACCGTAGACGTTGACATAACCAGATGAGCTTACCGGCACAATAAGGAGTGAAAAGGTTTCTGCCCCTGATTGCGCCTCATATTGCTCCGTTTTAGATGCGGCTAAGGCATGAGCCACCCACTTTTGGGTCTCATCTGGAATTGGCTGGCCATTATGCCAACCCCACGACTCTAAGAGACAATAACCAGACCTGTTTGCATACAAAAGCGTTCCATCTTGAGCGATGCGAAGCACAGGATTCGGATTTTGCTCTGGAAACAGAGACAAGTTACGCACCATTTCTTCATTCCGCTTTCGCCTTGTGATGTCATGCAGGAAAACGAAACATCTTCCATCCTTATAATCCACGTAGCTGGCTTTCACTTCAACATCAATTATCATGCCGTCCTTGCGTCTATGTCGAGTTTCAAAGTAATCGCTGCCGTGAAGCTTTAGATTCTGAATGTGCTGCAGTATCGCGTCTCGGTTTTCTTCTGCCTCCACATCTTGTATGCTCATTTTCAACAGTTCAGCGCGTTTGTAGCCAATAATCTTACAGTAGGCATCGTTGACTTCGAGAAAGTTACCTGAAGTATCCGTCATCCAAAAACCATCAAACGCTGTTTGAATTATGTCCCTGTGCAGTTCCTCTGCCTCTTTGCGTTGTACTGAATCTTCAACTAAGCTCCACTTATCACCTGTTCTAATCAATGTGCCAATATGATTGCGCACGACATCGATAACATCGTTGCCAGAGCATCGCTTAAGGGAATACGTACATAAGGCTAAAATTTGATGGTGCGGTACAACCTCGTTTATGATCGCTTCATACTCGGTGAAGCTCTTCCACAGGTTTCTATCAATCCAAAACGTGTTTCCGCTCAAGCGTAATCCGTCAAAGCCTCTAGCAAGCGCGTCTTTTTCCTTTTCAACCCAGCCTTGGAGCACTCTGTTGATGTCGAAGCCTCCGTTTAAAAGGTACCATTCCGTGTAAGGGAGAATCTCGATCTGTGCTTTTAGGATATATTCGTCCAAGTCTGGAACCGCTGCCCTCAGCGCTGTTTTTGCTTCTTCCACCTCAAGAGGCGGCGAAGTAACCCACATGCAAAACTCATTATTCCGCAAGCCCTCGGCAAAATAGGGAACTAGAATCTCAATCAAGTCTTTCTTGGTCTCGTAGAACTGGCAAAAATGCGTTCCCCAAGGAACGGCATCAATGAAATCCAATCCAAACTTGCGCAGAGCGTCATTTTTCAAAAGCGGAGTCATAAGTGCTCCCTCAGAGAGAGGTATCGCTGAACCTTCAAAATAAGCTTTTCCTGAATCTTGCGTTTCACCAAAAATCCGAAGCAACATTAATAGGAGTCCATTATGCAATGTTTAAGGTAATGATACCCTTACTGAACGTTAACTGGCAAGGTTTGCCCTCGTCTTATTCTCTTAGCGAACGCGACGCCGACGTTCTGTCTCTGATAGATGAGGAAGACTTGACCACTTTCACTTTCGACGGACTAAAACGAAGACTTGGGCTGCATTCTGAAACGCTCTCGCGCATACTCAACCGACTTGAAGAAGAAGGCATAGTGGAAAAAACACCCGAAGGCTACAAGGTCACACCGAAACTCACCCGCCTCAAACTTCACCCCACACGCCACGAAACGCAAACCGTATCTCTGCTACAAACGTACCTGCCATCCAACATGCTCACTCAACAATTAATCTCAACGCTAAACGGAAAATGGTTCGGCATCCTCCGCTGGCTAGGCATATCAGAAACCAGCGAAGGCGTCACCCTCAAATGGGTCACCGAAGACGGCGGCATCCAAATCGCCGCAAACATATCGGGAAACGCGCTCAACATAGACGCCAAGTTCCTACGCGACAACAACCTTGACTTAGCGTTAAAAGCCGCTTACCAGCTTATGGCGCACATTGGCAAACTATATTCAGGCACGCGGCTGGCGAGGCACGTAGCCTACTACGGCGGCAGCGACGACCTATACCTGATGCCAGCGTAGCATGTGACCGAGTTTCCACGTTCCTTAGTCAACAAATAACGCGGTGCCCTATCTTTCTTTGTGATAAACACATGAGTCAACTAGCAAATCCTATAGAAGTTCTAAAATCAATCTCAGACGCCACAACCGCGCTTGTTCAAAAACTTGCCCGGTCCATCGTCAGCGTGAACTCGCGAATGTCACGAGGCACAGGAGTAGTCCTAAACAAAGACGGCTACATAATCACATGCAACCACGCCATCGCCGGATGCAACAACGTCAAAATAGGTCAAGGACAAAAAACCTACAACGCCCACGTAGTAGGCACAGACCCCTACAACGACATAGCGCTGCTTAAAACCGAAAAAAACCCTGATTTCCAACCCATCGAAATAGGCGATTCCGCCACGCTAAACACGGGTCAATTCGTCTTGGCTCTCGCTAACCCTTTCAACAGGCAGCAACCAACCGCCACAACGGGCATAATCACAAACCCGGACGGCACCCTTCGAGGCTTACGAGGAACAGCCATGGAAAACATAATCGCCACAGACGCCAAACTGAATCCGGGCTTCTCGGGCGGTCCACTTGTAGATGCTCAGGGCAGGTTGATTGGCATAAACACCGCTTATGTTTGGTCGCGCGGCATAGCCATCCCAGTGAACAAGGTGAAAACCATAGCGGACAGGTTAATGACTGGACGGGCAATCAGAAAAGCCTATTTGGGCATAGTCGCCAACAGCGTCGCGATCCCCATAGAAATCTCGGAGCAAGCAGGCTTAGACCAGCACAGCGGAGTCATGATTTTCTCGGTTGAGCGCGGCTCACCAGCGAAAAACGCGGGCTTAGCCATGGGCGACGTGATAGTCGGGTTCAACGGGAAAACCGTCACAAACTTCTATGACCTGCCTCGGCTTTTAGCTGAAGACGTGATTGGAAAAGAGACAAAGCTCACCATAATCCGCCGAGAAAAACTCCTAGAACTCAGCATCACTCCAACAGCATCCAGAGACGAAAACAATGAATAAACAAATCCTGATAGAGCTTAATCCGCCGCAGCCGCTTCCCACGCCTGCCCCGCTGCGTCCTTTTCCCTCACCCGTCCCGCACATACCAGTAGACCCCAATCCGCAACCCCACTTTCTTTTTTTAAGCGAAAAACAAGCCGCAACGGCTCAGAAGAAGCCGCAGTCTTTCAACGCAGAACAGTGTAACACTTATAGAGGCAACGCCAGTCTATTTCACACAGGAGTGAAGAGCTGTGCACGCGGCACTGACCTTTATCGCGGTAGTATGCTTAGTAATAGCTGGGCTGCTTTTGTGCTCCGCCTTTCAAGGCGTAAGCTACTACGGCGTTAACCCGCAGGCTCTACTCGCCCTTGCAATAGTAACCCTCATAATCGCCGTCATAATCATCTGGATGATCTACAAGGCAGCCCAAGCCAAACTATCTAAAATCAAGACAGGAAAAGAAGCCCTAATCGGCTCTATGGCCGTCGCAGTGACCGACCTCAACCCGAAGGGTGAAATCCGCGTTTTGGGCGAGTTCTGGCAAGCCACAGCCAAAGAAGGCGAGATAAAAAGCGGTGAAAAAGTGAAAGTTGTAGGCATGGAGGGCATGTTTCTCTCCGTAATGCCCGTCAAGGAAAAAGCTTAACTCGCTCAAGTAAATTAGCATATGCTTGAGGTTTAACTGTATGATCGACATATTTGCTCCCCTTCTTGCTTTTGTAGGCATCATGATCGCGCTTTTTCTGCTAAGCGGCATCAGAGTCCTTAAAGAATGGGAAAGAATCCCCGTCCTGAGGCTTGGCCGCTACGTTGGCTTAAGAGGACCCGGAATAACCTATCTCATACCCCTTATTGACAGAGCACCCATCAGAATCTCAACTCGGCTGGACACTATTCAATTCAGAACCGAATCAACGCTCACCTCAGACAACGTCCCCGTAAACGTGGATTCAGTGCTTTACATGCGACCCGTAGACTTGGAAAAAGCCGTTCTGCAAGTTGAAAACTACTACCAAGCCACACAGTTAGCAGCGCAAACAACCCTCAGGGAAGTCATAGGCAAAGTCTCCCTCAATGAGCTGCTTGCGGAACGCGAAAAAGTCGGCGCCCACCTCCGCGAAATCATAGACGAGAAAACTGAATCGTGGGGAATCAAAGCCACAGCCGTCGAAGTCAGAGATGTCATAATCCCAAGTAACCTGCAGGATGCCATGTCCAGACAAGCACAGGCGGAAAGAGAACGAATCGCAAGAGTCACCTTAGCCACCGCAGAATACGAAGCATCCCAGAAGATGATAGAAGCAGCCAAAAACTATGAGAGCAGCCGCGAAGGCTTACGGCTCAGATGGATGAACATACTGTACGAGCTGGGACAACAGTCAGGCACAAACACCATAATGCTGGTGCCCTCAGTCATGCCCTAAGCAGGATGGCCGCCAGTAGGCATGTACGGCTCCAAAGAACTGCCCAAAAACCAATCAAACAGCAAGAAAAAAGAATAAGCCGCGCACTTCTATCCCTTATTTTCTTTGTTCCCCTGCGTTACTGGATGCTCTTTACCGCTTTCACAGTTCTCTTCAACAACAAGCACGCTGCGTCTTGGCTGGACCAGCTTCCGACTCCGCAGTCGGGACCTGTAAATGTCATCCTGTCGCCGTACTTCTCTTTGGCTGCGACGTACCTTTTCTTTATAGTTTCTTCGTCTTCAACCAGTTGCTCCGCCGTCGGCTTCTCCACGCCTCTGTCGTGTAGTTCCGCCACAACCGAGTCTATATCCGTTCTTGAAACGCCCACGCGCACCTGCTTGTCCGCACTCTCCAGTAAATTCCGCGTGACTCCTTCGATGTTTTTGGGTGAAGCGGCATACTCAAAAGACATCACGTCAATGTTTCCTACCTCCAACAGGTCGGGCAGCCTTGAGGCTGAGTGAAGATGAATCTGCCTCACTGCGCCTTGGAAATCGAAGGCTTTCTCCAACACGTCGCGTATCAAGTCGCTTCCAGCCGCTATGCTTTGAAACCCGAAACTCGGCTCGTCGATGGACACAACCTCAGTTTTGATGTATTTGGAGTTTAAGATGGAGTTTTTGGCGAAGCGTTTTATGGTCTCCGCGAAGCTCTCCAGCACATCGCTGTAGGGTACTGTTCCCACCTCTTTCAAGTATTGTTCAAGAGGACCGAACAGGCACACGCGCAGCGGAATCCTTTTTCCGAACTCTTCGCTGAGGGCTTTGGCTTCTTCGCTGATTAAATGTACTTCTGGTAGAACCGCTTGTTTTTCCTCGACTAAGAAAGAGCCTTCAGTCATTGCCGTGTGGATAACGTCGCTGACTTGTTTGATTCCATCATACTGTTGCGGGTAAGTAACCACATCCAGTCCTGAGCGAAGTTTTTTTCGGAACGCTTCCAGCGTGACCTCGCAAAAGTTCTTCTGTAAGAACTCGTCTTTTCGGATGTCCCTTCCGTCGGCTATGGCTTCTCGTGCAAGCTGATATGCCTTGCTGAAGGTTTCCCTGTTAACTTCAGGCGGTAACGGGAAACTGCCGATGTCGTCAACTAACGTTTCCATGAAGCTATATTGACGAAAAGAATTCTTTTAAAGTTATAGCTGTCCTCAGCGTCCCCGTAACACTAAAGAACCCCAACTGTGTTGAATAGTAAAACTGGAATTTGCCATGTCCGAATCCTGTACGTTCTGCAAAATAGCGTGGAAAGAAGCGCCTGCAAACATAGTCTACGAGGACGAAAACGTAATTGCGTTCATGAGCATTCAACCCATAAACGTGGGTCACACGCTTGTCGTTCCGAAGAAGCACTACGAGAACATATACGAGATTCCAGAGGAAGAGGTAGCGCACCTGTACAAAGTCGTAAAGAAACTGGCTCACGCCGTACATAAGGCAGTAGACGCTGAAGGAATCAGAATTGTGCAGAACAACGGTGAAGCCGCTGGGCAAGTCATTTTTCACATGCATGTTCACATAATTCCCATGAACAAAGACCATTCTTGGCTACACCACGCCACACCGCGCTTTGCTGACGCATTAAAAGAGGATGCCCAAAGGATAAGGGCGTTTGTTTGACGAGTTTTTCCAAAACCTGCGTCTCGAAAAAACATCCTAAACAGGAACACCTATAAAAGAGGGAAAAACCATTTGCTACACTGCAAAAAGCGGGAAAAACATGACTGAAGAACCTAACGAAAATGAAAACTCCCCTCCAAAGAAACTTTTGATTGATGAACCAATGAATTTTCCGTTTCACGCTGCTTACGGGGTCTATTCCGAACTGTTTGATAACGCAACTGACCCTGAGGCTAAAGCAGATTTAAACAGGAACATTGAAGCCTTAAAACAGAACAGGATAGACTGTGAAACCTTCTACCGGAATATAGCTCATCACCGAAAAATGGGGCAAAGTCCATACCATGACAGGTTTTCCTTGCAAACTCAGAGAAAAAGAGACTGGCGCAAGAAGGCTCAAAGGCAGGACCGCATAAAGAGACACAAGAAATAGGCATGGCTCAATTTTGCGATTGATTTTCTTATATGAGTATTGAGTCCACCGTAAGGTTGAGCACAACTTCTGCAATGTCACTGGCGTATTCTGCGGTTCTGCGGATGCTCTCGATTATCAATCTCAGATATGGTGCGTCTTCGACATCTATCTTTTGAGAAGAAACAACAGCCTCCTTCTCCATCGAAACAATCTCTTTTGTTTTTCCAACGATGCTTTCGGCAAGCGCGTAATCTTGCCTAAAAAGCGCTTCTATGGCGTTTTCAAACATTGAAACGGCTAGGTTGCTCATCTTTTCAAGTTTTTCCATGGTTGCTGGTTCCAACTTGTTTTTTATTAGCAGAACGTTGTCTGCGATGCTGGCTGCGTGGTCTGCGGTTCTTTCTACAGACTTGGTTACGAGACGGTATCCTAAGCAGTCGCGGGCGGTTTTCAGGCCGATTTCTTTGATTATTCTGGGGTTTTGGATTGCAGTTTTGAGTTGTCTCACTATGTAGAGGTTGAATCTGTCTACTTCGTTGTCTGTGGTCAGTACCTCTTTGGCGTGTTGGCTGTCGAGGTCTTTTAGGGCGGTTATGGCATCTCGGTGCATTGAAGCGGTTATTATGCTCATTCGCCTTAGTGCGCTTTGAACAGAAAGCTCGGGGTAACTCAACAGAACTTGCAACGTTAGTTCTTGAGGAGTATCAATTACTATCTCGGTTCCCACAAGCATGTTACGGGAAAAACTCTTTATCTCTCGCCTCTGCCTTGTGGACAAAGGCTTCTGGCTTTCACCTTTTATGTGCAAAATGTTGTATCCCACAAGGTACGCGGAGACAACTTTCCTAATCACGGAGTCTGAAGCATCCTTTGCTGCAACTTTGATTGAAGCTTCCTCGGGTCTCTGCTGTACCGATGTGTCGCTGGGGATAATTGATAATAAGCCGCCTTCTTCTTCGCGTAGCTTTATCACGCTTCCCTTTCTAAGTTGGTTTTGGTCCACCCATCTTTTTGGTAACGATATTATGTAGGTTGATCCGCCAGTGAATTGGAGTTTTCTTGTTTCTTCGGTTAGTTTCGATTGCATCAATCTAAATAACCCTCTGTAATTGCAGTAGCTGACTATACATATATTCATTATCTATATAGTTTATAGCTTCTATTGCCAAGAAAAAAGCCTCTCTGCCTCAAGTTTGAGGTTGAAAACAACTGCTAATTCGCAACGTCAAAAAAACGGCTAATTCTATAGTCTATATAGTTTATGAAGCATACCCATATACTAAAGCAGCGCTTCATTCATGCAAAGAGGATAAAAAATGGAAAATACATACAAAATCATTATCGCAATAATAGCAATCGTTATCGTCATAGCAGGCATCTTCGCCTACATGTCCCTATCTAATCCTACCGGACAGGTGTCACTTAGCGGTTCAGGAGCCACTTTTCCAGTCCCACTACTCGACGCCATGATTACCGAATACGAAAACAATGTTAAATCCAATGTTCTGATAAACTATGAAGGAATAGGCAGTGGAGGCGGCATAGCAGCGCTCCAAGCCAAAACAGTAGACTTCGCTGGGTCGGATGCACCGATGAGCGCGGCAGAAATGGCTGAGGCACCCAGCACGCTTCACATACCTGAAACTGTCGGCGCCGTCACCGTAGCATACAACATACCTGATGTTGCTACTGGACTTCACCTAACGGGTCAAATAATCGCTGACATTTTCCAAGGAAAAATAACGAAGTGGAATGACGCCGCAATACAAGACATTAACCCAGATGTAACGCTCCCTGACCATGAAATAGTTGTAGCTCACCGATCCGATGGCTCTGGCACCACTTTCATCTTCACAGGCTACCTCAGCGCAGTCAGCACCGACTGGGAACAAGCAATCGGACAAGGAAAAACCGTTGAATGGCCCGTCGGGCTCGGAGGAAACGGCAACTCTGGCGTCGCAGGAATCGTTCAAGGCACAGAGTACAGCATTGGATATGTTGAGTTGGCTTACGCACTAGAAAACAATATGGCAGTCGCAGCCATTCAGAATCCTGCAGGCAACTTCGTCTCACCATCGCTTGAATCCACAACAGAAGCAGTGTCGTCTAAAGCTCAGCAAGGTCTTCCCGCCGGAGACGCAAGCTGGTCCAGCGTGAACGTTCTCAATGCACCAGGTGAACAAGCTTACCCAATAGTAAGCTTCACGTACATCCTAGTATACAAGGAACTCAACGTTATCAACGGCATGACACAGAGCAAGGCAACAGCACTCGTTCAATTCCTATGGTGGATGGTACATGATGGTCAGCAGCTCGGTCCAGCACTTGAGTACGCGCCACTGCCAAGCAACGTCGTAAGCATAGACGAAGCATCAATCCAATCAATCACCTTCGACGGACAACAACTGCCAACCAGCTAAAAACCGCTACTAAAAGTAATGTACGCATCACTTCTAAAACCTTTTTTGTAAATAATCTAGTAGTCATGAAGGAAACATAGATGAATTGGAGAGTATCGGGCGATAGTCTATTCAAAACGTTGGCTACAATTCTCGCTGCGTCAGCCGCTTTCATCCTTTTAATCACCGCAATCACACTCCTCAACGGTTCCCTGCCCATCTTTCAGCACTTCGGCCTCAACTTCTTCACGGGAACACAATGGAACCCCGTTACAGGCAGAGAAGCGTTCGGAGTGCTTCCTTATCTGCTCGGAACCCTCGTCACCTCAGGCATCGCTCTTCTAATAGGCGTACCTATAAGCTTGGGAATAGCAATTTTCCTTGTAGAAATGGCTCCGAAAACACTGAAAGTGCCTGTATCATACCTTGTAGAGTTGCTCGCTGCAGTGCCAAGCGTCATTTACGGTCTTTGGGGCCTTTTTGTGCTGCGGTTCTGGGTTCTCGAATACATCGAAAACCCTATCTCCGCCGCTTTGGGGTGGATTCCCATTTTCAGCGGAACTCCTTTCGGTCTTGATGTGCTCACAGGAGGAATCATTTTGGCGATTATGATAATACCCACGGTCTCATCAGTCACAAGAGAAGTCATTCAAGCAGTTCCCAACTCAATCCGGGAAGGCGCCTACAGCATAGGCGCAACCAAATGGGAAGTAATCAGGCACTGGGTATTAAACTACGGACGCTCCGGAATCTTCGGAGCCGTGATCCTAGGACTGGGCAGAGCAGTGGGCGAAACAATGGCGGTTACCATGGTAATAGGCAACGCCATAGGCCCAAATGCGGTTCCTACTTCTCTCTTCAAACCTGGCCAGACGATGGCGTCTCTAATCGCCAACGGCTATTTAGAAGCTTCACCAGTGTCTCTTGAACTGCCCGCTTACATCGCAGTTGGGCTTACCCTGCTTCTGTTGGGTCTTTTCATAAACGTTATAGCACACGTCATGGTGACGCGCGTACTGAAAATTAAAGGAGGCGCCGTGGAGTAATGGACAATTATGCCTTTAGAAAGTTTAAGAACAGACTCTTCTTGATTCTCAGCCTGGTATGTGTCATCATCGCCCTAATACCTTTGCTAAGCATTCTCATCGAGGTAATCATAAGAGGCGCTTCGCAAATAAACCTGCAGTTTCTATTTTCCGACAGCGGAATTGGCCCTGCGATACAGGGCACTCTTATCTTGATAGGGTTGACTAGCCTAATCGGCATGCCCATCGGCATTATGTCTGGTGTCTACTTGTCAGAGTACGGTAACAACCG
>Ga0315535_1001964_pt1 | contig 13443 bp, 9 predicted proteins | sample SalMarSW160220MG_2_FD_203092 | JGI IMG/M metagenome (GOLD analysis project Ga0315535, IMG submission 203092) | Salt marsh sediment microbial communities from the Plum Island Ecosystem LTER, Massachusetts, United States - Salt Marsh Sediment SW1602-20 ...
AGGGATATTCACGCCCTCTTTTTTTCCGGCCCTGTCGTCTCCGAGAGCAGAGCTGCCGCAAAACAGCCAGGCGCCTTGCAGGCCACAATTCCGGAAAAAAAAATGACAGCAGGGCTATCCCCGGAATCGAAAAAGGCTCAAGACCCTGTTTACCTGAGGAAAGACCCCATTCCGGAAGCACTGCAGGATTTTCTCTCTGCCTATTCGCTCAGCAGGTTCAGCCGCGCATTTGACACCGCCCTGGATAAAGGAGATTTCAAAAAAATGTCCGGGATCATACTCCGGGAAACCGGATATCAGCTGATCATCCTGGAAAATCTGCCGGAACAGGTCCGGGAAAGGTATGGGGTGCTGATCTGTCCTGCTCCTCGCGGAAAAGGAAACAGGTATTTCCTCTTCTGGCGACCAAGGCTGTTGATCGGGAAATTCTATTATGGGTACCAGGGCAAGGAGATAGGGATCCTGCAGGAACTCCTTGCAACCGCTGGATGTTACCGGCAGGATGTAGACGGCATCGTTGGAAAGGGCTTGATGAAGGCGTTAGTGGAGTTTCAAAAACAGATGGGTATCGAAGTAACCGGTTACCCCGATCAACGAACCGTATTTCTTTTACATATAGTGGAGAACAGAGCATGACAGATCAAAAAGTGAGAAAACCGCTGGGTGAACTCCTGAAGGAGAAAGGATTCATCAAGGATGAACATATCGCGTTCGCCATGCAGGAGCAGAAGATAACAGGAGAAAGGATCGGGGAGATCCTGGAAAGGCTCTGTTTTGTGACCGAATACGAGGTGATGACCACCCTCGCAGAGCAGGAAGGGCTCCCTTTTATTGACGTGGATGAGGTTTTTCCCCCCGAAGAGGTGCTCAAGCTGTTCAACAAGAATTTCTGCCTGACAAACGCATTTGTTCCCGTCAGGGTTGATGGGCAGGGCATTCAGGTGGCTACGCCCCTTGTGTCGGGAGATAAGCTGTCCCAATTGATCAGCCGCCATACAGGCCTTTCCCCGCAATTCTTTCTGGCTGAAAAGAAGAAGGTCATCAATGCTGTCAACAGGCTTTACTATTTTGTGGAAAACCCTGTTGAAAAGCTCATTGAGAACGAGATCAATCTCCTTGCCAGGGATACGGAGATGGCCAGGGGAATGGAGAATCTTATCAAATACATTCTTCACCTGGCGGTGAAAATGCGTGCTACCGACATCCACATACGACCCATGGAGCGCTCAATTAACGTCTCGTTTCGCGTAGATGGAGTGCTCGTATCCGCCCTGTCCATGCCGGCGAGTCTGAATAGGCTTATCGCCAGCCTCAAGATGAAGGCGGACATGGACATAGCTGAGCAGAGGCTTCCCCAGGACGGCCGTTTTTCAGCAACCATCCTGAATAACGGGTATGATTTCAGGGTCTCGACCATTGTTTCTCCCCAGGGCGAAAATATGGTGCTCCGGGTCCTTCCCATGGAAAGCGCGGTGATGGGAATGGTGCAGCTCGGTTTTTTCGAGGAGCACATTCAGATGATTGAGGAAATGTTCAATGAGCCGTTCGGAATCATTCTGCTGACCGGTCCCACCGGGTCGGGAAAATCAACAACCCTCTATGCAGGCATCAGGAGCCTGGACCTCCTCGAAAAAAATGTGGTGACCGTGGAAGAACCTATCGAATACGACATTCCCCTTTTACGCCAGACCCAGGTAAATGAGAAGGCGGGCTACACTTTTGCCAACGCGGTCCGCTATTTCCTCAGGCATGACCCCGACGTTGCGCTGGTGGGGGAAATCAGAGACGCGGAGACTGCCTCCACCGCGGTAAGTGCTTCAACCACCGGACATCTCGTTCTCTCCACACTCCATACCAATAGCGCCATCGGGGCCATTCCGCGACTGAGAGACCTCGGCATTCGGCCCTTTCTCATAGCAGACTGCCTTATCGGCGTAGTCAGCCAGCGCCTTGTTCGCAAGGTCTGTAACAGCTGCAGAGAGGTTTATCAGGCCTCGCAGTGGGAAAAGAGATATCTGAAAGATGATACCATTACGGAACTCCAGCGCGGAAGGGGATGCGAGGTATGCAACGGCTCGGGTTATTTTGGCAGAACTCTTGTCTATGAACTGCTCTCGGTGGACAGGGATATCTCGAAACTCATAGACCAGGAGGCCGATCTGAGTCTTATTGCGGAAAAGGCCAATGAGAGAGGGTTCGTGAGTATATTCGACACAACCATTGCCAAAGTCAAACAGGGCATTACCACAACCGAAGAGGCAATCCGCATCCTGGGACACGTGCGGCACGAATAGAGTGCAGACCATAAACAGACCGGGCATATGAACTATTTCAGGTACAAGCTTATTGAGAAATCAGGGGAGATTTCCGCCGGTATCATAAAGCTTCCGTATAAGGAGGTCATGTCCGCCATATCGCACCTGGAACGGGACGGGTGTACTACGATCTTCGTGAAAAAACTGGGCCGTGTATTTTCCTTCCTGTTTGAACTCTCCAAACTCCGGTTCCGCCGGAAGCTCCCGCGGCCCTTTCAGGCGGAGTTCCTCAATAACGTCTCACTCATGCTCCGCTCAGGAATGACCCTTACGACGGCCCTGGAAGAAGCGGCGGCGAGTTCTCAGCATAAGGACTTTGAAGAGGACATCAAGGACCTTATTCTCCGCATCCAGGGAGGAGCGAGGTTTTCCGAGGCGGCTGAGAACTACCGGTACATCTTTTCCAAGACAGTGATTCATCTGATCAGGATGGGGGAAGAAACCGGAAAGCTCGACCTGACCCTGAAAGACGCGTCAGAACACCTGAAAAGGATATGCACGATTCTCAGTGACACCAAACAGGCAATGCTCTACCCCAGCTTCGTGTTTACCGCCATGCTCGGAGGCATGCTTTTCTGGTTTTACTACGTTGTTCCAAAAATCGTGAATCTCTTTAAGGAAATGGACGTTACCCTGCCTTCCCTCACTGTTTTTATCCTGAAAGTATCCGATTTCATCCAGGCGAATATCCTCCATATTCTCCTCGGGACCGGAGTTGCGGTGCTCGCTGTCATCCTCGGTTACCGGGGCAACCAGCGATTCCGCAAGGCGGTACACGGATTGCTCCTCAAGATTCCTGTTTCCAAATCCATCATGTCGGCCTCCAGCCTGGCCTTCATAAGCGAGTATTTCAGTCTTCTGCTGAACGTGGGAATCGATATCATGCAGTCCATGGCCATCTTGCAGGATTCCATCAAAAACGAGGTATACAAGGAGAAACTCGATGAAGTGAGCTCCGGTCTCTCACGAGGAGAGGGCATTGCCGATTCATTCGGCAAAGTGCCTATTTTCCCTTCGTTTGTGGTCAGGATGATCAACGTGGGGGAGCAAAGCGGGAACCTGCCGGAGCAACTGGCCTTCATTGCGGACGATTACCGCACCAAGCTTTCCGTCCTGGTGGCCACCATCGGAAAACTGATCGAGCCGGTTGTCCTGGTCGTGGCGGGAACCATGTTTGCCATCATGGTGGGCGGACTTTTCCTTCCCATCTACGACCTCGTGTCAAGGGTCAGCGGCCGATGATCATATTCCCCCGGGCACGACAAGAACCTCTCCGGCGGCACCCTCCCACGAGCACTCATGCATGCACCATTCTCCGATCATCCCGGCCTATTAGGGGGCTTCAGCTCCCCCACCGCTGATATCCAGGGTGTAAAATCCTGAGTCGGCCTGGTTGCCGGGGCAGGCACTATCGCTGGCCGTGAGTTTGAACTGGTACCCCGATCCGGGGGTGGATGTGCTGCTCTTCCTGAATCGGGCGGTATCGTCTCCTGAACTGATGATCTCGAATCCTCCGGGATTTGTGCCGAGCCACTGGATCTGCCAGTTCCCCACGAGACCAAGACGAGGTCCGGACACAGTAAAGTCCTGGGAGAAAGAGGAGTTGCTGCAGGTAAACGTGCGGGGTGAAGCAGGAGACACGGCCAGCGTGCCGTTTGCCAAAGTCAAGGTCAGAATGCGTTCGTCAAGCCGGCTTGCAGCGTCAGTCACGCGGAAGGTGAGATTGTACTCTCCGGCGCAGGCGTTGGTGGTCCCGTGAAGCTCGCCGATGTTGGAGACAATGCTGACACCTGGAAGGGGATTCGGTGAGACGATCTCCCAGCCGTACGGCGTGGTACCTCCTGTGGCGGAAAGAATGGTGTCATAAGGGCTGTTGATGGTCCCCTGGGGTAAAGTGGTGGTTGTGATCACGACAGAATCTGCGGAGCAGTCGCGCGTTTCGTCCATATCCGCCTGGATCTCATTTTCCGCCAGGGCCCGGTTGTAGAATCTCACTTCATCGATCTGCCCCCCAAAGAAATCATGAGGAGACAAGCTCCCCCTGGCGCCGATGAGAAGCCTGCTGCCGTTTGTCCCGATGGCCCCGGTCTGGTTTCTTGTAAAGACCTGTTTTGCATTTTTATACAGAGCCTGCTGATGACCGTCATACACGATAGTGACATAGGCCCATGTATCGGCCGTGACGGGGAGCGAGGTGCCCCCATCCCATGTCCAGTGGGGCATCCAGGCAAACTGGACGTATCCTCCGTTCACGCGTGCTTCATAGAGGTTTTCCTTGTTGAAAATAATATTGTCTCCGGGAGAGCCGTCCCATCTGATCCAGGCTGAAGCCGTCCAGGGAGCGGCACCGGGGTCAAGATCGCCATCGGCCGGGTCTCCGAGGTCCAGGTACCCCCCGTTATTTGCATCCACACGCGTGAAGACCCCGGCCCTGCACACCTTTCCGCCGGAAGGTGCCGTCTGGGTCGGGAGAGAACCGGTCCCGAAGGCCGCCGCTACACCGTTGCTTCCACCGGCTCCTGAATCAACCACTTCGCCGGCAGCACCGGTCCAGGGGAAATTTTCCATCCGATACTCGGCGACGGGCCCCGAGTAGCAGGAACCGGTGCAGGATGGACGGCTCAGCTCATATATGGTCTTGACGCTGGTTTCCGTGGCGGAATCGGGAGGGAGCGCCTTCCCGAAGAGCATGATTTCATCCAGCAACCCGTCGAAATAGTTGCCCCAATCGGTACCGCCTATGGTCAAAGGATCATCGGAAATGCGGGGAACCTGCGTGTAATTGAGAGATGAAGGCGTCCCATTATCAATGTACACCTTCATTGTGGCAAGGTCGTACACGCATACCACATGATGCCAGTTGCCGTCATTGACCGTGCGGGAACCGTAAAGGCTTCCTGTACCGCCATCGGCATAGATCTGAAAGAGAATCTGGCCGTTGCTGCGGAGCCAGACGCCGTAGTTTCTGTTGGTGGAATCACCTTTCCCCACGAGCCGTGCCCAGCTCGGGGGAGTATTGTAGACTTTTACCCAGAGGGAAATGGAAAACGGCGTTGTACGTTTCAAATCGTTTGTGCTGTCTACCCGAACGTAATCGCCGCTGCCGTCAAACTCTCCTGCCCGGCAGAGATGTCCCGCACCGACAGTGTCCGCATTGCCTACGGCTGTTCCGTCCAGTCCTTTATTCCCCGAATCTTCAACCTCACCCGCGGTACCGTTCCACGAGCACTCGTCAAACCGCCACTCCCCCACAAGGTCCGCTGAGTAGGGCGCGACAATTCCCGCGGGCGTAATGGTAATGGTATAGGAATTGGTTATGTACGTATTCGTGGGACAGGTGGAATCGGAGACCGTGAGTGTAAAGGAATACGAACCGACTCTAGTGCCCCCGCTTTTCCAGAACCTCCCTTCAATACCCGACTGATCGACGATTTGGAAACCACCGGGATCAACGCCCTGCCAGTTGATTGTCCAGTGAAAATCTCCCGCATGATCGCCGCCGGCGGTGAAAACTTCGGAGAAAATTGAGTTGTCCACCGTAAAATCAGGATTTCCCGGACCGCCGCCGCCGGGGGAGGGGCTGACGGTCAGAGTGCCGTTGGTCACTGCGAGGGTGAAGGTCCGCGAATTGGTTTTCGCGGAGTCGTACCGGTCCTCCACTCGGACATCAACGCTGTAATTTCCCGCGCAATTGCCTATAGTCCCGCTGAGTGTGCCGTTCCAGAGGCTGATGGTCAGGCCTGGAATATTGGGTGTAATGCCGTCAAGGTACCAGAAATAGTAACCGGAACCTCCTGTGGCCTGAAAAGTGTGTGTATACGTCCCTCCGACAGTCCCGCCTGCCATCGGGCCGGCGTTAATCTGGACGTTTGCCTGGGGTGGGCACTGTGCACAAACCGTCAAGCCTGCCCCACAGCAGTCCTGATCGAAGCAGTCAATATAGCCGTCGCCGTCATTGTCGATTCCATCACTGCAGAGGGCGTTTGTATTCTCCACACCGGTTGGAGGCGGTCCACCGCCGCCACCGCCGCCTCCGCTGCAATTTTTCTGGTTGAGTTCGTTCAGGGAGAATGCCCGTATCAGGTCGTCGTATGTAGGAGATTGAATCTTCCCCGGTGCGTTAAAACCCGGGGTTCCGGCCGAGCCTTCGCCATTTCCCAAGTCAAAAAATCCGTTCGCGCCGTCAAGGTCTTTCGGGCCCCCGCTGGCAAGCACATAGGCCTGATTGGATGAATTGGAGGGTCCGGCGCCGCTCAGGTGATCGGCACTGGTGGTAAACGCCTTGCCGGAGTCGAAAGAGGATATGGAGGCCGAACTGATGGCCGTGCAGAACGCATTGCCGTCCGCAAAGGCTGCAGTCAGAGTATCATATACCCCGTATCTGACCGCATTCCCCCAGGCATCGTCACCTGAGGAGATGCCCAGTGTCCGGTACGGTACAGTGCCGAAGTAGGCGCCGCTGTCTTCCTGTCCATCTCCGTCGCCATCGGCAAAAGGAAGACGGTGATTGGCAAGTGCATAGCCTTGGACTGCGTAGTCCATTTTTTCCAGAAGAGCCTGCGCTTTTTTGATCTTGGCCGATTGTATCAAGGAAGGAAGGACAGTGGCTACTATGGAAATTACAATGCCTACGATCACGAGAACCACAGCCAGTTCAATCAGTGTAAAGCCTGCTCGTGATTTCCTGAAACGGCTTTTTTTAAAATGATTGTCGCTCAGTTCCATTGTTTTCAATTCTTTTAGAAGGATTTTCCTGTTATGTCAATGCCTATCAAATCTCCCCGGTCCACCCTCAAATTCCATCTCCGCTCTTCATCTATGAATCATTCATCACCACGCAGAGAGCACAGAGAAGCTCAATTTTTGCCCAAGAGAATCAACTTGGAATAGCCGGTGTCTCTGTGATAAGAACAGAACTCAATACGAGTGACCGTTCTGAGGAAACGATTATGTGATCCTATTTGGGAAGACATGTACTTATGCCATGCCTTGCAGAAAAACCCAATAAAACAAATCGGAAAAGAAACAGCGTTACTTGAGCAAAAACCGGTTGAATTCAGCTTCTGTTCCGGGACCAAACAGGGAAAGTGGTATTGACAAAACAAAATGTATGGTGAAGAATAATGACGCAGACAACGATACCGAAGAATATCAGATGGCAGAAAGAGCCCGCTTTGATGGAGGAGTCAATGTATAAACCGATGGCCATATCAGGATTGACCGTTGATCCACTGACAAACAGCCCTATTGTCATCCTGAAGGAAATTGACGGTGAAAAAACACTGCCCATATGGATTGGGCTTCTGGAGGCAACAGCCATTGCCAGCGAACTCGAGGGTATCAAGTTTTCGAGACCCATGACCCATGATCTGGTCAAGAACATCATGGAAATGGTTGACGTAAAGATACTGAAGATCGAGGTTTGCGACTTAAAAAACAATACCTATTATGCGTTGATTCACTTTACCCACGGCGAGAAAAAGATGTCCATAGACGCCAGACCCAGCGATGCGCTGGCACTCTCTCTCCGCGTCAACGCGCCCATTTTCGTGGCGGAAGAAGTCATTCAGAAGTCCGGCCAAATTGATCTGAAAGCAGAACCGGAGGATAAGTCCGAACAGGGCAAGAAATGGCAGGAGATTCTGGAGAGCTTGAACCCGGAAGATTTCGGCAAATACAAGATGTAACGCTGGAGACTCGAGGCCTCTCTTTTCTGTCATGTCCGCGAAAGCCGGAATCCACTTGCAAGTTTCCCGTTTCAAGTTCCAGTAGTTGTTGCGCACGATGGTGCTTTGGAGAAGAGTGCTCCGATGATTGATCTGCATACCCATTCTTTTTTCAGCGACGGCGTATTGGTGCCTTCCGAGCTTGTCAGGCGGTTCGAGGTGCTGGGTTATGAAGCAGTAGCCATTACAGATCACGTTGATTCGTCCAACCTCGACTTTGTCGTTCCCAGAATCGTCAAAGCGGCGAAAGCCCTGAACTCAGCGCAGTCTGTGAGAGTCATTCCGGGAGTAGAATTGACCCATGTCCCCCCTTCCTCCATTGGAAATCTGGTACACCGTGCACGGGAATTGGGAGCGTCCCTCGTGGTACTCCATGGAGAGACGGTTGTTGAACCCGTGGCGCCAGGGACCAACCGGGCGGGGCTGGAGGCGGGAATTGATATCCTGGCGCACCCGGGGCTCATCAGCGCGGAAGATGCCGCCCTTGCCGCAGAAAAGGGCGTCCTGCTGGAAATCTCCGGACGGCCGGGCCACGCGTTTTCCAACGGCCATGTGGCCAGGCGGGCTGAAAAGGCGGGCGCAAAGCTGATCCTGGATTCAGACACCCATGCCCCCCACGATATACTGACGATGGAAATGGCTCGAAAGGTCGTTGAGGGGACCGGCCTTCCGGAAGGGTCCCTGGATATTCTCCTCGAAAACTCCCGTATCCTGTTGGAAAAGATCGGCTCCCGGGTCTGATGACCGCTGCTCGTCAAAGACCTGCCCATTCCGCCCTTGTCCATGTCTCAGAAGTGCCGCTCCATGAATGCCTCTCCTGAAAGCAATCTGAGAAAGAAGAAGTTGCTCTCCTGGGGGGCAGGTCTGTTGATCGTCGGTTTCTGGCTGGTGATGATGGGCCTTCTTATCTTCAAGAATAACTCTAATAAAAGTGCATATTCTCCTAATAATGCAAATATAACAGACAAGGACTCTCCGAAGCTGCGCGCAGGCGAACAGGAATGGATGGAGATCTTTCTTCACGACAAAAAAATCGGGTATTCCCGGAGTATCGTGCAGCCCCTGGAGGGAGGATACACCGTTCACGAAGCCCTCTTCATGCGACTTAACCTGCTGGATAGGCCGAGCCTTATCCGCAGCGAGACCCGTGCAGTTGTGGATGATGGTTTTCGGCTCAGGCATTTCAGTTTCACTATGCAGTCGGGCGCAACTACTTTCACGGTGAGCGGTGACGTAGACGGCAACTGGCTGATCATCAGGAGGGAAGGAACTCCCGACAGAAAGATCCGGCTCCGGGGATCACCATACATAGATTCTTCTCTCAACTATCTTTTTAAAAGGGAACCTCTCGTTGTCGGCAAGTCCTTCAGCGTACCTTTTTTCGATCCCTCGACCCTGTCTACGAGAATCATGTCGATTCGGGTCGCCGGACAGGAAACCGTCAAGATCCGCAACATTCCATACAGGGCCTATCGCCTCGAAACCGCTGTCATGGGCCAACAGGTATTTTTTTGGCTCGATGAACAGGGTAATGTCCTCAAGGAAAGCGGCCTGATGGGATTGACTCTCGTGCGGTCAAATCCTGATCAGGCGACAAGGGATCTCTCTCCTAGCGGGGGGGAAGATTTCTACGATCTGGCATCGCTGAAGTCGGACAAGCGGTTCTCGCGACCGCGGCTATTGAGGTATTTAAAAGTGCAGCTGGAGGGAATTGACAGGACCCCCTTTGACGTTGCGGGCCTGACGGGGAACAGGCAGCAGTACCGTCAAGGGGTCCTGGAGGTTGCGACCGAGAAGGTCCCCCGAAAAGGTTCCTACTCCCTTCCCTACGTCAGCCGCTCTTCCCCCATGAAAAGGTATCTCAAGCCTGAAATCAACATCGAGACAGAAGATCCCGGCATCCGTAAGCAAGCCCGGGAAATTGTCCGCAGGGAACACGATCCGGTGAGGGCAGCGAGGAGACTTTTGGCGTGGGTCTATATGAAGTTGGACAAACGGCCCGTCATGACTGTGCCGAGTGCACGGGAGGTGCTGAAAACACGTACCGGCGACTGCAACGAGCACGCTGTTCTGCTTACCGCATTTCTCCGGGCGTCGGGTATTCCCGCCAGGCTTTGTGCCGGCCTTGTATACGCGAGAGGCAAATTTTACTATCACGCATGGACGGAAGGCTATGTGGGCCGATGGATCAGCATGGATGCAACCCTTGACCAAATGCCCGCCGATGCAACCCACATCACTCTCGCCCGAGGAAACCTCGAAAAGCAGGCCGCCATCATCGCGCTGATCGGGAAATTGAAGATAAAGGTATTGGATTATGGATACGATTGAATTGATTGAGTTGACAAAATATTTCAGGGGAGCAAAGGCCGTTGACGGGATCAGCCTGACGGTGCGTCAAGGGACACTGTTCGGGTTTCTGGGGCCCAACGGCGCCGGGAAAACTACTACCCTTAAGATGATGGCAGGCATTCTCAAGCCCACCCGAGGCAAAATCCTTGTCGGAGGGAAGGACATTGCACAGGAGCCGGAGGCTGTCAAAGAGAAGATGGCGTTCATTTCCGATCATCCGTTCCTGTACGAGAAGTTGACAGCCTTTGAATTCCTTCACTTCATAGCAGATCTTTTTGCGCTTGAGAAGGCTCCTCCGCTTGAGCATGAGATCGAGCGGCTTTTGACATTGTTTCACCTGGACGGGTGGAAAAATGACCTCGTCGAAGGATATTCACACGGGATGAAGCAGCGGCTGGTGCTGTGCGCCGCCCTTCTTCACCGGCCCGAAGTGCTTATTGTTGATGAACCGATGGTTGGACTTGATCCGAGCGGTTCACGCCTGGTGAAGGATATTTTCCGGCAAGAGGCGGCAAGGGGTGCAACCGTATTCATGTCCACCCATTCACTGGAAGTAGCAGAAGAAGTATGTGATGAAATTGCGATCATCCAGGCAGGGAAAATCAGAGCGCAAGGCTCTCCCGAGGATCTGAGAGCAGAAGCAGGAGGGGATGGAAACCTGGAAAGCATTTTCCTGAAACTCACAGAGGGAGATTTGCACTCACATGATGTTTCTCATTCTTCTCAAACCTAAAATAGCCGGTTTTCGAAATCGGGTGTTCCGTTCAGACAGGAAGCTCCGGAAGAGGGCGTTTATCCTCGGAATCCTTGGCCTGTGCTTTCTCGGTGCGCTCTTTTTCCTATCCTGCAGGATTCTTCTCTCTTTTCAATCGGTGGAAATGCTCGGTGATTTTCTCGCGCAAAAAATGCTGAATATGGTCCTTTTGACGCTTTTTTCACTCCTCGTCTTCAGCCATATCATCAGCGGATTGAGCAACCTCTATCTCTCAAACGATCTTGAATTCTGCCACACCACCCCTGCTTCCGCACGGGAACTATTTGCAGCAAGGGCCATACATACGGTGCTGGACAGTTCCTGGATGCTCCTGGTATTCGGTCTCCCGATTTTCATGGCCTACGCCTACGTATACCGGCCAGGGGCATGGTTTTATATTTCTCTTATCCACCTCAACCTGGCGATGATTTTTATCGCAGGGGGAATAGGCGTTCTGGTCATCATGGCCTTGGTCTCAATTTTCCCGGCCAATCGGACGAGGGATATCGTAGTTCTCCTGAGTCTCGTGATGGGAATAGCCCTCTACGTCGTTTTCCGTATCCTCAGGCCCGAGAGACTGGTGAATCCGGACGCCTTCTTTTCCGTGACCGAATATCTCTCGATGCTGAAGGGAATGGATTCCCCGTACCTGCCCACCCGGTGGATCAGTGAAGCACTCTGGGGTGCGTTGGGGCATCATGTGGAGAACTCTCTGCTGTTCAACTGCGGCCTTGCATGGTCGACTGCGGGTGCACTGGCCGTATTCAACCTCTGGTCGGCGGGATCGCTCTATTTTGACGGCTTTTCAAAGTCACAGGAAGCGAAGAGGAGAAGGGGTGAGAAGAGGATCCTGCTGAATGCCGTTGACCGCTTTTTAGCTCTGATCTTTGGACGGGAAATGGGTGCGATCATGTCAAAGGACATCCGGGCCTTTTTCCGTGACAATACCCAGTGGAGCCAGCTCCTCCTGCTGGGCGCCCTTGTAGTTGTCTATCTTTATAATTTCACGGCGCTGCCGTTTGACAAGAGCCCCATTCGGCTTGATTTCCTCCAGAATGAACTGGCGTTCCTCAACATGGGACTCGCAGGATTTGTGGTGTCGGCCATTTCCGCGCGATTCGTGTTTCCTGCGGTCAGCGGAGAGGGACGCGCTTACTGGATTATCCAATCCTCTCCCCTCCCGCCGAAACAGCTGCTCCGCGCCAAGTACCTGTTGTTCCTGGCTCCCATGTGTGTACTGGCGGAAGCCCTCGTGGTCCTGACCAATGTGCTCCTTGAGGTTTCTCCCTTTATCATGGTGCTCTCGGTGCTCACCATGCTTTTCCTGGTACCGGGAATCGTGGCGCTGGGAGTGGGCCTCGGCGCGCGGTACGCTGATTTCGAATCGGAGAATATCGCAAAGGTGGCCACCGGGTTCGGCGGTCTGGTTTTCATGATCATCAGCGCCCTGTTTGTGGCGGCCGTCATTGTCCTGGAAGCAGGGCCCGTGTACATCCTTTTTTCAGCGCAGGTGGAAGGAAGGCCGTTGCCCGCCCTCACGTGGTTATTCGTTGCAGGGTCCTTTTTCCTGGCGCTGGTGATCAGCGGGCTTATTACATACAATTCAATGAAGACGGGACGGAGGGCCCTGGAGGCGTATGAATAACCGGGAACTCTTCGAATACGTGGGCAATGTGCATATCCACTCCCTCTATTCAGACGGTGGAGGAAGTGTTGCGGATATCGCACGGGCGGGCTCCGAAAATGGCCTCGATTTCATAGTCCTGAACGATCACGAGTACATGACCGACTCGCTGCACCTTGAAGAAGAGAGTCTCCGCGGCAAGGTGCTCGTCCTGATGGGGCTTGAAATAGGAGGTAGTGCCTATCCGTGAATAGAATTTGAGCACCAGCTGGTTTCCAATCCACAAATCACCCGTTCAAACCCAGTTCAGTCTTGACAGATTACCCCCGAAAGACAAGAATACGAAAGAATATGCCTGGGTGGCGGAATAGGTAGACGCAAGGGACTTAAAATCCCTTATCGCTTGTCGGTGTGCGGGTTCGATTCCCGCCCCAGGCACCATGCAAGCTCGATAATATACGGTATATAAAAGAAACACATCGGATGAGTATAACTTTGATTTGGTGTTGTTTGTCCCACCATAATCTCACCGTTGTCTCAACTTTATATGGCTTTTCTATCAAAAGTGGCGCTGAGGACCACGGGCGTGAGCCCGTGGGTGAAAGCGTCCAGCCGAAGGCTGGAAATTGCCAGAGGGTGAATATTGTGATATGCCCCCATTATGGAAATACG
>Ga0315535_1001967_pt1 | contig 13441 bp, 7 predicted proteins | sample SalMarSW160220MG_2_FD_203092 | JGI IMG/M metagenome (GOLD analysis project Ga0315535, IMG submission 203092) | Salt marsh sediment microbial communities from the Plum Island Ecosystem LTER, Massachusetts, United States - Salt Marsh Sediment SW1602-20 ...
CTGGTCCATTGCATATTGGTAATGCACGAATGGTCGTTCTCAATGATTATTATGTCAAGAGATACCATGGCGAACTCATTTTGGTGTTTGATGATACAATTGGATCAGCAGAGAAGATTGTTGAGCCTGACGCCTTTGACCTTATACCTGAAGGCCTTGACTACCTAGGTGTAAAATATCACAAGACTATTTACAAGTCTGATAGACTTGATATATTCTACAAATATGCTGTTGATTTGATTGAGAAGGGTGAAGCATACATCTGTGATTGTGATGCAGGAATATGGCGAACTGAGCATAAAGTGAAAGGTATTCCGTGTGCTTGCAGAAATCTTAGCATTTCAGACAACCTTGACCGTTGGGAAAAGATGCTAGATGGAACATACGAGGAAAAGAAAGCAGCAGTACGTCTGAAGACGGGAATGGATAATCCTGACCCAGCTATGCGCGACCACGTGATTCTTCGGATATCTGAAACTGACCACCCACGAGTTGGATCAAAGTACAGAGTCTGGCCCTTATTGGAATACTCGTGGGGTATTGATGATCATGAGCTTGGAATCTCTCACATCATCCGTGGCAAGGATCTTGTGAAAGAGGGTAAGATTGAGGAGCATATCTGGAGTATCTATGATTGGCCTCATCCTGAACTGATGTACTATGGTCGATTAAAATTTCAAGATGCCACTCTTAGTAAGAGTAAATCAAGTAAGGAAGTCAGAGATGGAATATACTCAGGTTGGGATGACCCACGAACATGGAGCCTTCAATCTCTACAGAAACGTGGTATTGACCCAGAAGCCATTAGAAAAGCGATGTTGGATTTAGGGCTCAGTCTTGTTGATATTTCAATCTCAATGAAATCCATCTATTCCGAAAATAGAAAACTTCGTGACCAAGAAGCTCCACGTGCATTCTTTGTTCAGGATCCAACATGGCTAGAAATTACGGGATTGAAACAAGAATTCGCTGAAGTTCCAGTTCACCCTGATTTTGAAGAACGTGGTGTTCGAAAGATACCTCTACTATATGAAAACAACAAGCTGGAGCTTGGTATTCAACCTATTGACTTTAAGCGATTGAAACCTAGAATTCTATTTCGTCTGAAGGATTTAGCCAACTTTACGATTGAGAATAATAAAACTCCTATTGCTATATTCCATAGCTTCGATGTCGAAGAAGTCAGAAAAACTAGTGGTTCCATTATTCACTGGATACCAAAAATAGGAGCTATTCCAGTAGAATTAACCCTAATAGATGGTTCACGAGTCATGGGACTCGCTGAGCCAAGTCTCTCGTCAATGCCTGCTGGAACTTTCCTGCAATTCGAGCGAGTTGGCTTTGCGAGAATCGTTGAAACTGGCGAACCAATCAAAGTGTCATTCGCACACAAATAGTAAAATCTTGGCAGCCAAAGAGAACTTATACTCGAACTGTATGTATTTTGTAGGAGATGACACTATGGCTAAGAAAAAGAAAGCAGCAAAACCAGCACTGTCACCAGCTATGTTCAAAGTGACCGGTGCTCACGCAAAATTGAAAGTTGATAGTAAGAAGAAGAAACTCTATTACTTCGGTACTAAGATTGCACCTGAGAAAGCAACGAAAGTTGCTAGTGCTGATGGAGCAGAAATATTGGGTGTAGCTACGGACGCGCTCAAAGTCGGAAAACCAACTATCAAATATGATTTCTACTGCGTATATGATGCAGATCTTGAATTAAAATTCCTGCGAGTCAGAGATCAAGAAATTGGTGTCAATGAGCAGGTGAAAGGCACTATGGTGGGTAATAGTGTCATGATGCCCACAAAGAAAGGAGATTTTCATTCGATAAAAGTTGACATTGTAGAACTTTTTGAGATTAAACGGAGCGATAGTATGATTCTTGATGGTAAAACTGGCGGCCCTGCTCGTGCTCTTGAAAAAATTGTCAAAGGTCCTGGTAAGAAAGCTGTTACTCCAGCTTGGATCAAAAGGAATGCTATTAGCACTGGAAAGTACAATAGTGTTGAGAAAGTAGTCGCAGAAGTAGCAAAGGCGGCAGGTCAAAAACCATCTGATGCAAAACGAGTTACTGTCCATACTCTCTCTTTCAAAAAGTTAGAAGGATACTATATTCCAGTCTATTACGTTAAGCTCACTGCAGGTGCAAAGATTCAGACGTTGAAGATTAACGCAATTGATGGTTCAGTATCTGTAGCAGTATAAACTCAATTTATTTTTCCCTTGATGGAGGAGATCCAAATCCTCCTCCTCCTGGAGTTTCTATACGTATCACAGCTCCCTGTGGAGCAATTACTGTAGATTTAGCTTGAAGTGGATGTATCTTGCCATTGTATATTATTGAATTACATCCAGACGCCCCACTAGAGCCTTTTTCGAGACCCCATGGTTGAATAGAACGACGCTCAGATTGAATCGAGATTGTGCACGTTTCAGCTAGGATTTCAATTTCACGGATAATCCCATCTCCTCCATTCCACTTACCTCTCCCACCTGTTTCTCTCCGAATTGAGTACTGCTTAACTCGGAGTGGGTATTCTGATTCCATTGATTCTATTGGAGTGTTGAGAGTATTGGTCATATGTGTATGAATCCCACTAGCTCCATTGCTACCTGCGATTGCACCTGAACCACCTCCAATGGTTTCATAGAATGAGAAGGGTAACTTTGTTCTTGAATCGACACCTCCAATTGTGAGATTGTTCATCGTTCCCTGACTTGCGGCAGGGACTAAATCAGGAACTATCCCTGCAAGGGCTCCTAAAGTAGTATCAACAATTCTTTGCGAAGTCTCTACATTTCCTGCTGAAACAGGTGAAGGATAAGTCGGATAGAGTAAAGATCCTTTTTCAATATCAACATCGATTACACTCCAGCAACCTCCGTTCGTTGGAACATCTTTTCCGAATATCGCAATGAATACGTAATAGACCGCAGATAGAGAAGATGCAAGAGGACAATTGATGTTTCCTTGAACCTGTTTTGATGTCCCTGCAAAGTTGACATTAGCTCTACTATCTTGAATTTTAATCGCAACTGATATTGGAATGTCCCAAGTACCTGCGCCATCGCTTTCCATGTAGTCAGTGAATTTCCCACTTTTTCCTTCAAACTTACGAAGAGCTGTGCTCATCATATGTGCAGAATATTGCTGAAGTTCTCCAAAGGTTCTGAGAAGAACATTCCATCCGTAATTATCTGCAATCTGAATGATTCGTTTCATACCCACATTATTTGCAGCAACTTGCGCAGAGAGATCGCCTAACCTTTCATCTGGGGTTCGAGTAGTCTTCATGAGGTCTGACACAGAATCTCGAATTAAATTCCCGTTTCTAACGATAATTCTTGGTTTGATAAGAGCTCCTTCTTCATGTATCGAAATAGAGAGTCCTGGCATCGATCCTGGGCTAATACCTCCAATATCTGCATGATGAGCACGATTAGCTGCAAACGCCACTCTTTCTCCTTTCTGATATAATGGGGCAACTAATGTTAGGTCGGGAAGATGTGAACCTCCGGAATAGGGGTCATTTACAAGAGCCATCGTTCCTTGAGCTAAATCATCTCCAAGACTTTCAATACACGCTTTCACTGAGAGCGGCATGGCTCCCAGGTGTACAGGAATGTCCTTAGATTGTGCAACAAGACTACCCTCACTATCAAATACTGCGCAACTACAATCTCTTCGTTCCTTAATGTTCGGACTGAATGCAGTTTTTCTAAGAGCCTGACTCATCTCTCTAGCAGATGAAATGAGGGCATTCTTCAAGACCTCAAAGGTTATTGGATCTGCAATCATCTTTCTACTCTCCTCATCCAAAGGGAACAATCTGTTTGCTGTTCAGCTGTCCAGTTGGGTGCAACATAGGTGGTTGTATCTAATTGTTCGATGATAGATGGTCCGGTAATCTTTTGTCCCACCCCTAAACTCTCTCTCCGATACACACTGGCGGTCGCTTCTTTGCCATCAATCAATAATATCACACGTTCACCAATAGGAGGTGAATAGTCGTGTACCGGATGTTTGTATGGCTTATACTCCCTAGAACTAGATTGAGCAACAACTCGAACCGTAACCCACTCAACATTTCTTTCATCTAGTTTGTAACCAAATGTTTCCTCATGAAGTGATTCGAAGAATTCGATTGATGATAATGTAAAGTCAACTGCATCTCTCTTTAGTGATATTGACAATTCATGTGATTGACCACTATACCTCATATCTACGTTCCAAGTCAATAGTACATCATCATCGGATACGCCTTGATCTATCAATCTCTTCTTCGCTTCTGCTGAGAGTTCTTTTAATGCGTCAAGCAAATTCTTTTCATTTTCCAGAGTAGCATCACTTAGGATTGTCCGCATCATATCGACTCGGAGATTTGTACAGATAAGCCCTAATGCAGAAGTGATTCCCGGGAATGGAGGAACCAAAATCTGATCGATGTCAAGAAGGTCTGCGATATCGACAGCTTGTGTTGCTCCTGCTCCACCAAATGGGACTAACACAAAATGTCGTGGGTCACTTCCTCGTTCGACAGTAACTTCTCTAATCGCTTGAACCATATTTGCTGTTGATATCTTAATGATTCCACGTGCTGCATCCTCTAGTGACATATTCAAGAGCGAAGCTATCTTTGAGACAGACTCTCTTGCAAGATTAGTTTCGAGCTTGACATTTCCTCCAAGAAAATAATCTGGATTCAATCTTCCCAAGACAAGATTTGCATCCGTAACAGTAGCTTGAGTTCCACCCTTTCCATAGGATGCAGGTCCCGGAACTGCACCCGCGCTTTGAGGACCAACATGCAATATACCCGCATCATCGACCCATGCAATGCTTCCCCCGCCTGCTCCTATTGTCTTCACATCTGTTGAAGGCATACGTAAGGGTAGACCTGCTACCTCGTTGTCAGGTTTCACGATTATGTCTTTGATAATTGCACTAATATCGCAACTAGTACCTCCCATATCTAGAGTAATTGCTTGTTGAATTCCGCATTGCTTTGCAATTTGCCAACCGCCAATTACTCCTCCTGCTAATCCTGAAATTGCCAAACCTATGGCTTTGCCTCTTGCTTCTGATGCAAGCATTGTACCTCCATTAGATTGCATCACAGCTAGTTTGCTTGTTGGTATAAGTTGTTTCAGTACTGCATCGAGCCGCTCGAGATAACCAACAACCAGTGGTCCCAGATAAGCTTCAAGGACTGTTGTTGATGTTCTCTCGAATTCTCTGAACTCTGGCAAAACATCTGAAGAAGTAACAACATATGCATCAGTCCTATTTAGAAGTTCATCATAGAGTGCCTTTTCATGAATCGGATTTCTGAATGAAAAGAGCAGAGATATTGCAATTGATTCTGGTTTTCTTGACAATGCTTGTTCAATGGCATTGATTAGAGCTGATTGTTCTAGTTCAATGATTGGACATCCTTTGAAATCTAGTCGTTCTTCTACTCCAATTCGGTTCTCTCTTTCGACTAGTGGCTTAGGTCTTGATGCAGATAGCGAATAGATATCTTCTCGATGTTGCCTTCCTATCTCAAGAACATCTTCGAGACCCTTTGTGGTAAGTAGTACAACTCGAGATCCCTTTCTTTCAAGCATTGCATTTGTTGCAACCGTAGTCCCATGTACAACCAAAACAACATCTTCAGGTGGCAGATTGTATTTCTCATGTAATTGTTGAATGCCTCCTATAACAGCGACTTCTTGCTTGCCTGGTGTAGATGGCAGCTTGTGAACATAATGGTGCCCTGTAATCATATCAGTTAGAATGACATCTGTAAAGGTGCCTCCAACATCAACTCCAATGATATTCATTTTGAACAATCTCTTAAAACAACACCGTCATAAGAACACTTGGGAATATTGTAACGCTCCGCCTTCTGTGTGCGTATATTCGTCAAGTGACTTCGATCCATTAGTGCTTGCAATAGCAGTAGTTGGAATAGTAGCTGTAGTCATCGTTATCATTATTCGAAAACGGTAGTCATCTATTCAAAGTGTTCACCACACTCCAGGAATGAAATGCGAGTCGAGACTTCACTTCACCTTCCAAGCAAAGTACTCTTGATTGTGAACTTTTCTAAAACCAAACATTTTGTAGAGATTGATAGCTGGCCCGTTACTTACATCCGCTTCAAGTTCTCCAATCATAATGTTATCTTCTTGAAGTCGTTTCAACGACTCATGAAGCACTGCTTTCATTATTCCTCGTCGGTGATATTTTGGAATGACTCCTACTGGTCCAATCTCAGCACTTGCATCATCCTCTCTTACGAGATTGAAACCAACAACATCATTATCTTTCATTACAAGAATTGTAGCTCTATGAAAGGATTTGCTTCTTCTAAACCAGAAATTGAATGAAACCTTTTGTTGGGCTGTTGTCATATCTAGGAACAATCGGTCTTTTCCACTTGTAAAAGATTCAAAGAAAGGATTCTCAATATACTTATTCTCAACATTGTCAATACTCTCGAAACGAAATCCTTCAGGAAGTGAAGGTTGCGTAGCATGTAGTGGATGAGTTTCAAGATTCACTCGCAGTAAAACCTCTTCAGTCGCTTTGTAAAAGCCAGTGCTCTCGTACCATGACTTGTAATCCCTATGGACCTCAGCATGTTCCTGCATAATCGGACTTAAGTTCGCTTCAAGTCTTGAGAATCCTCTTCCTTTGATATACTCCTTACTGATTTGAATCAGTTCAAGTGCTGTTTCCTTCCTTGCTACATCAGGGTGAATGATTGGATGCCATTTAGCTGTGAAAGCCATCTCCGGAAATCCTGTATAGATTCTCAAAGCACCAACAATTTCTCCACTGGTTGATGCAATCAGTACAATCTCATTTTCATCACTTACCATTTCCCGAAGTGACTGCTCGACGCTTTCAAGTGTTCGCCCCTCTTCATGAAAGACAGTATCCTTAGTAGCTTCGAACATGAATGTAGCTAGTTTTGGAATATCCACATCTTTGAATTTGTTAATTGAAATTTCGACCATAGGTATCACGCTCCTACTCGGGAAGGGACTGAATCATGTACTGTGTGTATTTCCTATTCAATCTGAGCTAAACCTAATGAATGCTTCCTGAAAAAGCTGGTTCTCACTCGCATCCTGGAGATAGTATCAGGTCAATGTAAGAAAGAATATTCAACACATGAAACATCATTGTCTTCAATCTACCTCCTTGCGAGTTCTAAGTAAGGGGCACTTGACTAGATTCTTAAGCTTTTTCAAGAACGTAATCTCTGTCAGGTGAACATACTATTGCCAGTTGAATATTCGTCGGTTCTTGTACGCTTTGGCGAAATTGGAATCAAATCGAAACAGACGCGACGCCGAATGGCAAAAATGCTGGCGGATCGAATTCGTACTGCACTCAAAGAGCATGAAGTTCCGTTTGAAAAGGTCAGAAACGAATACGGTCGTATATTCATTGAAACTGCGTCAGCTGAGGAAGCTGCTCAAATTGCTTCTCGAGTTTTTGGAGTTGTTTCAACTTCTCCTGTTGTCGAAACATCTGCAGACACTAAGGACATTCTTGATGCAGGAGAACAATTAGCCCTATCCAAATTCAAGAAAGGTAGATCCTTTGCAGTAGAGGGTAGAAGATTTGGAGATCATGATTACTCAAGTCAACAGATTCGAGGTCTCCTAGGTGAACGCCTTCTTGAAGGACATCCCGAACTCGAACTCACCGTAGATCTATCAAATCCTGAACAATCGATTTACCTCGAAGTTCGAGCTGAACGAACATACATCTTTACTGAAACAATCAAAGGTGTGGGTGGAATGCCTACAGGAACTCAGGGGAAGGTGGTCTGTACAATTTCAACTGGACTTGATTCTCCTATTGCCGCCTTTAAAATTATGAAGCGCGGTACAATTCCCGTCTTCGTCTACTATGATAACTCACCTCATTCGAATGAGAAATGCGCTGAAAGAGCGATTGGACAAGCTCAACTATTGGCTAACTACATCTATGATTACGATGTTAAATTGTACATCGTTCCGCATTGGCCTGATTTAGAAGAGGCAATTGATAAGGGTCCTGTGAAGATGACTTGTATCTTCTGTAAACGAAATATGATGAAGATGGCTCGTGAGATTGCAATCTTGGAGAAAGCTGATGCAATCGTTACAGGTGAAATCATTGGAGAACAAGCCTCTCAAACCACGGCAAATCTGCGCGTGCTTGACGAAGCAGTTTCGGACTTTCCAATCTTGAGACCACTTGCTGGAGATGATAAGGTCGATATTGAACACTTGGCTCAAGAAATCGGAACCTATGAATTTGCGAAGGATGGTATTGCATGCTGTGATCTTGCGCCGAAGTATCCTGCACTTGCTGCACAAGTTGAGGATGCAGTATGTGCTGAAGAGATGATGGATGCATCAATACTTCAAACTGAACTCAAGAATGCACGGGTCATAGTGCTCCGAAAGGGTAGTCAATAGAACTACTTTATAATGGCTTCTTCTATCGTATTTTGTAGTCTTAGACGTTTTAAATACCAAATTACTGTTTTAGCAAATTCTTTCCTGTAATACAAAGTTCTTAAATGGTATTGCGCATAAAACGACTGTATAAAGCCTGTATTTGGCCAAAGGAGCGTAAAAAATATTGCCTAGATCTCGAAAAGACCGAATCATTCCAGTCGCACCTATTGACAAGCTCATTCGAAAAGCTGGAGCTGGACGTGTGAGTGATAAAGGGGCTGAAAGACTTGCTCAAATCCTTGAAGAAGTTGGTGATTATATTGCTCGTAGAGCATTTGAGCTCACTGTTCACACGAAACGCAAAACGATTACGGACAAAGATATAGAACTTGCATACAAGCAATGGGGTCGCCCATCATAATCTGAAATCCGTAGGGGTTTTCAAGGGATTGTTTCCATAGAATAGTGAGATTATTCTTCTGGTGATATGTTATGAGGAAAGCAGTTGAACCTGTAGAAGACAAGACTGTACTCCTCTCGATACATGATGTAACACCACATCATGAAGATGATATTGTAAGGACCTATGATTTAATCACTAAACTCGGTATTACCAGTCTAACGCTACTTGTTACACCGTTCTATGCCATGAAGAAAGCCAACTCGTTCTCCCAAGGGTCTCTCTTCAGTGAATTCTTGCTTTCGCTTGATCTTGAGATTTCCCTACACGGTTACTCGCATTTTACAAAATCTGGGACGATGAATGAATTCTCTTCCCTTCCTGCTAACAGAGCATTATCCCGGCTAAAAGATGGAGTATCTTTGATGCGCAAGAATTTCGGTCAAAAGCCTGTAGGATTTATTCCTCCACTCTGGAATTGCCCTCCCCGTGTAATCAAGGCTGTAAAGGAAGTTGGTTTAGTCTACTGCGTTGAAGGGAATAAAATACATAGAATTTCAGATTCTAGAGTATTTTCAATTGGGGAGCGAATCATTGGTCAAGGTCAACGTACTATCAATACTGAGGCTGCAATCTTCGAGATGGAACTTGGTGGTGCCCTCCAGATTGGTATTCATCCCTGCGATTATAGAACTAATAATCTCTTTGAGATACTTAGTGATTTGAAAGATCGGCAAGAATATAGCTTCATCGGATATCGGGATTATCTTTTAGGTAAAAAATAGGATTGAACCTCTTCGAAAAATAGTCATGATTAACTTGAAAACGAATTAGTTCACAGTGGATTTCTTCTTATGGACATGTTTCTTTAAAAAATACTGCTTAAGTCAGGACTCCGTACGACGGTAAGTCGAAAATTGAGAGGAGATTCAGCATCATGAGGAAAACCGGATTTGTTTCCATTTTACTTGTAGTACTATTCTTGTTACCCGTTACTTCCCCGAATTTGGGACCCACATTAACGAATGAGTCCTTTCCCCCACTCACGCAGTATGATGAGGGATACTCCGTTTCTAGTGATGGCGATCTATCCTCAGGTACGGGAGTACCATTGAATGTGAATTTGAATGGACTTGTATCAAATGTAGGGACGGAAACAATGGAGATCAATTCTGGGTCCTCAGGTACGAGCTGGGTAACTCTTGAAGACGGTTGGACCGGTTCAAATCTCAATGCTGAGGTTGATTCACTTACCATGGTTGCGGAAGATACACTGAAAAATGGGCATTTTGATGATACTCATAATGAGCGCTTCATTGTTACTGCATCAACAACAGAAAATGCTGCTTCTGTCCTCTTACCCGATGGTTGGACTCTAGTAAAAGATGTTCCAAATGATGATCCACATCCAGCATATGGAGTATATCGAATAAATAGCAATTCAGGTGGTTATGGATCAACATATGGTGTTCGGATGGTTTCAAGTTATGGTGATGCTTTTAACCACGTTGCAGGTGAAGAGATTTACCTAAGTCAGATGGTATTAATTCCGTGGAGAGAGGTATATTCGGTTACGATATCATTTAGGTACTATGTCGAATCCTCCTCGACTCTAGATGATCAGGTGTACCTCTTCACTAGAGTTGGAGGTGTCACCAGTCCGTTTCATATCTTCAAGTCAGGAGACCCAACTGACTCTTGGTTAACTGCTTCTACAACGATATCTGCATCCTCAATGTCTGATTTGGACAGTTATGCAATCCTCTTTGATATTGGTCTTACAATGGACTCTTCAGGCACTGACGGTACTAAAGCTGCAAGAGTTCGTATCGATGATTTGGAGGCTGACTTCACAGTACGCCCATTCCCCGAACAGGTTGACTTGAAAGCTAATGGAACAATTGTCTGGGGATCAACTTCTGGAAGTGTCTATCCCTATGTCCCTGATGATGCCAATAGAGATTGTTATGACACTCCTAATTCAGGCGGACTTGATCTCGACGGATACAGTAATGATGGAGGTCTTGGTGTTGGAATGTATTCTACTGCATACGATATGGGCTCTGAATTCGATGCCGCATTTCAATTTCCTGTCGATATTCCGCAAGGTGCTATTATCACTTCCGCATATTTTGAAGCTGAAGCCGCTTTGGGCTCAGCATCTTTTATGCCAGGAATGCGGCTTTCTGTTGCCGACGAGAGTAATATGACTGCCTTCACAGCTGGTGGTGCTTCTTTAGAAAATCGATATAGCTGGTTACCAACTAGTATTGATTGGACTGTGAATTCGTGGGTTGTATCACCAACAACTCGATACAGATCTCCTGAAATGGGACCTTTGGTACAGAAGGTAGTAAGCAATTCGAATTGGGTTTCAGGGAATTATCTTTGTGTTATGGCAGAATTGATGTATACATCCTCGTATCAGAATTGGAACGATTTGAAAGGATCATCAGGTTATGATGGAAATTCACTTGCTAGATTATTTATCGAATATGTTATCCCTGAGGATCAGGATACTGTCCTTTTCTTTAACTATCAGAAGGATATTACAATTGATCATACAAAGGTAGCAGCAACACTCAGTGATTTTCCAGTAATGATTGATTTGATTGACACAGATTTGAAAACAAAGGTACTCTCAGATGGTAATGATATTGCTTTCACAATTGGTGGACAACCAGTCGCTCATGAGATTGAACTTTTTGATCAAGATTATACTGGTTCAGAAGCTCGCCTTGTAGCTTGGGTTAATGTTCCGACTCTCTCAAGCACAACTGATACTGTACTTACAATGCACTACGGATGCGAAAATATACCTGAAAGTTATTCTGGCAATGTCTGGGGTGACTATGCAATTGTTCAACATCTAAACAATGACCCCACTGGGATTCAATATGATAGCACATCTAACAATCGTGATGGTACATCATACGGTACAATGGATTCAAGTGATCTTGTATCTGGTCAGATTGGCACTGCAATTAGCTTTGATGGTGTTAATGACGTCATTTCTGTGGGTCAAATTGATACAGATGATTGGACACAATTCACAATGAGTGTTTGGTTTTATCACGACATATCTGGTGATGAAAGAGTGTTCTCAAAATCCTCTACTACTGATCCACAGAATCATATAATTACATTGAGACTAGATGGTGGGGATATAGTAAATACTAGAATGAAAACTGACGGCATAGGAGGGTCTGGAGCAGATGCCAAGAGCAATCTAACTGCTGCCACCGGAGCCTGGCATTATGTTTCTTGGTCGTGGAGTGCTTCAAGACAATCGATTATAGCATATCTGGACGGAGCTCCCGTTATTGATGATTATCTGGGTGGAACTTCAGTCTTTGATGATAGTTCAGTATTTGTAATTGGAAATAATGACCTGACCAATAATAGATTCTGGGATGGTCTAATAGATGAAGCTCGTTTGACAACTCAAGTTCGTTCAGAGGCATGGGTTGATACTGAATATACAAATCAGAATGATCCCTCCAACTTTTATTCAGTAGGTTCTGAATCTGTAGTTGCTGACACATGGTCAGATGCGGGTGATACTCAAATTATTTTCACTACTAATTCACCCACGCCAATCACTCTAAAGACATACATTACTATGGACATAAGTGGTGAAGGTCAGACTCTTGATGAAAACCTAGATCCTGGAACAAGCTTCTTTATCGAGACCGGTAGCAGCATTGTTAATTGGACCGCGAAGGTAATGGTTTCTCCTCCAGCTGGTGCGACTTCATTCGGTTTCACTGTTGATTATCCCATGGCCGAATGGAAACCAACAGCTGTTCTGAATCCTTTCAATAGTCCAAAAACGGATCCCCAAGACTGGTGGTATCAAGGTGGAACCCTTACAATCAATGCATCATCAATTGATTTTTGGGGTATCTGGACTATCAAATTCATAAGTTGGAATTTTGTCGAAGACTTGACGATGGGCCTTTCGGGAGGATCTCTGGGTACAACAGCGATCTATAACATTGGGGACTCGATGAAATTCCAAGCGACAACACCAACTGTTAATGGTGCAACAGTCGGTTTTGTTCTGACCAATCCCTCAGGTGCAGTTGTTTACACTGGTGCTAATACAACAGGAACAACTCCATCCCATAAATTCCCCTCATTTGAATATCGTAAAGACTTTACAATTAATCCTTCAGTTGTCTATGAGGATGTAACTAACTTCCCTATTGCTCTTGACTTTACTGATACTGATTTACATAATCCTGCTAAGGTTCGCTCAGATGGTTCTGACATCATGTTTGCAATGGGAAGCACAATACTTCCTCACGAGATTGAATACTTCAAACAAGATTATGATATTGTCAATGCACGACTCGTTGCTTGGGTTAGTGCAAACTTATCTTCATCCTTGACAAATACGATTTCGATGTATTACGGAAGTCCAATTGTGGACCATCTTGAGAATCCCGATGGTGTCTGGAGTACAGATTATGATGCTGTTTGGCACCTTGGAGAAGATGTTGTGGATGAAGGCTCAGGTGGGATTCATTACGACTCAACATCTGGTCACTATAATGGTATCCAGTATGGGAACGTTGAAACCTTAAC
>Ga0315535_1001968_pt1 | contig 13436 bp, 9 predicted proteins | sample SalMarSW160220MG_2_FD_203092 | JGI IMG/M metagenome (GOLD analysis project Ga0315535, IMG submission 203092) | Salt marsh sediment microbial communities from the Plum Island Ecosystem LTER, Massachusetts, United States - Salt Marsh Sediment SW1602-20 ...
TTGAAACCATGCAGTATATGTGGACGGGCAAATGGCCTGACAATCTTGCTCCCCGGATCAAATCAATCACCATCAACGGGATGCAAGCCCTGGATAATGTATCCTTAGCTCCCGGCAGTATCAACAGGGCGGAGGTGGTTGCCGATGATCCTGACCAGGATACATTACAGTTCGAATGGGAGTTGCTGCCCGAACCCTCCGAATTTGGAGCCTATGCGGGACAGGGCGAAGTGAAACCGGAAGGCGTGGAGGGTTTTATTGAGCAAGCTGAAGAAGGGATGATCCTGTTCAGGGTTCCGGGTGATGATGTGAAGAACTACAGGTTGTTCGTCTATATTTACGACGGACAGGGGAACATGGCCGTTGCCAACATCCCTTTTTATGCAGAGGGAAGTTGAGATTTCTAAATATTGAATGTGCTTTATCCTTTCCGGGATGGCTAGCTCAATGCGGCCGGAATCCAGTGACGCCGTTATTTTAATGGCTCGCCACAGGTTGGGCAAAATTTGTATCCTGCATCTTTGTCAAATTCATGTCCGTTCGGGCATTTAACTGTCAGTTTTTCAACATTGACCTGGGTGAGAACACCATAGATTTTGTTATCCGTTGAGATACTCCCGCTAACACCTGTGATCAGGAATTCAATGCTTTGAATCTTCCCTATTCTGAGTAACTCCATAAATTTTTGATAGGGACAATATAAATCCAGGGTAATTTTATATCCCTCCTTTGTATTCTCGGCATACAAAAGATTCTGTTTTGCATTGATCCAAAGTTGATTATAAGACTGTGTCACCCTTACCCCGTTGGCTGTTAAAAGATCTGCAGCTGTTTTTTGATCATAGGAATAAGCCCCGGTGCTTTTGTTATTCAAATAAACATCAAAATTCGCTGATACTTTTTCCCCGGATGGATAGTTGAAGAACTTAATGATTTTTGCTTCGTTCAACCTGACCTTCTGGCCCCATACTGATTTTGCAAATGCCTCATTTGTTGTCATAACAACGCTTTCATGAGCGCCAACACATTTCTCCTGCGCACCTTCCAGCATCATTGTAAGTTGTTCTTCGGTAATAACCTGGGAAATTGCGAAGGCCGGGAGGCTTAGGAATAACAGGGAGAATATATTTTTCATGATACTGTGTTTAAGGATTGCAAATCTGCTACGCCATGCACTGGAACTGTATAACGGTCCTGTGGGTCTTTTAGTATTTGCGTTTTCCCTGATGGTATTTGACACTTTTCTTATGTCGTTTGGAAGCTTTCTTGCTGCTGTAGAAGCCCTTGTTTTTATAAATATGCTCGCCCTCCAGCATGAGTAAACCACGCCGTTTATCCTCAACACTCGCTCTTCTTGTGGGGGCACAGGATGTTCCAACAAAGAGCAGGATAAAAAGGAGTGCTATTGTTAAACTCTTCTTTTTCATGAGCCTGAAATTTGATGATCCGTTCAATTTTCAATTCACTCACTATTGAGACTCTCAGCAGGATTTAATGGTTGCTTTCTCTTCTGAGGAATCGCTTGCTCCATGCGACTGGGATCTCCAATATTGGATTATTTCTCAGGTATCCGAATGGGGAGATCCTTCAATCAACGTTCTTGAATTTGGGAATTACCGGGCCACTGACTATATTTATCTATCAGTCAGGCACTAATGTAGAATGAATACAAATAAATGTCTGGTTGAAGACTTAAACTGAAAGCGGACCGTGCAATGGGAAAAGCCCGACAATTCCTTCTGGTCATCACATTTGTCCTGGCTGGTCCGTTATGCTATTCCCAGTCATCGGTCAAGGTTTCTGACCCAAGACTCGAAATGGTGGGCAACACCATCCATATCTCCTATGACATCCTGAACAGCGATCCCGAAGAGAAATACGCTATAAGCATCGTCATTAAGGACGAGGATGGAAATATCATCAATGCAAGGGCTTTGGATGGAGACATAGGAGAGGAGGTGAGTGGAGGCACCAACAAACAAATCGCCTGGAACCTTGAAGCTGATCACATCTTCATTGATGCCTTTATCTTTGTGCAAATCCATGCTACATTCATTGCTCCACCTGAACCGGTCGTGGCCGAACCTGAAGAGGAACCTGTCCGGGGGGATCAGAAAGAGGCTTTTAAGGAGGAACCAGTGCAAGAGGAGAGTTCCAGTAAAGAGCCTCCGGTTGATTCCAGAACAAGCGAATTTAACCGGACCGGAATCATCTTTCAGTCCATTGCCCTGCCAGGTCTGGGTCTGTCCCGCGTAACCGGAAAACCACACTGGATCAGAGGGGTGGCCGGTTACGGGTGCCTTGCAGGCTCCATTATTCTGGGCCGTCAGGCGGTGAATACTTACAAGGATATTGAGGACCTTGTCAACTTCGATGACATCAATACGACTTACGATAAAGCATTGCAACAGAATCGTACAGCAAATATCCTTCTTTTTGCCACTGCCGGGATCTGGATCACAGATTTTATCTGGACGCTGGCAGGCACATCGGATTTGAATAAGATACCATATGCTGCCGAATTAAGGGGCTTTTCAATGGGTGGCAACATCGATCCGCTCACGAACATTCCAATGGTCAATGTCAGATACAGATTTTAAGGAACTGAAATGAGGAAACCGGGCAAAACAAAATGGCTTTCTATCCTGATCATCGTTGTACTGATGTGGGGGAATGAATCTGCATTCTGTCAGGATGCGAAAAGCAACTTCGTTAAGTTCAGGATCAGTAACATCCCGGATACAGAGCCTCCGGCAATCAAGGTAATGTCTCCGGGTTTATCTGAAGACAAGAGCTGTCAAACCAGTACCAGAGAGATTGTTCTGATTGGCGAGGTGACGGACAAGAGCGGGGTCAAGTTTGTTTCGGTAAACGATGATGTCCGGTCCGTCAATGAAGCAGGCATTTTCACTACAAGACTGGCATTAAATCCCGGGGAGAATACCATACTGCTCATCGCGGCCGACAGCAAAGATAACCTGGTTGAACAATCCATCAGGATTTATTACAATCCTCCGATCGTTACCCTTGCTGATAAGATTGTCGAATCTACAAAATATTATGGACTGATTATCGGGATTGATACATACCAGGATCCGAACCTGCCAGACCTGGACAACCCCATCAGCGATGCTGAAAAACTATACAATACGCTCAAATCGAAATACACCTTCGATGAAGGCAATATGATGATCCTCAGGAATGCAAAGCGCACTGATATAGTAAGCGCACTCGATTATCTGGCCAATATGGTAACGCCCAATGACAACCTGCTTATTTTCTATGCCGGACATGGAAATTGGGATGAAAGGGCTGATGTAGGATACTGGCTGCCTTCAGATGCATCCATGTCGTCCTCTGCAAACTGGTTTCGCAACAGCGCACTGGTGGATTACCTGAAGCTGATTAATTCCAAGCATACACTGTTGATAACCGATGCCTGCTTTGCGGGATCCATTTTCAAATCAAGGGCTGGATTTCCGCAACAGGACAGGGCATATGAGGTACTTTATGGTCTTACAAGCCGGAAGGCCATGACCAGCGGAACCCTTACGGAGGTTCCCGACCGCAGTTCCTTTACGAAGTATTTGCTGGAAAGGCTCAATGAAAATGAGGATATATACCTTTCCTCCTGGGAGCTTTTCAACAGTTTCCGCATTGCGGTGATCAACAACAGTGACGCCCTCCCACAGTACGGGGAAATACAATATGTGGGAGATCAGGGGGGCGACTTTATCTTCTTAAGAAAGAGATGATCATCCCATGAGCCAAAGAAGGAAAATATTATTCTCTCTTTCAATCCCGGTCTTCATCGGAATGTTATTCTTTCTGTCGCTGGTGAGTACCTGTGAGCGTTTCCCGGAGTTGGAGCTAAAAGTCACTACCGATTCAATCGTATTTCTTCCAGACAGGGTGTTTGAATTATCCGGCACAATAGAAAGTTTCGGGCGCGAACCGGTAACACAGCATGGATTTTACTGGGTGGAATCGACTACCCCCATAGAAGATGGAAATCCAATCGAGTTAGACAATAAGCGTTCAAAAGGTAATTTCACAAGTACTATCTTTAACCTGCAAGCCAACACAAAGTTTAATATCCGGGCCTATGCGACTTCAGCAGAAGGGACGGTGTATGGTGAAGTAAAATCCTTTACAACCCCTGCACCAGGCCTGCCAACAGTGACAACAACAGCTATATCCAACATCAGTCAGGGCTCAGCCATGTCGGGGGGAACAATCATAGATGATGGAGGTGATACCATTACTGCAAAAGGAGTGTGTTGGGATACTCAAGATGCTCCTACAATTGATAACAATCATACGACTGATAGCTCTGAACTGGGCAGCTTCACCAGCAAGATCACCGGATTGGAATGTGGAACCAATTACTATGTGAGAGCTTATGCAACAAATACTGCTGGAACTTCATATGGCAATGAAGAAACCTTTTCTACACTCTCTTCATCAGGAGAGACGGTTACGGATTTTGATGGGAATGTTTACCAGACGGTACAGATCGGGGATCAGATATGGATGAAGGAAAATTTGAAGGTGACCCACTTCCCTGATGGATCGGAAATTCCTTTGGTGGAGGGCATAGCAGCGTGGAATGCATTGACAGCGAACAGCAAGGCTTATTGCTGGTATGATAATAGCGCCTCCAACAAAGATATTTACGGTAGTTTGTACACATGGGCGGCAGCAATGAATGGTGCCTCAAGTAGTGATGCCGATCCGAGCGGAATCCAAGGAGCATGTCCTGATGGATGGCACTTACCAAGTGATGTTGAATGGACAGAATTAACAAGTTATTTAGGAGGAACATTAGTAGCAGGAGGTAAAATGAAGGATACTACTAGCGTTTATTGGGATTCTCCAAATACAGTGGCTACTAATGAGTCTGATTTTACAGGACTACCAGGTGGTTATCGCAATCCCAGTGGCCTTTTCAGTTTTAAAGGCACCAATGGATTATGGTGGAGTTCAACCGAAGAAACATCCGATCATGCCTGGGAACGAATGCTTGGAGATGTAGTCGAATTCGTTATGACAAATGCGTTTTTGAAAAGTGGGGGACTTTCTATTCGATGTGTGAAGGATGAAGTAGATATTGTGCTACCAACTATAACAACCCTTTCGATATCGAGTTTAACAGTATCCTCAGCAGAATAGGGTGGTGAGTTTACCTCCGATGAAGACGGTAAACTAAAAGATGGCTCGTTCTGCTTTGAGAGTGTCTACGCCTGCTTCTGGACGGCCTCGGAGGGTAGTGTGTAGTACGCCTGGTTCCACTAACTGGGCTATGATGCCGCGGGTGTGAACCGGGACTTCGGCGACAAGGAGTACGGTTTCTCCGTCCGGTGTTTGGGGGATTAAAGGTATGCGGGAATATAGGGGGGAATTGACAATTTGATAATTGAAAGATTATCGACCCCTATTCGGATTCCAATTTATTCCTGAAACTTTTAACGCACATACAGTGAGCTGAATTGGGAGACAGGTACGATTCGGATACGGAGTCTGACTCACCAGAACTGTCAGGATGCTAAATAAATGTTCAGAAGAATGGACTTCAACGTGCTTGTCCGAAACGGTGACGACCATAGCAAATACTTTGCAGATGAAGTGCGCGTTCATCCTAAACTCCGCGACGAAATTGACAAAACTCTTTTAAATCTGCGATGATGATTTTCATGATGGTCTACCTGAAAATCCGAAGATTATTCGGGATTTCTTACAGGGAAACCGTCCTGATTTTGTAGATTTATCTGGTACATTTGGAGTCTGACCATTCCGAAAACAAAGCATCAACAACATGAAAAATATACTTTCATTGATCATCCTCCTTGCACTTGCAGGGACCCTCTGTGCCCAGAGCCTGGGTGAGATCGAAGCCAGGCGGGTTACCCTGAGCAACGGGTGGAGCATTACGCCGGTGGGGGATATGGTTCCGTTGGGCGATCTGCCTTTGAATATTGCCGCTTCTCCATCCGGTAAGCTGCTGGCGGTGACGAACAACGGCCAGAGCACGCAGCAGGTGTTGCTGATAGACGGGAAGGATTTTACCCTTCTCGACTCGGTTGAAATGGGCAAGTCTTGGCTGGGCCTGGTATTCTCCGAAGACAGGCGCTCGCTCTATGCTTCGGGCGGGAACGACAACTGGGTTGTGCGGTTCTCCGTCGGGAACAGGCGCCTTGTGCCAGTTGACACCTTCAGGTTGGGCGAGCCCTGGCCGGAAAAGATCTGGGTGGCCGGTATCCAGGTTGACCAGGAGAGGCAGCTGCTCTATGCAGTGACCACCGAGGATAACAGCCTTTACATCTATGATCTGAAAGGGCGTAAAACAATCAGGCGCCTTCCCCTGGGAGGCGAAGGCTATACCTGTCTGCTCTCCCCCGGCCGGGATGAACTGTATGTTTCCTGTTGGGGGTGTAAGCGGGTAGCTGTCCTCGACACACGGACACAGGCCTTCAGGGCATTTATACCTGTGGGCGACCATCCGAATGACCTGTGCCTGACCCGCGACGGCAAGACCCTGTTCGTAGCCAATTCCAACGATAATTCGGTATCGGTCATCAACCTGGCATCACTCCGGGTCATTGAGGTGCTGAATGCTGCGTTGTACCCCGATTCTCCCGCGGGATCCACCAGCAACAGCGTGGCCCTGGGCAGTGATGACAGAACGCTCTATGTGGCCAATGCCGACAACAATTGCCTGGCCGTTTTCGATGTATCCGAGCCCGGATCATCATCGGGGAAGGGATTTATCCCCACCGGATGGTATCCCACCTGTGTGCGGGTGGTGGAAGATCAGATCCTGGTTTCAAACGGCAAGGGGAACATGAATGTGGTGAATCCTTATGGTCCCAATCCTTACCGGAGGGGCGAGGAGGTGATATACCAGCAGGGAGGTGAGACAAAAACAATGCAGGTGCAATACATTGGCGGGCTGTTCAGGGGGACCATGCAGGTCGTGGATGTCCCCGGTCCGGAGCAGGCAGGCATCTATTCTCAGGCGGTTTACAACAATACCCCTTTCAAAGCCGGTGACGGGGAGGTTCCGGACCTTGATCCCGCCAACCCCATCCCGCTGCAGGCGGGGGATGTCTCGCCCATCAAATATGTTTTCTATGTGATCAAGGAGAACCGCACCTACGACCAGGTGCTGGGGGATCTTCCCGGGGAGAACGGCGACCCGGAGCTGGTATTGTTCGGAAGGGAGATCACCCCGAATCAGCATGCCCTGGCGGAGGAGTTTGTCCTGTTGGATAATTTCTACGTGGATAGTGAGGTGAGTGCCGACGGCCACAACTGGACCGTGGGAGCCTATGCCAACGACTATCTGGAGAAAATCTGGCCTACGAGTTACGGGCAGCGTGGAGGTGAATACCCCGGTGAAGGCAGCCGGGAGATCGCGAACAACAAAGACGGTTTCATCTGGGATTTCTGCAAACGCTATGGAGTGAGTTTTCGCACTTACGGCGAGTTTGCCAGTGGTGACAAGCCGAATATCCCCGTTCTGAAGGATCATCTCTGTCCCTGGTTTACCGGCTGGGATATGGGCGTACGGGACACCGTTCGTTTCGGCCAGTGGAAACGCGATTTCGATATGCTTCTTGCCATGAACAGTGTGCCTCAGCTCACCACCCTCCGTTTCCCCAACGACCATACCGAAGGACTGAAAACCGGACGTCCCACACCCAATGCCCATGTGGCGGATAATGACCTGGCCGTAGGACTTTTCGTCGAATACCTGAGCCGTTCGCCCATCTGGAAGGAGAGCGTGATATTCATCCTTGAGGACGACGCCCAGAACGGACCCGATCACGTGGATGCACACCGCTCCACGGCCTACCTGGCTGGCGGGTTTGTGAAGCAGGGAACTGTGGATCACACCATGTACTCAACCACTTCCGTACTGCACACCATTGAGCTGATTCTCGGGCTTCCCCCCATGAGTCAGTACGATGCATCGGCCGCACCCATGGTTGCGTGTTTTGATACAAAAGCCGGTCATCCCCCGTTCACGGCCAGGGCCATCCAAGTCGATCTGGATGAAAAGAACATTGAAGTAAGCGCTTACTCCGAGCGAAGCGAAAAATTCGATTTCTCCAAAGAGGACAGTGCACCGGACAACAGTTTCAGCGAGGTGATCTGGAAAGCCGTCAAAGGCCTCGACAGCCCCTGTCCCTCGCCGGTACATGCAGCATTTGTTGCAGCCGGGGAGGATGAGGATTAAATGGCACTCAAATCAACAATTTCTGCCTTGGGTGCATTTTTTCTTACGGATGCAATTCCATTATCTCTCCCTGCCGTTGAAGTGTACATTTGACTTGTGCCAATAACTTGGGTATTGGCAGCAGTCAGGTTAAAATAATAACTTCCGTCTTTCGCTGTTTCTGAAGTAAACATTTTCTTGTTATAGCTGTTGGCTTTAACTGAATCAATTCCGTTTTGGCAAGCCGATTTTGATGTATAGCCCTGGCTTGTCATGATGATCGATCCGTTTGAAGCTTTTAGATTAAACATGAAGTTTTCGTCTACTCTTTTAGAAATTTCAAATTTTCCCATGATTATTGAATTTTAATGTTTTTTATGTATGCAATAAAGGTGGGCACTTCTATAAGGAATAGCATTACATAATGTTGAAAATAAGTTATATGATTCACACATGTTCAATAGTTCGGATCACCCATTTATTGAATCATTTGATGGAGTTTCAGAGTAATGGCACAACAGAATGCATACAACGGGGGAGTTGAGCACCCTTTATAACACGCCATTCAGATTTTTAGTAGCACTCCACCACTGACCGTGGCTTCCAATTATGTGAAAACCTCCAATTACTTGACCGCTTTCTTCATATCGCTCAAGTACCACATGGCCTGTCGGTTGGGATAACTCCAGTAGTTCATAAAACCATAGCCTTTTGGACGAAAAGCATCCCGCTTTATGTGTAATATCTCAAGGTCGTCCACACGGAAGAACAGACAAGCCAATGTAGCTTCCTCATTTGTTTTGCTATAGTTTTCCTCACAGAACACCAATCCAATATGTCCCTTATACTTCTCCTGATCAATGCTTAGTTCCTTAATCATTTCTTTGAGGTCATCATCGGACAGACTGTAATCCAGGTCATCACTGTAAACACTTTCCCAGTTTACTTTCTCATTTTTGGCAGTTACATAGGAAAAGTCCTCAATAACTTCCCGCTTCAATCTCTTCCCAACCTGTTCCATATTGGGAGCATTCTTCACAACATTGTTGCAATCAACAAAGAACCTGAGAATCTGATCTTTATTGGTAAATTCCTCCGCTTTTGTAAAGCGGACTTTTGAAAAATCACATCCCAGCCAGACCAATCCCACATCAGGATTAAGAATGTCTTTTGATTCCTGAGCTGTAATGAATGAAGGAAATGATAATAATAAAATAAGGATAAAACTTTTCATTTTGTGGGGTTTTAGTGAAGATACTATCAAAGCTTGATCACCTTCCGGGTGCTTACAAAGTCTTTCGATCTGATGGTCATAAAATAGACTCCTTTCTGGAAGGAGGTCAGGTCGATCTGGTGGGCGCCTGCCCTTAAAACAGGCTCCTCATAAACCCTTGTACCGCCGGCATTGAAAATCCCCATGGACATTTCCTGGGTCACCGTTCCCGCGATCTCCAGGGTGAAGGTTCCATGGTTCGGATTTGGGTACAGGGCAAAGTCTGTCGAAGCGTGTTGGGGAAAGCCCAGTAGCTCCACATAAACACATTCGGAAGTATCTGTGCATCCGTTCATGCTGATTTCTGCCGCATAATTTCCTGTAGACAAAGGGGTATAGGACCGGCCTGTTTCACCCGGGATCTCTGCAAGACCATTGTCGCAATCGAGCCAGTGGTAAGAGGCAGATTCACTTGCCCTGAGGGCCCCATTGTCCTGCGTGATGGAAACATCCACAGAAATGACCGCTAAATTTGTGGTGATGATGCTGTCGCAGCCGGCCGGAGTGGTCAGTTCACTGACATGCACCATACTTTCCGTTCCCACGGTCCCGTCGGGAAAAGTATGAGCTTCTCCGCTGCAAATGCTTACATCCTCGGTGTATTCATAATTTTCACATCCGAAGGGCAAGATCCTGTAATACCTGTAAATCTGCCTGATCTCTTCTGCTGAGAGCGCCCTGCTGTAAACCTCCACCTGGTCGATGCTGCCTTTGAAGTAGGTTGAGCCTGTTTTTCCAAGGGTTGCGACCTGGCCAACATTGACTGTTCCGGTAATCGGATGGGTGTCCTTCAGCGCTCCATTGAGATAGACCATGGCCTGGTTCCCATCGTACACTCCGGCCACATGAATCCATTCACCCGCTTTGATATCTGCGTCGGGTATTCCCGGCCTTTCTGCTCCCCCGGAAGTGGCGACCTTGAACCTCAACTCATTGTTGCCGCGATCCCCGTACAACACGTAATTGTCTGTTTCAGAATCAAACAGGGGAGCATATGCCACGGGCAGTTCGGAGGGTTTGTAAGCAAGCTTGGTCCAGAGAGAAAGCGTGACGGCACTTTGACTGATATTGAATGATTCCGAAGCACTGAATTGTACAAAGTCATCCACCCCGTCAAATCCAATGCTGTTTCCCAGGATCCCCTCCGCCAGGGTTATGCCGTTCTTTGCAATTCCGTTGTTCTGGTTTTCCGTTTCGTCCACCACCAGATAGTTCGGATCGGTAAAGGGAAGTGAATCCAGTTTATAATAGGCCACAGCTGATGCCGGAATGGCATCATGCATAAAATCCATCTCTTCCGTCCCCATCGGATTTGGGATGACTGCCATGTCCTCCACATTCTGCACAGTCAGCCTGTAAGATTGTTCCAGCAGGGTTGTGGTGGTCAGGATAACAGATTGCATGTCGAGGGCCAGTTTGGCCGATTCCACCGCTGCTCCGTTATCAAGTGTGTAATTTGCTGTTGTTTCTGCTGTGATCTGATCGACCCTCTCTGAGAATCCCACCACCACGGTATGGCTGTCCCCCCTTGATTTGACAAACTGTATGGCAGGCGGGGTGATATCACTCAGGGTCACGACGTCGATTTCGTTCGAATAGTTCAGGCTGGTCAAACCGGCCGTGTTTCTCGCTTTGATCCTGTAATAATAGTGGGCAGCTTCTGTATAGGTTTCGTCAGTGTATTCGGTTACATTCCCCAACGAAGTCAGCAGGGTCGTTGCTTCCGGAACCTCATCCCTGAAGAGTTCATATCCGGCAATGCCGCTTTCAGGATCCACGGCCGGTTCCCAGTTCAGTGTCACCTTTGTATCTGAGGGAACGGCCGATGTCAATGTTACATCGGAGGGTTCGGTATCATCCAGAAGAGAAAGCATCAGATCCGGGAAATCGGTGGTGATGGCATCCACACCGAGATCGATGGCCGGATTCATGGTGGAGGCAGAATTAAGGGTCCAAGCATTGAATTGGAGCCCCTGCAGGTGCGCATAATCAATCACATCCTGGGAAAGGACTCCTCCGCTACCCACCCATTCTCCGTTTATGGCCGCTACCTGGTCAATATGGGTATTCGCGATGGTCCCGAAGAGCTGAACGGCTATGCCGGGCTCAAGGCTCTTCACTTCTGTGATCTGCGACAGGTTAAAACTGGAGATGATCACCCTGCTCTCCATTCCAATCAATTTTACCATGTTCACGACCTTTGAGGGCAATGAGGCTTCGCCGGATTTTAACTCAATCACAATACCAATGTCATTTTCGCTGTTTTTGGCGACCATAAGAGATTCCCATAAGGTTGGGATCTTTTCACCGGAGAATTCAGGGCCGTACCAGCTCCCTGCATCCAGGATCCTGAGCTGTGCATAAGTCATTTCTGACAGGTTCCCGGTTCCATCCGTGGTTCTGTCGACGGTTGCATCGTGCATAATCATCAGCGAGTCATCCAGGGAGATCATGACATCCAGTTCAAAGTAGTCTGCATTCACGGCAACAGCATTTTGAAATGCTGCCAGCGTATTTTCAGGGGCCAACCCTGAGCCTCCGCGATGAGCGATCACCAGGGGATCCTGCCCAATAGCGAGCGTCGGGATCAGCATCAGAAAGAATAGTGCTTTTTTCATGGTTTGCTTAATTGGTTTATTGAACAACAAAACGTTCTTCCAGGAACGATCCGTCCGATTTTAATTGCAGAATGTAGAGACCGGGCTCCAGTTCTTTTACATCGATGGAAACCTGGGTTTCATGAATGGCAATCGTTCTCAGTTTCTGCCCGTTGATGGAAACCAGCGAAAGGTTTGCAGGCAGTGGTAATTGCTCAGGGATTGAAAGGTTCAAAATGTCCGAGGCGGGGGAGGGGAAAAGCTTCAATCGATTTGATGTTTCTCCGGGCTTTTCCTCCCCCGAGATGACAGGTTCGGCACCCGGTTGAGAAAGTACAATCATCTCCTCAAATCCATCTTCGGATTGGATGAAAATTGTATCCGACCGGTCGGAAGTGGTTTCGTTCTTATCGAAATGAACCTGAATGGTATCGTACTCCCATCCTGTCGTTTTTGAAACAGCTGACCAACCTGACGCCAAATCGAGGTTAAAAGCGGATGTGGAGAATACATAAAAATCAATATCGGCCGATTGATCGTCCTGCTCAATGATGCCGGTGGAAACAGACAAAGACCTGTATTCGTCCTCTACCAGTTTTGACCTGTTTTTTGCTGAGATGCTTGTTTCGTTTCCCAGATTTACTTTCACCAATGTTCCGGCATAAATGGAATCGGCCAGGTTGATCTTTAATTGAAGCGAATCAGAATCAGGATAAGATATACCAGTGATCACTGCGGTATCTTTTTGATTGATGAAAATGGTAATTCCCGCAAAGGTTGTGTCAGTGAAATTCACAGGGATGTTAAATTTGATCAGAACCTCGTTGCCCTGCTCCTGTACCGTGGCGCTCTCCATAACCAGTTGCTTGTCCGGTAACTTGATTACATAGACTGTGTCTTCGAAGGGGAGGATCTGTGCCCGGATGAACGAATCAGCTTCGGTTGTTACAATGTAATGATGTATATTTTTTTCCTGGACTACCCGGATAACTTTCCAGGTGGGGGGAACTGTAATATCCACCGAAAGCGGAAAGTCAAAAACAGCGTTGTCCAGACTATCTCCCACATGGTATGAAAGGGTATCAGCCGTTTCTGTAATATTCTCAGCGTAAAATGCATCCCTTTCCTTGGCATACCTGGTCACATCAGCCGCAGGAGCTATCCATAGCTGGCCCTGATTCATTTTATTGCTCAGCCATTTTGAAGCTTCAATCATCCATTCAGAGGAGGTAGGCTCCCAGGTTCCGGCTGTCTTTAAATCGACAAATGGAAGCACCTCATGGGCCAGAAGAATGCCCCATCCGCCTTTTTTAATAACATTGGTTTCAACGGTTTTGAAAAAGGAATT
>Ga0315535_1001970_pt1 | contig 13429 bp, 19 predicted proteins | sample SalMarSW160220MG_2_FD_203092 | JGI IMG/M metagenome (GOLD analysis project Ga0315535, IMG submission 203092) | Salt marsh sediment microbial communities from the Plum Island Ecosystem LTER, Massachusetts, United States - Salt Marsh Sediment SW1602-20 ...
GTGGATGCCGAACTCTTCTGCGCGGCGCAGCACATCTTGGAGGTACTCCGCTGCCGACTGTTCCGCAGATTCGATACGATGCTTACGCCCCATCCCCATGTGGGTCTTGATGAGCCTGATCTCCTGGTCGATCTTCTGCTTGTGGTTCCGTACCGCCCCCTCATCGAACGAGAGGCCGTCATAGTCGGTGTCACGGATCAGCCAGTTGGTGTACCGATAAGAGAGCAGTTCAAGTCCGAGCAGACGATCGATGTCTTGCAGGTCTGAGACGTTCTCGAACTTGTACTGGTCCAGATACTTCTCCATCGTCGCCTCATACCAGGACTTTTCGTCGTCGGTCATCACCTGGAACTCAGCACCGGACGCGCCGGTCACGTCGACCATTTGACGTTCGGCGTCTGCCAGGTCGTCTTCCTGTGCGGCGAGCATCTTCTTGATTTGGTCGTCGTTCAGGTCAGGCATGAATGCCACCACCACCACGCCACTCTTTCAGAGAGGCGGGCTGGATGATCGACTGAAGATGGCGGACGTTGTGGTATCTGCCCGCGTCGAGCGCCATGTAGCGTTCGTATTTGGCTTGCCGGTCTGCTTCGCGAGCATAGCCGTAGTGCAGAATGTCGGCAATGGAGAGTTTCTTTGTGGGGAGGTTCGACACGTAGGTTGGTTCACGCCCGCAAGCCATCGCTTGCTGTCTGATTCTGCCACCTGGCCGGTACGGGAACAGGACGCCTGCCAGATACGGCTTCCAGAACCCGTCGATCCTGAAGTGAGTCTCGTCCCACATCTCGTGAAACTTGAAAGCGAGCCGCTGTCCGGCGAACTCCCTCACAGCCCTCTTCACGAGTTCGTGTTGTACGATCACCTCGTCCGCGTCGATACAGAGGATGTAGTCCTCTGCCGTCGGTTTCATCTCTCGCACCATGTCGTCCCATGCAGCCTGGCGGAACTTGCCTTCGTCGTCGGACCATGAGAGCGGCAGGAAGTTCCGATGGTACGTCACATCAGACACGAGGCGGAACTCTTCCTCGCCTGCCCCCTTGTCAAATCCGACATGAATGTCGTCAGCCCACCAGGTGATTCGTTCGAGAACCTGGGGGAGGTACCGGTCATATTCGCCGGGTCCTACAACCATGTGGGCGATGATCCTCATCAGTCTCTCTCGATCGGTGGGTTGTGCTCGTCGCACATTCTACGAAACAATTCCCTGTCTTGTTTCATGTGACCGTCTGTAGTTGGCGCACCCATCGCGCTTGACCGGTGCCACTCGTGGATCATCCACGGTTCGCCGTAGTACCAGCATTCTCTGCCGTGTGCCCTGGCGTGGTAGCAGAACCAGGTTTCCGAGTAGTAGTGGCGTGCCTCCAACAGACCGTCGTACTTGAAGAAGTCGTCTGCACGCACCAGCATCGCGGACCCTGCCACGACTGGGCCGGGTACCGCATCACGCACCAGCTTGTTCTCTGGGTCTTTCGTGTGCCAGTGTCGATGTTTCGGATGAACGTTGTCGCCAACAATCCCTCCGGCAGTGATCCGACGTTGAGAGTCCATCTGTTTCGGGCCAACAACGACACGTCTCTCGTCTTCTTCGAGGAAGGCACGCATCCTGTCGAGTACTGGTTCGGTCCAGGTGACGTCAGGGTTGACGATGAAGAAGTAGTCAGGGTTCCACATTCTTGTTGCTTCGATGGCTGCCTTGTTGATGCCGTACCCGTGCCCACGGTTCCGATCGCTTCTCATCCAGTAGATGTGTTGAGGGTCAATCATCTCTATAGCAACCAGGTCCGTTTTGATGGTGGGATGGTAGTTTTGAAACACTAGCCAATTCAGATCGTTCTCATAGGCAAGGCCACTGGCGATGCATTTACGAAGATCGTCTGGTGTTGACCAGTTGACGACAAGAGCGGCGACACTACCACCCGACACGATCATCCACTTTGTCAAGCTGGTCAGGTCCCATGATGTGCTTCATTTTGACACGCGGATCGAGTGCTATCGAATACCCGGACTCGTGCATGCGGTTCGACCAGTAGATGTCCTCACCCGCAGGATGGTACCGATACATCACATCCATCCGGCTGAACACTTCTTGATGCATGAGCTTGGCTGCGCAGATGACATCGACCGGCATAGGTACGTCGTAGAACGTCTTCACCCGCCTGCGTGATCCCCCGGGAACCCGCTGATAGAAAGCGTTGGAAGTGGTGCCATTCTTGGAGAGCATGACGAGCGGCGCTACGGCGTCGAAGTAGCCCAGATCACCAATGAGTATCTGGAGTTCTTCCCACGAGCAGGCAAGAATGTCCGAATCGAGAGACAAGAACAAGTCTGGCTGTAGGGCTGTGACAGCATCGAGAAGGTCGTTTCGTAGCGCCGCCAACGTTTTGATGCGTCCCGCATCACCCCAGTTTCGTTGCGTACTGTGCGTGCCTGCCGATACGGTGTGCACGACGGTCTTCGCGAAATCGACCTCTTCGATCAGGTCGCGCGTCGCATCCTGACTTGGCGTGTAGACGAAGACGAGTGTCAGGTCTGCATGTTCAGACCACGGTTTGAGCCGTTCAAGCCACGACGGAAGTACCCATGCCCGCTCATAGATAGGGCATCCAACCGCGAGTTTCACGCCTCGTTGACAACGATGTGAACGCAGTTGCGACACGCGTCGGTAACTGCACCGAACCGCTTGCGCTTCGTACTCTGGTACGGGATACCGCAGACGGTACGTTCGTCGTAAGCGTCCGCACCGAAGAACTCGACAGCATGCACACGCGAACCTGTTGACGTTATGGCCCAATGGTAGATAGCCAGTCCCATGTCTTCTCCGTTCTGTAGTTGTCCGTTCTGTTGTAGGTCACGCAGCATCCCTGCGACCAGTTCGTTTCTCGCACGCATGATCCCCTGCACGCACAGGTCGCATATCAGGGCAGCGGTTTCTACCGAACAGACGATACAGCCGTCAGTAGGTAGGCCGAGTGCATGCCGGATCATATCGCTGGAAATCGGATCGAACGCTCGTGTAGACCAATCGTCCTGGCCCGAGTTCGAAAACGTCACACTCCCTGTGAAGTTCAAGTTCTTTGTGAGGTCTTCTATGGCCGTACCTGTAGTCCTAAACGTATCACTGGTGGAGGTCGCCGCCCCTGTGAGATTAGCTGTCTTTGCCAACGTCGAGTACCCTTCTTTCGATGACCTGAAGAACAATACCTATCTCTTCAAGTTCTCCCATCATGTTGCCGTACAGGTTTTTGAGCGACAAGTAACTGCGTATCGTAGCTTCCTGAATATGCGGTCGCTTTGCCATAAGCTCTGTCATGTCGAGCAGGGCGTCCGCAGCGTTACGAAACGACGCAAGAACCACATTGGACGCGTTCTGTGCCTTCTCGGACGGAATGTTGCGCGCCTGCACGTACTCGCCTGACCGACCATCCTTCGCGCGTTTCGCCTGCAGCTTCACGTGTCTCCGTTCAATAGCTCAACAAGTGCCTCGCCACGTTTCGTCGCATGTACAGAACGATGCTTGCGCGGCACCCGTTCAAGGTAGCCCTCCTGGATCAAGTTAGTGATGTGCCACTGGACGCTGGAACGGTGGTTGAGACCTACTGCCTGGCGTATCTCCTCAACTGTCGGCCCGTAACGAGCACCCTTCCAGTGGTCCACAATGGCGGTAAGTACAGAGAGACGCATTTCGCGTGGTATGGCCATGACCGCATGGTACCCCTGGAACAGAGAACGTTCAACTCCCCCTGGACAAATCCCCCTCGGGACATAGCTCCCCCAACACGTGCAACCATGTGGTAGCAAGCCCCTACGAGGGGAGGAAGAACGCTGCTGGCGCGACGCTGGGCGACTGCGTCGCCCGGGCCACCTCCCCTTCGATCCCCTCCGGCCCGAAATGGAACGAAGTAACGACACCCGTCGTTGGTTCGTCAACATGCCAACGCACATCCAGTCCAGAAGTCCCTTCCCGTTTGACTCGGTGGCTCCAGATAGTCTCACATCCAGTGAGCGACTAAGGTCGTTCAACTCGGTGGCATCAGGTGTGTTGGGCGGTTTGAGCAATAACCCGCTCTATGGGCCGAAGGTCCAAAAAGAGATTTGATCAACAGATTTCTGTGGTCTCGGGTACCCGAACTTGCGTGTCTCCTGAACATGCGGAAGGCATGGATCGGGCTTTCGACCGCGGGATAGCTACTTCACCTGTGCCACGTCTGTCTGAGGATGTTTCACCAGACGTGAACCCTAGCACGCACCCCAGTCGCGTGCAGAAGCGATCACCTTGACACCTTCCAGCGCGAGGTCTTCCAGTGCCCATTTGAACTGCTGGAAGCAGATGGTGCCCTCGTCTGGATGCTCACGGTTGAACTCGTTCGTCACCGCATAGATCAGCATCGTGTCCTCTAGGGCAAGGAAACCGTGTGCGACCCCTGGAGGAATGACAACGCCGCCACCGACGGACAGTGTCTTGTACTCGTCCGTGTCGCCGTCCGACAAACAGACTTGTATTTTCCCGCTCGCTACACCCCAGAAGTCCCATTGGTGCTGGTGAACGTGCATTCCTCGAAGAACCCCACGTCGAGAGAACGAAACGTTCACCTGAAGGATGCCACCACCGGAGAGTTTCGCTACGTCGGAAAGGCGAGCCGTTTCGAAGACGTACCCGCGCTCGTCTCCGTGCACATCGGCGATCGTCCAACACACTCCTTCGATCATGTCTGTCTCCTCTTGTCTAGGACAACCTTCCCAAGCTCCATCCTGTAGCCCGGGCCCATATCACATGTAGGGTGCATGTACGCAATGTCAGCCTCAACCCAGCACGTAGGGCCACCACACACAGAACATGGTTCCCAGTGTGGGGGATCGTGTCTCCAGAAGTCTGGTTGCGTCGGATGGTCGACTAGTTTATCCATTCGCGTTCCTGAGAATATGAAACCCTCTCGTCAGTCGCGTACACAAGCGCGCTTTCCTCCACGAGCGGGAACACGAACTTCGACGCCGGTGCCAGTTCATGGACCACGACCCTCTTGCCGCCAGGACAGTCATCGTTGCCGCAGACCCAGTAGTCGGGCAGTCCCGGCTGGCCGTAGAATAGATGTGCACCGAGATGGATCGTGTAACCTCCGTCCTTGAAGCTTGGAGCGTTGACCCATTCCTCGTGTGACTCGTGCTCGCATGGTTCGCTATGGTCTCTGAGTTCCTTCATCATCCGTGCCCTCCCATCGGGCAGTGCGCAAGGTTGGCTTCGAACACAGCAAGGTCGATGACATTGCGCAACGACCACATGTGGCTGACACCGGACCCCGTCGATTCCAGCGCAGGCTTCGCATAGCCACGCTCAATCCTGTAGTGCAGTTGACGGTACGAGATGTTGAGCAGTTGGCACACCTGCATCGACGTGAATGCCGGTTTCGTCGACCACGACAGGTCTGTGTCGATCGTGTCGAGCAGTTCGCTCATGTCGTGAACCTGACCGCAACAATGCTCATTTCCGCGACTTGATCGTGGAAATCCAACTCGAAAAAGCCGCCGTGCTGACTTACCGCGTGCCTGGCCAACAGTTTGGTGTTTCCGTCCGGAGTGACTATCTCGGTGCTAGTACCCCAAAACCTCAGGGCGTACATCTCGGCGAATTGGCTATCTGTGATGTTCTTGGTGATAGTGGGGGGGGTATTGGTGATAGTGTGGGGGTAGTTAGGGGGGGAGCTGTACACGTGGTAGTGGACGTCGAGTTCAACTATGCACGGGACGCTGGGCAGCACGCCAATGGCATCTTCGAGGAAGTCCCGTACAGCAGGGGTTGGTACAGTGTTCCAGTTCACGCCAAGGCAGTAGGGGAACAGATTCGACAGTTCGAGCGGTTCCTTCTCCCCCGAGCGTGTGTAGAGGATTTTCTCAGTAGTCGTTACGTCGAGCAGCATGAGACCATTGTACAGTTTGAGTGACAATGTTCAAGTGATTCTGAACGTAGCTCTCCCCTGGCAAGTCTGGGAGGAGGGGAGAGCTTGGCGTTGGGGACGCCCAGGCGGCCCGAGGAAAACCGCCTACCCGAACTATAGCACCGTCGTGATCAGCAGACCCTGCAACTCTGACGACTCGCGCTGCAACACCGAATCGAAGTAGACGGACACGCCCTGCGACAAGTCATCCGAATACACCTGCTTGATCTGCTCCAAACGATCCGACATCGACTGCAAAATCGCACGCAGCGTCGTCGCAGACGCCTGCTGTTCAAACTCGACCGGCCCGGCGACACCACGAATGTTGATCGCCAGATTCAGAATCTTCAGACGGATCATCTTGAACCCTGCGATCATCACCACCAACTGCTGCAGGTACTCTTCCAAGTCGCCGCTATCAGAGGTTTTCTTGATGACCGCACCTGTCGGAGTCGCAAACTCCGAACCGTCCGTCTGTGTGTAGCCGTCGAGCATCCCGAGCAGGCGAGCTTCCCAAAACCCGTCCTTGATGTACCCGTCCAATTCGGCAGACGTGACATCCGGCAACTGCTCGAAACCCGGAATGTTCACTTCACGCTTCAACTGCGCTCGTAGGTCACTCACAAGGGTTGCCATGTCTACCTCACACCGTAGGGAGTTCACCAGGCGCGTCGTAGACCTCCCACTTGATGAGGTCAGACCCGAAGCGGTAGGTGTCGTTCCCCACCCAGATCACCATCTGATACTTCCCAATGTCGACGAACTCGTCACCTGACCACGTATAGGTTACTACGCCACCCGGTTGGTCTGTGATCTCAAGAGTGCCATTCGCGTAGTCTGTAGTCTCGACCGGACCGGTGATGTAGACGGCTGCCGTGTAACCGGTTAGCACGATCGGCGATCCATCAAGTTTGTACGTATGTGTGGCTGCAGCCGGGATCGACCCTGCCGGGAAAACTCCGAGAAATACAGACTTGGGCGATGCCACGGCTACTCCTCCCGTGTTCCTATCTCGGTCGTCGTGACAGACGGTGCTACCTGACTCGTTGTCACGTCCGGCAGAGTTTCATCTGAAACCTCTTGCTCTGCAGCGTACTCGGACTCCTCGTCGATTTGGGAAAACTGCGTCCCGCTGGGCAGGCTGCTGTTTGACGAACTGACCGTGGCCACCGCTACAGTGACGAGTTCTTCGCTTGTCTGCAGTTCCTCGGCGGTTGCCTGCGCAAACTGATAGGCAGCCTGAAAACTCGCCATCTCTTCCAGGCCCGCCACAGACGTGTGCTGTGTCATCAGTTCGATGACGTACCGGATGGCCGTCAGCAGTTCGCCATACCCTCTGGTCACCAGGTTGTATCCGCCCAGGCCGCGGGTGATGATCATCCGGGAACACCCCGCTTCGCTATCCCTTCAAGGTTTGGCTTGTTGCCATCCTTGTCTGTCACCACGCTCTCTTCGAACACGGTGACACCGTCATCTTCGTAGGTGCGAAGCACGACGTCGGTGCCTCTGTCGACAAGTTCCTGCCTATTCGACAAGAGCTTGCGTGCTCTTTCAACCTCTTTTGAAACTGTGTAATCCAGAACCGTAGCAGTTGCACCATTGGCTTCAACTTCTCCAATTCCACGAATTACAAACTCACCAGCAGTTACTGTACTATCAAAGACAACCGTTCCTGAGGTCATATAAATCGACGACACATCACTCACACCAGAAGCGTTGATTATTGCTAATGCTCCTGAAAAGTTGTTAACATGTAACTGATTGCCTGACGTTCCCATATTTATGGTTGGATACTGACCTGATCCCGTATCAACATCACTTGAAAAACAGTTATGAAAATGAGACAGCCCTCCACCCAACAATATCAAGCCACTCAACTCACAATCAACCATTAACCCATTCAAATAAAGAACGTCTCCCATGCGGCAGTCGGTAAACACATTATTTCCATCGAGGATGCCCTGAACAGTCATTCGCTGAAACTGACAATTCGTGATATTCACCGCTGCATCAATATCAACATTGGTGGATGCACGATTATCACCGATAAACGTTATTGCAAGACCTGAAAAGTCAACACTACTATCCAATAAGACGGATTCCATTACAAATACATTGCTTAAGCCTCGTTCCGTCAAAATGACTTTCAGGTCTGCATCATTATTCACCGGGTAACCACGTGTTCCCACTGGAAAAGTAGTTCCCGAATAGATGGATGATGGTTTATACGCAACACCACCACCGAATGCACCTGCTTGCATGTATTGAATGTCCATCAACCCTGCGGAGTTTGCTGTTCGCACCGACACGTTGTTGATGTTCACCACATCGGCAATGTTGCTGTTGCCACCAACGATGTTCACCGCATACGCACCGTTCTCAAACGTGACCGTATAGTCGTTGATGATCTGAATAACCATCGCCAGATCGACACCAGCGACGTTCACAGGGGCGTAGTGGATATGTGTCGTGTCAGCCCAAATGCCATCTTCGGATGCTTGCAAAGCGTTCAGGTCCATACGAAAATCGTCGACGTTCAACTGTCGAACTTCAATCGGGGTCGACTGAATAAGAAGCATGTCAGCCCTCGGGACAGTGATGACTTTCGTTGACCAATCAATCGTCGTCGCCACGGTTTTGCTCCTCCGTGGCTCGCCATGTCAACAAGCCCATCACCTGGTCACTGAGTTGCATGATCGCCGTCTGCACGCCCTGCACATACCTGGTTTGCTCCTCGATGGATGATTCGATACGCGCCACCCGGCCTTGCAGAACTTCGATTTCGCCAAGAAGCGTGAAAGCGTTGCGCTCGTTGACAGTCTTGTAGTCACTCATCTGGAATCATCTGCACAGTCAGGGATAGTCCAGCCGTATTCGAAATGGTACCCGAAATCGGCTGCGTCTTGTAAAGGCTCCCCGGTGTGGTTGACAGTCGCACCCATCCGTCAACCGGCTGACTGTTAGTGAACGACCTCGATCTGGATACGACACCGCTGGCGGTAACCGTGTTGAAGATCGCCCCGGTCGCTATCGGTGTGCCGGTTGCCGGTGTGGATGGTGATTCCGTCACCGTGTACGAATAGGACCCAGCATCGATGTAGGTGATCGCAGCGGCCTTGTTGTAGTCGACCTCGTTGCAACCGGAAATGACTACGAAATCTCCGTCTTTCAACCCGTGCGCGGCATGGGTGACAGTTGCTGTAGTACCTGACCTGGCGATAGACACCGACTCTTCGAATGGGTAGTCGCCGGTCCCGTCAGACGCCTTCAACAGGACTCGTGCGCCTGTAAGCAGCGACCCGTCTGTCACGTCTTTCACCGTGATGGTCGTGGTGACAGGGTTGATAACCAGGGTGACCGTGTGGGTGCCTGTCGTCTTGTATGAGATCGTGCCGGAACATCCGACAAGGTTGAGGGTGGTGGCACCGGAGGTGCGAAGGAAGTTCAACGTCGAATCGTTCTGGTCGTCCGACGCGTTCCAGTCGGTCCCAAAGTCGACGTTGCGCAACGTCATTGTGGTCGGCGCGGTCGTCCCGAACGTGATGGCGTGATGGGCGTTCGTGCCTTTCGTATAGGCGGTTTCGTCCAACAATCCGTCCGGGTCGGTTGCCACATCCCACAGGAGGGCTGCACCGTCCGCGGCGACAGTTGACAACACCACCTTTGCGCCAACCATGCTGGCCCCGCCAGCATCAACCTGGCCGCAGCGACGAAACGCGCTCCCGTCAGCCGTAGTGTTCGACAGGAACGTGAACGCCCCCATGTCGGTGAACGTACAACCATCCAACAGCACGGTGGCGTTATCTACAACCGTGAACGTCCCCGGCGACACCGAACTCAGCGACAGGATCGTGACGTTCGTCCAGGTCACGCTCGAAGCGGCAGTGCGAATCTCGATAGCGTTGAAGTCCGACTGAACGTACTGCGTATCGTCGATGACGATGGTCTTGTTCTGATCTACGAACGTGACCGCACCGCCATAGCCGAGGATCATCAGACCCTTGAACTTGTAGCTACCAGCGATCGCCTGGAACAACCCCCATCTGGCTGCGCTCGCGTCGTTGGTCGCAGCCATCCCAACGAACGTCGCTGGCGTCGTCCCGTCACCGGCAGCAACTCGGAACTCCCCGCGACCGTAGCGGAACACATCGAACCCAAGCGGGTTGCCTTTTGACACTTGCGACAAAACGTTGGCTCCCCCACCAACAATGTAGTACCCAGCCGGAGAGCCGAATACCTCATCCTCGGTCATTTCGGGGTCGACGGCGAAGTTCTGCCAGCCTCCATACGGGTACAGGCCGAAGTCATTGCCACCAACGTAGAACACCTTGTATGCGCCAACACCGTCTCCACACAGCATTGCGAGCCCACCAGCCGCATGAGTGGCAATCGCACCCGGGGCGAGCCAGATCAACCAGCCAAACAGGTAGTCGCCAGACGTCCACGCGAACGACGATGCGTTGTCACACAGCACACCAGCCTTGCCGGTCGTGTTCATCGTCAGAGAAGCATGGTACGTACCCTGAATAGGAAAGTCAGTATCGGTGGTGGGTGAACGTCCAGATGTCCAACCAGTAGACGGTTCGGACACTGAAGGCGACAGGGGTGTCACGTCGAAGTCGACGATGGTTGTCAGATCGGTCGCATAGGTGGGGGCAGCCATCAGCCACCCCCACCCTTATTGGTTGTACATACGGCCATCCGCCGCCTCCGTTTACTCGTCGGGGGTACGGATAGCAGTAACGCCGCCTCCAGCCGAAGTGATCGTAGAGGGAGACTCGAACGTCTTGATCGGGGTGCCCCCACCGTCACGAACCCTGACGAACAGGTCCCGCACCGACGCGTAAATCACCTGGAATGTGGCCGTACCACCACTGGCCAGTTCGTCCACATAAGAGAGGAACGCATTGGCACCGTTCGATGCAGCCGGTGTTCCGGCACAGCCGGTGAAATCGTTGGTTGTGAACCCGGTGTAGGTGACCCTCTGGAACGAGGTGCCATCGTCGATGCGTATCGTCCCCGACGTTGGAGTGTCCGAAGGAATCGACTCATTGACCGTCACGGTGGTTTCGCCCCCAGCCAACGCGCCATTCAACGTGAACTGTGCAGTGTCAAGCAGGCCTGCCGTCCGTGGACCGACAAGAGCGTAGTCTTCACCGGAGGTCAGGCCAGAGAGCGTCCAGGTGACCAGGTTCGGCGGGATGTGCGGTGCGGCATTCAGGTCGGTAATCGAGTCGGTGGAAAGCAGATCGGCCGCGGCAACACCAACACCGTACGCGCCGAGCAGTGAACCAACATACGAACCGATAGCCGACTCGACACCGAGAGGTCGTTCCGTGACCGTCACGTTCACGTCTGCGGTTGCTGTGGAATCTCCTGTGATCGTCTGCCCGTCTGTGGGGGCTACACCAGTGAGAAGCTGAATCCACATTTTCGTTCCGGCAGTAGTTGAGTCGATAGCCAACATCTGTCCGGTACCGGTCGGCCATGACACGGCTTCTACGGCAGCGAACGTACCGGTCGGATTGTCGATGACGATCTCGTGTGTGACACCTCGGAACAGTTCGCCGTCCATACCGAAAAGCTGTTCGGTTGAACCATCCTGCATCGCCCACTTGATCCACTCGTAGAACTGCTTACGAGTAACCCCAGGGGTGGTCAGGTCCCATTCTGAGTAGTAGGGCTTCGACCCATCACCGTTGTTCAGATCGATCAGGTTGTATCCACCAGAAGCATGGGTCGCGTAGTCCAACGTCAAAGCAGCAATCGTCGCTTCGAGCGTGTCGTTGAACGTGTCATTCTGGATGTTTCCAGGGGCTGCAGGGGAGGCACCAAGAGAAAGCACCGTGGAGGCTTCCCTGTACTGGTTGCCGTAGTCGCGGGTTTGCACCCGTACGCGGCCACCGTCAATCACCGCACCTGCAGTCATTGTCTTGATGAGAACTTGGACGGCGACGCCCAATGTCGGGTCTGGGTTGTAGGAGGTGCCCCAGTAGCCAGTCAGCACAGCGTTGTTTTGGACGACCTGAGGTTCGGCAGTGAATGAGCCAATGATCGACAGGCCAGAATACCGTTCCTGCGAACCACCAGACTTCTGGGTGATCGACCCTCCGTACAGGAACTGGGCGGCAGTATCATCGATGTTGAACGTTGGGCCGCCAGAAGCAGTCCAGTCGTTCAAGTCGATAATCTGGTCAGTGGAACGTGTCGACGGTGTGAACGTCACAATGTCCACGATGTCATTTCCGGTTGCCTCTGCATCATCGGCAAGGCCGCTCAACCATCGGTGAAGTTCAATCACTGAGTAGTTCGTTGTACCGGAGACATGCGTTATGTCGCCAGCAGCGCTTACGGCAAAATCATCACCGATCGCCATGTGTCACCCTTTCGATCTTTCCGACATCATACAACGTTCACGCGAAGGAATTGGGACTTCGCGTCGAGTCCTTGGCTGTATGTCCTCCTTCGACTAGCCTTCCCGGCAAGCTACGAGGAGTCGCTCAATGCACCTACTCACTTTCGTACTGGCGATTGTGGTAATCCTGTCGCCAGGAGCAACCACGCCGCTTCAACCACCTGAACCGTTGACAGTTGAAAACCTGGTTAGCTACCAGCAGACACTCGATCTTCTCTACCCCGACACATCACATATCTCGTACAACGTCGAACGGTGGCGACCATTCGTCGAGAAGTACTTCGCACCCACAGACGTCGACACCGCGATGCAAATCATGCAATGCGAATCGGGCGGCGACCCGAACGCCAAGAATCCACGGTCGTCCGCATCGGGACTGTTCCAACATCTCGCACGCTACTGGCCTACGCGTTCCGCGAGCGCCGGATGGACTGGAGCGTCGATCTGGAACCCCGAAGCGAATGTCGCAGTGGCCGCATGGTTGAAGGACACTGCAGGGTGGGGGAGTTGGACCTGCTACTGAGGTTTCAGCAACAGGTACACGTACTCTTCGTTCACTCTCTGACGGTTCGCCCCGAAGCGCATCCGTGGCGTTGACAGAACAACCACGTCTTTGAGGATGAGGCCCAGCTTCCCCAGTTCAACCAGATGCCAGATAGCGACGTGCTGCCGCTCCCCACCTCTGATGTGGTCGGAGATGTCGAGCACGAAACGCCCGCCCGGTTTTAGGACACGTATCGCCTCTGTCCAAGCCTTCACGTGAAAGTCGCGGTACGCGTCTCCCCATTGCATCCTGCCCGCATTGTTCGGATGAAGCTCCCTGCCGAGCATATGACGGTAGGTGATGCGTTTGCTGTCGTCCTTGGCGTTGTGATGGTCGGACATCCTGTTGCCGAACACTGGTGACGTGGCGATCGCATCGAAATGTTCGTCCGGAAACGGCAAGTCGAGCGCGTCGCCGACGATCGTGCCCTTCGACATCTCGGCCCATTCCGGTTCTATCTCGACACCTGTCGTCTCACGGTCAAGCTCGTGGATTCTGCCCGTCCCAGCGAACGGATCGAGAACAGTCACCGCATCACCC
>Ga0315535_1001972_pt1 | contig 13416 bp, 14 predicted proteins | sample SalMarSW160220MG_2_FD_203092 | JGI IMG/M metagenome (GOLD analysis project Ga0315535, IMG submission 203092) | Salt marsh sediment microbial communities from the Plum Island Ecosystem LTER, Massachusetts, United States - Salt Marsh Sediment SW1602-20 ...
AAATACGCGATCACCTCCAACGATTGAGGATACAGGAGCGCTGCAAAATCATAATCCAGAAGAAAAGACGATACGTGCAACAGTCTTGGATCATGCATGTCTTCCAGCCGGTAGCGCTGCAAAGCGCCCAGGTAATCGGCATACCCCGCTTTCCTGGCAATATGCTGAAAGATTTCCCAGTAGCGTTGAGAGGCTTCGGCGCTGACCACGCGCCGTATTTCCGATATGTAGTCGGCCTGGGCAGCGTCATTGTCGAGCAGCGTATTGTCCACATCCATCAGAAAGACAATCGAATCCGTCATCATATCCTCCTAAAAGGAGCAGGGTATCCTCCGACGGTCGCCATGCGGTCTATTGGTACCACGGGGCGCCATCTGTTATTTACGTGAGCCTGTATTGGCGGACAATCCCCAACACGCGGGCCTTTTCCCGTTCCAGCACCGGTTCGTCGTCGGCTTCCATAACCAGCCGCACCACCGGCTCGGTGTTGGACTCCCGCAGGTTGAACCACCAATTGGGGTATTCTACCGACAGTCCGTCCAGGTGTTCCTGACGGCCGTCCCGGTAGGCCGCCTCCAGTTCCCGGAAAAGCCGGGGACTATCATGGACGTGGATATTGATCTCGCCGGACCGGGCGTATTTGTTGAGTGGACCTATCAGTTTGCTCAGGGGAGCCCCTTGGGAGGTCAACAGATTGAGCATGGAGATCATAGAAAGAATGCCGCTGTCGATAAAGCCCATTTCCTTAAAGTAATAGTGGCCCGAGAGTTCTCCGGCAAACACCGCGTCCACCTCCCGCATCTTCTCCTTTATGAACGAATGGCCCACCCGGGTCTTGACCGGGTTGCCGCCCAGCTCTCGAATCCGCTCGGGAACGGCGCGGCTGGCACGTAGATCATAGAGGATGGTGGCCCCCGGCGTTTTCTCGAGAAAGTACTCGGCCAGCAGCGCGATCACCAGGTCGGCCGGTACCCGAGCGCCGGTCTCATCCACAAAGCCGCACCGGTCGCAATCGCCGTCAAAGGCGAACCCCAGCCCGGCTTTTTCGGCCACCACCCGTTTCTGCAGTTCCGCAGTGTTTTCGGGCTCAACCGGGTTGGGAACGTGGTGCGGAAAGTCGCCATCCGGTTGGAAGTACATTGGGACAGCGTCGATGTGCGGAAGGTTTTCCAGCAGACGGGGCGTATCCAGTCCGCCCATGCCGTTGCCGGCATCGATCACGATCCGAAAGGGTTCACCGGTCTCCACGAACGGGAGCAGTTTCTCCAGATACCGGGGCAGAAAACTCATGGAAGACCGTGCGCCCTTCCCGGCCTCCGGCCGCGTGTTGGTGGTGTGATACAGGGTTTCCACCTGCGGCAGCCCATCGGTTCCGCTCAGGGGGATCGCTTTTTCGCGGCAGAGCTTGACCCCGTTGTAATGGGCCGGAAGATGTGAGGCGGTGATCATGGCCCCGCCGTCGAAGTCCCCGTCGATGATGGCCGTATAGAGCATGGGGGTTGTCGCCATGCCGATATCGGTCACCCGGGCATTAGAGGCCTGAGCTCCCTCGGAGAAAGCGAGATTGAGTCCGGGAGAGGAATCGCGCATGTCGTGCCCGATGACAATGTGGTCTTTCTCTAAATAGCAGCCAAAGGCAAAGCCGATTCTGCGCATGGTGTCTTCGTTGATCTCACCAGGATACAATCCGCGGATGTCATAGGCTTTAAATATACCTGCCATGTTCGGATCTCCGTTTCAGTGCTTACATCTTCATAGCATAAGGACCATTCAGAGTGGCATGGCCAAAGAGCCATCCATCCAGGAACCCATGATACCTTCTTCGAAATCAATTCCCCTCGTCCAGGATCAAAACGCAGTTGTCCTCTCCGTACCCGGAAGGAGCGTAGGAATCGGCGCTTTCGTCGTTCAGCCAGTATTCGCCGTTGACGAGATACCGGAACTGGTACGTTGTGCCGGGCTGGAGTTCAAGGGCTACCTTATAGATGTCCCCTTTGCCTGCCTTCATCGGCGTACTCGATTGACTCCAGCCGTTGAAGTCGCCCGCCAGGCGGACGTCCTGTATCTCGATGCCTTCGGGCAACTGGCCTCCGGATACTTCAAAATTTACCTTCCACACGTCCCGGGATTTGATGTACCGCTTTTTCAGCATCTGTTGTTCCCCCTGTTATTTTTTTCACAAGGCGGTCCGAAGACCTTGCGGTGTGACCCTCCCGGGGATTCTTTAAGGACATCCGGGAGGGTAGTTGGTTCCATGCCTATCCGGTTAACACAGAATCGCCCGATTCCGCAGGATTCGAGGGGTCACCGGATCTGACCACACACGGGCATTCGGACACCATTAGGGCTACCGGATACACTCCCGAAGGCGGGCGCAGACCGTCTCATCAGGGAATAAATGCTGAAATTCCAACACAGTCTAAGGGTAATCTGACATGCGCAGGATCATACCCCAAAGCGCCATTCTGTGTTAACCGGATAGGCATGGTTGGTTCCCTGTTTCCACCTCACTTCTTCTGTGGCGGTTTAAGGGGCTCGTAGAGCAGGACCGTATCGACAACCAGTCCGTCCTGAGCCCCTTTAAGGGCAAGGTTCGCTTCATAGTACTTGTGGTCTTTGAGCAGTGCGATCGCTCCGTCCACGTGAGCAATGGTGAGTTTCAACGGCATTAATACGCGCGTGACGGAAACGCCGATATCCGCTGCACGCAGGATTTCGACAGCCTTAGCGCTCGCTCCCTTTTTCAAGTGCTCGTTGGCCTCTTTGATTTTGGCTTGCTTCTCAGGGGTCGGAACAAAGTCAGCGGAAAGGACCAGCTGTGCGTCAATGGGAATGAACTCACTCGTCTCGGTGGCCTTATGCTTTGCAATGGTCTCATTGCCGACCTTCACCTGTGATTTGACTGTGACAACCAGCTTCGGCGCATCTTTTTCGGTTTTGGCAAGGTCCTTTTTGGCCGAATCCAACAGCTTCTTCGCTTCCTCGGGCTGGCCGTCGAATATGGCTACCCGCGCAAAGCGCACGTCCCGCATGGCCGAGTTGGCCTCTCTGGAGACCTTGTCCAAGATTTTATCGGTTTTGCTTTCTTCGGCCGCCATGGCCACATTCCCCGCTACAAACGTAAACGCGGCAGCCGCCAGCACGACGCCAAGTCTCGATGGATGATTCCAACGCATTTCAATACCTCCTTTTAGATTACGGATGTTCGTTTAAGGTTCTGGTAGTTCTACCTGATTGATACATAAAACGGCTCTCCCCCCGTCGGTGGCCCCCTCGCTACACCGTGAAGGAGTGCTGCGTCATTAGCATCGGTCGTATACAGAGAATCCATGCGTTCGCCCCCCCCCTTACTCCGTGTTTCCTGTGTTTCAGACGTATCGATTCCTCAATGCGCCTCATTCCTCGATATTTCTTCTTTTCGTTTTCCAGAATCCGCATCGATCAAAGCAATGGCAAGAGACGTGCCAATTGTTGGTGTAAATTCATGATTAGGGTGGAACCAATATTTTTTTGCGCATAACCATCTGATAACAAAGGGCTATGCCCGTTATCATCATCAACTGTGTGGGCGAAGGTGCATCTTCAATTTACAAGACAAGCGATTCGGTGGGGCGTAGCGTTTCGCCACCATGTGGCGAAACGCTACGCATGCATGCGTATGGTGTCTCAGAAAAAAGGCTGTCCGAAGAAGGCCAAGCACATGCGCTGAAAATAGATCAGATATCCCGCCCGGAGGCAGAGGATGCGGAAGTGATGCCCAAGGCTTTTCGCACGAGCATCCCGCGTAGGTGGGTGAACGGTTTTGACCCCAGGATGGTTAATGGATCGATATCGGTGGGATAAGGGGTCAGGTTTTCGTATCCGTCTTTGGTAATCAGCAAGGTATCGGAATACCGAAAGGCGCCCACATCGGGCACATAGATGCCAGGCTCAATGCTGTTCGGCATATTTTCTTTCAGGATGTCGTTGCTGCCTTCGGCAACCCAATGTTGGGCCGAACAATAAAATAGGTTCGTTCGCACTCAGCCCCGTAGCCATTCACACGCATAAAACTGAGAGCAATATACGGGCCTTCCTTTAAGCGATCTTCAATCAAGGGAATCCCATGGGGCTGCAATCCCGATCTGGCCGGCCAGGCTGCAATAAGTACGCTGGTGTTCAGAGGATCAAATTCCCCTGTTATCAATGATGGCCATTTGAATAGACCGCACCAAAGAAAAAATTTCAATCTCGGAAACACCGCAATAGGACGTCTTGATGATTGCTTCCATCCCTTTTCGTGCAAAACGTGCTGCGTTGCGAAGCATCGCCACTTCATCGGGAGATTTCACAAGTCCCAATGTTTGAACCAAGCGATTCGCAACGGGTTCATGTGCGCTCAACTGCTGGCAATCTCCTGGGGAAGGCTGGGTTCAACCCCGATCCGGCGTATCCCGCCAAGGAGATCGTTCAATCTGTCCGGCTATTCGAATAGAAAATCGCCCTTTGTGGATCGAGCGTACGTCAAAAAATTCTTGACAATCAACAACAAATTGTTATGTTACAAAAAAATTGTTTGAAATGCCGAAAAAAAGAGCCGCAGCCATTTGGAAATAGAGGCAAAGGGAATAAGTATGCCGGTTAGGCCATCGACAGAACAAATTGGCAATCAATCCAACCAAGTAAGGGAGATCAGACATTGAACAAGGATTATCTGGTGGATTCACTAAAAAGGGTGGTTGAAGGAATTGCCAGGACCTTCGGCTCGCGTTGCGAGGTTGTTCTTCACGATCTTACCAGACCGGAGCGATCAATAGTGAGCATAGCTAACGGACACGTTACCGGAAGAAGTGTTGGGGGATCAATTACGGATTTAGGATTGAAATCCCTGAAGAGTGAGTCCAAGGACGATGAGTTGATCAACTATCGCACAGTAACCAAGGACGGCAGAACTCTGAAATCGAGCACCATGACATTCAGAAATATCGATGGAGACCCGGAACTTGCCCTCTGCATCAATTTTGATGTGACGGACATCCTGAACTTTAACTCAGCCATTCAAGACACATTCGCCATTGCGGAAGCGAACGATCCCGTTAATACAGCGGAAACATTTGAAAAAGACCTGCCTTCTACCTTGGAAAAGATGGTCGGGGATGCGATTGGCGGCATTGGCAAGGCAATACCGTCAATGGTGAAAGAGGACAGGGTTGAGATCGTAAGGAGACTGGAAGAGCAAGGGTTTTTTTTGATCAAAGGGGCAGTTAAGGTCCTGGCTGGAAAGTTGAACATGTCTAAATTCACTATTTATAACTACCTTGATGGAATCAAAGGTGAGAGTAATGTCAAGTAGAGAGCGAAGCGGAGACAACCCAAAACCCATTTACAGGAGGTGTGAGATGAAAAAGAAGATGTCTTGTGGTTTATTTGTATTGGCCGTTTGCTGTTTTTGCCTGATAGCCTTCCCTGCCCGCTCAATGGCCGGGCCGGTGGTTCTTAAACTTGCCCACAGCGCGCCCCCAAAGACACTCTACGACAAATCCGCCAATAAATTTGCCGAACGTGTAGCCCATAATACAGGGGGCAAGGTCAAGGTCAAGGTCTTTGGTTCCGCCCAGTTTGGGGGGCTGGGGCAACAGTTTGCCCAGGTCAAAGCAGGGGCCATTGACATGGTGTTTTCGGACTATTTCGCGGCTTTTATCGTTGAACCGAAACCCAAGAATTTTTTTGTTACGCTGGTTCCTTATCTCTTTGACTCATGGGACCACTTCCACAAGTTCCAGGAATCCGATCTCTTCCGCTCCATGATGGCAAAGGCGGAAAAGGGTGGAAACATGAAATTTGTAGGTAATCTCGGTGATCGTTCCTACAGGATCTTAACCACTTCTGACAGGAAAGTCGTTTCCCCGGCAGATTGCAAGGGCCTCAAGTTACGGGTGCCGCCGGCCCCTCCCTATGTGGAGGTGTGGAAGCAATGGGGTGCCACGCCCACGCCGACATCTGCCAAGGAGATATATACCTCCTTGAAATCAGGGTTGGTGGATGGACAGGATCAGACTATTTTGGTGAATTTGGACGCAAAGTTCTACGAAGTCCAAAAGTATGCAATGAAAATGGACCATGTGCCCTCCACCATGAGTGCATGGATAAATCGGGACAAATGGGACTCCCTTGATCCGGAAACGCAGGCAGCCATTTTGAAATCAGCAGAAGAAACCGATGCCTACATTAACAAGGAGGTGGCGAGATTAACGCCGGAGGCTGAAAAGGGACTCCAGGATAATGGGATGATCTTCGTCGAACCGGACATAAAAGCCTTTAAGGAAATGGCAGGGAAATGGGCGGTTGAAGTCGACGGGAAGTTCTGGGAAAAGGGGCTTTACGGGAAGATAAAAGCTATAAAATAGCAGGTGAACACTTGGGCCGGATCAATCTCATTTTGGATCGCCTGATCCTTTTTCTTGTGGGGCTTAGTTTGGTAGCCCTAGTGACCATCTGTTTCGTCCAGGTGGTGGCAAGGTATGCATTGAATGCATCGTTTAGCTGGGCCGAGGAGATCAGCATAGTGATCTTGCTATGGGCCGTCTGGGGCGGCGCATGTCTTGCCGTGAAATCCGATAGCCACTTAAGGGTGACTATGTTGGAAAAAAAGCTTCGGCCAAAGACTAGGTTTATCATACGAGCAGCATTGAACGTTCTGGTCATTTTTTTTCTAATAACTATTGCCTGCACCAGCAAGATAGTCATTGGCGCCAATGAGAATATGACCCTCATGAGTTTGCCTATCCCGGTAAATGTTATGTACTGGAGTGTTCCTGTTGGATGTTTTCTTCTGGCCTATTATTGCATCCGATCGATGTTCAGCGACTGGCGCGATTGGAAATTCCCGGCTGAGAGGGAGGATTAACCTATGGAACTCCTGCATTTCGCAATCCTCTTAGTTCCGATGTTTGTTCTCATGGCCTTCGGGCTGCCCCTATTTTTGTCCATGGGCATTACATGCCTGCTCTATGCGCTTTTATTCGATGTGCCTCTCATGATACTCGCCCAGTCTTTTGTGAGAGGCCTGGGAAGCTATGATTTTCTTGCCCTGCCCTTCTTTTTTTTGGCGGGCGACCTCATGAATGCGGGAGGGATTACAAATCGACTTTTAGCCTTTTCTTCCGCCGTGATTGGGCCCATAAGGGGGAGCCTCTCTCATGTCAATATCGTCGCTTCAATGGTATTCTCAGGGGTATCCGGATCGGCGATTGCAGATACTTCGGCGATAGGCTCGATCCTCATTCCCGCCATGAAAAAAGAGGGTTATCCGGCCGAGTATGCAGCCGCGGTAACCGCGGCGTCTTCGGCAATAGGTCCGGTGATTCCGCCAAGTTTCGGCCTTGTCATTTATGGTCTGATCAGCGGGGCTTCCATTGGGAAGCTCTTTTTAGCCGGCGCTATTCCGGGTTTCTTGATGGGGGTTTACCTGTTAGTGGCCTCTTTTATCATCAGTTATCACCGGAGATATCCGGCCAGCCCAAGGATACCATTTCGTCAGGTCCTGCACACCGCAAAGGATGGGGTTGCGGCCTTAATAATGCCGTTAATTATCATAGGAGGAATTGCCACAGGGATTGTAACACCAACAGAGTCAGGGGTTCTGGCCGTAGTCTATGGCCTGGTGCTGGGAATATTTGTATACAAAGGGATCAAATTCAGGGAATTGATGTCTATCTTTTCCCGTTCAATGGTTAACTCCGCAGTGGTCCTGATCATTGTATCAGTCATAGGTCTCTTTGCCTGGATTATCGCCAACATGGGATTAGGTGAGGCCTTGGTCAGGATGTTTACATCGATGTCCACCAATAAGTGGGTTGTCCTGATCATTCTGAACCTCTTCTTTATTATCTGGGGCACGGTGCTTGACCCATTGTCGGCCACATTTATCTTGATTCCCATTTTCCTTCCCTTGGTTGAAAGCGTGGGGATCGACCTGGTACATTTCGGCGTTGTCATAGTCATAAACTTAGCAATAGGAATGGTAACGCCCCCTGTAGGGGGTGTGCTCTACCTTGCGACAGCCATAGCCAAGGCGGACTTTGTGCTGGTCATGAAAGAGATCATTCCTTTTCTGATTGCCCTCATCCTGATTCTAATAACCTGCACATTTCTCCCGGGGATGGTCTTATGGCTGCCCAATCTTCTTATCAAATAGGTCCATCCGTCTGGATTGCCGGACCGGAGGAAATCGATGATTACACCTGTCAATAGCAGTAAAAATATATATAAGCGACCCGTGGAACTGCTGCAAAACCTCATCCGTTTTAACACGACCAATCCACCAGGCAACGAAACAGAGTGCATTCACTACATTAATAGTCTGCTGACCGAGGCTGGATTTAAAACCACTTTACTTGCGAAAGACCAAGACCGTCCGAACCTGATTGCGCGCATGAAGGGGCAAGACGTTTCGCCTCCTTTATTGCTCCAGGGACATGTGGACGTGGTCACAACAGCCCATCAGCAGTGGACATACCCGCCATTTGAAGGGAAGGCGGCGGATGGGTATATCTGGGGCCGGGGGGCTTTGGACATGAAAGGCGGCGTTGCCATGATGTTGGCTGCGGTATTGCGGACCAGGTCTGAAGGATTAACGCCTGCCGGTGACATAGTTCTTGCCATTCTGAGCGATGAAGAAGGGGGCAGCAGTTTCGGGGCCGAATATTTGGTTGAAAACCACCCCGAGCATTTTGAGGGCATCCGCTATGGCATTGGGGAGTTCGGTGGTTTCTCTATGCACATGGGAGGGAAAAAGTTCTATGCCATTCAAGTGGCAGAAAAGCAACTCTGTTTGATGAGGTTGACTGTTCGAGGCCCGGGAGGACACGCATCCCTGCCCATGAGAGGAGGTACAATGGCCAGGCTGGGTCGATTGCTCCAATGCCTGGATCAAAACCGCCTGCCGGTGCATATCACGTCCGTGGTCAAACAAATGTTGGAAAAAATGGCCTTCGCTATTCCTTCCCCCTTAAACAGCGCTTTGGCCCAGCTTCTCGACCCGGCCTTGATAGATAAGACTTTAGATGGGCTTGATCAACAGGGTTTAATGTTTGATGCCATGCTGCATAACATCGTCAATGCCACCATTGTCCATGGAGGGGAAAAAAGCAATGTAGTCCCCAGCGCAATTTCCCTTGATCTGGATGGACGCTTGCTCCCCGGCAATACCCCTGACCATATGACGGCAGAACTGCAACAGGTTATTGGCAACGATGTGGAAATTGAACTAATCCGGCATGACCCCGGTCCTTCTGCGCCGGATATGGGATTGTTCGACACCCTGTCCGAAATTTTACGTGAGGCTGATCCGGATGGGATTCCCGTACCTCTATTAATGGTCGGAATCACAGATGCGCGTTTTTTCTCGCGTTTAGGCATTCAAACCTACGGATTTTTGCCCATGAATTTACCTAAGGATTTTAATTTTATAAAGACCATCCATGCGGCAGATGAACGTATTCCAATAGAATCGATTAATTTTGGAACCGATGCAATCTATAGACTGTTGCAGCGTTACAAAGGATGAGAGATTGGTCTATTCAGCATTTCCAAGGAAAGGCAAACCAGTATGAAACAAGCAATTCATACCGATAAGGGCGCTGCCCCTAAAGGACCCTACTCGCAAGGTATCGTTGCTTCCGGGCCGATGCTTTTTGTAGCTGCCCAGGGACCCATTGATCCCGCTACCGGCGAGGTGGTCTGCGGTACATTCGAGGAACAGGCTGCCCGCACTTTTGAAAACATAAAGGTCATCGTCGAGGCTGCGGGAGGGGTTATGGCCGACGTGGTGAAAGTGACCGTCTATCTGAGGGACTGGAAGTACTTTGATGCGTTGAACGTGGTATATCGCCGCTTCTTTGCCGAGCCCTATCCGGCCCGGACGCCTGTTCAAATGAGGCTGCCCATAGGCCTGATTATGGCAGATGCAGTGGCCGCTCTGCCGGATTAGAGCAGATATTGTGGTAATCGCCACCGATGGGGAACCCATCAAGTAGCCTTGATTAGGAACAAATATGCCATCAGGAGAGAGGAAGCCAAGGAGGCCTATGACGAAACACTGGGGTGGATTTTTTCTCTCTTTCCGACCCTCGCCAAGCGAAAAGAACAGAAGGCGCAAACACTCTCGGGTGGCGAACAGCAGATGTTGGCCATTGGCAGGGGGCTGGTGAGCCTGCCCAGGCTCCTGATGCTGGATGAACCCTCCCTCGGGCTTTCTCCCCTACTCGTGAGCAAGCTGTTTCAAATCATCAGGGAGATAAACAGCGGGGGCACCACTGTGCTCTTAGTGGAGCAGAACGTTTACCACTCTCTGGCTATCTCCAATACAGGATATGTGCTCGAGAATGGAGAGATCAGGCTTTCAGGATCAGGAAATAAACTCCTCTCCGATGATCGGATCCGGCAGGCCTATCTGGGTATGTAAACCGCTTTGGCAGAGGATGACGGATGCATGGCGTATTCGCGTCGATGGTCGTCGGATAATGGAGGACAACACCATGAAGACACTCATATTGAACCGCAAGGAAGTCCATCAGCTCTTACCCATGAACGAGTGCATCGATGTCATGGCAGAGACGTTCAAGGTTTTGGGGAACAAAGGGATTCTCCAGCCGCAGCGGACGGTAATGTGGCTGCCAGAAAAAATGGGTGTACTGGCCATGATGCCGGCTTACGTGGGTGATCTGGATACCATGGGCGTGAAGGTGATCAGTGTTTTTCCGGGAAACCATGGCACACAATTCGATTCCCACCAGGGCATGGTGATGCTTTTTGATACCCACAACGGCCGGCCGCTTGCAATCATAGATGCGAGTGAGATCACCGCCATACGAACTGCTGCCGCCTCGGGTGTGGCAACAAAGATTCTGGCGCGTGAAGACGCCAGCGACCTGGTCATTCTCGGTTCAGGCGTACAGGCCCGGGAGCACCTGCGGGCCATGCTTTTTATCCGCAATATTAAGCGTACGCGGGTGTGGAATCCCTACCCCGATTTGGCCCGCCAGTTCGCTGAGAGCGAAGGCGTGCTACAAGGGATTGACATCGAGCCCGTTGAAGGCGAAAAGGCCGATGTAGAGGGTGCAGATATTATCTGTACGGTGACGCCTTCTTTGGAGCCGGTGCTTTTTGGTGATACCATTCCGGATGGGGCGCATATTAACGCGGTCGGGGCCAGCCAGCCTAACGCACGGGAGCTTGACGCCGCCACGGTGGTGAAGTCGAGGATGTTTGTGGACTGCCGTGAGTCTGCATTGAAAGAATCTGGTGACTTTCTGTTTGCGAGGCAGGAAGGAGAGGTTAGCGACAAGCATATTTTGGGGGAGATTGGGGAGATTTTACTGGGTAGGGTGGAAGGACGGAAATCAGCCGATGATATCACTTTATTCGAATCATTGGGCATGGCCTCTGAGGACGTGATCTCGGCCCAACACGTCTATAGTAAAGCCGTTGAGAAGGGGATGGGAACCCTCATTGAATTGTGATGTAATTCATGAGGCAGGAATCTCTTTGGTTCCCGGAAGTCGATGAAATGGCTTTTCTGAAGAAGGGTACGAAGTCTGTTGACGTGAGCCGACAGTGGGCGGGAACCATCGGTAAAGTGGATAACTTCATGGTCAGGTTCAGGAAATATTTTGAGCCTAACCCCAAAAAACGCATTTATTTTGAAAGCCTGCGATTGGTAGGATATATCTTTGACCACGAGCTGAAAGAATGACCCTTTTGTTTTTCTGGGAATCGACATCGGATCCGTTTCCATCTCGGTGGCTGTGGTCAACCCCGAACAAAAAATTCTAAAAACCGCCTATCAATATAGCAGCCGAAGGCAAAGCCGATTCTACGCATGGTTTCTTCGTTGATCTCACCAGGATACAATCCGCGGATGTCATAGGCTTTAAATAGGCCTGCCATTGTTCGGATCTCCGTTTCGGGTTTTACTTCTTTAATGGTGGAAGGACCTTCGAAATGGATGGCTGAAGCGCGATCTCTCCATGAACCCGTGATGCCTTCTTCGAAATCAATTCCCCTCGTCCAGGATCAAAACGCAGTTGTCCTCTCCGTACCCGGAAGGCGCGTAGGAATCGGCGCTTTCGTCGTTCAGCCAGTATTCGCCGTTGACGAGATACCGGAACTGGTACGTTGTGCCGGGCTGGAGTTCAAGGGCTACCTTATAGATGTCCCCTTTGCCTGCCTTCATCGGCGTACTCGATTGACTCCAGCCGTTGAACTCGCCCGCCAGGCGGACGTCCTGTATCTCGATGCCTTCGGGCAACTGGCCTCCGGATACTTCAAAATTTACCTTCCACACGTCCCGGGATTTGATGTACCGCTTTTTCAGCATCTGTTGTTCCTCCTTGTTTTCCTTTCACTTGCCAGGCAGTCCGGGGCTCGTGTACCAAGAGCCTCCCGGGAATCCATTCGGTTCAGGATAACCGGGAGGGTGCGTGGTTGCCTTGTGTCTACCTCATTTCTTCTCTGCAGGTTTGACAGGTGCGTAGAGCAGGACCGTGTCCGTGATCGCTGAGTCTTCAGCGCCTTTGAGGGTAAGATTCGCTTCGTAATAATCATGATCTTTCATCAATTGGAGTGCGCCGTTTACGTGGTCAATTGCCAGTTTCAAAGGCAACAAAACGCGTGTAACTGAAACACCGATGTCAGCGGTACGCAGCACTTCAACGGCCTTGGCACCTTCACCCTTTTTCAGATGTTCATTGGCTTCTTTGATTTTTTTGGCTTTTTCCGGGGATGGAACGAAGTCTTCCGAAAGCACCAGCCATGCGTTAATGGGTACAAATTCGGCGGTTTCAGATGCCTTGTGGGACGCAACGGTCTTGTCGCCGATTTTTTCCTCTGACTTGACCATGACAACCAGCTTGGGCGCATCTTTTTCGGCTGCGGCCAGTTTCTTTTTAGCCTCCTCCACATACTGCACTGCGTCCTTGGTATCCCCCTCGAACAGGGCCACCCTGGCAAAGCGCACGTCCCGCATGGCCAGGCCTGCTTCTTTTGAGACCTTCTCCAGGATTTTTTCCGATTTCTTCTCCTCTGCAAAGGCAAAGCCCTGTGCGCCCGCCAGTGCGAACATGACAGCCGCGAATATGAGTATAAACCTTGATACGTGTTTATGGGACATTTTAATACCTCCTCATCCAGCTCTGAAGAGCGAAATTTTTTCGCGCTGTAAGCCTGCCTAAACGCTACCTTTTTTTTAAATTAACCCAATCAATCAAAAAGTTTATTCGCAATGATATCAAATTTATGTTGACATCGCCTGGAAAGTATGTATACTGGTTATTATGTCACGTCCACGCCTTACAAATGAACAAGGAAAGAGAATCCTTGAGCGCATCCGAAATATGAAGCCCTTTGTCCAGGCTTCACTTACCATTACCAAGAAGC
>Ga0315535_1001976_pt1 | contig 13414 bp, 16 predicted proteins | sample SalMarSW160220MG_2_FD_203092 | JGI IMG/M metagenome (GOLD analysis project Ga0315535, IMG submission 203092) | Salt marsh sediment microbial communities from the Plum Island Ecosystem LTER, Massachusetts, United States - Salt Marsh Sediment SW1602-20 ...
CTCCCCGGGTATTAACTGTAAGGCATAAAAAGGAAAATGTGATTGATTTTTGGTTCGCTCATTTGAATCATATGATTTATTTAACAACACAAAAAGTAGGAGGTGAAAGACATGGTAGAAATAAAACGTATCCTTTTTCCCATTGATTTTACGCAAAACTCGTCCAAGATCTTGCCGTATGTCCTATCAGTTTCTGAGAAGTATGATGCCATGATTTACCTGCTCCATGTGGTAGAGGACCTTTCTAAATGGGATAGCGGTTCCTATATTCCCCATATTCCCCTGGCTCAGTACCAGGGGGACGCATTAAAAGGTGCTGAAAAGACCCTTGACAGGGTTTGTGAGGAGCAGTTGGAAAGTTGCCCCAACTTTCAAAAAAAGATTCTTTCCGGTGACCCGGCCCAGGAGATCCTGAAAACCATTGAATCGGAAGAGATAGACCTGGTGATTATGGGCACACATGGCCGTAAGGGATTAGAGCATGTCTTCTTTGGGAGTGTGGCCGAGAATGTGGTAAAAAAGTCGCCCGTTCCCGTATTGACCATTAATCCCTACAAGGTCAAATAACTTCTCTCATTAGTTGAAAGGAGGGACACAGCATGCAAAGCAAGCAAGAGGGTTGGGTATGCGCAAACTGCGGATATACGGCCGATGGTAAATTCGAGGGAGATATATGCCCCCAGTGTGGCCTGACTTACTGGAAATGTCGCAAGTGTGGTTTTACCATAACCGCTGCAAAGCCGCCGGATGTCTGCCCGGAGTGCGGTGAGAAGTGCGATTTCATCAATGTCACCTGCTATACGCCGGAGTGCGGAGGCCCCGGGCATATGGATCCGCGTCTTTAGGCGTAATGGGAATGGTCGGTAAAAAAACAACTATGCATTGGCCTACTGCAATATCCACGGGCTCTGGGCCAATTCTTTCGAAGTGTAATCATAGAGAGGCAAACCATGGGAGGTGAATAATGAAACTCGAAGAGATCAAAAAGGCTATTGAAGAATTAACCGATGCCGAAAAGCGAGAATTTTTCTCTGAAATAGTGCCCGAGATATGTGATGAATCCCTCACCATAGAGGGCTGTCGTATGATTTTTGAGAAAAAGCTTTCAGGTTCCCGGTATCTGGAATCTTTTGACGAGCTACACGAGATGCAAGAGGAAGGATAGTCTGTGGTAGATGGTTTAAGAGCCATCTCCACAAGGGCACGGGAAATCATGCGACGCCTCCTGCGGAGGATTCATGGCTGGGGTTACTGATCCGAGGCCAATTAAGGATAGAGAAAGGCATTCGGATTGAAATGGGCGTGTGGCGTGTAGATAGAAATGGATATTGAAATCAAAGTTGAAAATTATCTGAAAGAGCGTTTCGGGCCGGAGACCAGGCTGATCTCAATCCAACGGCTCGGCGAAGGGGTCCACGGCGCTGCGTATCTGCTAAAATTCAAGAACGCTCAGGGAGAAAACCGGTTGATCATGAAGGCCCTCTTTCCCTCCAGGTTCGGACATGATCACTATTCCGACAGGGCCCAGATCCTGCTTCTTGCACAGGCCAACTACAATGAGATGCCGAAGCACATAAAGGCGACGGATGTGGTGGGAGAGTCCCCTGACAAACTTATATCAGTGAAAGATGCCAGAGAGTTTTACATTTTCATGGAAGAGGCCAAAGGGGTGTCTTACTTCAAGGATTTGGACGCGATTCTGAAGCGGGGACACCTCGATGAGTTGGATATGGAAAGGGCCGGAATGCTCGCGCATTTTCTCGCGGATATCCACGCGCTCAGATATTCCGGGCAAGATGCAAAGATTCTTTACAGAAGGCGTATCCGCGATCTGATAGGTCATGGAGAGTGCATCATGGGGATTATCGACGCCTATGATCCCGTTGATTTCACAACAGACGGGGAACTCGTTGCCTATGCCGGGAAATGTCTGAAATGGTGGGGGAAGATCAGGGATAAAGGCGAACGGTTGTGCAGTGTCCATGGCGATTATCATCCGGGAAACATCCGATTGCAGGGAGACGATTTTGTCCTGTTGGACCGCTCAAGGGGCAGTTGGGGAGAGCCCGCCGACGATGTATCCTGTCTGAGCGTGAATTATATACACTACGCGATTAAGGATCGGGGAGCCTTTGCAGGTCCCTTTGCCGAACTGTTCCGGCTCTTTTTAGGGGCTTACCTTGAAAAGACAAAGGATGCGGGCTTCTTTGAGGTCGCACAGCCCTTTTTCGCCTTCAGAGTACTGGTCATAGCCAACCCAAAATTTTATCCGGACGATACGACTGAGACCAAGAGAAAGCTAATCGATTTCGGGTTTTCAGTCCTCGAAACAGAGAGATTCGATACAGAAAAAATTTCAGATTATATGGAGAGGGAATGAGCTTTTGTTTATGGCTTACCGGGCTGCCGGGGTCCGGGAAGAGTACAATACTGAACGAGCTTTCTCAGATGTTATTAGAATCGGGGATTGAAGCTGTTACGCTCAGTCTCGATCGTTTAAGGAAAGTCATAACACCGGAGCCAAAATATACGGACGAGGAACGTGCGCTTGTCTACCGCTCACTCGTCCTGATGGCTCAACTCCTAATTGAGCAGGGCGAGAAAAACGTGATCATTGATGCAACCGGCAACCGGAGGGAATTTAGGCATCTTGCAAGAGGATTGATCCAGGAATTTGCTGAAATCTATGTGAAATGCCCCTTGGAAATATGCATGGCGCGCGAAGGCGCCCGGCGAGGTCAGCCCGTTCAAGAAGAACTCTACAGAAAGGCGACAGAAGGAAAGTTGCGAGGAGAATTACCCGGCATTTCGGCACCTTACGAAGAGCCTGAAAACCCTGAGGTTTTGGTAGTCTCGGATCTCTTGTCTCCCCATGAATCCGCAAAAAGGATTATGGCCTATGTCAAATCGAGATGGACGGGGGGAGAGTGAAGCAGGGAAGGAAAACCATGTTACAAACCGCCATAGAGGCAGCCCAGCAAGCCGGTCGAAGCATTTTAAGGCGATACCCGGGTGAACGTAAGCTCACCTTCAAAGGGTACCGTGATCTGGTCACCGATGCGGACATCGCCGCTGAAGAGGTCATCATTGATCTGATCCGGGTACGTTTTCCTGATCATGCCATATTATCCGAGGAGGCAGGAGGCAACGAAATCTCCAGCGGATATACATGGGTGGTGGATCCCTTAGACGGGACGACCAACTACACCCATCACCACCCTGTTTTCGCTGTATCCATCGGGGTGCTGCAAGATGGCAACCCTCTTATGGGGGTGATCCACGACCCGATGCGCAATCATACATTTGTGGCTCACAGGGGAGGTGGAACGAGACTCAATGATGTGCCGATTCACGTCAGCCGCGTAGCGAACCTTGGTAAGGCCATGTTGGGATTGGACTGGGGACATGCCAACGGGGTACGGAAAACCATTTTGGTTTATCTTCAACAACTTACCTTTCGTTGCGGTACACTGCGTGTATTGGGATCGGCTGCCCTGGCGCTGGCCTATGTGGCCGCAGGATGGCTGGATGCCTATTTTAGCGTGGGATTGAGGCCCTGGGATACGGCCGCCGGGATGCTTATGGTCACTGAAGCAGGTGGGCGATGCAGCACGCTGAAAGGTGAGGCATATCGCGTGAAATTGCCGGGATGCCTGGCGACGAACGGCATCATACACGACCAGTTATTGGCTGTATTTCACAGGACTGATGTTACCTCGGGTAAAGAGCCAAGAAGGCTGTCCTGAAATGAGTCGTGCCCATTACCGGGATTATCCGCAGGAATACGTTGTCGATCAACCCCGATTTGCTCAAGAAAAAGATTGCGTTGCAGGCGAGCATGATCCGCCCACGGTGGCATAGATATTGAAGTAATAGAAAGCAAACATCCTTTGTTTTCGCCCGGGGAGGGCAAAGCAAAAAGGAAGGGCATGAATCAAAAGAGCTGTTTGAAGAGGCTGTTTTTGCATCAGGTCGCACCAAAGTCGTTTGCGCGGGCGGTTCAAGTTTAGATGTAAATGGGTTTTTGCAGCGTCTTCATGATCAAATATTTGTCAGTGGCGCATCAGGGAATGCTACTGGCAGAAACATCCACCAGAAGTCCTTAGAAGAGGCCATCAGCATGTGTAATGCCATTTATGCCATTGCTGTCAGTGGGGTTAATGTGGAAGAAGCTACGAAGGTGCATATTTCGAAGTAATGAAACCTAAAAAAGATCCTTTTAATGCCCATCATGAGCTTATGAAGCGTGGTTCACCCATCACCAGGCAGTGTATCATTCCGAATTGCTGGCGGTTCGTGTCCTGCTGCCCCGGCAGGGGTTGGGTTTGGAGATCGGTGTTGGAACGGGGCGCTTTGCCGGTCCCCTGGGGATCAAGGTTGGTGTTGACCCGTCCAACGCCATGATCACATATGCCGTCGGGAGAAGGATTTTAGGCGGCCAGGGAATAGCCGAGGCCCTGGCTTTTAAAAATGCGGTTTTTAACTTCGCTCTTGTGGTGACCACAATCTGCTTTGTGGATGACCCAAAAGCCATGCTGACCGAGGCACGGCGGGTATTGAAACCCGGCGCACCTTTGGTCATCGGATTTGTGGATCGGGACAGGGCCTTGGCCAGTACTACTTGGATCATAAGGCGGAAAACGTATTTTACCGTGGGGCAACATTCTATTCAACTTCGGAAGTGGAAGTGCTCCTCAGGGAAGAGGGATTTGTTGACCAAACTTTGGGGCAAACCTTGTCGAAACCGTTGAACGAGATTCAAGTGATCGAACCCTTTCGTGAGGGTCGCGGGGACTTCGGGTTTATGGTGGTCGCAGCTGCCAGATCATAAGGCGACTGGAGCAGACAAATTGATTGCAGAAAAGGGATCGGGAGTAAGATTATGAAGGAGGCAATGTTTTATGAAGCAATGTCTGAAAACAGGGTGCGTTGCAATTTGTGTAGCCATTGCTGCAAGATCGATGAGGGCAAAAGGGGTATTTGTGGTGTCAGGGAAGACCGAAACGGGGCACTTTACAGCCTTGTATATGGCAAAATTATTGCGGAACATGTCGATGCTATTGAGAAAAAACCCCTTTTTCACTTCCTGCCAGGATCAAGGGCGTTGTCCATTGGGACGGTCGGTTGCAATTTCCATTGTAAGCACTGCCAGAATTCTGATATCTCTCAATACCCGCATGAACACCGGGGAGAGATCATAGGGCAGCATCGCACGCCCGCACAAATTGTCGCATCGGCAAAAGCGGCTGGGTGTGAAACGATCGCTTACACGTACACCGAACCAACCATATTTTACGAACTTGCCCATGACACTGCTGTCTTAGCCCAAAAGGAAAGAATAAAAAATGTATTTGTAAGTAATGGTTATATGAGTCCTGAAGCGGCCCGTGAAATTGGGCCGTATTTGGATGGCATCAACGTCGACATAAAGTCCTTCACAAATAATTTTTACAAGGAGATCTGTGGGGCGCGTTTAAAACCGGTACTGGAAACAGTGCAACTGATGAAAGAACTTGGGGTGTGGGTGGAGATCACAACACTGATTATCCCTGGCCTGAATGATGGCGATCAGGAACTGCGTGACATCGCCCGTTTTCTTAAAGATATCGGCCCTGACATTCCATGGCATGTCACGCAGTTTTATCCTACATATAAGTTACTGGACCGACCATGGACCCCGGTGGCCACGCTACGTCGCGCCCGTGACATCGGCATGGAAGAGGGTTTACATTATGTATACGTGGGTAATGTGCCTGGTGAAGGGGGAGAAAATACTCACTGCTATGCCTGTAGGGCCTTGCTCATTGAGCGAAATGGACTAAAACTCATGGGAAATCGTTTACAGGATGGAAAATGTCCGGAGTGCGGGACAGGAATTGATGGAGTGGGCATGTAAATGCGTAACCGAAACATGGGTTTAAAGGTTTCCCGTCCGGCGGGCAGGGAACCTTTAAACTCTGAATCTGTCAACGCTTGCAATATAGGCATGTTCCATGTTTTATGTCACGGGCTGGGCTACCAAAAATACGGGAGATAAATGATGAAAATAGCCATTGGAACGGATGACAAGAAGACTGTCCGAAAGGGTCATTTCGGTGGGAGCAAGTATTTCGTGGTGATTGAGATACTCAATGCTGAAGTTGTGGGTAAAAAGGTGCGGGAAAATCCCCACGTTGAAGGCCAAAAGGCCAAAACGAAGCATGGGCAGGCCAATGCGATTATCCATCTACTGGAGGATTGCAGTCTGTTTATGGGGAGAAGCTTTGGCAAGGGCTCTGTGGATGAGATATCGTCTTGCGGCGTGGACTGTATCAGCACCGATATAGAAGAAATTGATGATGCGGTCTGTTCGTATCTTGACGGGAGGCTTGAAAGGTTCAACTATTACAGTCCCGATACAAAAGAGCACCTCCCGTGTGCCCAAAGGCCTTATACCTAACCAGGATAAACCGGAACAGAAAAAGTCTCACGCAAAGGCGCGCGAAGAAAAAAAGGAAAATATTTCTTGTGGTTCTTGTCTGCCTCTGGCAGATTTGCACAGGATTTAATTGATAACTGTCTATGCCTTTTCCGGGACTCCGCCCAGAAAAAGTGGCCCCTTTGGAGCAGTCAAAAATTCAGTTTCTTTGTTTTACAACATCTTGACAGTTAAGAAGCACTAAGGGCCTAATTGAGAATCGGCCTTTTTACGAGCTTTTTGCGAACTTGCCACTATTTTGCCTTGGACCATTTACTTAATAAGAATAGGAATTTCATCGCTTTTCTCTGGCACGCAGTATTCCTTGCCTTCGCCGCTACCCTCACCAACATAAACACAATCCTTCCTTCCATGGTAGTGAAAGCGGGCGGAAGTAATTTTCAAGTGGGACTCCTGACTGCTATTATGATTGGAACGCCCATTATCGGCGAACTATTATTTGCCAGTTACCTCCACCTGAAGGAACGAAAAAAGCCTTTTCTTCTTTTAGGGATAAACCTGAGGGTCTTGGCTCTGGCCCTGGTTTCGGTAATTCTATGGCAGACAGGGCGACATTCAGATCGTTCTACCATTTTTTTGATCTTTGCTCTGATGTTTATTTTTGCCATATCCGGCACTTTCGCAGGCATTTCATATTCTGATATTCTCGGAAAATCGCTGCTTATCGAGGAGAGACAGGGTTTTTTTGTATGGCGCCAGATTCTCAGAAGCGCTTCCATACTTATTGCGGCACTCGTGGCCCAGCGTATATTTTCTGTGCTGGCGTATCCCGATAACTATCAATGGCTCTTCTTACTTGCCGCTATAATGCTGTTTTTGGCCTCATTCGGATTCTGGGCCATAAAGGAGAAAACAATTCAGCAGAAGCATGAAAGCTATACTTTCATCAGGGTGCTAAAAACAATTCCTCAAAGATTTGGCAATGACAGAAATCTCCGAAATTATATCTTTATGATAAACTTTTCAGGCTTCGGATTGACGTTGCTCCCTTTCTATGTAGTCATAGCCAAACAGAGCTATGGGCTGAATGGCAAACAAATAGGAACCTACCTGCTTTTACAGATAATAGGAATGATCGTATCAAACTTTGCTTGGGCCAGGCTGGTAAAAAGACATGGATTCTACGCTGTGTTCAAGGGGTGTATTATATTCGGGACAATTCTCCCGCTTCTCGCAATCACGTTGGCCAATTTTCCTGTCTATTTTTACCAGATTGTATTTTTTTTATCGGGATTTGGTATAAGCGCGAGAGAGATTTCTGTCGAAGGAATCTTCATAGAAATCAGCAGAGACGAAAACAGGGCGCTTTACCGGGGGATCACAGGGGCAACGAGCCTTTCTACAGCTATTTTCCCGCTTGTGGCAGGATGGCTGATCGGCGAAGTGGGTTTTGTACCGGTTTTCGTTTTAGGCTCCCTTATGGTTGCCATTAGTTACTATTTTGTGAATGGCCTAAGAGATGTGTCACCGGTATAATTAAACATCAAGGAGTAATACCAATATGACAGAGAAATCAGATGATAAAAAGAAAGCAGTGTCAGATATTGAGAAACTAAGGATTTTGATTCCTTATTGGATAAACCATAATAACGATCATATTCGAGATAATGAAAAGTGGCTCAAGAAAACAATTGGCTTGGGGCTTGAAGATGTCGGCCATGAACTAAAAGAGGCCATTGAAATTCTGAAAAAGGCGAACATGCATATTGAACTGGCATACGATAAGCTGCAACAGAACGGATCGCCCAAACCGGAAAAAGTATTCGAAACAGAAAAACCTGAAAAGAAGTTAAAAGAGAAAGCCCTGGGGGAAAAGCCCTGGGACTTCAATTTGAAGCAAATTGGAGTTATCAGGACTCCATATATTGACAATGCACCCTATCAACCAGTGGAGGAGGATGAAGGAGATTTTCGTATAGTAGTTGATTCCCAATATGTCGATAGTCTCTATAAACTTGACGGATTTCGATATATTTACGTCGTCTATTATATACACCGGATCAAGCAGGAATTATCAAAGATCGTATCCCCCACGTGGACCGACGGTGCAAAGGTTGGGGTGTTTGCAAGCCGATCACCGGTTCGGCCAAATCCCATTGGTATAAGTATCGTTCGCGTAAAGGGTATTAAAAATGGCGAGATCTCTACATCAGGTATGGATGTCTTTGATGGAACACCTTTGCTTGACATCAAGCCATACATAAAGGACTTGGATAGCAAACCTGATGCCAATTATGGCTGGCTTGAAGACTTGGATAACAGTGAACATCTTCTCCTGCATATCAAGGGTATTCCGCATGATTACTGAGAAGATGTAAACGGGCCGTTCGCGCTTATTTAATGACGCTCTGACAGACAAGCAGTTGTCACTTACAAACATTTTTATAAGCGTTCACAGGTTCAGGGTTCAACGTTCAGGGTTAGGGACAAGGACAAAATTGAAGACCCGAAGTCCTCGTAAAAAATGCCGGTTTTGCGACATAATAGCATTATTTGCCTGCCCCCTTTTTTTTCTTTGTAACATAATTACAGGGTTTTAGTATCCTGACGTGAAAGGGGTATCATGGGACACCCTCTTATCCCCAATTTTTTCAGGGGGCTTTGCCATGCGATCACCGACAAGGCCCTTGCAATTTGCACCCGTTCTTTGTATTTCTTGAAACCTGAAAGAAAAGGTTCTTTTTGAAAATACAAGATCTCCGGAAGTTATGATATGCCGAAAGCGAACATGCCATTTGAATATGGCCTTGATGAGAAAGTCCCTTTTCTGCAATCCTGTCTTTTCGGGCTCCAGTGGGCGGCCATCATTGTCTCTTCCATCATCATTCTGGGGAAGGTGGTGGGGGTCATCCATTTTACCGATTCCCTGTCACAGATTATATATCTTCAGAAGATCCTCTTTCTGTGCTCTCTGACCCTCTTTTGTCAGATCTTTCTGGGGCATAAGCTCCCTCTTGTGCCGGGACCCGCGGCGGTGCTCTTTATCGGGGTAGTTGCCAGCCAGGGCTTTGGCATGCAGGCCATTTATTCCTCCGTGATGATCGGAGGGGTGCTTGTTGCGGTGCTCGCGATCAGCGGGCTCTTCAAGTACCTGCAACCCTTCTTTACCTCCAATGTGGTGGCCGTGGTCCTGCTCCTGATCGCCTTTACCATTGCACCCACCATTCAAGGCCTGATGATCGACAGTGAGAGCGGGATCAATCCGCTATACAATATGGGTTTCGGCGTGCTCCTGCTTTTTCTGATGTTTCTTTTTTATCGACTGCTAAGCGGCATCTGGAAATCTACACTGATCATCTGGGGTATGGTTGCCGGTAGTTTTTTCTATTTTCTAATCTTTCCCACCGACAAGCCGGGGGCACTCATATCAAATGCCCCGTGGTTCAGTGATTTCTTTCAGCAAATGAACCTCCACCTGTCCGTGCAACCAGGTGTCCTCATATCCTTCATTTTCTGTTTTATTGCGCTCTCCATCAACGATCTCGGTTCCATCCAATCGGTCAATGAGCTGCTCAAGACCGGAGACACGGACAGACGCATTACCAGGGGGATATTCATCACCGGGCTGGCCAATATAGCCTCCGGATTTTTCGGGGTGATTGGACCTGTGAATTATACGGTCAGCCCGGGTGTGATCGTATCCACCGGATGCGCATCCCGTTTCACTCTGATACCGGCGGCCGCAATCCTGTTTGCACTGGCTTTTTTCCCTGCTGTAACCGGGTTTATCGGGAGCGTGCCACCCGTGGTGATTGGCGCTGTTCTGGCCTATGTCATGACTGCCCAGGTTGGGGCCGGTCTGATGGTGGCTTTAAGGGGTGTAGATGACGAAGGCTTTGTGTTTGAAAATGGGTTGGTGATCGGTTTGGCCATATTGCTCGGTGCCATGGTGGCCTTCCTGCCTGCGGAGGTGATCAGGGACCTGCCCGCTTTTTTGAGACCGATCCTGGGGAACGGTTTTGTGGTCGGTGTGGTCAGCGCCCTTGTCCTGGAACATCTGGTGCTGGGCTGTGGCGGGACCGATTCGCAAGGGAAATCGGCATGACGATCAATAAGGGTTTCCTACGATTTGGGCAGCCCCTTTTGGTAGCAGCGGACAGGTATCTCGTTGAACATGGCAACAAAACACTTGTTGCAGGATATACAGGCCGCCTCAGTGGTTTTTTTTCAAAAAAATTACAGGATTACAGGATAGACCGGATTTTCTTTCAACAGTACGTACTGTACGAAGCAGGAGGAGTTCTTAAGACTGTCCTCAAGCCGACCAGACGATTTCGCCGTCCACCACGGTCATGACAAAGGGGATTTCCGGGACCTCTTCAGGTGCGACCTCTCGCGGATCAGCGGCCATTACGGTAAAATCGGCTCTTTTACCAATCTCGATGGTCCCGTTAAAGGCTTCGTCAAAAGAAAGGTAGGCTGCGCCGCGCGTATAAAGGCGGATTGCCTCGTCCATGGTCAGGGCCTCGTCCGGCCCCAGAGCCTCGCCAGAGGGGGTCCTGCGCAACACGGCGTCTCGAAGCCCCACTCGCGGGTCGAGATTGGCCACGGGGCAGTCCGAACTACCCCCGAGCGTCATTCCGGCCCGGAGCATGCTCTTAAAGGGGTAGAGTTGATCGGCCCGTTCAGGGCCAAAGGCATCAAGAAAGCCGTCGCCTAATTCCCCAAAGAAAACGGGCTGGACCGAAGCGAGGATATTCATGTCTGTCGCCCGTCTCAAAAGGTCAGGGTACAGGCAGCCCGCATGTTCGATGCGGTGGCGAAGAGGATTGCCGGATTTGGGACCTAAAACCGCCTCGTAGGCATCCAGGGTGTCGCTGATCCCCTCGTCTCCCTGTGCGTGGATAGCAATCTGGTATCCCAGGGCGTGGTAGCCTTTTACCTTATCGATGAGCTCTTCGCGGCTCTGCACTTTGAGTCCTTTATCATGGGGTGGCGTAAGGTAGGGTGTTCCCACAGCGGCGGTGCGGTTCGACATGCCCCCGTCTGCGAAGAGCTTGATAGGACCTATTCTGAGTTTTCCGCAGCCGAACCCGGTCTTAATCTGCGAACCGGTCAAGGGCTCGGCCATAAGGGCGTAGTTCATGGTGTAGATGCGGATCTTAAGCCTGCCGGCAGACAGCGTCTCCTGGTACATATTCAGGGTGGGCGGCACAACCAGTGCATCGCCGGCAAAGACCAGGCCCACCCGGACAAACTTCTCCACAGTCCTTTCACATAGTTCTATCCGTTCATGGGTGCTCATGGCGGCCAGGTCGTCGAAGAAGAGCTTGTTAAAGACATCCATCATGGCCTGATCGTGAAGCACACCGTCCGGCTCTCCGGATTCAGGGTCTTTTTGAATAATGCCCCCTTGCGGATTGGGGGTGTCCCGGGTAATGCCCATGTGTTCCAGGGCAGGGCTGTTCAGGACGCAGGCGTGAAGAGAGGTGTGGAAGAGGATGACGGGATGCCCTGGACTTACCTGGTCGAGGTCGCTCCTTGTGGGGTGCCTGTTTTCGGCCAGAAAGTATTCAGCGTAGCGGGAGCCTTTTATCCAGGTCCCGGGCGGAACCTTTTGGGCCTCTTTCCTGACAAGGTCGAGGACATCGTCCATTTTCCGGACATCCCCGGGGGACAGGTCGATGCCGTCTGTCAGGTAGCCGTACATTGGCAGATGGTTGTGGGCCTCCATAAACCCCGGGAACATAACAGCCCCTTTCAGATCGACCACTTCGGCTTTGGGCCCGGTCAGTTTTCGCACTTCGGCTTCAGTGCCGAGGGCAGTGATGAAGCCATTACTCGCGCCAACTGCCGTACAGGTGATGCCGGCATCGTCGAGTGTGTTTATCTTGCCGTTTATGAAAATGATGTCCATATCAAAGTCTCCTCTTTTTACCGTTTAGCAATTATTAGTGTTAAACGGGTTTACTGGGCATGCTGTTCCTGGAATTTGACTAAAATTTAACTCCCTGCAAAATATGACCATTTGGTGAAGGGCATTTCAGAAAGCAATCCTTAATTCCAGGCCAATTGGCTACGTATGTGCCAATAACTTTCGGCGGGTTCCACCAACGCATCCAACATCTCTGCCAATGAATCGTTCCATTTTATCTTCAATGCTTGCAGGTTGGATTTCAGATGATCGACGCATGCGGCACCACTCAAGACCACATCAACAAACGGCTGGTTCATAATGGGGTCAGATCTACTCTTGACTCTTGCTTATTAATAAAGTGTTCAGCCGTCAGCGGGTGGTTTTATGATTTGTTGATTTTAGCCAATGCCCCTTGTTTCGGCCATGAATGCCATTTGCCCTGCGGAATTTGCCGGGGGCGTGCGGCGCAGGGCTTCGGGTTTCGGGGTCAATTGAATGGCATCCTCGGGGCAGGCCGCTACGCACAGGCCAAACCCTATGCACCGATCCAGGTTGATCTCGGCCAATTCACCCTCATTCATTTTAATGGCTTCCATCTGGCACCTTTCCAGGCAGGTTTCACAGCCGGTGCATTCATCCTGGTTCACCTCAGCGAAATAGTTGGAAAAGACCATTTCGGCAGGTTTGGGGTGCCTGTTCAGGGAACTTAGGGCTCACTCAGAAATAACTTTACATTCTGACATCTCAGCTTAAGGCCATCTTCGGTTACTGCTCAATCGCAGGTAAGCGAGCTTGTGAGACTCCGAAGTCATCGAAATAGCTCGCTATTCCTGTGGGTTTACTCAATTGCATCGACCAGATCTGACCCAAATCTGAGCGTCAACTCTGCCAAGTTATTTTTGAGCGAGCCCTAAGGGTCACGCCGAACATCTTATTGGAAAAAGATCCCGCGATGCGTGGGATTAGATGTTCGATCTATCTGTCTATCCTTTTTACACCGTTCGCCGCCATAAATTTTTCCAGCTTCTCGTAGGGCTGTGCACCCACAAATTTATCCTGATTGATGACGAATGTCGGAA
>Ga0315535_1001978_pt1 | contig 13410 bp, 11 predicted proteins | sample SalMarSW160220MG_2_FD_203092 | JGI IMG/M metagenome (GOLD analysis project Ga0315535, IMG submission 203092) | Salt marsh sediment microbial communities from the Plum Island Ecosystem LTER, Massachusetts, United States - Salt Marsh Sediment SW1602-20 ...
ACGCTATTCATTTACTTAAAGAATCGGAACTTCAGCTTAGAAGAGAAGAAAAAAACCTATTGATACGAGGTTACTCGCAGGATCGGTATCTAAGATGGCAAGCGGCAAAAGAGGCTTTCCATCAAAAGTTTGGGGAGTTGATCGGAATGGGAGCTTTAACTACTAGCGAAATGAATGCGATCAAAACAGACTACTCAGAAATGTCCGATACATACAAAAGCTTTTTTGATGAAATATTAACCCAAAAACTAAGCCAGAATGAAATAAGTTACTATGACGAGGAATTTAAGAAAATTGGAAGAAACACAATTGATATGATAAATAATATTTTAGTCAGAGAACAAAGCGTAACTCAGGAAAAAGATACACAGGCAGATGTTCTGATAGTTATTTTCCTAGTCATTTTTATTTCAACAGCAGGATTTTTGATAGTGAATGTGCTTAAGCATTTATAAACTTTTTTTATCTAAGGAGAAAAATTTGAAAAGCGGAAAAGTATATATAGTGGGAGCAGGACCAGGGGATCCTGAGCTTATCACTCTTAAGGCTTTGAACAAACTAAAAGAAACTGATGTTGTAGTTTATGACAGATTGATAAATGACGATCTTTTATCGTACTGCAAAATTGAATGCGAAAAGATTTTTGTCGGTAAGGAATCAGGCTACCATCCGATTGAACAGGAAAGCATTATTCAAATATTAATTAATAAATCAAAGCTTGGTCTTGACGTTGTACGATTAAAAGGTGGAGATCCATTTATTTTTGGAAGAGGTTCTGAGGAAGCGTTGGCTCTCAAGGAAGCTGGAATTGAATTTGAGATAATTCCGGGAATTACTTCCGGACTTTCAGCACCGATTTATAGCGGTATCCCGATTACACAAAGAGGATTAATCACACAATGTGTTCTCGTCACAGCACATGAATGTCCGGACAAACCCGGGACTCAGGTTGAATGGAAAAAACTAGCGAAATTAAAAAATACTAATCTGATTATTTACATGGGCGCATCAAGAATAGAAAGCATATGTAAAAATCTCATTAAATATGGTATGGATCCGGCGATGCCATCTGCAGCTATTGAAAAAGCAACTTTGCCTGAGCAAAGGACAATCACAACCAGGCTTGATAAATTATCATATGAATTTAAAAAACATAATTTCCATGCCCCTGTAATAATAATGTTTAGTTCTACGGTATCGTTAAAAGATGAAATTTCGTGGTTTGAAAAGCAATTGATTTATAACAAAGTAATAATTGGCAACGAGAATCTGATAGAATCAGAAAAGTTATTTGATTTAGCTCCAGCAGATTAAGAAATTATTAACGATAAACTATTGGGGAAAATTTTAAAAGTTTTCCCCTTCAAGGCAATAAATATAATTATATAAGAATTGCACTGCATAACGAATTCAATCTTTCAAATAATTTAATTTCCTAAAGATTTCTCAATTAGACCAATTTCTAAATCTGTTGCATTAAATGATTCTCGTGCCTAATTGTTTTAATGCGGATAAAGAATGAACATATTTAGTATTTATTTACCTGTTGTTGGTATTCATTTCAACTTATTGTACCTGATTTTGATAGGGTTTTGTGTAGGTGTTATCGCTGGTTTTTTCGGAGAAGGCGGAGGATGGTTTGTAACTCCTGCATTGAACATTTTTGGTTTCCCAATTTCATATGCTATAGGTACCTGCCTAGCAAATATATTTGGTCAATCAATCGGTGCGCTAAAAAAGCATCATAGGATGGGAAATGTTGACTGGAAGCTTGGTTTGATTACGGTCATTGTCTCAATTATCGGATTCGAATCCGGATCTCAAGTTGTGATGGCACTGGAAAAATCAGGCAATGCGGGCATGATAATCAGATGGTGTTATATTGTATTCCTAGCCGGCCTGGGAAGTTTTATGTTCTATGATTATTTCGTTTTACAAAAAAAGCAGATTCAAGAGGAAGATTATTCATATAACAACGATAAGCCAAATAGAAATAAAATCGCTGAAAAGCTTTACAATATTAAAATCCCCCCAATGATTTCTTTTCCCATATCACAAATTGAGTCAGTTTCAATCTGGGTAATTATAATAATATTCTTATTCACAGGATTCTTCTCTGGTCTTCTTGGAATCGGCGGTGGCTTCATAATTTTACCCACTCTAATTTATTTAATCGGACTCCCGACTGCTATGGCTGTAGGAACAACTCTTATTACAGTTTTTTTTAGCTCTTCATACGGCTGCTTCATTTATGCAATTAACGGTCGTACAGAAATAGTAGCTGCATTCGTCCTACTAATAGGAGCTTCCGTAGGTGCTCAGATTGGAGCATCAGCAATTAAATATACTAAAGGTTATGGGATAAGATTATTATTCGCAATTATGATTGTGTTTGCCGGTTTTGCTGTAATAACTGAACAATTATTCAAAATCACAGGTAAATCATATTTTCAAATTATAGCGGAAATAGTACTGCTCGGTACCGCAATGATTATTGCGATTATAATTATAGGTAAACTGATAATAGAATCTAAAAAGGAGAAATTATTATCAATTAATAAAGGTTAATTAGAAAAATTAAGCAGATGAATTTATTCAATATATATTTACCGGTTGCCGGAATTCATTTCAATGTCTTGTTGTTAATTTTGATCGGATTTAGTGTAGGTGTCATAGGAGGCTTTTTCGGTGTGGGTGGAGGATGGATTATTACTCCCGCGCTGAACATTTTCGGATTTCACATGGCTTTTGCAATTGGCACAGGGCTATCAGATATATTCGGCCAATCTATTGGTGCAATAAAAAAACATCAGAGAATGGGCAATGTTGATTGGAAACTTGGCTTGTTCTCTATCGTTACTTCTTTAATTGGTTTTAAACTAGGTTCGGATGTTGTAATTGCTCTCGAAAAAGCCGGCGATGTCGGTACAATTATAAGGTGGTGTTACATTGTTTTCCTTGCCGGCTTAGGCTGTTTTATGTTCTACGATTATTTCGTTCTACACGAAAAGCAACTTAAAATAGAAAATGACCTTGCCAAAAATCCAGAGTCAAAACCAAATAAACGTACAACTTTGCTTTCAGAAAAGCTATGCAACATAAACATACCTCCAATAATTTCATTCCCCAGTTCTCATATCGATAGGGTTTCATTATGGATTGTTGTCATCATTTTTTTATTCACGGGTTTTCTGTCAGGAATTTTAGGCATAGGGGGCGGTTTTATAATTCTGCCCACACTTGTTTACTTGATTGGAGTTCCAACAATTATTGCTGTCGGTACTTCCTTAATTACGGTTTTTGCTACTTCTGCATTCGGATGTTTCACATATGCATTAGATGGAAGGGTTGAGGTTTTTGCTGCCGGGTTTATGTTATTGGGAGCGTCCATCGGAGCGCAGATTGGTGCAACAGCTGTAAAATTTATTAAAGGCTACGGAATCAGATTATTATTTGCAATCATGATCGTCTTTACAAGCTTTTCAGTAATTACAGAACAGTTCTACAAAATGACTTTTAAATCAATATTCAGAACTTTTTCCGGAATTATTCTGGTAGGCACTGCAGTGATCATGACTTTTATCATTATTGCCAAGCTTGTTATGGAAATTAAAAATGAAAATGCATCAATGTTGAAGTAATAAAAATAATTTAATAATAAAGGAACTTGATATGGATTTTTTCAACATATACTTACCTGTTGCAGGAATTCATTTTAGTCTTTTATTATTAATTGTTATCGGCTTCTGTGTTGGTGTTTTAGGAGGATTTTTTGGCGTTGGGGGCGGCTGGATGATTACTCCCGCACTAAACATATTTAATTTCCACATGGACTTTGCAATCGGAACAGGATTTGCAACTATTTTCGGTCAATCAATTGGGGCCGCAAAGAAACATAATAAGATGGGTAATATTGATTGGAGACTTGGTCTTATATCTATATTAACCTCCGTCATCGGCCTGGAAATTGGATCAGATGTCATAATTGCATTGGAAAAAGCAGGAGAGGTTGGTGTTATTGTCAGGTGGTGTTATATCTTTTTACTATCTCTGCTTGGCTGCTATATGCTCTATGACTATTTCGTTCTTCATCCAAGAGAGATAAAATTATTTGAAGCTGCAAAGAAAAAAGATCCTAACTCATCTCCTGCTCCTATCAAGAGTAAATTTGCCGAGAAGCTTCACAACATAAATCTACCGCCAATGATATCTTTTCCGACTTCAGGAATTGATAAGGTCTCAATATGGATTATTTTCCTAATTTTTTTAATAACCGGTTTTCTCTCCGGATTCTTAGGAGTAGGCGGTGGGTTTATTATTATACCGGCACTTGTGTACTTAATAGGACTTCCAACCACTATAGCTGTCGGAACAAGTTTAATCACTGTTCTCTTTAGTGGCGCATACGGATGTTTCACTTATGCAACGAAAGGGAGGGTAGAATTACTAGCATCATTTATTATGCTAATCGGCGCTGCAATAGGTGCTCAGGTCGGCTCTTCAGCTGTAAAGTATATTAAAGGATACGGCATCAGATTGCTGTTCGCTATAACAATCCTGTTTGCTGCTCTTTCAGTGGTAACTGAACAATTTTATAAAATGACTATGGAAACATTTTTTCAGATAATGGCCGCCATTGTTTTAATGGGCACAACTCTTAGTATGGCTTCAGTAATAATCACAAGACTTGTTTTAGAATCAAATAAGGAAAAGAAAGAATAAATGTATTCAAAGTATTAAAAAGCAGTAAATGAAAAATATTGATAGAAAACTTAAGTGTGTGCTCAAAATGTTTTACACAATTCTCGTGGTTGCATTCTATTGGTTCAGACTTCAGGCTAACTACTTATTTAGAAGATGGCAATCAAAAAGGCAACGACACAACAGAAATTCAATTACAATTTGCTGTTTGAGTTTATTGATTTCTAATAAATGATGATTAATAGCATTAAGTGAAAATATGGACATATTTAACATTTATTTACCGGTAGCCGGTATTGAATTTAGTGTTTTATTGCTCTTACTTATTGGATTCTGCGTGGGGGTTCTTGCAGGATTTTTTGGAGTCGGAGGCGGCTGGCTTGTTACTCCCGCCTTAAACATTTTTGGTTTCCATATGGCTTTTGCCATAGGAACTGATCTTGCAAACATTTTTGGTCAATCTATAGGAGCAGTTAAAAAACATCAAAAAATGGGAAACATTGATTGGAAGCTTGGTTTTATTTCAATTATTACTTCAGTTATTGGTTTGGAAATTGGTTCAGATGTTATAATTATGCTTGAGAAAGAAGGTGACGTGGGATTAATTGTGAGATGGTGTTATATGTTTCTTCTCTTTTCTTTGGGCGCATATATGCTTTACGACTATTTTGTTATCAATCCACGACAATCAAAAACAACGGCTAAAGAATTAAATACAACATCTAGTAAAAAATTTAATAAAGAGCGTAGCAAAATTTCCGAGAGACTACATAAAATAACTCTGCCACCCATGATTTCGTTCCCTGCCTCTGGAATTGAAGGTGTCTCCATCTGGGTTATATTTTTAATTTTTCTATTTACCGGATTTATGTCTGGCTTTTTGGGTGTTGGCGGTGGATTTATAATCATGCCGGCACTTATATATTTAATCGGACTACCTACTACCATCGCTGTCGGTACGAGCTTAATAACCGTTCTTTTCAGCGGGGCATATGGCTGCTTTACCTATGCTCTTAAGGGGAGGGTTGAACTAATAGCAGCTTTTGTAATGCTTATCGGCGCAGCAATAGGTGCTCAGATAGGATCCACTGCTGTTAAATATGTAAAAGGATATGGAATCAGGCTACTATTTTCAATTATGATAATCTTTGCAGGGTGTTCCGTCGGCCTTGAACAGATTTATAAAATTTCACTAATTACATTTTATCGATCTACTGCCGGAATAGTATTAATCGGCACTGCCGTTATTATGATATTCATAATAATTGCAAGATTAATTAATGAATCAAAAAAAGAAAGGAAAGCAAAAAGCAAAGTAGTTTAAATCATTTTATTATCCCAAAATAGGAATTTTATATGGACATATTTAACATTTATTTGCCTGTAGCTGGAATTGAATTTAATATATTGCTGTTATTAGCAATTGGTTTTTGCGTTGGTGTTCTTGGCGGATTTTTTGGGGTCGGCGGCGGCTGGATTGTTACTCCTGCATTAAATATTTTCGGATTCCATATGGCCTACGCAATTGGTACTGACCTCGCAAATATTTTTGGTCAATCTATAGGAGCAGTTAAAAAACATCAAAAGATGGGGAACATTGATTGGAAACTTGGTTTTATCTCTATAGCTGCTTCAATTATTGGACTTGAATTAGGCTCTCAGGTAGTGCTAATATTGGAAAAAGAAGGAGATGTTGGTTCGATTGTAAGGTGGTGCTATCTTGTACTGATGTTCGGGCTGAGCATTCTCATGTTCTACGATTATTACTCACTTAATCCTAAAAAGAAAAAAACAGAAGAGGCTAAACCAACGAAACGCCGTGTCAACCTGGCAGAAAGACTTCACAAAATAAATCTGCCCCCTATGATTTCTCTTCCCGCTTCGGGAATTAAATCAGTTTCACTATGGATAGTAATATTTGTTTTTTTATTTACTGGTTTTCTATCAGGATTTTTGGGCGTAGGTGGTGGGTTTATAAGAATGCCAGCACTGGTTTATTTAATAGGCGTTCCAACTGTAATAGCTGTAGGCACAGACTTAATGAGCGTTCTTTTTGCAGGTGCCTACGGTTGTTTTACTTATGCATTAAAAGGACGCGTTGAGTTTATAGCAGCTTTTATTATGCTAATAGGTGCCTCAATAGGGGCGCAAATAGGAGCAACAGCGGTAAAATATATAAAAGGATATGGAATAAGATTGTTGTTTGCGATTATGATTACTTTAGCCGGTTGTTCAATTGCACTGGAACAAGTTTACAAGATTACAGACATACCAATTTTTCAACATATTGCCGGAATCGTTTTAATGGGAACAGCTGCTTTAATGACCTCTATAATTATTGTCAGACTTATAATGGAATCAAGAAAAGAAGTTAAAGATTAGTTTATTATTTAAAAAATAACTCAATACTTTCTTAAGGAATTGAATTCAAATTTTTAATATTTAACTTAAATAGCTAAAGGAACTAATTATGTCAACTAAAAAAATCTTTGCATTATTGATGTTCTGTATTTTATTTACCTGTGCGTACTCCACTAGTTATGCCATAAGCGAAACAGGAGGCAAGCAAGAAACTGCTATAAGCAAAAAAATCGATACAAAAAATCTCTCAGGCGTCAATCTATGGATTGCCGACCTTTACAACAACGACAGATTGCTTTACGCTATAGTGGTCACAGTGGTAATGGCATTACTAGGTACTATAATGGCCCTTGGAACAGACCTAGTGTTAAGATATTTTGGTATAAATGTTTCAAAAATTTCACACAGCGAATGACGAAAACATAAAACTTTGCTGTTTTAATGCTTGATCACAGGAAAGAAATAAATTGAAATTAGTTGAAAAACTAAAATATATAAGCATTTCATCCCGTATTTCAATTTTGCTTGGAGTAATAATTCTGCTTACTATGGGTACTTTTTCCATATTCAGCTTAGTAAAGCAGAAACAAGACTCTATAGATGTAATAAGCAACAATTCTGAGCAACTTAGCCAAACAATCGAAAAAATATTAAGACTAAGCATGCTTAAGAATAGGCGTGATGAAGTATCGACAGCTATTAATAATATAGTTGGTAAAGAAGGAATTATTTCTGTCAGAATACTTAATCATCAAGGAACAATAAAATTTTCCTCGCGACTATCCGAAGTAAATACACATATATCACAGACCAACCAGCTCTGTACGAATTGTCATTACCAAAAAAATGATAAGCTAGTTTACACCTTGAAAAATTTTGAAAGTTACAGAATAAATAACAAAAACAATTTCATATATAATTGTGTACCAATTAGAAATGAACCTAGTTGTTATAATCATGTTTGCCATTCGGTACCGGATAACTCAACAAATCTTAAGCTTAATGCAAATACTGCAAAAAGTTTGAATCAAAATTTAGCTACATTTTCACACGATTCTACACAAACTGTACTGGGATTTATCGAGGTGGAGGTATCAATTCAAAAGGTAATTGCAAACCTGACAAAAACCAGAAACAAATTAATCACACTAACTATCATACTGGCAATAATTGCATCGATAATAACATATTTTTCTATGAGATATCTTGTTGGGAAACCGGTTAAAAACCTCGTTAACGGAACAATGAGAGTAGCGCGGGGGGATTTCAAAAATGAAATTATACCCGGAAAGGCAGAATTTCGTTTATTAGCCGAATCATTCAACAAAATGCAGACTCAATTGCTTACTTCACAATCACAATTAATTGAATCTGAGAAACTTGCATTTGTAGGCAAATTATCGGATGAAATAGCTAGTCAAATCAACAATCCTCTGACTGGAATAATTATTTTTAGTGAAGCCATCCTCAAATCCTCCAATTTGTCCGAGGATAAAAACGAAATTAATTTAATTCTTCAGCAAGCTTTAAAAATCAGAGAAAATATTAAGAATATTCTATCACTAACGAGGTACAATAAACCTGTATTCCGTAATGTCAAGTTAGACAAAGTTTTGCTGCGGGCCGTTTCGGTAGTGGAAAAATTTTCAAGCTTTCGAAACATCAAGATAATAACAGGAATCCCAAAGACGCTTCCCGACATTTCTGCTGATGCAGGTTTATTAGAACAAGTTTTTCTAAATCTGCTAGTTCTTTCATCTGACTTAATGTCATCACGAGGATTGTTGAACATATCAGCAGCCACATACAACAATACTGTCGAAATAAGTTTTACAGATACAGGAAAAGTGATTTCGAAGGAAATTTTGCAAAAAATATTCGATTTTAGTGATACAAAAAATTATGAAGATTATGAAAAAGAAGGAATAAGCCTGGCCGTTTGCAGAGATATAATTGAAATGCACAAAGGAAATATTAATGTTTTGTCAAAGGATACTGGAAATTCCATAATCATTAAATTACCAATTAAAGGCAATGAGCCGGAAAGTTAAAATACTTGCAATAGATAAAGAAGAAATAATTCTTAAATCAATCAGAAAAGCTTTAGCTGGCAACAATGAATTGCAATACGACATTATAACTTGCAATACCGCTATCGAAAGTTTAAAAATCATACGGTCTGATACTTTTGATCTAGTCCTAATCGATCTCGTATTACCTGGAATGAACGGCATTGAGGTAATCAGAAGAATAAAAAATATTAATCCCTCTTTAGCAATAATTATTATGACGGGATTTTCTAAGAATAAAATTAATTCAGATACAGAAAGCGAAGAAGACCCATTGAGTGAAATTCTAAAAAGTGCCGCGGGAATTCTGTTCAAACCTTTTACAATCCAGGAAATTCGAAATATGATTTCAAAAGTGATACACAATTAGAAGAATATATAAAATGTCCATATTCAAAAAAATATCCACAAAGAAAAAAGAAGGGGTTGTCTTCTTTAAAGAAAAACTTCAATTTTTTCAGAAACTTCTTTTTTCAAATGATGAAGCATTAAAGCAGATGGGAAACTTCAGTGAACTTTTAGCTTCAGGCAACCCTTTCTCAAAAGGACAAATTAATGGTTTATATACAGATATTTTAATAAATACATTTGAGGTTACGGAAGATCTATCACAAATGTGCGGTGGCAAATACAAAACGCTTTCCTTACAAGCCAATAAAATCAAGGATAAATGTCAGGAAGTTCTTGCTCCTGGCTCTTTTTGTCCAACAAGATGGAATTGCGAGAAACCTGATTGTATTGATTGCCAAGAAATTGGTACAAAAAAAATTGATACTAAAAACAAAGCATATTCCTACAGGATTGATGAAATAACAATTGAACAAACTCCAGTTGTTGGTGGGAAAATGGGTCGATTGTGTGAAATCCATAACAAACTATTAATTCCTATTCCAGATGGATTTTGTATAACTTCCAGGTTTTTTGAGGAATTTTTAGCTCAGGGTGAATTAAATAAACAAATCGATGAAGCAATTTCTTCAATTGACTTTAACGATAACACCCAGGTTCAGCAGGTAAGCCAGGTCATACAGGCACTAATAATTTCCGCCTCCATACCCCAGCTTATTGAAAAAATAATTCTTAATAATTATGAATATTTATCGAGTAAACATGGTGATATACTTGTTTCGGTAAGATCAAGTGCTATTGGAGAAGATGATTTGCATCATTCATTTGCAGGACTGCACTATACAGCACTTAATGTGAGTAAAGCAAATCTAATAGACGCATGCTTTGAAGTATTAATTTCCAAATATCTGCCTCAATCAATTGTTTATCGTTATTTAACCGGTTTAAGAGATATTGATATGCCTATGAGCATCGGATGCCTTGAAATGATTGACGCTGCAGCAAGTGGTGTTTTATTCACAAAAGACCCAATTGCAAAAAGAAATGGAATTATCATTCACGCTGTCAGAGGTCTTGGTACAAAAGTAGTAGATGGAAGCGTTTCACCACAGGAATATATTATTGATCCTCAAACATTCGCTGTTCTTAGTTATAAAAAGGGAAATCAAACTTATAAAACTGAACCAAGAATTAATGATGGTCTTAAAGAGACAATAATACCTGATTATCTTTATAATGAACCATGTTTAACGCAACAACAAATCAAAACAATAAGTGAATATGCATTAAGAATAGAAAAATTTTTTAATACACCACAGGATATTGAATGGGCTATTAATCAAAGCGGTGAAATCTATATTTTACAATGCAGACCACTCGCGATTTCTCCATCGATTGAATCCGACTCCCATAGAATTGAAAGTGCTGTAAAAGTAAAACAAAAAAATAATTTATTAATAGACGACGGCGTTTGCGCCAGTTCAGGTATTTGCAGCGGTGAAGTCTTTATATTAGAAAGATTTAGGGACCTTATTAATTTTCCCAATGGCGGTATACTTGTTGTTAAAAAGACGTCTCCTGAATTGACCAGGGTACTACATAAAGCTTCAGGCCTAGTAGCGGAAATTGGAAATACAACCGGACATCTTTCAATCATCGCACGCGAACTTGGCATTCCCGTTCTTGTAAATGTTAATAACGCAACTGAAAAATTGCACAATGGCATGGAGATTACACTTAATGCTTCAGAAAATAAAGTGTATTCTGGTAAAATTAAAGAACTAATTGATGAATACAATTCCGGAAAAGTTAGAGAAAACAGCTTTTTAAAAAGTCCTATGCACCGAATCTGGCAGACTATTGCAAAGTTAGTTATTCCTCTGAATTTAACTGACCCTAGTTCTTCCGGGTTTACACCTGATAATTGCCAAACGTTACATGATATTACAAGATTTGCACACGAATATGCAATGAGAGAAATGTTTTCGCTATATGAATCAGCTGAACAAGAAGAATCTCATGCTTATCCTCTAAAGTTTCCGGTGCCTTTGGATATACATGTAATTGACCTTGGTAAAGGATTAAAAAATATTGGTGATAGAAAATTTGTAACAACCGAAGATATAGTATCCGAACCATTTCTTGCGCTAATAGAAGGAATGACTTCGCCAGGAATTAAATGGGCAGGACCGTTACCAATCGATTTAAAAGGATTTACAAATCTGCTTCTTTCAAATGTTGTGGATTCCAACAGGAGCAACAGGGATATTGGCAGCAGAAGTTATGCAATTATCTCAGATTGCTATTTGAACTTTTTCTCAAGATTAGGCTATCATTTCTCAAGACTCGATGCTTATGCCAGCGGCGAATTAAATAACAATTATATTAATTTTAATTTTCACGGGGGCGCTGCTGTTCATGTTAGAAGAATAAGGAGAGCGGTAATCATTGCCAGAGTTCTTGAAAGTTTAAACTTCTCAGTTGTTAATCAAAATGACCATGTGCTGGCAACTATTAGGAAAATTCCAAAATCATCTATTTTTTCTCTGCTATCAGAAATTGGAAGGCTCATGGGTGCTGTAAGAAATGTAGATGTTACTTTGACCAATGATGAAAATATTCAAAAATTTGTAGATGCGTTTTTAAGTGGAGATTCGGCTCCTGTATTGAAGTTTACTGAAAACGACAGCCAATAAAGCGAAAAAGAAAACTTATTGCTATTCCTAATTAAAACGCAGCACCAATTTTTACAGAGCTAAATACTTCAGGCTTTTTATCTCTGCTATTCATCCTTAAATAAACCAATGCCAATGTTCTGTAAAACATATGAGCCAGTTTGGAATATGGCGCATACCAAAGGAGGAAAAATATTAATACAAGATGAAGATAATAAGTATTGTAAGCTATAAATGGTGTTGCCGTTAATCTCATCGCTTCCGTTAATAAACCTGTAAGTGCAACTCCAAACACAGCTAGAACTAGAATCCAATCACTATATGTATTGCTCCCTAAGTTATCTTTTGTGCGCATCCTCTTAATAATAACTAGGGTGCTGCCAATTAATAGTAACAACCCGCTTAGATTGCCTAAAATTTTAATCGGATTAAATAGTGGTATCGGGGCCTGAAAATTAAAGAAAATATCCGCACCAAGAGCCAGACCCGCTGTCGCCATTGCACCGATGAAACCGTAAAAAATTAATAAATGTCCCCAAAATCTGGTTGAATTAGTAGAGCATTCATTAAAATTTTTATGCGTTAATATTTCTGAAACAGTTTTTATTAAGACACTGATAAAACTTTTCTTTTTATTATTGACAACAAATGAATTCAGATTTTGCCAGTATCTATATAATCCAATTCCGGCAAAAGCAAAAATGAGTACATTACCTCCAATAAAAAAAGCTTCCAGGATACCATGAGGAAAGAACCTTGCGAAAATTATATCGCCACTCTTAAGTTGAGAAAAGTCCCCACCTAAATTAATGTATAATATCGCAAATAATATTATGAAAGGAACTAAAAGCAAAGGTATTAGAAATTTCGGTTTTTTTAAGGCTGTTCCCATAAATTTTGGAAACGCAAAAAACTCGGTTACGTATGAACGTATAGCACCTAAAACATCCGCAGGTTTAGCACCCCTCGGACAATATGTGTTACAATCAGTGCATCCATGACATAGCCAGATGTCAGGATCAGATAGCAGTTTATCTTTTTGCCCCCAGCTCGCTGAAATCATTTCTTTTCGCGGAAATGAATTATCCTGCGGGCTTAACGAACAAACAACAGAACACGAGGCACACTGAAAGCATTTTTTAAGTGTGTCGCCTCCATTCTCCTTAATGTAATTAATAAATTGTGTGTCCGGTTTTATTAAATTTCTATCGTTCATGGGACAGTCCGTATTATAATTATTGCTTTTTAATTTTCAT
>Ga0315535_1001981_pt1 | contig 13407 bp, 10 predicted proteins | sample SalMarSW160220MG_2_FD_203092 | JGI IMG/M metagenome (GOLD analysis project Ga0315535, IMG submission 203092) | Salt marsh sediment microbial communities from the Plum Island Ecosystem LTER, Massachusetts, United States - Salt Marsh Sediment SW1602-20 ...
GATCAACGCCGCTGTGGTCATCCCACCCGATTACAGCCAGCAAATGGTTTCTCCCAATGGCCAGCCGACTGTCTTCGTGATCCTGAATGGAGCGGAAAGTACGCCCGCCGAGGCATCCTTGCGAGCCGTGCAGGGCGTGGCACAGGATATCGGTCAACAGATCGTCGTCCAACGCCTTGGATTGAATCCGAATGAGTTTGCTGGGTTCGATCCCAGCCTGCGCGTATGGTTCAACGAAGCCCTGAGCGAAGCTCTTTACACCACTCCAGCCGAACTGGGATTGATGCTGGAATTTACGGTGCTGCTCTTCGCCGCGCTGGCCTTCTCGCGTGAGCGCGAACTTGGGACACTGGAGCAGTTGCTGGTCATGCCCTTCTCATCGATGGAGATCATCCTGGGCAAATCCCTTCCGGTCATCATCGTCGGCTTTACAGATTTTCTGTTGATGCTCGCCATGGTGCATTTCGCATTCGGGGTACCCGTGCGCGGATCGCTGCTGTTGTTGATGATTCTGGCCTTCGGCTACCTGCTGGTCGAACTGGGCAAGGGCTTGGTCATCTCGGTCATCTCACACAGCCAGCACCAGGCTTTCCTGCTGGTATTGCTGGTCGGCATGGGAGACTTTATGTTCACAGGTTATGCCGCGCCGGTTGAAGGCATGCCACAGGCGCTGCAATGGTTTGCCAACCTGGTCCCGGCCCACCACTGGTTAACCATATTGCGCGCTATCCTGCTCAAAGGCGCCGGGCTGGACGTGCTCTGGCCGCATGTGGCGGCGCTGGCTGCCCTGGGGCTGGTGATCGGGATCTTCTCCCTGCGTTTCGTAAGAGGGGCACTGGATTAACCATATGAACGATCAAACTCCTGCAGTCATTGCTAATAATCTGACCAAACGTTTCGGCGACTTTACAGCCGTTGATGGCGTGAACTTCGAGGTCCACCATGGTGAAATCTTCGGTTTCCTGGGCCCAAATGGTTCGGGGAAGACCACTACCATCCGTATGATGCTGGGATTAATGAAACCCACCTCCGGAAGTGTGGACGTCCTGGGCATGCAGGTCGACGGCGATGCTGGAAAAATCCGCCCACGCGTCGGTTACATGTCACAGCGATTCAGTTTGTATAATGATTTGACCGTGCTGCAAAACCTGCGCTTCTACGGAGCAGCCTACGGCCTATCCAATTCATTATTGGAGAAGCGAATCCAGGCTGCGCTGGCGATGGCCGGACTCGAGGGACGTGAGCAGGCCAAGACCAAGGACCTCTCCGGCGGCTGGCGGCAGCGTCTCGCGCTCAGCTCCGCCATTCTACACCGCCCCGAAGTGCTTTTCCTGGACGAGCCCACGGCCGGTGTCGACCCGCTCTCGCGTCGCGCTTTCTGGGATTTGCTCTACCAGTTCGTGGCCGAGGGCGTGACGGTCTTCGTCACCACTCATTACATGGACGAAGCCGAACACTGTCACCGGCTAGCCTTCATCCAGCGCGGACATATCATCGCTTATGGCTCTCCAGCTGAGATCAAATCCGATATGATGCATGGCCAGGTGCTCGAAATCGAGACCTCGGATGCCGTAGAAACGGTCAAAATATTACGCGAAGCTCAGACCAGCGGCTCACTTCCGCTCGAGGAAATCGAGTTGTACGGCTCGCTGGTCCACGTCGTCGCTCCGGATATGCGCAAGCACGAACGGGCCATCTCCGCTGAACTGCGGCGGGCTGGTGTTCGACCGGGACGGATGTCGGTCATCGAACCGTCGCTTGAAGATGTCTTCATATCTTGTATGAAAGCCTAATTTCACAAACCCTGTGGAGGAATTCATGAAATCAACCCTGAAACCCCTATTCATCATCCTGGCGCTGATGCTGGTCACAGCGTCCGCAGGATGCGGTACCCTGCAAGGAAACAGTAGCGGTACCACTCTCCAAGCCTCAGGCGTGATCGAGGCAACAGAAATCTCGATTGCGCCGGAGATTAGCGGACGCGTGGTCGAGGTCAAGGTAAAGGAAGGCGATGCGGTCCAAGCCGGAGCCGAACTCTTCCATCTGGACGACACCCTGCTCCAGACACAGAAACAGGCTGCAGCCGCCGCCCTCGAGTCCGCCAAAGCCGGTGTCCAAACAGCGCAAGCCGGGCTGGCCGCTGCCCAGGCGCAATATGACCTGACCCTCTCCAATGCCCTGGCTGAAGTCCAGGACAGCCGCATCAATACCTGGGACCAATCCAAGCCCAGCGAATTCGACCAGCCGACCTGGTATTTTTCGCAAAATGAGCGTCTTAAATCTGCCCAGGCTGACGTGGAGACAGCCAAGCAAGCCCTGGCGGACAAACAGGCCAAACTCGACACGATGCAAAAGAAAGCTGCCAGTGCGGATTTCCTGAGTGCAGAAACCAAGCTTGCGGACACGCGCCTTGCTTACCAGAACGCCAAGGACGTGCTCGACCGCACCAGCGGCACCAGCGACGGTCAGGATTTGCGCGACGCAGCCCAGACCGCCTTCGACGACGCCAAGGCTGATCTGAGCGATGCCCAGAAGGCTTACGATGACGCCCTGACCACCGACGGCGCCAAAGACGTGCTGCAAGCCCGGGCTGAAGTGGCCGTGGCCCTGGAACGTTACAACACTGCCATGGATACGCTGCGCTCGCTGCAAACCGGCGCGGATTCCCCGGTCGTCGTCGCAGCGGCCAAGACCGTGGACCAGGCCAAGGCTGCGCTGGAACAGTCGCAAGCTGCCATCCAGGAGGCGCAAGCAAATCTGGATGCGATCAACGCTCAGATCGAAAAGTTGACAGTCAGCGCGCCAACTGACGGTGTGGTGCTGGTGAGCAGCATCCAACCCGGAGAAGTCTTACAGGCTGGTATGACCGCCTTGACCATCGGAAAACTCGACCAGTTGAAAGTCACCGTCTACCTGCCTGAAGATCGCTACGGCGAAGTAGGCCTGGGGGATGAGGCCTCCTTGAGTGTCGATTCCTTCCCCGGTGTGACCTTCAAAGCGACGGTCACACGCATCGCCAATCAAGCTGAATATACTCCGCGCAACGTTCAAACCAAAGAAGAACGCCAGACAACGGTTTACGCGGTCGAACTCACGATCGCCAATCCGGATGGCAAACTAATTCCCGGCATGCCGGTGGATGTAACTTTCGCTGCCAAACCCAGCAAATAAATCCAATTACTCACCCCGCTCGATCGAATTGAGTGGCAAGCTATAAACGCCTGGCTATTTAGCCAGGCGTTTATATTCTGCAGTCAAATAGTTTTGCACTTCCTCAGCGGAAGCTAATTTCAGGGCCTGCTCGGCAACTGGCCTGCACTCTTCAATGGAAAGCCTGCGGATGACGCTTTTGGCTGCCGGGATCAAACCAGGGGACATACTGAATTCGTCCAAACCGATTCCGAGCAGGAAAGGCAGCGCCAAAGGCTCGCCGGCAAATTCGCCGCACATCCCGACCCACTTTTCATGCTGGTGCCCTACGCGGACAGTCCGCTCAATCAATTTCAATACAGCGGGATGGAATGGACTGGCCAACGAGGCCACGCGAGCATTTAAGCGGTCCACAGCCAGCGTGTATTGCGTTAAGTCGTTCGTGCCGATGCTGAAGAAATCCACGTGTTGGGCGAAGTGCTCGATCATCAGGGCCGCTGAGGGGACTTCGACCATCATACCAAACTGCAGTTTGATCTGGAAGCCAGGTACCTCCCGTCGGACCTGGATCAGGGCCTCGTTCAGCACCTTACGGGCCTGGATTACTTCATCCAACCGTGAGACCATCGGCAGCATTATGCGCAAATCTGCGCCACGTGCAGCTTTGAGCAGGGCGCAGATCTGATCCCGCAGAATTTCTGGCCGCTCGCTGACCATGCGGATTCCGCGCCAGCCAAGGAACGGATTCGGCTCCTCAATGATCCCCAGATAGTCAGCCTGTTTATCCCCACCGATATCCAGAGTGCGCACAACCAGCGGTCGTCCATCCAAAATCCTGACCACTTCCCGGTAGGCTTCCACTTGCTGGTCAACGCTCAACATGGCCTTGCGATTCAAGTACAAAAATTCGGTGCGAAACAATCCCACCCCCTCCGCGCCGCGCTCGAGCGCAGTTTGAGCGTCCGCCGCACCACCGATGTTCGCAACGACTTCGACTTGTACGCCGTCGCGGGTAATCGCTGGTTTTAAAGCGGACTTTAAATCCACCACGCGCCGCCCCTCAGCTTGCTGTTGCCTTTCAGCAAAAACCTTTCTTTGTTCAATTGCGGGATTGATGGTCAATGCTCCAAGTTGCGTATCGACCAAAACGTAATCACCCGCTTGAAGGTCAAGCAGCGACTTGCCCAGCGCCACGATGGCCGGAATCCCCAAAGCCTTGGCGAGAATCGCCGTATGAGAGGTCGGTCCGCCTTCTGCAGTACAAAACGCCAACACCAGGTTGTGATCGAGCATCGCCGTTTGAGAGGGGGCCAGATCGCGGGCGACCACCACCGATTTTTCGGTCAGCGCATTTTGGGAACCGGCTTTACCCAGCAAATGGGCCAGAACGCGCTTACCCACGTCTCGGACGTCGGCGGCACGGGCGCTGAGGGTCGGGTCAGGCAGATCCTCGAGTCTCGCCGCAAAACTCTCGACAGCAGTGTGCCAGGCAGCCTCGGGATTTTCGCCCTTATCAAGCAATTCGTGCACCATATTATGTAATGCACTATCATCAACCATCATCAAGTGTGCGTCGAAAATGGCTGACTGCTCCTTGCCGGCGGTCTGCATAACTTTCTCACGGATTTGTTCGATCTCCTGCCTGGTCTCGTCAATCGCAGTCGATATTTTTCCCCAGGCAGCTCCGGGATCGCCGCTGGAATATGGGGCGGGCAAAGTTAGATCCAGGTCCTGCCAGATGAAAACCGGACCGGCTGTCAAACCGGGGGCGGCTGGCAGCCCTTTTAAAACCTTTGGCTGTTTTGGTAGCATAGATACCTTTCAATCCAAAAGATGTTCACCTAAGAGATTGTAAAGCAAGATGCAGTTCTTGTAAATTTTCAAAGACGAAATCCGGCATATTAGGCGACCCAGCCAAATCTTCGCGCCGGGTCTCACCACTTAATACCAGGATGGTCGTAATACCAGCTTGCCCGAGCGCAATGTCTGTATAAAGCCGGTCACCGACCATCGCCAACTGCGTTACGGGAAGACCAGACTTTTCCACGATAGCTTCAACGATAGGGGCATAGGGTTTCCCGATGATCACATCCGGCTGTCTAGCGGTCGAAGCGGCGACCAAGGCCATCATTGAACCGACATCCGGCATGAAGCCGTTCGGAGTGGGACAATTGAGATCAGGATGGGTGGCTATAAAGGGTCGCCCTTCCCGGAGCAGGTCACACAGCTTCCAGATTTTCTGGTACGTCAGGGTCGTATCGAAGCCGAGTACAACGTATTCCGGATCGGTCTCATCCAGGGTAAATCCGTGATCGACAAACTCTTTTTCCAGGGACGGCGTGCCCACCACAAACAGGCGCGCCTGTGGTTTTTGATTCTTTAAATATAGCGCGGTTGCCTCACCGGAGGTAACGAATCGCTCCTCTCCATATTCCAGCCCCAGATGTTCGAGTTTTTCCTGATATTCACTTCGCGAACGGGATGAGTTATTGGTGACGAAATAGAACGGGATTTGTTGAACAACCAATCCATCCAGAAAATCTCGCGCACCGGGTAATAACTCCCCGCCCAGATAAACTGTGCCATCCAAATCCAACAGGAAACAGCTGATTCGTTTCAGTTGCTCAATTTCCATATGATTGAACTGAGGTTGTCAGAATTAGAACTTGCGCGACCAATCCTTGAGCCAGCGCTCGACGACCACTTTGGTTTGGGTATAGAACTCAACCGAATGTTTTCCCTGTCCGTGCAGAGCACCAAAGAAACTTTCTTTCCAGCCACTAAAGGGGAAGAAGGCCATCGGGGCTGCCACCCCGATGTTGATCCCGATATTCCCGGCCTGCGCCTCCGAGCGGAACTGGCGCGCTGCCGCGCCGCTGCTTGTAAACAGACAGGCCATGTTGCCGTACCTGTGGCTGTTGACCAATGCAATCGCTTCATCAACCGTGTCGACGTGCATCAACCCCAGCACCGGGCCGAAAACTTCCGTTTGGAAAATAATGCCATCCGGCGGAACATTATCCAGGATGGTTGGGCGCAGGAAATTGCCCTTTTCGTATCCTTTGATAACCGCATCGCGTCCTTCAACTAAAATTTGCGCTCCCTCGGCAATCCCCTTTTCGACCAGACCCTCGATGCGCTCTTTACTCTGTGGCGTAATCACCGGCCCCATTTCGATACCATCATCCAGACCATAACCGACTTTGCGCTTCGTGGCAGCCTCGGCAATCGCCTCGTTAAAATGCTTGTGGGCCTCACCCACTGTAACTACCAGCGAGGTTGCCAGGCAGCGCTGTCCGGCGTTGCCAAAAGAACTGTCCACAACAATGCTGGTTGTCGTATCGAGATCAGCGTCCGGCAGGACGATCGTCAGGTTCTTGGCACCGCCCTGAGCCTGGACACGCTTGCCATTAGCAGAGGCGCGCGCGTAGACATGTCTTGCTACAGGAGTCGAACCGACAAAGCTGACCGCACTGATGCCCGGATGATCCAGGATGGCATTGACCGTGTCTGCGGCGCCATTGACCAGATTGATCACACCTTTGGGGAAACCGGCAGTCTCCACCAGGTCCATGACGCGCTGCATGGTAAGCGGAGTCCGCTCGGAGGGTTTGACGATGGCGGTGTTGCCAGTCGCCACCGCATAAGGCAGGAACCAGAAGGGTATCATACCGGGAAAGTTGAATGGGGCAATAATGGCACACACCCCAACTGGTTGGCGAATCATGAACTCGTCAATCCCGGCCGCGATATCCTCCGAAAAATCACCCTGCATCAGGATGGGAATACCACAGGCCACCTCGACGTTCTCGATTGCGCGCTTCAACTCACCCTGGGATTCTTTAAAGGTTTTGCCGTTCTCCTGTGTGACCAGCCGGGAAAGCTCATCAAAGTTTTCATCCAGAATGGCTTTTAGCCTGAATAAGAACTGCACCCGATCTTCGGCCGGGACTCGCCGCCAACTCTCGTACGCGTGTGCGGCAGCTTCCACCGCCCGGTCCACTTCTTCAGCGGACGAAAGCGGTACTTGACCAAGCACGTCCGCCGTGGCCGGATTAATTACATCCTGGTAAGTAGCTGAGACCGGGGAATGCCAAGCGCCATTGATATAGTTGCGCAGTTGCCGGGATTCACTCATAGATTAGCTCCTTCATCTTTTCGATCTGCTGGTAAGCAAGAAATACAGGTTTTCAAAACCATTATACCGCTCAAATTCGAATTCTCCAACAAATTCCTTGTATAATTACGATTAGTGGATTATAATGTCGATATATTACGAATTCCGCAATATTTATGGACAAAATTGATCAAGAAATAATCAAACTCCTGCAACACGATGGGCGCACCCCGTATACAGATATCGCCAAGGCTCTGGATATCTCCGAGGGGACCGTGCGCAATCGCATCGCGCGCCTGATCGAGCAGGAAATCATACAGATCGTTGGGCTGGTCGACCCGTACCAATTGGGGTTTGACGCACCGGCCATGATTGGCGTCTCGATCGACCCCCCGCAGCTCGAAAGTTCAGCCGCTGTCATCGCCCAATTCCCGGAAGTCAGTTATCTGATCATGGTTTCGGGTGAGTTCGACCTGATCGTTGAGGTGATGTGCCAGAACCGAGAAGCGCTGGCGAGCTTCCTCAATCAACGGCTGCGACAGGTGCCGGGCGTCTTGCGTACGCAAACCTACTTGATTTTGCGCACATTCAAGATGGCCTACGGCGCTCAACCCAGTTCAAATATTATTTCGTCATCAGGAGGAGCCAATGAGTGAGGGGCACGCGGTAGAGTTACGCGACGTGGTCAAACGCTTTGGCAATGTATCTGCGGTTAACCACGTTTCCCTTCAAATCCGAAATGGGGAGTTCTTTTCCCTGCTCGGTCCCAGTGGATGCGGTAAAACCACATCCCTGCGGTTGATCGCCGGATTCGAAATTCCAACCTCAGGACAGATCTTAATCAGCGACGAAGTTCAAGGCCACCTGCCCGCCTATCAAAGACCCGTGAACACCGTATTTCAAAATTATGCTTTGTTTCCACACATGTCGGTGTTCCAAAATATCGCCTTCGGTTTGGAAATGCAAAAAACGCCCAAATCCGAAATCGAACTTCGGGTCAATGAGGTGCTGGATCTGGTCCACTTGCAGGGTATGGGCAAGCGTCGGCCCAAGCAACTATCCGGCGGGCAGCAGCAACGGGTCGCACTGGCACGCGCCCTGGTCAATCGCCCCAACGTTCTTCTATTGGACGAGCCTCTGGGCGCGCTGGATTTGAAGCTTCGCAAAGCTATGCAGATTGAATTGAAAGCCCTGCAGGAGCAAGTCGGAATCACTTTCATTTATGTCACACACGACCAGGAAGAAGCCCTGACCATGTCCGACCGCATTGCAGTGATGAGTCAAGGACATCTGCTTCAAATCGGAAATCCCGAGGAGATTTACGAGCAACCAACCAGCCGCTTCGTAGCCGACTTTATCGGCGAAACCAATTTCATCGAAGGCACGGTCGAGGGACAAAACGAGCACGTTGAGTTCGGGATTGCACCGAATTCAATCATGTTGGCCACCTGGGGCAGCGATCCGGTTCCGGCCAAGTCCAAGGTCACATTATCCATTCGACCCGAAAAAATTGACCTCTACACACCCGGGAAACCCCTGCCCAGGGGCAGCCGGAAGATTGCCAATATGCCTGGCAAAGTAGTCGATCTGGTTTATCTGGGCACTGACACGCGCTATGTCGTTCAAGTCCCCGGGCCAAATAAACTGGTGGTACGCATGCAGAATGCAACCTCATCGGAACACTTCTTCAAAGTAGGCGACGAGGTGACCCTGCGCTGGAATCCTGCCCACGCCCGCGTGATGAAGGAGTAACCAGATGCATAAAGTCTTTGCTAAGTACCCATCAATGCGTCCCTGGCTCCTTTTATTGCCTGCCAGTTTGTGGCTTTTCATTTTCTTCATCGCTCCACTCTTCATTGTCCTGATTTACAGCTTCCAAACTCGCGGGACGTACGGCGGCGTGGTCTGGCAATTTTCAATTGAGAATTTCCAACGCACATTCGACCCTCTGTACTTCAACACCTTCCTGCGCTCCTTCTATATCGCGGCGATCACAACTTTCGCCTGTCTGTTGCTGGGTTTCCCATTGGCCTATTACATCACCACCCGCCCACCGCAAAGCCGTGGGACATTCGTGCTGGCGCTGATGATCCCCTTCTGGACCAACTTCCTGATCCGCACCTATGCCTGGCTGACGTTGCTGCGAACCAACACCGGCTTGATCAACACCACCTTGATATCTCTTGGCATCCTGAAGCATCCACTACCGCTCTTCGGAAACGACTTTGCCATCGTGCTCGGATTGGTTTATGGATGGCTCCCGGATATGGTGCTGCCGGTTTACGCTGCTCTCGATCGGCTCGACAACAGCCTGCTCGAAGCGGCGCAGGACCTGTACGCTTCAGGCTGGAGGGTATTCTGGCGCGTAATTTGGCCGCTTTCATTACCCGGCGTGATAGCCGGTTCCATGCTGGTCTTTATCCCCTCTCTGGGCGCCTTCGTCACACCTGCGATTCTGGGCGGTGGCAAATCGCTGATGATCGGCAACATCATCAGCAACCAGTTCCTGGCCGCCCATGATTGGCCATTCGGTTCCGCCATGTCGACCGTGATGATGGTGGTGATGCTGCTGGCGACACTGATTTACTTCCGCTCAACAAGCAGGAAGGAAAGGGTGCAGGCATGAGCAGTGAAGTCGTCAAATCCGGAGTCGATCAACTTCAGTCGTCCCGCCGCAGTCGGATGGCTTTGGTCAAGAAGCGTTTCAACGACCTGGTTCTGAATTTCTACGGTTGGGGAGGTTACCTGTTCCTATACCTTCCGATCATCATTTTGGTCATCTTCTCATTCAACGACTCGCGCTCGACAGCGCAGTGGGCCGGCTTTACGACCAGATGGTATGGCGAGATGATCAATGACAGCCAGATCATTCTCTCATTGTGGAACAGCCTCTTCGTTGCGATTGTCTCGACCATTTTATCGACCATTATCGGTACACTGGCGGCGATGGCGATGGAGCGTTATTCCTTCCGTGGACAGCTGATGATGGACGCCATCCTGTATTTGCCGATCATCATTCCTGACATTGCCATGGCGATCATGCTGCTGATTTTCTTCGATATTACCGGCATTGGATTCGAACCATGGCATGTAAATTTCTTTAGGATCAGTCTGGCTGTACCGTACTCGGTCATTATTGGACATGTGGCTTTTAACATTTCGTTCGTGGCCATTGTTGTCCGTGCCCGCCTGGCACAAATGGATAACACCCTGGAAGAAGCAGCCAGTGATCTCTACGCCAATTCATGGCAAACATTCTGGCGTGTGACCATCCCGATGATGATGCCTGGCATCCTGGGCGGCGCATTGCTGGCTTTCACTTTGTCACTGGATGACTTTGTCATCACTTTCTTCACCAGTGGTGCTGGATTCAACACCCTGCCCGTGCGCGTCTTTGGCATGATCAAGAAAGGCGTCACCCCCAAAATCAATGCCGTTTCGACCCTGATGCTGCTCTTCTCATTGGTATTGATGGGTATCTCACTGATTTTCAGAAAAGGAGGTGATGACGAAAATATCATGGATTTGAGCTTATAGCTCGCGCTCAGCCCTCAAATTACTCAACCGAAGGAAGGAGAAGTTTAATGAAAGGACGTTTGATTATTCTGCTGTCCTTATTGACAGCCTTCAGCCTGCTGCTGACAGCCTGCGGAGGCGCCCAGACCACGCCGGCTCCGGCTGCAACCGAAGCTCCCGCGATGACCGAAGCCCCCGCAATGACCGAGGCCCCAGCCGCGGAAGTCAAGCCCGCAGACCAGATCGTCATCTACAACTGGTCTGAATATATCGATCCTGATATTTACACCGCATTCACGGACCAGACCGGGATCAAGATCGTCGAGGACAACTTTTCGAGCAACGAAGAAATGCTGGCCAAGCTGCAAGGCGGCGCTTCCGGTTATTCCCTGATCGTCCCCTCCGACTACACCGTCAGCATCATGAAATCCGAAAACATGCTGGCGAAGCTGGATCATGCCAATATCCCCAACCTGGCCAACTTGAGCGACGAGTTCCAGAATGTGCCTTACGATCCGGGCAATGAGTACTGCGCTCCCTACCAATGGGGCACAACCGGCATCGGGTACCTTTCGGATCAGATGGATGCCCCCACCAGTTGGTCGGTGCTCTTCAACCCCGATCCCAACTCACCGATGTACGGCCGCACCACCATGCTCGACGACTCGCGCGAGGCATTCGCAGCCGCCTTGGTGTACTTGGGCTACGATGTCAACACCACCGACGAAGCCCAGCTCGAAGAAGCCAAGCAACTGCTCATCAAAGCCAAGCCAGCTCTTGCTGGTTATGACAGCGACACCTACGAAGATTTATTGGCTTCCGGCGAGAACATCATGGCTCACGGGTGGAATGGCGACTTCCTGGTGGCCCAGGAACAGAACGAGAACATCGCCTATACGATCCCGCAAGAGGGCGGCGTGATCTGGGTCGACAATATCTGCATCCCTGCAACCGTCACCCCCGAAGAGAAACTGGCGGCTGAGATGTTCATTAACTTCCTGCTCAGCCCTGAAATGGGTGCCAAACTCTCCGACTTCAACTACTACGCCAGCCCCAACAAAGCTGCCGAAGCACTGCTCAGCCCGGATTTCCTGAGCGATCCGGCCGTTTACCCACCAGCTGAGGTAAAGGCTAAATTGCAATACCTGAAACCAGTTGGCGATGCAGAATCAATCTACCAACGTCTGTGGGACGAAGTGAAATCGGCTTCGACCCCGTAATCGACCCGGAACGCAATGGGGCGCAGCGATACTAATTTCAAAGCCAAAGCTGCGCCCCAAAGTATGATTGAAGACGAAAATCCTTATGAAAATGTTTATCAATGGCAAATCCACCTCTGGAACAGCCAAAGAGGAAATAGCTGTCATCAACCCAGCTACGGAAGAAATTGTCGATCAAGTACCTCGCGGCACGGTTGAAGATACCCACCTGGCAATCCAGGCAGCCAAGGCAGCCTTCCAAACCTGGAAGCGGACTCCCGCTAACCAGCGAGCAGCGGCGCTGCATCAGGTAGCTGCTAAGATTCGCGCCCATCATGAAAAAATCGTTGAATTATTGACCAAGGAAGAGGGCAAACCAATTCCTGAAAACGATGAGGAGCTGTGGTGGGTGGAGGAGACCTTTGACTACTACGCTGAGCTTGGCCGCCATGAGCGTGGGCAGGTCATTCCTTCTGGTGAGTCCGGACAGTTCAATTTTGTGCTCAAAGAGCCCTATGGGGTGATTGGCTGCATCACACCCTGGAATTATCCCCTGCTTTTATTGGTTTGGAAGCTGGCAGCTGCACTGGCAGCTGGCAACACCGCCGTGATCAAGCCATCCCAGCTAACCCCCTTATCGACAGTGCGGATGGTCGAGGTGGCTTTCGATCACCTGCCTCCCGGTGTGGTAAACGTCGTTACCGGATTTGGCTCAGAAGTGGGGGATGCCATGGTCCGGCACCCGGATGTGCCCATGATCGCCTTGACCGGCTCGCTGGCTGTTGGGCAGCAGATTGCCAGTCTGGCGGCTCCAATGATGAAAAAACTTCACCTCGAACTGGGTGGCAAGGATCCGATGGTCGTTGCTCCCGACATCGAGCTGGACGTGGCGGTTAAAGCGCTCGCATATGCGGCCCTGATCAACACCGGCCAGGTCTGCACCAGCACCGAACGGGTCTATGTCCACGAGAGCATCCTGGGCCAGTTTAGTGAGGAACTGGCTGACTTCGTCAGCAAACTGCGCCTGGGGAACGGCCTGGATAAAGGCACCGACATCGGACCGATGATCCGGGACAAATTCCGTCAAAAAGTCGAGGGACAGATCGAGGAAGCTGTCCAGGCCGGGGCCAAAATTTTAACCGGCGGCAAGCGTCCGGAGGAGTTCGAACGTGGTTTCTTCCTCCAACCAGCTGTAATCACCAATGTCGATCATTCTATGTCCGTAATGCAGGAGGAGACATTTGGTCCCGTCATCCCGCTGATGGCATACAAGGATTTCGACCAGGCGATTGCCCTGGCGAACGACTGCCAGTACGGATTGGGCGCCTCGTTGATGACCCATGACGCCAAGCTGGTCAAGAAATTCTTCGAGGAAGTCAAAGCCGGCACGGTTTGGATCAACGATCCACTGACCGACAATTTCGC
>Ga0315535_1001982_pt1 | contig 13389 bp, 8 predicted proteins | sample SalMarSW160220MG_2_FD_203092 | JGI IMG/M metagenome (GOLD analysis project Ga0315535, IMG submission 203092) | Salt marsh sediment microbial communities from the Plum Island Ecosystem LTER, Massachusetts, United States - Salt Marsh Sediment SW1602-20 ...
TTGGCCTGCCACGTGTTCATCGACGTGCTCAACGGCCTCGACTACGCCCATCGCCTGAAAGACCCTTACGGAAGTCCATTGGGGCTGATCCACCGTGACATGTCCCCGCACAATATCATTCTCTCCTATGAGGGAGAAGTGAAGCTGGTCGATTTCGGAATCGCCAAGGCCGCCTCAAGCACTGTTCACACAACCGGCGGCGTACTGAAAGGTAAGTACTCGTACATGTCCCCCGAGCAGGCACATGGCATGACACTCGACCACCGCTCGGACATTTTTTCACTGGGAATCTGTTTCTTCGAGTTGTTGACATTAACCAAGATGTTTCACGCCGAGAGCGACCTTGGAGTGCTCGAGAAAGTCAGGGAGACCAGTTTTCCCAGACCTTGTGAGGTCAACGAAAACATACCCGAGGAACTCGAAGACATCATCCTAAAGGCGCTCGAGAAGAATCCTGATGATCGCTACGCGACGGCCGGTGAATGGCGCGATCGGCTCGAACGCTTCCTTTTTGAGCGCAATCTTCATTATTCCACCTCCTGGCTGGCCAGCTTCATGCGCGAGATTTTCAGGGACGAGCTCGAACGCGAGGATCATGATTTTATCGAGGAAGCAGCAATCGTTCAAAAACTGCGTTCTGAAGCTCGCCGCGCCGCAAGACTCGAATCCAATCCCTTGCCGGGTACCGATACGGTAGTCATCAAAAAGGGCACCGACAGCTCAACCGAGGATTTCATGGACAGCCCGGGCGAGCCGGAAACCCAGGAGGCCGAACCTTATTCCGGCGACACTTACACGGGTGAGCGCCTGCAGGAAGAACCAAACGAGTCTGACGAACCCTTGGAGGTTCCCGCTGAAGAAGTAATGGAGGTTGCTGACGAGGAGATCGAAGAACTCGACGGTTCTGACGACGATGAATACCTCGAAACAGCGAAGATGGAGCGTCCCGACCCCGCCCTTTTCAGAAAATTCGCCGGCGATTTCGACGGCGGGCGAAAACGTCGCTCGCACGTTCCTTCGCTTGCGCCAATCCGCGAGGTAAGCGGTCCGGACTTCGACGATACGATCGATGACTCCTTCTCAGACAGCGGTGAAGAAACCGACAAGCACAAGCGAGAGGCGCTTCGCTTCCTGATGGACTCTACGGATCCGGAGCGCTCCGACAGCGCTGCTCAGCCGCTGGCTATGCTCGATTTCGAGAAAAACCGCTCCACCGTCCCCGAGGGCAAACAAGGTTACATTTCCAAGGGCCCGCTGACCGAGAGAGATGCAACACCTTTCGATGTCTCGCCGTCAAAAGGCTTCCCCTTCGGTATTCTTTTCACCATTCTTCTGGTTGCTGTAGTGGCCGGGGGTCTTGCCGCTTTCTACCTGCATTCGGGAAAAAAAGGTGTCCTGGACGGCGGGGCCAACCCTTCTATTCTTGAGCAACCTTCCGAAGGTTCGGCAATCGACGCGGGAGGTTCCGGGATCGATGCGCGGGCGGACGACAAGCCCGATAACGAAGAGCCTGCCGGCACCAACCTCAAGCACCTCGCGGCGCCGGGCGTGGGACATCCCGAGCCGTCGGAGACCAAGGATGACGGCGGCGGCCAGACATCTGAACCGGACGGGGGAACCGCGGCTTCTAAACCGATCGCCGAGAAAGACGGTGCAACAACCAAAGCAACAGTCAAGAAAAGCGCCACGGTCTCCAAGAATACAAAGAAGAAGCCTGCCGTGATCAGGCACAAACACACCAAGCGGCACAAGCGCAGGCGCCACAAAGTAGCTTCGCGGCCAGTGCACACCGAGAGCGGTTTCGGCAAGTTAGACGTGGGAATTTCCGGCATATGGGCTTACGTTTTCATCGACGGCAAAAAGGTACGTGCAACACCGCTGTTCAACTATAGTATCAAGGCCGGCCGCCACGTTGTCGAGCTGAAAGATGTCGACAACAACCTTATTCACCGTTGGCGAGTGAATATCCGCGCCAATAAAAAACTCAAGCTTTTACACCAATGAAAATCTGACAATGAGGCTTTGAAATTGACCGAAGAAGCAACCAGAGAATTCGAGCGTCTTCCGGAGGCAGTCACCCAGCGAACGCTGTTCGTTTCAGACAAGCAGGACTTCAAGCTGCTACGCGCCAGCAAGTTGGTCATCGTCAAAGGAGATAACGCCGGGCATGAACTGCTGGTCGAGCGGGAGCGCGTAACCCTCGGGCGTTCTAGTGTATGCGACCTGGTGATCGCCGACGGATCGGTCTCGGGTATTCACTGCGAAATTCTGACCACACCGCAGGGACACCTGCTCCGCGATCTCGACAGCACCAACGGCATCTTCATGCTCGGCCACCGGGTGCGTCAGGTCTTCCTGCGTCCTGGCAGCGAGTTCCAGACGGGCAACAACCTGATCCGTTTCGAATCGCTCAATACCATGGTCAAGATCCCGCTCAGCACCCGCGATCACTTCGGACGGGCGCTGGGGCACTCGGTGAAGATGCGCGAGATCTTCGCCGTACTCGAGAAGGTAGCCGCATCCGATCTGAGCGTACTGCTGCGCGGTGAAACCGGCACCGGCAAGGAGCTATTGGCTGCCGGCATTCACTCTTACTCATTGCGCAAGAATCGGCCATTCGTAGTACTCGATTGCGCGGCCGTTCCGCCAAATATCATCGAAAGCACTCTCTTTGGACACGAGAAGGGAGCTTTCACCGGGGCCGAGCAAACCAGGCGCGGCGTGTTCGAGGAAGCACACGGTGGAACATTGTTCATCGATGAAGTAGCCGAACTCGACCAGTCACTGCAGCCAAAACTGCTGAGAGTGCTGGAGCAGCATGAAGTGCAGCGTGTGGGAGGCGTGCGTACCGTGAAAGTGGACGTACGCATCGTGGCGGCCACTCACCGCGACGTGCGTGCCTTGGTCGATCGGGGGCTGTTTCGCGAAGATCTATTCTACCGTTTATCTGTTGTCGAGGTCGACATTCCGGCTCTCAGGGAGCGTCCCGAGGACATCCCTTTGCTGGTTCACCGTTTCCTCGAAGAGGCCCCCTCCCACGGGATCACGACCAAGCAGGATTCCAAGCAGATAGACGCGGAGGCGCTACTGTTATTACAATCACATTCTTGGCCGGGCAACGTTCGACAACTCTACAACGTCCTGGAGCGAGCTGTTCAGCTCGGCGAGGGTCCTACCATTTGCAAACAGGATCTGAAGCTTGATATCCCCGCCTCGGAAGAGCGAGCGCACTGGCGTGTTGATTGGCGGATGCCCTACAAAGAGGCCAAGGCACGATTGATCGAGCAGTTCGAGCGCCGTTACTTGGCCAGTCTAATGGACGAAGTCGACGGAAACCTGTCACGCGCCTCACGTGAGGCGGGCTTGGCCCGGCATCACATCAGAAACATGTGCCGCAGATACAACATCCCCTGCGGAGCCGACAAGTAAGGCTTGCTGGCAGTCGAAGTTGATTCGTGAAGATATCGATTCGGCTTTTCTTGACCGCAAACAGCCACCCCTATAATATATTTTCCGGGAGGTTGGCGGGATCGTGATGCACCGGCAACTATTCATGACTATCGTGTTGACGAGCTTGCTCAATTTACCGGCGACGTTTGCCTACCCGCAAACGGCCTCTTCGAAGGCTTTTGTGACCGTGCTGCCACTGCCGGTCCGGGATATCTCCCCTCCCCTGGAAGATCAGATCCTGGCCTCGGTGGCCCGGCAGATCCGCGCTCAATATTCGGTCCGCGTACTTAGCGGGCGAGCGGTTGGACGTTCTGTCTGGGGAACGCTTGGCTCTGGCCTTGAAGAAGCCTCGATGCGCTTCAACTCGAAAGTTTCCGAGGGCCGACAGGCGTACCAGACGTTGCAGATCGGAAGATCTTTAAAGGCCATGCGTGAGGCAGAAAAATACCTTGAATTCTGTGGTCCTGAGGTTCGCGACGGCAAGTTACTGGTCGATTCCAAGCTTTACGCCGGGCTGTCACTTCTTGCCCAGGGGGCCCGGGACGAGGCGCTGAATGAGTTCAGGCAGGCAGTAGCCTACGATAACGATTACCAACTTTCAGAGCGAAAATTTCCGCCCGATGTCATACAGGCTTTCAACGCCGCCCGGCAGCAACTCCTGTCCGGCAACCCGACGCAAGTTACATTCATCTCCAAGCCGGCCGGAGCAACCGTTTATGTCGACGGGCACAGTCGCGGCGTCACCCCCCTCCGGGGACTGAAGCTCTATACCGGGCGCCATTTCATCCGTCTTGAGCAGGAGGGTTATTCGGCCTGGACGCTGAACCTGCCCGACGGCATACCTCCGGTCCAGATCAAGGCGCTTATGGTCCCCTTGTGGTCTGGAGACGCGCCCGAAGACCTCCTTGGGGCGGCCATCGCCAACGAGCAACTGAGCGAACCGGTTCTCGCACAACTCAGATTGCTTGCCGGGTTTTTCCGGGCTGACGCACTCGTGCTCATTTCGATCTCGCACGAGGGACGTGACTATCATGTGGGTACCCGCCTTTTCGTGGTACGGCCCGAAACCATCTCGCGCGCCAGGCTCTTCAACCTGGGCTCGGATCGGGACGCTTTCGAGCACAAGATCCGCGGAGTAATCAGTACCATGCGAGCCCTGCGCAAGATCGCAGGACGGCCGGGTGTTGCCACAAATATCGCGCCCGTTGAACACCACGATTTTTTGCCCGCCGAGCACTCGAGTTCGAATGATACTCGAAGCGAAACTGGCGGAGGCAGGACTAAATGGTATACCAGCTGGTGGTTCTGGACGGCTGTGGGTGTTGCCGCCGCCGGCGCGGCCACGGGGCTTTCGCTGTGGCTATTGAGGCCCGAGAGCCACTGGACCCTGGTGGTCCAGCCCAATTAAGGCTTCGTAACCAATTATTGTTTCTGGATTTTGATGAACGGTGCGCTATACAAAATCGCTCTAGGTTTTACCCTGGCATCCGCTTGTTGCGGGTGCGGAGAAAAAAATGCAACGGCGGTCTTGACGCTAGCGGCGGGACAAGATCATTTTCCCTGTCTGGGAGTGCGCAGGCTCAAGATAACCGCTTTCAGGAACGAAGTAGATGGGCGGAGCGCCGAGGTCTTCGGTGAGTACTACGATACCGACGGAAACTGTAACCTGCCCGCCGGCCTGCCGCTCGAGATTGCAGACTTGCCTTACGGCAGCCGCATGTGGGTACAGGTGGAAGGATTCGACTCGAGCCGCAAGCGCCGCATGTGCATGGGACAAACAGAGGTACTCCTGGCGGACGAAATCAAGGGAGGCGATCTGGGACAGTTGACCATCGAACGCGAGCGAGTCGGGAACGATTACGAGGTGGGCACGCTGGTCATCGACAGCCTGCCCGGAATCGACGGGCTGGGCCAAATCGACGAACTGATTTTCAACGTCAACTATGGCACCCCTGAAAAGATCAACGGGTCGTTTTCACTCGAACCCGGTAAAAGCTGGGGTGAGATGAAATTCGTGCTTTCCAATATGTTGCCGCGCCTCAATAACAAAATCATGGTAGTGGCATATACTGGCAACTCACCCATGGGAACCTGGGAACAGACAGGCTTTGACATCGCAGACGATCAAATGTTCATCCACTTGAGCCCGGAGTTGCAGTGACCGCTTGGTGCAAAAAAATCATTCCGGCCGTCTGGCTGGTCCTCTCGATCGGTTGCGGGGGCTCGAACCCGCAGGTATGGTTGAAGATCCAGGAGGACGGATCGCTTCCTTGCCTGGGAGCCTCGCACATGCGGGTCGAGCTACACGCCCCCAACAACGATTCCGGTGACTTAACTTTCGACGAGTTCGGGCTGTTCTTCAACACAGATAACTTCAACTGCGCCATCATGGGAGGCTTCAGTTTTCCGGACTTGCCGCTAGGCTCGGATTTTTCTCTGGAGATGAGCCTGTCGGATTCGACCACCGAGAACAAGGGTATTTTATCCCAAGGTACCAGCGTTTCTTTCAACGTCTCTTCCGGATCGCCTACACAGGAGGTGACCATAGGCCTCTACCGCACACCGGGTGTGCAGCAGGGTACTCTGGTGGTCTACAAACCGGATGATTGGAACAACGTTTCCGGGATACAGATTCTCCAATTCAGAATAACCAAGGATGGAGAAACCACACCGGCCCGGGCCTACTACCTGACCTACGATCCGGTCAGTCATCCCGATCCCTTTCCTTTGGTGATCTCGAACCTGCCAGCGCCGACCGACATGGAGTTATACAACTTCACCCTCGAGGGGCTGGACGGCCAGCAAAACGTGCTTCGCGCCTGGAACAAGGTGGTGGGACTCCAGGCCGGCTTTTTATCATTCCTTTCGCACCTGTCCGGCTAAACGAGGATACGGCGTCTACACCCTGCGAACCGGGTGTTGCACAAACACGGTCCCAGCTGGTGATGTAGTGTCCGCAGGGTGCTAGGGAAATTTCTTTATCACCTTGGCGGTCTTGCCGGCGACGATCTTGACCGAGATATTCAACGTCTTGCCCGTCTGGGTCTTGAAGGTGACCTTGTGGGTACCGGCATCGAGAGCAAGCTTCTTGTTGGCCGGAATGGGGGTTGATAAACCGGTGTCCTTGCCGTCGATGAACACCCGGGCCCAGGGAGTAGTGTTGGCTATCAGGAAGCCACTACCACTTCCGGCATGGGCCGCCGTCCCGCTCGCGGATTTCTGCTCCAGTTTGGCCATGATTTTCACTTGTTCGCCGCCGGAAAGCTTGAGCCCCTTGAAGAACGGTTTGTAACCGGCTTTCTTGAGCACGATGAAATAGTTTCTGGATGATTCGAGACCCAAAAACGACTTGGGGGTCTTGCCCGATTTCTTGCCGTTGAGCAGGATCTCGGCTCCCGGGGGCGAACTGTTGATCACGATGCCTGGTCCGCGGGCGGCGACTTTTTTTCCATGCCTGGTTTTCTTGATGCTCCTTTTTCGAAGGCGATGCCGAGAGTGTTTTCGACCAGCCAGATCAACAACCTTGGCAACCTTGGCCGGTTCTTTGACCGGTTCTTTGGCCGGTTCCTTGACCGGTTCCTTGACTGGCTTCTTGACCGGCTCCTTGACTGGCTCCTTGACTGGCTCCTTGACCGGTTCCTTGACCGGTTCCTTGACCGGTTCCTTGACCGGTTCCTTGACCGGTTCTTTGACTGGCTCCTTGACCGGTTCCTTGACCAACTCTTTGACTGGTTCTTTGACCTGCTCCTTGGCCGGCTCCTTGACCGGCTCCTTGACCGACTCCTTGACCGGGTTTGTCACTGCTTTTTCGACCGGCTTCGTAATTGGTCTTGTAATCGGCTCTGTTATCGGTTCTGTCTTGCCCGCAAGGCCCGGGCGAATAACCAGGAAATAACTAATCACTCCCGCGACCACTATGCCCGCGACGAATGCCATGATGGCGCCCAGCGATCCTCTCTTCCTGGGCGGCAATACTGGAGCTCCGCGCATCGGCTCGGTTCCCGTTCGCCCCTTGCGGGGATAGCTTTTTCGGGGCGCCCGCTGGCCTAGTCGCGTGCTGGCGGCCCCGGAGCGTGGTCCCGCGCCTCCCGGGCGCCTGGGTTTGTCGCGCTTCCCTTTAGCCGGACGATCGTCAATAGTCTTCTTGATGCTGGGCTCCGGCTCGGGCTGGATGCCCTCATTTCCTTCCGTGAACAGGCCGGGCATCACCATTGTGGCCATCTCCTCTGTATTCACCTCAACCAGAGCCGATGGACTTTCGGGAACCGGCGCCGGAGTCGAAGTCTCGTCAGAAGAAAAGACCACGGTTGCCTGTGAGCCCTCTGGCCCTTCCTGTTCAGACAGATCCGGAACTTGCTCATGATACCCGCTGTCGCCGGCCGCCGGTTCTTCGTCCAGGGCCGCGTCCAACCAGGGGTAGCCCTTACGGCGGTAGATGGCCAGGCGTTCATTCTCTTCGGCAATTTTCCTGGAAAACGTATCGCGCATGAAGGCGGCCAGGCTCTTGGTGGTAATCAACGAGCCGTCCTCGAGCAGGAAGCGGGAAAGATCTTCTTGCATGTCCGCCGGCCAATCGTAGCGCTCTTCTGGCTCGCGGGCTAATGCGCGCATGACTATTTTTTCTAGCTCTTTGGGAATCTTGCGGTTGTAGGTAGTCGGGGGTGTGATGATCGCATTGCGAACCTTTTCCAGAGTCCCAAAGTCACTCTCTCCTCCGAAAAGGCGTTCGGCGGTAAGCATCTCATAGAGCAAAATGCCTACCGAGAAGATGTCCGAGCGGTGATCGAGCGGCATACCGCGCACCTGTTCAGGGGACATGTATCCGAACTTGCCCTTTAAAGTGCCGGCGGTTGTGCGTCCCATACGGTTCTGTGCCTTGGCAATCCCGAAGTCGATCAGTTTGACTCCACCGTCATAGGAAACCAGTATATTGCCCGGGCTGACGTCCCTGTGGATGATGTTCAGGCTATTGCCGGTCGAGTCTGTCTTGCGGTGCGCATAGTCGAGCCCCTCGCAAATGCGGCTGATGATAAGCACCGCCAGCGAGATCGGCATCTTCTTTTTGTTTTGCGTCAGATGTTCGTAAATCTTGGACAGATCCTTGCCCTGGACAAACTCCATGGCAATGAAGTAGTCGTTATCCTCCTTGCCAAGTTCGTTTATCTGGACGATACAAGAATGGTTGAGGGTCGATGCAATACGGGCCTCATCGATAAACATGGTAATGAATTCCTGGTCCTCGGCCATGTGCGGCAGGATTTTCTTGATCACCAGGAGGCGTTCGAATCCTGCGGCGCCGAAGGACTTGGCCAGGTAAACCTCGGCCATGCCGCCTATTGCCAGCTTCTCGAGCAGATGATACTTGCCAAATGGTGCCGGTAACTCCAACTCTTTCCTTCCTGTCAGCTATGACGCGCGAGAACGCAAGTTCGCTTTTCACGCGCCATTTTTTCCCCATCCGAACGATAATGGTAGCATAGGGGATCGTCTGCGGCAAGAAGCTCTCCCATTCAAGCGTGTGGAAAACCTTGACATTATGTAGATCAAACCGTACTTTCCGGGTCCGTACCATGTGCGGCCTCAGGGGGGTATAACAGTTTTTCGATCGCGGTAAAGCCATGGACTACAAAAAGACCCTGAACCTTCCCCGAACCGATTTCTCGATGCGGGCCGGTTTGCCGGCTCTAGAGCCGCGCCTGCTCGAACAATGGAAGAAACAAGATCTCTACGCACTGATCCAGAAGCAGGGCGAGCAGAAATCAGATAGTTTCATCCTTCACGACGGTCCTCCATATGCCAACGGTCATGTGCATCTGGGTACGGCTTTGAACAAGATCCTCAAGGATTTCGTTGTCAAGTCGCAGACCATGATGGGCCGCCGTGCACCTTATGTGCCCGGCTGGGACTGTCATGGCATGCCCATTGAGCACAACGTCATCAAGGATCTCGGCCAGGCGGCCGGTTCCATGTCCAAGCTCGAGATACGCAAGCGCTGCAGGAAATACGCCGAGCGTTTTTTGTCTATACAGCGCAAGGAATTCATCCGCCTCGGTTGTTTCGGAGACTGGGAGAATCCCTACATCACTATGAGCCGGCAATACGAGGCAGAAACGCTGGGTGCCCTGGGCGAACTGGTTACGGCCGGCTACATTGAACGCGGCCTAAGACCCATTCACTGGTGTCCCTCCTGCCAAACGGCACTGGCCGAGGCGGAACTCGAGTACCACGAGCACACCTCGCCCTCGATTTACGTGAAGTTCCCGGTGCGCCCCAACCAAGAGAAGATCCGTGACCTGGGGTTGGATCCGCAAAAGACATCCGTATTGATCTGGACGACAACTCCCTGGACAATTCCCGCCAACCTGGCTATCGCCCTGCATCCTGAATTCAGCTATGTTTTCGTCCGGGTTGGAGAAGATGTCCTGATGCTGGCGCGTGATCTGATCGATTCAGTGGGACGCTCGCTCGGCTGGGGAGAGATCGAGACGCTGTGCGAAATCAGCGGTCGGGAACTAGAGGGAGTGCTCTGCAAGCATCCTCTCTACGATCGCGACTCAATAATCATTTTAGCCGACTATGTCACCCTGGAAGCGGGCACCGGCTGCGTACACACCGCACCGGGGCACGGAGCCGAGGACTTCGAGTCAGGCAGAAAATACAGCCTGGAAATACTATCTCCTATCGACGATGCGGGTCGTTTCACCAGCCAGGTGCCCGATCTCGAAGGCACCGGGGTATTCAAGGCCAACGAAGTGATTAACGAGCGCCTGCGGGCGTCCGGCAGCCTGGCAGGACTGCAGGCTATCAGCCACTCATACCCGCATTGCTGGCGTTGTAAGCAGCCCGTCATCTTCAGGGCAACCGAGCAGTGGTTTTTGAACGTCGACACCAAAGATCTCAGGCAGCGGGCGCTAGCTGAAATTGACAAGGTGCGTTGGATCCCTCCCTGGGGTCGTCTGCGAATCTTCAATATGGTGGAATGCCGACCCGATTGGTGCCTCTCGCGACAGAGGGCCTGGGGTGTTCCCATACCGGCATTGCGCTGCACGAGTTGCTCGAGTTCGTTCCTGCGGGCGGAGGTGATCGAAAAAACACGTGAGTTAGTCACCGAACGGGGCACCGACGTCTGGTACGAAGAACCTGTGTCGAGCTTCGTTCCCGCTGGTTTCATCTGCCCGGAGTGCGGTGGACGTGAATTCAAGAAGCAGGAAGATATTCTGGACGTCTGGTTCGACTCCTCTGTTAGTCAGCGGGCCGTGCTGGAAAAACGTCCTGAACTTTCATGGCCTTGCGACATGTATCTCGAGGCCACCGACCAGCATCGCGGCTGGTTCCAGGTTTCGCTCTTGAACGCGATCGGAACGCGCGGGTCGGCCCCTTACAAAGAGGTGCTGACGCACGGGCTGATCCTGGATGAATCATCCAAGAAGATGAGCAAATCGCTCGGTAACGTCGTAGCACCGGATGAAGTTATCGAGAAGTACGGCGCCGACGTGCTGCGTTTGCTACTGTCCTCGGTGGACTACACGGCCGACATTGCTTTTTCGCGCTCGCTGCTCGAACCCGTGGCCGATGCCTACCGCAAGATCCGCAACACTCTGCGTTTCATGCTGGGCAACCTGAGAGATTTCAATCCATCGCGGGCTCTGGCCGAAGCAGATCTCGAAGAAGCCGACCGCTGGGTTTTGGCCAGGATGCGCGAACGTGCCCGGCGTATCCGCGAAGCGTATTTGAATTACCAGTTCCACGTCATTCATCATCTGCTGCTCGACCTGTGCACCGTCGATCTGAGCGCTTTCTATATGGACATAGTCAAGGACAGGCTCTACGTGGCCGCAGCGGACGACAAAACCCGTCGCGCAGCCCAGACTACGCTATATAGCCTGGCCGTTGATCTTCTGTCTCTGCTGGCTCCGGTGTTGTCCTTCACAACCGAAGAAGCCTGGGGGCACTTGCCCGCGGACGACAAGCGCCCAGCCTCGGTGCACCTGGCCGCAATACCAGAGGGTCAAGAACTCGACGGCGACGAGGATTTGCTCGGTCGCTGGGCGCGATTGCGCGGAATCAGAGCCGAGATGCACAAGGCTCTCGACGTTGTTCTCAAAGCCGGCAAGGTGCGCTCGAGTCTCGATGCTCGCATCTCCATCCAGGCCAAGGGAGAGATCCGCGAGTTTCTGGAGTCGTTTGGAAAGACGCTTCCCGACCTTCTAAAAGTTGCCGGCCTCGAATTCGTCGAGCAGGCAGGGCCCGAGGCTTTCGATTCCGGAGACATCGCCGAATTGAGGATCGATGTTCATTCAGCCTCAGAGCAGAAATGCGCCCGATGCTGGAACAGGCGTGCAGATGTTGGTAATAATGAAGAAAGGCCCGATCTGTGCGCTCGTTGCATCGAGGTGCTTCGACGGATCGAACCGCAAGGCTGACAAGAGGATCGTGTGAAATTTCTCACGCTCAAAGGCAAGAACCTGATTTTAGCGTTGACCGTCCCGCTGGTGGTTGCAGCCGATCAGATTACCAAACTGTTCGCGGCAGCCAACCTGAAGCCCCTCATTTTCGAGGCAGATCCGGCATCTCGCTACCTGACAGTCATCGACGGTTTTTGGAGATTCAAGTACGCCGAGAACACCGGTGCCGCCTGGGGATTGTTTCGCAGCACAGACGCATCGTTCCGCGTGCCTTTCTTCATCATTGTATCGCTCTTGGCGATAGGCTTTATCCTGTGGTTCTTCAGGCGTATTGAATCGCGTCAGCGCTTGCTGCCTCTGGCTGTTTCACTGGTGCTGGGCGGAGCGCTGGGGAACCTGATCGATCGCATCTACATGGGCAAGGTGATCGACTTCATCGAGTGGTATGTAAAGTTCGACAAACCACTTAATCTCGGACTGTTCACTATTTCGGCAGGCGAAAAGCACTGGCCGACATTTAACATCGCGGATGCTGCCATTAGTGTCGGGGTGATCTTGTTGGTGATTGAGATGTTCGGCGCCAAGAAAACAGAAAATCAAGCCGAGTGAGATACGTCGCCACCGTGAATAACACCGCAATCAAAATCGAAACCAGCAATGCGCCCCTGGCTTTTCAATATCGGTGACTTCGGCGTACCGGCCTATTGGGCCATGACGCTTACGGGACTGATTGCTGCCGTCTACCTCTCTTTTCACCTGGCGCGCAGGGCCGGGATCGATCCGCGGCAGATTCTCGATCTTGATTTGATCTTGCTGGTAGTGGGCATATTCGGGGCGCGCTTGATGCACGTACTGGTTGAAGACGATCCGCTCAACCCAGGCAGGCGCATACTACTCCATTACATCGATCACCCCACCGAGATCTTTAAGTTTTCTAACGGACTGGCCTTCTACGGAGGCTTGATTGCCTGCATCCCCGTCGCAGTCTGGTATACCCACCGCAAGAAGATTTCATTGCTCGAGGCGGCTGACATTTACGCCGTCTGTATTCTGCTGGGACTTTTCTTCGGACGCCTGGGGTGTTTTTTGGCGGGTTGCTGCCATGGAACTCCCACAGATTTGGCATGGGGCGTAACCTTCAGCGATCCTTCGTGTTTGGCCCGCCCGCTCGGCGTACCGCTGCACCCGACTCAACTCATCAGTGCGGCCTTTGCTCTTGTTCTATTTGTCTTCTTGCTGTTTCTCTACCGCCGTCGGCGCCAGGGCCGGGTGTTCTTGGCTTTCGTGGTACTTTACGCCTGCGGCCGCTTTTTGATAGAGTTTTTACGCGGCGACAACAGGGGCATGTTCTTTGGCTGGCTTTCGTCTTCACAAATCGTTTCACTTTTTCTGGTGGTCGCCGCAGGAGTAGTTGTGGTGATTGTAAGACTGCGTATTCGGCGCAAAAGTAAGGCAGGCATATAGTCATGTACCCGGTTTTGTTTTCCTTCAAGTTTCCCGAATTCATAGGCAGGCTGAGCTGGATAGAAATTGT
>Ga0315535_1001983_pt1 | contig 13387 bp, 13 predicted proteins | sample SalMarSW160220MG_2_FD_203092 | JGI IMG/M metagenome (GOLD analysis project Ga0315535, IMG submission 203092) | Salt marsh sediment microbial communities from the Plum Island Ecosystem LTER, Massachusetts, United States - Salt Marsh Sediment SW1602-20 ...
CCTCCCATCGAATACGTTTACCTTGACCAAAAACAATTGCAGCATTTAAACCTCTTACAGCTCTTTCTGCTTTAATTATTGAATTCACCGATTCTACAAGTCCTTCGCCCATTCGATATTGGTAAGTACTTAGTGATGTGTAAAGACCAAGGATTGTAGTTGATAGAAGATCTCTAATTTTGACTTGTTTTTTGGTTTTTGGTATTTTTGAATTGGCAATTTTCATTAGTGGTTGTGTGTCAAACTTTTTTCCAAAATCATTCATTTCAAGTCGATACTTGATATCTGGCGAAATTAGCAGATGAAGTAATTCTTGCCGTAATTTCATCAATGAATCTAGCACGATTGTGAATCTACTCTTTCTCTCATCTTGTTCATTTATAGTGCGATCAGCTATCATTTTCTCAAGAAGTCCAGAATCAGATAAATTCTCAGCAATCTGAATTATATTGATCATCGGCCATTCATAGAAATTCAAATCTTCTCCACTTTCCCAACTGTGATAGCGTTCTGTTAATGCAATCTCTTGGTCCGCTCTTCTTGAATAGATACCCAAAATATCCCGGCCAATAACAATCTGTTTTTCCAAGGGAATTCGACTAAATAACTTCCTCAAATTCGATGAACCTAGAATATCAATGAATTCACGGATTGACGATTTATAGGAATCAAGAAGGACGAGTATTCTTCGTTCTCTATTAGAATGGGTAAATGGAAGTCCAAACTCCGCAAATGGAGCTACAAAGCCGTATGCAATCAATTCAGCTGAGGATAGAGTATAGACTAATTGCAATCCTAAATCTTGAAATCGTTCTCTGAATGCTATTGCTGTTCCAGTGAAACCAATAAGCCCCTCTAGACTTCCATCATGCAACCATTCTAGGAGTAATCTAGTAATCTCTGTTGAAACGCTATCATCACCAGCTACGACCTTGTGAACTTCGTCTAGAATCACATGCCTGATGTTACTGCCCTGAAGGAATTTTTCGATGGATATTGCATCAAATCCCCCTTTCCCTTTCGAAGATCCTACCTGAGCAAGAGATTGATATGTCATGACAAGAATAGGTGGAGATGAGTCTAATTTCTTCTTACTTGCTTCATAGTCATTTGGTGTACCTGCATATACATCATCAGGGGGAAGATGGAGTCCAACCGATTTGTAGCATAACTCTCTTATCCATTGTTGTTCATAGTTAATAGTCGGTACTAGAATCAAAATAGACTCACCTAATGACATTGATGTCAACCAATCTTGAATTGCCATCATACCAATGAGCGTCTTTCCCGAACCAGTAGGTGCCTCAACCAGCTGTCCTTGGTATCCAAATCCTCGAAATATAGTGAATGCATCCCGTTGATATGGTCGTGGAATTGCTGAACTATTAAGATCAAAGTATGACCATTCATTAAATTTGGGCTTAGTAGATTCTAAAAGGAATAGATTGATCAATGCAGACACGAACATGTCTGCAATTAACTCTTCAAAAGAAGTGAGTTTCTCGAAGAATTTGTGAAATGATTTTCTACGGTTAACAATATTTGAAACACCTGGAAAACCTGCTTTCTGAAATTCTTGATAAAGTTCAGTACCTAGAAAAGATTGAAGCCTGATATCATCCAAATTTGAGTGAATATATGCCTTTTTTGTTCTTTTATAGATTGTATTTGTCTTCATCAAGTGTCCTTTCTCTACTAACTCGAGAAGTTGCTTTTTGATAATTAAGTCTGGAACTTCCTGCACGAAGATATGTTGATTTACAATTTCTACTAGTTTCGATTCCTCAATTGAGTTAGATGATTCCTGAAATGCTTTGATAATGAGGTCTGAGATTAATGACTTCAAAATTGTTTCATCCAAAGTCAATAGGATTGGTATGCTATTTGGTGCTTCATTATGCATCTCTTGAAGCGGTGCATTGAGTGCAATTAAACTCCTAAGAGAAGACACCATTATTGCGACATTGCCTTTATGAAGCGAATGTCTCATTAATTTCAATGTAAGTTCATAATAGTCCACTAAAGCATAAAAGCTGCTTCGCATACTTACGATGTCTCCAGTTTTTAGACTTTCAGTGAAATTTCGATGAGTCCTGGAAGCAAAAGATTGAGCTCGCCAATATTGCACGGATTTTATTGTAGGACTAACGTGATCAACGAAGAGTCCTGTAGTCGGTTCCATTAAGGGTAATGTTTCACCAGGAATTGGTGCATCAGCTTCCGATTCATCAAATTCATCGTAATCATCGTATTCATTTTCCAAAATTAGTTCCCCACTATCTCACTTCTTCGTCTTGATGCCTTTGATGAGAGCGACATTTATTCTTTCAATCAATTCTCTTGGACTGAATGGTTTTGTGATATAATCATCTGCACCCATAGATAGCCCCTTTACCATATCTGCATCTTCAGTCTTAGAAGTTAACATTATTATAATAGGAGACTCTTCCCGGAGTTTTGCTTTTACTTCCGATACTAGTTGATATCCATCTTTTCCTGGCATTAATATATCTACAATTATAACATCAGGTTTTTCACGAAGTACTTTCTCAATCCCCTCATCACCATTTGATGCAGTAGAAACATTGAATCCTTCTTTGGATAATTTCATACGTATAAGTTGCAAAATGTCTGCTTCATCATCAATTACGACCACCCTAATTCTATCATCGGGTTTTACGTCATCACGTATTTTCTCAAATTGGTCCCTAATTATAATAGCAATTTGTATTGAACCTACATATGTAATACCGCCGAAAATAAGGAGTACAATTGCAGTCGGAACTCCTCTGCTTAATGCTATAATTCCTGGAACTATCTCCAGAGTGGTTCCCATTAATAAGCTAAATATCGCAACTAGGAAAAGTATCAGCTTCTTACTCCTCACTCCCATTGTAAAATAACACCTAATTTCTTTCTTTCATTATATTAACGCAATTAGCAGTCTTGCAAACTGTGCCGTTCTGAATTGTTAAAACTTGGCTTAAATATCAACAATCAGTTTTCTAACGGTAAATATCTCATGATGGGAAACCCAATGAAGCATATAAATTAAGGATATATGGCAATTTCAAGATAATCTGCTTTAATTATGGCAAATCTATGGCACGTTTGTCTTCCTAAGAAGGAATCAAAAATTTAGTTCAGAACATCGTACAGCGCACTTATCATTAGAATAATTGGCATTGCAGAAGATCTGTGCTGAAATTCAGAAGGAGTTTATCTATACCCTCAAGTACTAATTTTCATGAGGCGGATAGAGCAGACGAAGTTATCAGAGTTTACCGAGTCAGAAGAAGAAACCTCGCCCTCAAGTTTGCCCACTGAAAAGACAGTACCCCTCTCGATGACAGAACCCCTACCTCCACGACTAAAAGGTAAGATGTGGTACAAGACAACCGATTCCGAAGAGAAATGGGGAGTATGCAACTTCGATGGGACTATCCTCCTAGTACAAATCATCAGTGATCGATTACACGCTCATGGTGAAGAAGCAGTCTGTAAATGGTGTGGTGGAGTACTCGAGGTTCGCAAAGACAAGGTGTTCTGCAATGGTGCCTGCAAGAGATATCAAGGAGAATTTTCAAGCAATCTGGAGTCGTTCCTTTGGTGGGAAGGAGCTAAGTCATATACACTCAGAAAGTTGGTTGCAGAAGCAGAAGGTTTCAAACTTGAATCAAGAGACCTCGAACCAATTTCATATGCGCCTAATTGGTCTATTCTTTACGAGTATGCAGATGATATAGAGTTTGATGGCTAACTCTAGTTTATTCTATTTGTCGAAAGAGTAATTAGCCCGTCTTCCGTTAGTGGCAGATTCAATTGGTGAACCATTATGACAATGGATGATGGAGAAAAAACAACTTCAGGACCTAAACCTCAAGAAGTGAAAATTGCCGCTTGGCTTGTTCTACTTGAATCAATAGTAGGTGCAATTAGTGGTGGGGTAGCATATTATATTTCGGAAGAATATGGTTATGGCGGAAATGATCTTGCACTTCTGGGTGTTGTGTTAGCAATTGTTGGATTCTGGTTGTATTTCCAAATCATGGGTCAAGATTACTCTGCTTGGAATATGGCAGTGATTTTCAATATTCTTGCTATCTTTCTCTATGCCACAGGAGAAAATTGGGCAGGAGTAATCCTTAGTCTAATTTGCTTACTCTATTTGGTACAACCTAATGTCAAGCAGCATTTTGTAAAATAGAATATGGCTGGATTTTCCAGCCCCTTTTTTCTTTTTTCTTCTTCTCCTAATCACTATCGAGATTATGTTCATAGAGGAGAAATCGTCGTCCAACGAATTCCTTATCTATATACCCTAATGTTAAAGCCCATTCAGTTGCTCTGGGTCCCAGAAAGTAAACAGATCTATCTGCACCTAAGGCATCAGCTTCATCGATTGACCTAGCAATCATATCTACAAACACAGTCCTGTTTGTGGCAAAGACTGTATATGATGCGGTCCAGATCTCTTCCTTACGGTCTCGTTTAGCCATGCAATATACTCCCTGTGCTATTCCTTCTTCATCGATTATGACTTTGATTTCTGCATCTTTGAGTAGTCGTGAGAGACCTTCAATACTCTTGAAATCAAATTGCCAGGCCAGAGGAAACGTAGTACTCGGTACAAGATCTGGATTTGTAAGGAGAATTTCGTAGAGGCGAGTTGCATCGATTCTAAGAGGTAAGAACGTTGGGCTTGGTGTCGGATGCTCAGGATAAGGTCTATAGAGTCTAAAATACCCCGTTTTATTTACTACAATAAATCCTGAGTGTTCAGCAACAAGCTGGGACGCTTCGTTTTGTGAACTTGTAGCATACCAGAGAATTCTAATTCCTTGTTTTTTTGCAGCGGTTGCCAAGGCTTTCGTTATTTTAGCACCATACCCTTTGTGCCTGTGTCCATCCTTCACTCTTAATCCTTTGATCCAACCAATTGCTGCATTCTCAATTATCAGCAGATCACCAAGCGCAACTAGTTCCTCGTCTTTGAAGATGCCGACAGATGTATTTGCTGAATTAGAAACCCATGTAGGAAATTCATCGGGAACGTAATCATTCCCTTCCCAGATGGTTGCACATAGCAATTTGACTTGGTCGTGATCTTCAATTACTAATTCACGAAGGTTTTCAGACATACCTTTGCGTGCGAATTAACCCGCTTAAGAATAATTTGAAAGACACACATCAACGATTCTGAAATACCAGACAATAATGATGGTGCACATTGGACACATAAGTGGTAGGGTATCCCCATATGCCCAATTTCTTGTTGTCCTGACACCAGATGAACTCTTGTTGTAACCAGTAATCCTTTGACATTATTCTAGCTAAGTCCCATGCAATGGGTTTCATTCTACCATCCACATCCCGCATATTCTGAACAATGATTGTAAGGTATGCATTCTGTTTCATGAGAGGTTTGAGACCTCCAAGAATCAATGCTAGTCTTTCGATGTAATCGTCGTAGCTCTCAATATTCCCCAAGTCTTTCATTGACTCACTATAGTGCTGCTTGAGTCCTTTCTTTTCTCTCTCTTTGTGAACAGAATCACTTCCCCCACGAGATTTCCTTAACATATCCCAATAAGGGGGAGAGGTTATCAGATAGTCGAAGCTGGGAATATTACCTTCAAATTCTTCCTTAAGAAGTGTTAGGGCATCTTTGGCATCTCCAACAATGAGATGTTGTCGAGAGGTACCTTTCAATTCCTCAATATACTTGCGTCCAATTTCAGCAAAGTCTAGATTAAGCTCGATTCCAACTGCGTTTCTTGAAGTTTCACTGCAAGCAATAAGAGTACTACCTACTCCTGCAAAAGGATCAAGAATCCATGACCCTCGCTTTGAAAAGAAACTCATAAGCCGTTTAACTAATTCCTCAGGGAACTTTGCTGGATGCTCTAGTTGGGCCGATGTTCGTGAACGGGGATTAATAATAAACCAAGATTTTGTTGCTTTTACCCATTCTGTACCATCCAGATCATTGAGAGTGTTCTCAGGTTGTCGGCGCAAATTTTCACCCAATCCTTCTATTAATTAATACGTCATAAGTATAGCTTCTGAAACAAAGATTTAGAGCCCAGATGCAATAATTCGGTTTATCCCTATCTCAACGATATCTGCACAGTATGATGTAATTCTCTCCAAATGCAGCATAAGTACAATCTCATGTGCTGACTTTTCGTGTCTTGAGGAACCTAATTTTTGGATAGATTCTGATAAAGAAGTCGCTTTCTTGAGTGTGAACAAAGCATTCTCAGAACTGCTGGCTATGTCTAGCTGTTTACCTTTTCTCCTTGTTGAATCAATACTGAAGAATGCTGTATTCGTATCCTCAAAGACGTTGATAATTTCAGTTGCAATCTTTTTTAGTTTGGGATTTGGTTTCTTGATTTGTATAAATTCCTGTATAGCTCCACAAATGTGGTCAGCTATTCGTTCTACGTATTTTGTGGCAAGACTGAAGCTTAATGCATCTGGGGAAGTCAGTGCGATCCTTCTAGCGTAAGAAGGATTTGTAAGAACAATATGACATAGTCTTTCGACAAAATATCTGTGTCGATCCACATCTTCATCTCGATCGATGATTCGTGAATAGTCTTTTACATCTCCACTACCCAACATATTGAGTAGACCATTTAGCATGTATTTTGTGGTTGCGAATTGTCGCCTAAGAATAGGTGTTATGACCTGCTTCTCACTTGTATCGCTAAGAATGAAACTTTTACTATGCTCATCAAGAATCTCGAAACCTGGTAGTCTTCTAATCCATTTACTAATCTCTCCCCTCGTTGCCATATCAAGGCCATCCTCAAATTTCAGCTCGATATCATTCGCTCCTACAATGTATGCACCAACAAGGAGGTTGACAATATCTTTTGTTTGTTCTTTTGATAGTGTTAGCTTCAGAGGTACAGTATGAGATTTTTCAAAAGCTGGCGGTGTGATTCTTAAAGTTCCTTCCAATGTCCGCTCCATCTGCACTTCAGAATCTTTTGTGAGTTTATTCTCATCACACCAATTTCGAGGAAGATACACATAGAATGAGTTACGTACTTGATTCAGTTTTCTTGTTATGATGGTCATTATCTTTCACAACTCTTTCATATGCTGTAAATGCATTGATTTCTACATTATTAGAAATCTTCAATTTTCAAAATGATATCTCTATAATACAGCTAAATAGGGATTCTAATTTAGTTTTCTGGCCTCTTTTCAATCAATTAAAGTTAAGCATATGAAACATTTACAACATTTACATGCATGTGATGTTAATGCACACATCTTAACACACTCTTTCTTTCCGCCCGAATGTATCAAGAAGACTTGAAAACCAATAACACATCCTTCATTATGACCTTAATTCGAAGATGTGAATGTCTTTCAAGAGTAATGAAAGAGGAACCACAGATGAAATCAATTTGGAAACAAAAGACTGGTCTTATAGCGGGTTTAATAATTGGAATACTTTTGGGTGCGGGAGGTCTCATTTTCATAAGCCCTGAATCGGGAACAGGGCTTCAAGGAACTATAACGACTGCAGGTTCCACAACAGTCTATCCACTTTCACAAATTTGGGCTACTAAGTTCACCCTTGATTTTCCAGGATTGACAGTTAGTCCTGGTACTGGAGGTTCTGGCTTAGGACAATCTCTGGTGGGTCAAGCATTGATCGATATTGGAGCTTCAAGTTCTTATCCCAAACAGGAATACATTGACGAGAATCCAAGCGTTGAGATTCTACCTATCTCGGCAGATGCATTAGGAATTATTGTAAATAAAGCAGTTAATGGTAGTGTATTCAAAATGGACTGTGACATGGTCGTTGCCGTATTCCAGAGAAATGTAACAACATGGAGTGAATTCAGCTCTGTATTTGGTGTATCTGTTGACCAAACTGGCCCGATTAATGTATACGTTAGATCTGATGCAAGTGGTACAACAGCAACCTTCACCAAGTGGCTAGAAACAGCTGATGAGAGTAACAACACAAATGGTGCAGACTATGTATGGACTCTTGGTCATGAAGAAGCTATCTCATTTCCCTCAGGAATAAACTCAGTTGATGGAAATCCGAGTGTTTCATCCGGTGTCCTTTCTGATGACCATGGAATCGGATATGTTAGTTTGGCATTCATGGAAGGTGCTACTCCTGTTGATCTTTATAATCCAGGAAATGAGGAATGGATTACTCCGTCTATCATGGATGCAGTAAGAGCAATACCTTCTAACTTGACATCACCTGGGCAGAATATAATGAACTCAGAGATTGAAGGTGCATATCCAATAGCAAGGCTCCTATTCTATATGGTGAATAAGAATAACCTATTTACGAATACGATTACGTTTCTAACATGGTGCCTTCTTCAGGGACAACTCTATGTTCCTATTGTTGGTTATGTACCAATTAATGGAACTTCTGCACAATCATATTCACTTGACCAAATTTCGAGTCTAATTCAGTATCTATCATAATAGGAGACACATTGGGGAATGGCGAATCAGAGTAAAGCAATTGTTTCTGAGGATGATACAACTAAAAAGAGATTCATAGAACAAGTTATACAACCTATCATTGATTTCAAGAATGCAGACCATCCCGGTCGAGTAGATAAACTCGGTAGAGTTGGATTATTCATACCAGCTGTTGCTAGTACTTTGATTATTGTGCTCATTCTCGCTTTTCTCTGGATTGAAGCAGCACCAATATTTGGGGACCCTAGAGGTGGAATCGGCATCATCATAAATCCAACTTGGGACCCTAATAGAGACCTCTTCGGTATAGCAGTTTTCATTGTTGGATCCTTGATGTGCACAGGAATTGCTATCGGAATTGCTATTCCTCTGGGAATTGGAGGTGCGATTTTTTTGAGTGAGTTCTGTCCAATGAGGTTACGTCAGCCAATCAAGATGATCGTTGAAATGATGGCTGCGATTCCTTCAATCGTCTATGGTCTATGGGCCTATCTCGTGCTAGTCCCGATTATAAAGAATAATATCGCTCCTGTAGTAGGTAGTGAGAGTAATGGTCTATCGCTTTTTGCGGGAGGTATTATTCTTGCAATCATGTTACTACCCACAATAGTGACTATTTCCAATGATGCTATACAAACAGTGCCCAGAAGTTTGCGTGAGGCATCTTTAGCTCTTGGAGCTACTCAAAGTGAAACTTCACGAAAGATTGTACTTTCTGCGGCATTACCTGGAGTTGGCGCTGCAGTCGTGCTTTCGTTAGGTAGAGCAGTGGGAGAAACGATGGCTGTGTTAATGGTAACTGGGAATTCACTTCAGATACCATACTCACTCTTTGATCCGACATATGTCATGACGAGTATAATCACTAATCAACTAGGATATGCATTTGTTTTTCCGCTTTGGCGATCTGCTCTATTTGCTGTAGGTCTGATTCTCCTCATTATGTCGGTTTCTTTTACCATCACAGCGAAATTGTTCATTAGATGGGGTATGAAAACTAGGGGGTATCTATAGATTGACAGAACTGGAAACCCCAATCCAGAGGTTCATGGCACGAATTGGCTTTCATGAAGCAATGAAATCTAAACGACACTTTACAGATTATCTATTCAAGATTCTTCTTGGAGTTGTTATGATTATTATCATTTCACCCTTCTTTCTAATTCTTTTCCAAGTAGCTAGTACTGGTTTCTGGCAAGTGTTTGGAACTGGATCCGGACAAGGCCTTGAATTCTTCACAACCTTTCCTGGATCTGGTCTTCAAGGTGGAATACGAAACGCATTCGTAGGAACCACTGAACTAGTTACTATTGCATCTGTAGTTGGTATTCCACTAAGTGTTCTTGGCGCTGTTTACATCAATGAGTACACACGTCCCGGATTTGTGAGGGAAGTAATCGAGTTTACATCGGATGTTCTCGCCGGTATCCCTTCTATTGTGTTTGGAGCTTTTGGATTTGCATTTCTTGTTGACTTTCTCCATCTTGGTATGGGTCTACTTGCGGGAAGTCTTACACTATCTTTCATGATGATTCCAACTATCATGCGAACAACTCAAGAAGCATTGCGGCAAGTTCCTATGTCACTCAGAGAAGCATCTCTTGCCCTGGGCGCAACCAAGTGGTCGACAACTTGGAGTGTGACCCTTCGAGCTGCATTTCCAGGGGTTATCACAGGCGTTCTACTGTCAGTTGGAAGAGTCATGGGTGAAACAGCTCCACTCATATTTACAGCAGGGAATAGTCTTAGCGTTCCTGTTGAATTAACTGGTTCAGGGTCCTGGGTTGCATCAATGCCATATACCATCTGGGCGTACGTTAGCGATCCAAGTGCTATATTGCAGGACAAAGCGCAGGGTACTGCATTAGCACTCATGATGATGGTATTAGCAATTGATCTGATCGCAAATATGATTTCAAGGAAAGTAACAAGGAGGCTGGTCTAAATGCCAGAATTCGAACATCAGATCGAAGTGGAAAATCTCTCAACATGGTTTGGGAAGAAGAAAATATTGAAAGAAATAACCTGCTATTTCACCGATAATACTGTTACCGCAATTATGGGACCTTCAGGTTGCGGAAAGAGCACTTTGCTCCGGACGCTGAATCGACTGAATGATTTAGTTCCCAGTTTTAGGAAAACCGGTTCAGTCCGATTTAGAGGTGAAGACGTCTATGGTATCGGGTCCAGTGTGTATGATCTCCGGAAACATATTGGAATGGTCTTCCAAAGGCCAAATCCATTTCCCATGGGTATACGGGACAATATCACATACGGTCCGAAGTTGCATGGCATAAAAGACGAAGATGAATTGGAGAAGATAGTTGAGACTTCTCTTCGAAAGTCTGCCCTCTGGAATGAAGTAAAAGATAACTTGGACCAACCAGCCCCAAATCTATCTGGAGGGCAGCAACAACGGCTGTGTATCGCTCGGGCTCTTTCTGTTGATCCACCTGTACTTTTAATGGACGAACCAGTTTCGTCTTTGGATCCAATAAGTGCAGCAAAAATCGAAGAACTCATTGTCGAGTTGAAGAACGATTACACAATTATCCTAGTTACACATAATGTACAACAAGCTTTTAGGGTTTCAGACCAATCTGCATTTCTCTATCTTGGAGAACTCGTTGAATTTGATGAAACTAAGCGGATTCTAGAAGCACCTCGAGACGAGAGAACAGAGGCATTCATTACAGGTCGCATAGGTTAGGTGAGCGTAATGTCAAGACAATTAGAATTCTATATGAAAGGAATAAATAAGAAAGCTAGAGAACTCACTAATCTATCAACGAGTGCATTCATTGATTCAATGAAAGCATTCAAGGATCTTGATCAGGAACTTGCAGCAGCAGTTCGACAAAGATCAGAGGAAATCGAAGAAAAGTCACGAGCTATTGAAGAAAATGTTTTTGAAACAATAGCACGACGACAACCTGTTGCAAAAGATCTGCGTGAGCTTGCAACATATCTTCAAGTTGCTCATAATTTATATCGAGTTGGAAGATATGCGTACAAAATCGCTCATATCACAAGGCTCTGTGAAGGTATGGAACATTTTAAGGAATTGATATCACTACCACATCTCGCGGATTTGGCAAAACAAACCATCGATATTGCAATGAAGGGTGTCCTTGATAGAGACCTCTCTGGTATCGGAGAGCTGGAGAAACTTGAAGCTGAGAGCGATAAAGAGACCTCTGAAATGTTCGAGGAAATAACAGAGTATCTAAGAAAAAGAAATGATATTACAGCAATGGCTTTGTACTATATCATTATTGGCCGATACTGTGAGCGAGCAGCAGACCATGCTTTCTCTATAGCTGAACGAGCTGTCTTCATGGTAACAGGAGAACGTACTAAGCTTGGTTTGGCATACAAAGGAAGTGCAAGTTACGCTCCACATTAAAGGTCAAATAGGAACACCTTAATCTATCAATACAAATAGAATTGGTCCGGTGGTATCAATATGAACTCCAGCTTACAGTCTATCAATGCTGAAATTGTTGCTCATCTTGAGAAACTTCACAAATTGGTAACAACTGCACTAGCTCAATCAATGGAGGTGTTTGAAGACTTAGATATCGAAGCTGCAGAAAGTAAAATGCAAACTACACATGATATCGAAATTCTTCATCATACAATTGAGGATATGGCTTTTGGAGCAATTGCTCGTTATTGTCCGACTGATAAAGACCTCAGACGGTTAACTGCCTTCATTCACACATCAGGTGGTCTTCATAGAGTTGGAAGGTATGCATACAAGATTATGGAGATAGTAACACTAAGTGACGGACTGGACCACTTCAAGGATCTTGTGTCACTTCCATATCTCTCAGAAATTGCGGATACTGCCCTAAGTATAAGCGTCAGAGCTGTTCTTGAAGAAGATTTGAGTGAGATTGACGAACTCGAGAAACTGGAGGCACAGAGTGATAATGAAGCCACCGAGATGTTTCAGGAGATTGCCACTTATCTCAACAACAGACGAGATATTAGTAATATAGCAATGCTCTATGTTATCGTGGGTCGTTATTTTGAAAGAGCTGCGGACCAAGCAATTAACATAGCTGAATCGGCAGTCTTCCTTGTAACTGGTGAGCGCAAGAAACTTGGGTATGCTTACAAAGGTGTAGATGATATTAGTGACTTGGTTATTGATATCTAGTAACTACTCTTTCTTCTTTTTCCTTCCTTCCATTATCTTCTCTATAAGGAATTTGTAAGCAAAATTGACATTCTTGTTTTCTATAGCACTTGTCTGAAGGTGAATCAACCCGCGGGCATCTATCATTCCTTTGATCTGTTCTGAGGATATCAATGATTCAAGATCAATCTTATTCTCTACAACAATAACGGGAATCTTACCCGCAGAGGCATAGAGTGCATTCAGCCATTCATCAATATGCTCTAACGTTTCTATCCTTGTTCTATCAAATACAAAAAAGGCTCCAGAAGCATTTGCACTAAACTGCTCTCTCAATTGAGAAAATGATTCCTGACCTCCGAGATCCCAAATCACCTGCTTGTGAACACAGCCATCATATTCTATTTTCTTTACATGAAGTACTGCGCCAATTGTTCGACCTACATCGGGGCTAAGACTATCATATACGTATCGTTGGACTAGTGAAGTTTTACCGACGAGGCTATCACCTAACAGCACTATCTTATGAACGAAGTCTGGGTCGTTTCCAGTCATCAGACCATCTCCCCTGTGTTCATATTGTTTTCTTGCTCTTATCACGCGCTCTCTCAAGTATCCTCTTTGTCATTTCGGTGAATGCTTCTTCAACATTAGTATCTTCTTTAGCACTGGTTTTGATCATCTTTACCTTATGCTTCTTAACAACTTCATCTTTGATTGCTTGGGATATTTTACTCTCAAGATCAGTCTTGTTCTCACAGA
>Ga0315535_1001985_pt1 | contig 13372 bp, 10 predicted proteins | sample SalMarSW160220MG_2_FD_203092 | JGI IMG/M metagenome (GOLD analysis project Ga0315535, IMG submission 203092) | Salt marsh sediment microbial communities from the Plum Island Ecosystem LTER, Massachusetts, United States - Salt Marsh Sediment SW1602-20 ...
CAACATGACCAGCGCGCCAATGACGGCGAAGGGTATCGGCCACAGCTTCCAGGCCTGCCAGCCGTACTCGGTAGTTATCCAGCCTACCGCCGTGCCGGTGAACGAGGCGGCCAGGTACTGCATGCCGTCAAACAGGCCGGCGGCCGTAGCGGCAGCCTTCTTGCCTCCGAAGTCCATCGAGGCCGCGCCGCCGATAATTCCGTGGGAACCGTTGACGAAGAACGAAAGCAGCACCAGGCTGACCACCGCGCCGGCGGCGCCCAATGCCAGCGCATCGGACGCGTAAAACAACCCCAGGCAGGCGCCCATGCCGAGGAAGCCGAAAACGACCACCGGCGCGCGCCGGCCATTGTAGACACGATCGGACATGATACCAAAGGCGAATCCCCCGGCGATGCCTAGCAATGCTATTCCCCAGGCAGCTAGTTGCAACCAGATATCCGTCCTTTCAATGCCGTAGACGTCCGAAAAATATACCGGCCACCAGGCGTCCACCACGCTGCGGCGGATCAAACCGATCATCATCGAGGCGACGGCAATCATCCACATGGTGGGACTGGTGAACACTTTCTTCAACACCATGATGATGCTGACTCTTCCGCCTTCACCTTCCACCACTGCATCGCCGGTTTCGCGGGCTTTGAAACCGGCATCTTCAGGAGTCTCGACCACGAAGAACAGGTTCAAGAAGAAAAGAAGCAATACGAAAGCGGCCGGGATCCAGAAGGCCCACTGCCAGGGCAAAACGGCCGCGATCAAGGGAGCGCCCGAGAAGGCCAGGATCAGGCCAAAGCGAATCAAGACGCCGAAGATGGCCCCGAAGGTGCCGCGCTCTTTAAGGTGAAACCACTGGGCGTTGATCTTTACGATCGACAGCGCGCCGAACGACTGGAAATAGCCGTTTACAGCCCAGATTCCGGCCATGATCCAGGCCAAACCGTGTGCACTGAAGCCTGCTGCAAACACACCTTCCTCGAGCATGACGCGTGCGTGCCCTCCCCCTAATAAAGGCCGAACCAGCGGATCGATTGCGCCAAAATCGGCAAATACGGCCGGCTGGCGCACCAGCAGGTAGAAGCCTCCGAAGACCGCGTTCATGACGACGACCCCGGCCGAACCGAATAAAAAGGCTCGCCGGCCACCGAAACGATCTGCCAGCGGCGCGTTGATCACTACCGCCAGCCCGTAAACCAGCGGCATCAGCGTCTCGAACAGCCCCAGGTCGCCTTTGGTCCAGCCGAATACATCCTGCAGGGTTGGGGCCAGGGCCGAAAAATTGTAGCGCGTCATATAGAAAAACGAATACATCAGGCCGACCAGAATCCAGTTCTGGGCTCGCCGCTTGCGGTAGTTCCAATCCCTGAACTCGGCAGGGATTTCGTCCTTGTATGCCATGAGCAAACCTCTCAAATGCAGTTATCTAAGTAGCTGAGGATGCAATATCTTTCCAATCGAATCAAGTACTGGTTATAGCTTCAACGAATGAACGCTGTCGACCCTTGTGCCACGCCTTCTACAGTGCTAGGCTGCGCGGGCCATGACACGCAGATATACAAAGCCCGATCTCGATGTCCAGAGCCAGCCGGACTACCGCAATATCGAGATCGACAAGGTCGGCGTCAAGGATATCTCTTACCCAATCGGTGTGCTCGAGCGCTCGGGCGGTTCGCAGCGTACAGTGGCTAGAGTTAGTATGTACGTAAACCTGCCGCGCCAGTTCAAGGGCACTCACATGAGCCGCTTTGTTGAGCTGCTCAACGAGTACTGTGAGGATATGAGCACCACCAGTATCCCCGGGATCCTGCACCAGATGCGTAAGCGACTGCAGGCCAGCGAGGCGCATATCGAAGTGACCTTTCCCTTCTTCATCCTCAAACAAGCCCCGGTATCCGGAGCCGAGGGGTTGATGGCCTACGAGTGCACCATCCGCGGGTTCGGCAATGACGAAGTAACGTTGGAGATCGAGGTCAAGGTGCCGATCACGGCCCTGTGCCCGTGCTCCAAGGCGATCAGCGACCAGGGCGCCCACAATCAGCGCGGCAACGTCAGCGTCCGCTTTCACCAGAGTCGCTTCGTGTGGATCGAGGAGATCATCGAAATGGTCGAGTCATCGGCCTCTTGCGATGTCTTTTCTGTTCTCAAGCGCGAGGACGAGAAGTACGTAACCGAGCGCGCCTATGCCAACCCCATGTTCGTCGAGGACGTGGCCCGCGCCGTGGCAACGCGCCTGATGGCCCACAGGGGCATCACCTGGTTTTCGGTGGGCGTCGAAAATTATGAATCGATCCATGCCCACAACGCCTACGCCTACCTGGAACGTTCGCGCAATCTTTGAATCGAGGTGCACGATGTGTGAATCAAGCGCATACCTGAAAAACAAGGACGGTCAGGAGGAGTTGCTGCTCGAGGACGTAGTCATGCTCAAACCCTCGGGCGGCCGGATTGTATTGATGAACATTCTGGGCGAGAAAAAAGAAATCGAAGCCAGCATCGATCAGATCGACCTGCTGAGACACAAGATACTGCTGTTCAATCCGTAAGTGATTACGAATAATCTATCGCGGGCGCTTCGTCAGAAATTGAACCTGCTCTGGAATAAATGGTAATCCTGCGTCATGGTGCCGAAAACGGCGCTCTGGCTGTGGGTGATGTCGAAGCTGGTGTGGTCGAGGCCTACCTCGCCGCCCACAGTCAGGTCGGCCCCGACGATGTTGCCGCCGGTGGGGTCGGAGATGCCCACCCCGGCCCGTATCCCTATCGTCAGGTTGGCAAAATCCACGGTGAACTTGGCGAAAGCAGTCCCGCCGATCTTGAGCGACAGCTTGCCGCCATCCACCCCCACGCCGCCGAGGGAATCCAGGGAGATCTCTCCCTTGAGCCCGTCGTTCTGGCCGTCGACCATGGACTTGGCCAGTTTTTCGGCCGCGTCGGCCGCTTCTTGCGCCGCCTGGTCCATCTCTTGCCGCTTGGCTTCCCACTCGGAAAGATACTCTGCCGTCTGGCATACCGCGTCCACGCTTTCGCAATGGGCCTCGGCGCCATCGCGGGTGCCGTAAATGTGCGTCTGCACCAGGGCCACCCCCAGGGCGATGTGCTTGCAGTCGACGCTGAGCGAGTTGTAGACAATGCTCGATTCAAAGCTCACCGCCGCATCGGACATTCCGGGGAAGGCCGCCATCAGGGCTCCGGTCATCTCCAGCTCTCCGGCCACCATGTTGTTGAGCGCATCCCTCAGGTAGGTTGCCAGCGCCTGCTGATCAGCCGGCAAATCGGTGATCATCAGGTATCCCCAGTCACCGCTGCAAAAGCTCTTGAAGCAACCACAACAGGGCTGACCCGCAGCTTGACAGCAATCGCCTAGCTGCTGTCCCAGCAGGTCCTGATTGTCCGACCAGGCCTCGAAGATCGTGTCCATGTTCGTATACAACTGGTTATCGATTGCATCGCTGCGGTTCATGTTCTCGGTCGTCAGGTCGGCGATGGTGACGAGCAGATCGTAAGGAACGTCGGCGGGCATGTTCATGGTCAGGTTCAACATCTCCTGGGTCAAGGCCTGCGCTTCCAGGTTCTTCTGCTGTGTGAAATCGGCGCATTGTTGAGAGCTGGCCAGCTGCAGGGCCTGATTGATGTCGTTTTCGCACATCGCATACAGGCTGCCCTCGAGTCCGACGATGTAGTCCACCTGCTCGGCACGAAATTCCATCATGGCGGTGCGGGCCATCACGCTGTCGGGGGCGATGTCGAGCGCCTCGGCGACCTCCTGCTGGGCCTGGTCGGCCTTGTTCTGACAGGCATAAGCCGAGCCCAGACTCAATCGAATCAGCTCGTTCTTTTGGGTGTCGTGGCTTTTGGCTGTCTTCAGCAGGCGCTCGGCGTCCTTGCAGCGCTGGTTATCGATCAGGTTGACACCGAGCTGCGACAGCGAGTCGGGATCGGCGGGCGCCAGCCTGGCCGACTGGGCCGAGGCCCAGGTGGACGCCGCCAGGTTGCCGTTGAATAATGCCAGCACTCCAACCATGCGGTACAAGCCGGCCTCGTTTTCCGGCTCGATGATGGTCGGATCTTCCGGCGGCGGGGGCGCGAGGGGTCCCAGTATGCCCGAGGCCTGGAAAGTATAGTCGGCCACGTATTGCTTGACGTCGTCGAAGCCTTCCAGCTGAGTGGGGCTGGAGTCCTGTTCGATTTCGCCGATCAGATCGTCGCAGAACGATACGACCTGATCTTCGCTCATCACCCCGCTCGAGCCCGATTGCGATCCGCATCCACTAAAAGCTCCCGACGCAAACGCAAATGCAGTCACCCACAGACACGCACGAACTTTCACGATATTGCCCTCCGGAATGAATGATGAACAGATACTAGCGCAGATCTTCTTCTAAAACAATCCGGATGACATCCTGGTCGTCGTTGGACGGGGAGTTGACCCTGGCCGAAACCGGGTAGGCCGTCATTTCCCTCGCGGAGTATGGCACGAGCAGTTGCCCGAGATCTTCGCTGCTCACCTGATGCGGATCTAGCCAGCGATCGTATGCAGCTACAGGCAATATAACCGGCATGCGCTGGTGGATGGGTGAGAGTAGTTCGTTGGGTCGAGTAGTGATAATTGTGAAGGTCAATAGCGGGCTCTCCCCTTTTTGCTGATAACTCTCCCAGAGACCTGCCAGCGCGAATGGTCTTTCCGTCTTCAAACGGACGAAGTACGGTACCTTACCGTCGCCGGTATCCTTCCATTCGAAAAATCCGTCGGCCGGAACCAGGCAACGCCGTTTCCGGTATGCCTCACGAAATGAGGGTTTCTCGGACAATGTCTCCGCCCTGGCATTGATCAGCCGCGAACCGATTTTCAGATCTTTGGCCCAGCCGGGAAGCAGGCCCCAGCGAAAAGATTCGAGCCTGCGCGGCTCCAGGTTCGGCACGACAACTGCCTGCTGCGTGGGCGCGATGTTGTAACGCGGCTTCAGCCCGATATCACCCGGGACCACGCCAAAAGCCGTAAGATCCTCTGGAGTAAGCGAAAAAAATGCGAATCTGCCGCACATTTCAGTCTGCCATGGCTGCTTCGATGATGCCCCGCATGATGTCACCGATCTTGTGCGGTATCCCCGACTGAAACACTAGTCGGCCGGCCAGATCGGCCTCGACGAATGCCGGGTCGAAAGGAACGCTGCCAATCAGAGGAATGTCTCCCAGGGCCTTGGCTATAGCCTGCTCATCTTCCATACCGCGCACTTTGTTGGCAACGGCCACGACACGGTCGAGACCGATGTCGGCGGCCAGCTTGCGAACCATCTTGGCGGCATTGATCGAACGCGAACCGGGCTCTACCACCACCAGCATCAAGTCGACCGCTCCGGCGGTGGCTCGCCCCAGGTGTTCCACCCCGGCTTCCATGTCCAGCACCAGAGCGTCGTTTTGATAGAGCAACAAGTGTTGAACCAGGTTCTTCAACAGAATGCTTTCGGGACAAACGCAACCCGAACCGCCCGAATCTACCGTGCCCATGACCATCAGGTGTATATTGTCGTGTACTTTTGCGAAACGTTCGGGAATGTCGTCGACGCGGGGGTTCATCTTGAAAAAGCCGCCCAGCGTCCCCGGCTTGGCGCCGGTGCGCTCGAAAATGAAATCCTTCATGTCGGCCAGCGGCACAATCTTTTCGTGGCCGGGAAAACCGAGCGCTCCGCCCAGGCTTGCAACGGGATCGGCGTCCACCGCAAGCACCCGGCGTCCGCCTTCGGCCAGGTGCCTGATCAGCAAGGCGGCCACGGTCGTCTTGCCTACTCCACCCTTGCCGCTTACCGCAAGCTTAATGGCTTTCTCATTCACTTCACACCTTTCCCTTCGATTTCACCGGCCGCCTTGATCAACCTGCCTGCCACCAGACCGCCGAGAACAGCGATATCCTCCGTGCAGAAGAAAGCGTTGATCGTGGACTCAAAGAGCAGTTTTGCCTCTGCCGGAAACTCGTCGTCGGCCGCATGGATCACGGCGACTACGGGAACCTTCGGCAAAACAGGCAGCCTGACAGCCGCGTCGCCGATGTCTTCACGCTTGCCGCCCAGTCTTTCTCCCGCCTCGATCAACAAATCGGCTCGCCTGCCGAATGCCCGGGCAATCGGTTCGTGTGTTCGTCGCCGGTATGCCTCGAAGTAAAATCCTCCCGACGGAGCCTGGGCAAACGATATCAACTCGCTGTAGCTCGGCGGGATTGTGTTTCCGGAAAAATAGTGCAGCAGCAGAATCCGTTCCCAGACCTGAACCCCGTCTGGTGAGGCTGGATCCTCGACAAGCCCGGCGGGAAAAACCACCCTCACCGGCCTGTTGAAAAAATTCAGCTCCAGCACGGTGCGATCGTGCCTGCTCTCTGCAATTCGGGCGCCACAACGTTTGGCTTGCCTGCCCGGATCGAGCCGGGTAAGTTCGTCGCGGGCCATGCGCTCGGCGTCTTCGTAGTTGGTTTGCTGCGGCAGGTAGACTCCGATCGACTCGTCCGCGAAAAAGACTCCCGGCTTCTTGCTTTTTCGCTCGTCTTTCGACATTTGCTCCCCCAAAAAAGTACAGGGGCGCGATTGGTCGCGCCCCCGTGAATACTTGGTTTTTTCGGCTGGCCTATAAATCCAGCCAGGAGTCGCTGTAGAGAGTCTGCCCCAGGAGCATCTTGGTCGTTTTTGCGAACCTGAGCTTCTCCTCGTCGAGGCCGGCCAGATCCGGTTCGTTGCCGTCCATAATTTTGCCTATCAATTCCTCGATATCCGGTCGGCTGCCCTTGGCCAGCTTCAAGATCTCGGTGTCCAATCCGTCGAGGATGGCGCCCGTCAACCCGACATGTTTGAGCATCAACAGGTAGCACTGGTTGAGCAGCGGGCGCAGGTTGTCTGGTGAACCGTTCGAAACATTTGAAAGCCCACAGGTGTTTGAGTAATCAGGAGACATGGCGCCCAGCATGCCGATGAACTCGGTGCACGAACCCACCTGCTGCTGCTGGCTGGAGACCGGCACCACGATGGGATCGATCCACACGTCGCCGTGAGGAATGCCGAACTCGTCGCCCTGGGCCATCAACATGGCCGCGTTGGCGGCACGCTCGTTCGAGTCGCGCGGGATACCTTCGGTTCCGAGCACTAAAGCAACCGCGCCAGAGTTGTACTCCTTGGCCAAGGGCCAGAGAGCCTCCATGCGCTCGGGTCTTGCTGAGATGGAGTTAATCACCGGCTTGCCGGCCGATGACTTGTGGGCCTTCAGACCGGCCTCGATGGCCTTGGTGTTGGAAGTATCCAGGTACAGAGGCAGGTCGGCCACCTCCTGGACGGTCTTTACCACCCATTCCATCAACTCTTCGCCGCCCTTGCGGGCCGGGCCCAGATTGATATCCAGCAGATCCGATCCGTTGGCAACCAGCTTCTCGGCCAGTTCCTGTATCGGTTTCTTCTCCCTGTCCTTCATGGCCGGGCCGATTTTCTTCGACATCACATTAATATTCTCGGCGATAACTCTGAACATGACTTCCTCCCTGACAGGATTCAACGCAATATTTCAGATCCTACGAATAGTTCTCCTTCAGATAGGCCGGGATGTTGGCCGCCTCGCGCGGTCCGACGTTCACCGTCCAGTCGGAACCGACTTCTTCCTCGAGGTCGCCCTGGATAACGGCCGCGTAGCCCGGGATGATGATGTTGCGTTTCTGGAGCTTGTCCTTGATGCCGCTCTTGTTGATGAACTCGCCCAACAGGTCGCCGACGAACTTGCCGGCGGCCCAGGCGGTCAACACCGAAAGGCCCTCTGTATCCAATACCGCCAGATATGACGGAACCCGGCTGTTCTCGATTTCTCCGGAGACTACGAAGTAGGTCAGCGAGAAGTTCGAGGTGCACAGCACCGGGCTGTCCGGGCCCGGATTATTGATCTCGTATATCTTCTGCTCGGTCTTCATCGGGCGCTGCGGATCGGTGTAAATGTTCAGGCGTTCAAGGAGCAGGTTGAAGATGTTCTGCCCGGTGAAGTCGGAAAGCACTATGATGCCGGCGTACTTGGCCAGTGCCATCGAAGCGTAGACGTTCTCCATCATGAAGTCGTCGGTCATCTCGAACGGAAGCACGATCGTCGGGAAGCCCAACGGTTTGAATTTCTTCTGGATGGCAGATTCGCGAATTCGAATCTGGTCTTGAAACACTTGGTTTATCTTGCGAGAGCCCGGGTCAATCACCAGTTGTTCGACGCCGGCGGCGTTGAGCTTCTTGGTGAGTTCCGCTAAAGCCTCGAGTCCGGACGCCTTGGCGACCAGCGGTAGCTTCTTCTCCTTGGCCAGCTTGGCCATCCCGTCTGCGTTGTCCGCGGTTGCGGCATACAGCAATGGGCGCCTGTCTCCACAGGCATCCACTCCGGCGGCCATTACTTCGGGGGATTCGGTCATGAGGATGATGGCGCGGTTGGTCTTGTCGCAGACCTTCTTGGTTAAAGAAGCGAACTTATCCTTGTCACCCGATACCGAGCGTACGGCCACGGCATCCCCGCGCAGGGTCAGGCCGACGCGGTCATAAGACAATTCCATGAAGCGCCCGAGCTTGCCGTCGATAGTCTCGTCCGACTCGTCGTCCGATACGAGCATGGCCAAACCGGTCTTGTTGAAAAAAGTCTTCTCGTGCCTGAAGAGCACCGTCTCTCCACCGACCTTGAAGGCTCCCTCGCCCGTGCCTATCTCCACCGTGCAAATCGGAGGCGCAGAGTCCGCGGCCAGTTTTTGCTTGGCATCATCGGAAACGTAGGGACAGGCCGACAGCTCTGCCTTGCCGGCCGCCAGGTTCATGGCAAAAGCCAGGCAAGTAGGTACGCCGCACTCCTTGCAATTCGTCTTCGGCAACATTTGAAAAATCTGAATACCGGTGAGGCCCATGGTATTCCTCCTTTCACTGATAAAGCGTAGCATAACGTGGCACTAAGGAATCAAAAAACGATTCGCAAGTGCCACTAACGGGCTCTACATCATAGGATCCATGCCCAGCGCAGGATGTTCTTTCTCTGTCAGGAAGGGGAGGATCTCCTCTTCTGTTGTTCCTACCGACTCGTCGGCAATTCTATCGAGCAAGTCGGGTATGCCCGCGGCGGACGCAAGTTTTTCGAACTTTGCGCGCACCTCTTCCTTGAGGTGTTTGGGCATCCAGACGATGCGCTTCATCCCGCCCTCGGCGCGGATGAATTTCTTGCTGGTGATGTACGACTTGGAGTGACCGACGAAGCCGGGCGTCACTGCCCCGCCGCCTACGCTGCCGGCTAAAGTTGTGAACTTCATTCCGCAGGGAGTCATGCCTCCGTAGTCGCGGTCGACTATCATAATACCGTTACAGGAAGGCGAAAGCGCCGCTATGCACTCGAAGCAACCGCAGGACGTCATCGGGCTGTCCATGATCGAATAGGCGTTGTAGAACTCGACGTTGCCGCGCGATGCCTGCTTGACGAAGGCGTTGACGCCTACCCACTGGCCCTTGAAATCATCGATGGCATCGCCCTTTTCGATCGGCTGGTTGGGACCGGTGGGTGTGATCTCGAAGGCGGCCTTACAGTCGAGCCACGAATAAGCTCCGCACAGGCCGGTGCGCTCGGGAGTCACGACGCAGACGTGGTTGGGAGCAAACGACTGGCACAGAGTACAGGAGTAGAAGGTGGCCTCGTCTTCGTCGGACATTCCCTCGACACGCTCGTCGCGCACGGCGTACACCTCTCGCGCCTGTGTCAGAATCTCCTTGGCCTTCTCCTGGTCGGTGTAGATCTTCACCTGCACCTTGTCGCAGATTCCTCCGAAGTCCTGGTGGTATTTGGCATGCAGGATCGAGCCCAGGTGCTTGAACCTGAAGCCCTTCTCGAAGGCGTCCTTGCCGATGCGATACCAGGCGATATCGCGCTGGCCGATGTGCATGACACCCTTGGCGTAGTTCACCAGATGGTGGATCTGGCGCTCGAGGATCGGCTCGAAATCATCTTGCATGTTCCGGCCGGCGACCTCGACCACCAAAGCCATACCCATTCTGGTTCCGGGCTCGAGCTTGTCGAGCTCAGGTCCGATGATTTCGATCTTGCCGTCCTCGACCTCTTCCATCGGCTTCGAAGTGGTCCACTCGACTACAGTGTCTGCCTTGGGACCGCCGGCCTCGAAGTAGATGTTTTCACCACGCACACGCTCGCCCTCGAAGGCCGGGCCGTACGAGACAGGCACCGGCACCTCGGCCACGGTCACCTTCAGACCGCGTACCTCGACCGCCTTGGATACGATTTTGTCGTGGGGAATGTTGGACACAACGTGCTCGTAGGTGCAGACGCCGGTGGGCAGCACCTCGGGAATGGGAGTGTCGGAGATGACCGGAAAGCCGAAGTTGACGGCTCCCAGCCCGTTGGCATACCACTCGTCTGACACATCGCCGAACGTCAAGGCGAATGCGAAAATGCGGTCTTTGTTGTAGATCAGGATCTTTCTGAAGTCGCCGGGCTCGAGGCCGCCGAAACTCAAAGCCGCCCGGGTCGCAAAGCCGGCCGCGAAGCAGACCGACGAAGTGTTGTCGCCAAAGGGCACCAGGCGGGTCGGCCAGCCGATCTGCACCCCGGCTTCCCTGAGCTGGTCGGCCATATGCTTACCCTTGGTATCGGCATGCATGAAGACATACAGGTTCTTCTCTTGCAGTTCGGTGGCGATCTTGACCGCGGTCTCGACGTCGGGCGGCGCGCCTAAAATGGCTGCAAAGCCCGGGGCGGTGCCGTCGACGAACTCGACCCCGCGCTTGCGCAGGATGACGTCGTCGGCCGCTCCCAGCCAGGGTCTCTCATCGGTGGGATCTTCGCCCGGCTGATAGTAGTCGGGGTTTACCAGATAATGGTCGATGGCCTCCTCGATTTCCTCGACGAACAAAGTGGCCATCCCGGCGTCGAGCGCCGGCGCCAGGTAGGGCAGATGGTGCTCGGCCTTGACCGGCGGCGGAATGAGCGCCCGGCAGCGCTCGAGCACCGGACCCATGTCACCGACTGTCTTGACCGGCATGCCCAGGATGCCATAGATCACCGGCAAAAAGTAGCCGGTGTTGGGATAGGCAACTTCCTGGTCGGGACCGAACTTAGCCAAGGCGTCCTTGTATTTTTTCTCGGTCCGCTCGAATATCTTCCTCGCGCCGCGGATACCAGCTGAAGCGATTATCTTGGACATTTAGCCGCTCCTTTTTCCTTTGAAGTTCGTCTCTCTGCCCGCTCAACCGTTAAGTTCGCGGCGCATGGCCATATCGAACAGCACGCGCTCCTTGCCCTTGTCCAGTCCCAGAGCCCGGCGCTTTTTCTCGATGTGATCGATCATCTTGCGCGTCTGGACTTTCACATCAGGGTCGTAATCCCACATACCGCCGACTATGCCTTCATACTTATTGAACAGCAGGTCGGTCAGGCCCGGGGCGCCCAGCGTTGGAAAAGCCGTCCCGAAAACGGTGTAGACGCCCGAAGCCACGAAATACTGCCCGATCGAGATTGCCTTCTCGCTCATCCACTCGGGCGCCGCCCCGGCAGCAGGCAGGTCGGAGATATCGTCTCCCAGGCCGCCTTCCTTGACCACGGCCGAGGCCGCCATCAGGATGCGCGAGTTATCCACGCACGATCCCATGTGAAGTACCGGCGGGATTCCGACCGCCTCGCAGACCTCGGCCAGTCCCGCGCCTGCATACTTGGCAGCTTCGGGCAACATCAGTCCGTCCTTACCGCAGGCCACCGCAGAGCAACCCGTCTGAAGCACGATGATGTCGTTGGCGATAAGTTCCTTGACCATGGCCAGGTGGTCCTCGTCGTGTGTGGTCTTGGGGTTGTTGCAGCCGACCACGCCGGCGATGCCCTTGATGCGCCCGTTGATGATGTTGTCGTTGAGCGGCTTGTAGGCGGCCCGGAACATACCGCCCAGCAAGTAGTTGATCGTCTCGTGCGAGAATCCGACGACCATGTCGCTGGTCTCTTTGGGAATGTGCACAGCGCCCCGGTTGGGGTAGTTGTCGATGGCCATCTTGACGATCTTGCGGGCGATCGGCAACGCATCGTGCTCCTCGAACTGGACGTGTTCGACACCGGGAATCTTGGCCCGGTAGTTGGTGGTAATTAGCTTGGTGTGGTAGTTCGTGGACACATTGCCAAGCGAGGACATGATGCACTGGACATCGACCGCCATCAAATCGACCGCGCCGGTGGCCAGGGCCATCTCCTGCTGCAGGAAGTTGCCCACCAGCGGCACGCCATGGCGCATCAGGAGCTCGTTGGCCGAGCAGCAGATGCCTCCCAGGTTGATGCCCTTTGCGCCCTTCTCCTTGGCCAGTTTGATCATCTCTGGATCCTGAACCACGACCATGACCATCTCTGACAGGGTCGGCTCGTGCCCGTGGATGATGATGTTGACCTGGTCGTTGCTCAAGATGCCCAGGTTACAACGACCCAGCACCGGCTGCGGCGTGCCGAACATGATGTCCTGCAGTTCGGTCGCCAGCATCGAGCCGCCCCATCCGTCGCCCAAGGCGCAACGGCTGGCCTGCTGCATCAGGTTGACCGGGTCCTGGTCGACACCGACATGTGTGCGGTGCATCGACTCGACTATCTCGCGGTCTATCCCGCGCGGCTCCATGTTGTGCTCTTTCCAGATTGCCTGGCGCTTGAGCGGAGCGCGTTTCAAAAACGGAATCGGGCCGTGCTGCTCGCCGAAGATCGAAAAAGCCTTCTCGCCGATATCGATGGCGATGTCCTGCACCGCCCGGTCGCCGATCTCGATCCCGAAGTCCATGGCGATCTGCAGCAGCTTCTGCTCGTCCTTGATCTCGTAGCCCGGCGCCTCGCCCTTGGCCGCTGCCAAAAATGTCTCGGCCACGCCGCGGCCGTGGTCGGAGTGCGAGGCCGCCCCGGCTGCGACCATGCGCAGGAAGTTGCGCGCGGCTATGGTATCTGCGTCCACGCCGCAGACTCCGTACCTCGGCTCACCGCCGAATGGATTCACCTGGCAGGGGCCCATCGAGCAGTTGCGGCAACAGATGCCGCCCTGGCCGAAGCCGCACTGCGGCTGTTGCTTCTCTAGGCGATCCCAACTCGTGCCGCACGACCACCCGCTGCATTCATCCATCAACTCGATGACCGTCGGGTCCACGCTTCTCTTGTTCTCCGTCATCAATATCTCCTTTGGCTCTCCCTGAAAGCGTTGCCGCCCTAATCTACATATGCCCTTCGGCTGCCACCTTGGCGCCGTAAAATTTGCCCAGGCACTCGGAACAGGTCTCGAGCACCTCGGGACCGACGTCTATGCGCCGGCGCACGAAATCGATATGCTGGCGAGTCGAGACAGGCTTGCCACAGATTCGGCAGGGCACCAACTCGAACT
>Ga0315535_1001987_pt1 | contig 13362 bp, 13 predicted proteins | sample SalMarSW160220MG_2_FD_203092 | JGI IMG/M metagenome (GOLD analysis project Ga0315535, IMG submission 203092) | Salt marsh sediment microbial communities from the Plum Island Ecosystem LTER, Massachusetts, United States - Salt Marsh Sediment SW1602-20 ...
TAGACTATTATCTACCGTATTAGGATATTAGCTCGTTGGAGCGGCCGCCAGGACCGGCCGCCAGGACCGGCCACTGCGCGGCGCTGCTAGACTGCCCCGTGACCCGCCACGACGGCTCGCATCGGGCCTCGCCGTCCCCGCGTTCGACCGGCGGGCGGTGGAGGCGCGGTCTTCGTGAGCCCTTCAACGCCCTCTCGCATCTCGCGGGTGCGGTGGTCGCCCTCGCCGGCGGCGTGTATCTGGTGGCGCGAGCCGCGGGCGAGCCCTGGCGTGCCGCCAGCTTCGCCGCCTACGCCCTGGCCTCCGTAACGCTGTTCGCGGCCAGCACGTCACTGCATGCACTCCCGCTGCAGTCGGCTGCCGGCGAGTGGCGCCGCCGTGGCGACCATGCGGCCATCTTCGGGCTCATCGCGGGGAGCTACACGCCGGTGGCGCTGGTGACGCTGCGCGGTGCCGGCAGCGCCTGGGCGTGGCCGCTCTTCGGTCTGGTGTGGGCGCTGGCCGTCGCCGGCATGATCTTCAAGCTGGCGTGGTTCCACGCGCCCAGGTGGCTCTCCACCGGGCTCTACCTGCTGCTCGGCTGGTTGGCGCTGCTCGCCATCCGGCCGATCGCCGCGGCCATGCCGCCCGGCGGGCTGGCCCTGCTCGTCGCAGGCGGGTTGCTCTACTCGGTGGGCGCCGTCGTGTACGCCCGCAAGCGCCCCGATCCGGCGCCGGCCGTGTTCGGATACCACGGTCTCTGGCACCTCTTCGTGCTGGCCGGTTGGGCCGCGCACTTCGCCATGATGGCGCTTTACGTGCTGCCGCGGTGACGCGTTCCGGCCGGGCTCCGCCACTGCGGGCGCCCGGCCGGGCATGCTGCTCGTGGAGCATTGCTGCTCAGATGGTGGCGGTGATGAACACCAGCACGAAGATCGCCACGGTCTCCACCACGCCGATCGCCATGAGATAGTTGCCGAAGCCCTGGCCCGTCTCGCCGAGGGCGTCGGAAGCGGCCGCGCCGACGCGCCCCTGCATCAACGCGGACGCGCCCATGGCGAGGCCGCCGAAGACGCCGAGACCGAGCATGGCAGGCCACGCCACGGTCGTGTGGTTCGTCAGCGCGCTCGAGACGCTACGCACGACGGAGTTCATGAGGATCATCCCGTAGATGGTCTGCGATAGCGGCGCACCCACGAAGGTGATGAGGATGAACGGCGCCGCCTTGTTCTGGGCGTACGCGCGCTTCCAGGCGCCGACGGCGGCCATGCCGGCGATGCCGGTGCCGAACGCCGACCCGAGCGCAGCGAGGCCGAGGACGGTCGCGCCGCCTGCCTTGCCCAAAGCGGCCATCAGTACGGGATCCATGAAGCTCCTCCTTCAGTACGGGGGTTCATGCCCCCTCCTGGCGCTGTGACGACCGGGCGAAGGGGCGGTACGGTCGGCCCGTCCACTCCATGCCCAGGTGGCTCGCGAACTCCAGCATGTTCAGCCGGACGCCGTGGACAAGCACGCCCATGGTGGCCAGCAGGATGTTGAGGGTGTGTCCGAAGAACAGCACCAATGCGGCGGTGAGGCCCGCGGCGATGCTACCGATCCCCGAGCCCACCGCCATCTGGTTGAACGCCTGGGCGATGGCGAAGGTGGCCGCGCCGACGGCGAAGAGGCGGACGTACGAGACCAGGTCGACGAAGTTGCTCACCAGGCTGAGCGGCAGCATCACGTGGTTGAACCACTCCGCCCTCAACGCCTTCGGAGGCGTCATGAACAGAACGATCAGCACCACGCCGGCCGCGAGCACGTAGATCATCGCGTGCGGGAACGGCTTCCCGAGCACCATCTCGGTTGCCAGGAAGTACATCGTCCAGGTGGTGCCGATCCAACCGAGCTGCGCGAGCGCCCGCGGCGACGGCAGGAACCGCACCACGTTCCAGCCGTGCGCCACCGTGAGGTGGATGGCACCGATCAGGAAGCTCAGCAGGATCATGTGGTTGGCGTCGGTCAACCAGGCGACCTGCACCGCCTTCAGCGGGTGGGGGAGCAGCGCGATGCCGAAGTAGCTCCCGGTCAGCACGCCCCACACGATGGTGCACACGCTCATCAGCCTGAGGAACGGCACCATCGGCTGGGGCCCCGGCCGCATGCGGCGGCGCAGCAGCTCCGTGAGGCCGAGGAAGATGAGCCCGTAACCGGCATCGCCCACGATCATGGCGAAGAAGAGGCTCATGAACAGCAGGAACGGCACGCTGACGTCCACCTGGTCGTACCCGGGAAGCACGCCCGTGAAGGAGAACAGCGCCCGGATGGGCCGCACCCAGCGCGGCATCTCGATGAGCACGGGCGCCTCGTCGGCCGGCTCAACGTCCTCCACCAGCACGCCCCAGCCGTTGACGTCGGCCGCCCGCTGCACGGCGGCCAGGCGCGGTTCCGGGCAGTAGCCTCGCACGAACGCCAGGGGACCGGCCTGCGCCATGCCCGCCCGCGCCTCCTCGAAGGCCAGCCGGTCCTCGGCCTCCGGGAGTGTGGCGGCGATCGCCGCCGTGTGGCGCGCCAGCCCTGCCAAGGCGGCCCGTGCGCGCTTCTGCTCCGCGCGCACGCCCTCGAGGTGGGTGCGGAGGCGCGCCGGTGAGCGTGAAGGCAGCGCGACCGGCTCGACGCCGGCAGCCTCTCGCTCGGCAGCGCCAGCGTCCAGCTCGGCGCCGCGGCCCACCAGCGCCAGGTAGCGGTGGCTGCCGTCGCGAGCCACCTCGTGCGCCGCCACGCCCGCGCCAGCGGGCGTCCACCGCGCCGGCGCGCGAACCAGGCGCACGCCCACGTCGCGGGCCTCGAGCGCTGCCAGCGCCTCCGGATCGAAGTCGCCGAGCGGCGCCACGCGCACCAGCTCGCGGGTCGCCTCGTCTGCCGCCTGGGTCAGGTCGTCGAGGCGGCGGGCAAGCTGCAGCGTCCTCTCGACGGCGGCCCGAGGGGTGGGGATCTCCGGCGAGGCGCCGCCCGGCACCGCCTTGCGGAGAACCTCGAGAGCCTGGCGCGTCGCCTCCAATCGGCCGCGCGCGTTGGCGACGCCGTTGGCGAGGTCCTCGCTGCGGCCGGCGTCGCGCTCGGCCAGCAGGTGCAGGACGCCCAGGTCCTGAAGCCGCGCCAGGGAGCGCTCCTCGTCGCTGGCCAGCATCACCACGGTGAGCCGCTTCATCGGCAGGATCACGATGCCCCCGCCCGCTCCGCGGTCTTCGCCTTGGCGATCTTGGCGCGCACGACCTCCGCCGCCTGCTGGTCGCCCAAGGCGATGCGGATGGTCCTGATGGTGCGCTCGGCCTCGGGGATCTTCACCTTCTCGAAGAGGTTCACCCGTTGCGACGTGACCCGCAGCTCGGCCTCGAGCAGCGCTCGCTGCTCGGCCAGCACCCGCACCTGGAGTCGCAGGCGCAGCAGCGTCTCCACCGCCGCGACGGCGTCCTCGAAGTACGGCGCGGTGGCGAACAGGTCGGGTGGGATGCGGTCGAAGGCGACGTCCTCCAGCACGGGCACCTCGATGCCCGCGATGTTGGTGGTTCCCAGCTGCAGCGCGCGCACGCGCAGGTGCTGCGCCACCGGCGGCTCGTCGGCGAAGAGGGCGATCCAGGGCTCGAGCTCGTCGCTGGCCCGGTCGAGCGCCTCCAGCGCCCGACGTTGCTCGGTCTCGGCGCGCCGCACCTCCATCTGTAGCTGGCGCTTCTTCAGCTGGAGGGTGGGGAGGTAGCGCTCGAAGCGCGCCAGCGCGTCACGGTGCCGCTTCAGCTCCTGCTTGCTAGCGCGGACGTGGCTCAAGCCGGCGCCTCCGTTTCGGCGGCGCTCGCGCCCGACGCGCTGGCGTCGCGAGGCTCTGCCGTGTCAGGCGACGGCTCGGCGGCCACGTCGGACGGCCAGAACGTGGCGATCAGGGCGCTGGACAGACCGGTCTGGGCAGGCTCGAAGCACTCGGCCAGGATGTGCCAGCCCTCGTCGAGAGCGGCCTCCAGGCGCATGTCGATCTCCAGGCTCATCAGCCGCTCCTCGAAGGCGACCCCGTAACGCAACAGCTGCTCGTCCCAGCGACTCATGCTGAAGCCCATGGCCTGCTTCTCGAGGGTCTCGCGGTAGCCGGCGTAGAGCTGGATCATGGCGTTCATCAGCGCCCGGTGGTCCTCGCGGGTGCGGCCGTTGACCAGCTGCTTGAGGCGACTCAGGCTCCCGAACGGCTCGATGCGGCCGCCTCGCAGGTAGAACTGCCCCTCGGTGATGTAGCCGGTGTTGTCGGGCACAGGGTGCGTCACGTCGTCCCCGGGCATGGTCGTGGCCGCCAGGATGGTGATGGAGCCGGCGCCCTCGAAGTCCACCGCCTTCTCGTAGCGCGCCGCCAGCTGACTGTAGAGGTCGCCGGGGTAGCCGCGGTTCGAAGGGATCTGCTCCATGGTGATGGCGACCTCTTTGAGCGCGTCGGCGAAGTTGGTCATGTCGGTGAGCAGCACCAGCACGCGCTTGCCTTGCAGCGCGAAGCGCTCGGCGACGGCCAGGGACAGGTCCGGCACCAGCAGGCACTCCACCGTGGGATCGGCGGCGGTGTGAACGAACATCACCGTGCGCACGCTGGCGCCCGCGTCATCGAGGGTCTCGCGGAAGCCCAGGTAGTCGTCGTGCTTGAGCCCCATGCCGCCGAGCACGATCACGTCGACCTCGGCCTGCAGCGCGATCCTGGCCAGCAGCTCGTTCGACGGCTCGCCCGCGGGGGCGAAGATGGGCAGCTTCTGGCTCTCCACCAGGGTGTTGAAGACATCGATCATGGGAATGCCGGTGCGCACCATTCGGCGGGGGATGATGCGCCTGGCGGGATTCACCGACGGCCCCCCGACCTCGATCGGCTCCGCGTCGAGCTCCGGCCGGCGGTCTCGCGGCCGACCGGCCCCGTCGAAGACCCGCCCCAGAAGCTCGTCCGAGAAGGCGACCTGCACGGGACGGCCGAGGAAGCGGATGTGCGCGTCGGTGGGGATGCCGCGGCAGCCGGCGAACACCTGCAGGGTCGCGCGGTCGCCTTCCAGCCGGATCACCTGCGCCAGCGACGCGCCACCGGGCCAGCTCACCTGGGCCAGCTCGCGGTAGGTGGCGTCGTCGGCCCGCACCGTCACCACGTTGCCTGCGATGCGCTCGACGGCGGTGTAGACCTTACGCACCGACGGTCACCCCCTCGACCTTGGCCGCGATGCGGCCCTCGATCTCGTCGAACGCCGGCTCGTCCTGCCTCACCAGGTTCCACTCCTTGGTGAGCTGCGTCAGCTCCTGGAAGAAGCGCCGAGCGGCGTCCTTGTCGGGGAAGTCCAGCCGAGCCCTGAGTACCCCGCTCAGGCGGCCGAAGACGTGCCTCTGGCGGGCCGCGCCGCTGGCGGCGTCGACCTCGTGGAAGGCGTCCTGCTGCAGGTAGGCGGCGTCCAGATACTCGGCCTTCAGGTAGGTCACGTAGTCCTGCATGGCCGTGCCCTCCTCGCCGACCACCTTCATCATCTGATCGACCTCGTGCCCCGCGCGCAGCATCTCACGTGCGGCGTGGACGTCGCCGACGTCGGCCACCCCGGGGTAGCGGCTCCAGCTCTCGAGCGGGTCCACCGCCGGGTAGCGGCGGGCGTCCGAGCGTTCGCGCGAGAGCCCGTGGAAGGCGCCCACCACCTTCAGGGTGGCCTGCGTGACCGGCTCCTCGAAGTTGCCCCCGGCGGGGCTCACGGCGCCGCCGATGGTCACCGATGCGATGCGGCCGTCGTTGAGGCGCACCACGCCGCCGCGCTCGTAGAAGGCTGCGATGACCGACTCCAGGTAGGCGGGGAAGGCCTCCTCGCCCGGGATCTCCTCGAGGCGTCCGGAGATCTCCCGCAGCGCCTGCGCCCAGCGCGAGGTGGAGTCCGCCAGCAACAGCACGTTGAGGCCCATCTGGCGGTAGTACTCCGCCAGCGTCACCGCGGTGTAGACGCTTGCTTCGCGCGCGGCCACCGGCATGGAGCTGGTGTTCACCACGATCAGGGTGCGCTCCATCAAGCTCCTGCCGGTCCGGGGGTCGGTGAGCTCCGGGAACTCGCGCAGCGTCTCCACCACCTCGCCTGCCCGCTCGCCACAGGCCGCGATGATGACGATGTCGACCTCGGCGTGGCGGCTGGTGATCTGCTGGAGCACCGTCTTGCCGGCGCCGAAGGGCCCGGGGATGCAGTAGGTGCCGCCCAGCGCGACGGGGAAGAGGGTGTCGATGATGCGCACCTTGGTGACCAGGGTGTCGCGCGGGCGGAGCCGCTCGCGGTAGGCGCGGATGGGCGCCTTCACCGGCCAGCGCCGGAGCATGCCGACCTCGCGCCGGGTGCCGCGCTCGTCGACCAGGGTCGCGATGGGCTCCTCGACGGTGTACTCGCCGGCGGGCGCCAGCTGTTCGAGCTGCCAGCGGCCCTGCCAGCCGAAGGGCACCATGATCTGGTGCGCGACCGCGTGCTCGGGCACGCTGCCGAGGCTGTCGCCGGCACGCAGCCAGGCCCCCGGCTCGGCCGCCGGGGTGAACGCCCAGTGGCGCTCCCGATCGAGCGGCAGCAGGTAGGTACCGCGCTGAAGGAAGAAGCCCGCCTGCTCGGCGAGCTCCGGGAGGGGGTTCTGCAATCCGTCGAAGATGCGGCCCAGCAGGCCGGGCCCCAGCTCGGCGGTGAGCAGCTCCCCGGAGAACTCCACCGCCCCGCCGACATGGAGGCCGGTGGTGTCCTCGAACACCTGCATGTCGGCGTAGGCGCCGCGCACCCGGATGAGCTCGGCCTTCAGCCGGAGGTCGTTGAGGACGGCATAGCCGACCTCGTTCTGGATGACGGGGGTGTCGAACGCGACGGTGAGCAGGTTGCCGCTCACCGACACGATGCGGCCTGCATGACTAGCCATGGTGCTCCTCGATGGTCTGCGCTCCATTCGCGTCTTGGTTGCCACGCGCTTCGACGTGATCCAGGATGCGGCCCAGGATCTCGCGGCCGGCGGCCGGCTCGCGCCCGGCCCAACGCCAGCCGATGCGCAAGCGCTGGGCATAGGCGAACAGCGCTGCGAAGCCCCAGGGGACGGGGCCCGACAGCTCGTCCAAGAGAGCCCAGCGCAAGCCGTCGAGCGCTCGCTCCCGGGTCATGGGATCCCCGGACTCGTAGGCTCGCGCGACGGCCTCCTCGATCATCACCAGGAAGCCGCGGTGCTCGCGATCGCGGCCCGACTCCCCCGGGGCCATGCCCCAGAAGGAGGCGCGCCGGCGAGCGAGGGCGTTGGCGAGCTGGCGCTCGCCGTCGCGCCAGGCCCGCGCCACGGCCGCCTCCGGGCCGCCGACGCTCGCTTCGGCGGCCGCCTCGGGATCGGTCAGGGCGGCAAGCTCGTCGTCCGTCACGAAGCCGCGGCAGCGCGCGAGCAGCTCGGACAGCGGCATCGGTGGCGGGTCGTCGATGCCGAAGCCGGGCAGGGTGGACAGGAGGTAGGCGTACACGCGCTCCCCCTCCGGCCGCTAGGGCCGCTCCTCGATGGGCGGCTCGCTGGCGAGCAGCCTGGCCAGCTCGGGGCGAAGCATCTCCGAGAGGACATCGGCGATGGCCTCGAGGGTGAAGTCATGCTCCACGTGCTCGCCCGCCAGCGTCACCCGGAAGCCCTTCTCGATGCCGGCACCGAGCCGGATGTCGACGCCCTGCTCGAGCTTCTGCCGGTACTCGTCGGCGTAGAAACGCGCCAGCCTCTCGCGGTCGTCAGGGCCGAGCAGGACGCTCATGCGACGGTCCGAGCCGCCGCGCTTGGCATACGCCTCGGCCATGGTCAGGAGCATGTCCCGCAGCGTCTCGGGCGTCAGGGCACGCTCCAGTGAGACGCTCACCAATCGCATCACCACGTCCTCGACACCGCGCCGCACGCCGATGAGGAGGTCGCGGCCCGCTTGTTCCAGGGCGCGCTCGCCGCGCTCGCGCATCAGCTCGGCATCGTGCTCCGCGGCCTCGCGCAGCTTGCGGGCGGCGGCGTCGGCAGCCGCCAGGCGCCGCTCGGCCTCCGCCTCGGCCTCGGCGAGGATGGCGTCGGCCTTGCGTTGGGCCTCGTCGACGACCTCGCCCTGGAGCTTGTCGATCAGGGATTGCAGGGCTTCGGGCATGGGCTCACTCTCACTGCCTCTCCGGCGTACCGGGCGACCGGGTGGGCGCCAGCACGGGAGCCATGGCGCCGACCTCCGCGCGCGGGTCCGTGGTGCATGCACCCGAGTCGGTGCCTGGTCGTCATGGTCGAACCGCTCAACACGCCTTCCCTTGTATCACGTCGGCGACAGCGACCGGGGGGAGACGGACGTCCCTTGCGGGCGAGATGTCCCCCGATGGCGCGACGGCGTCAGAAGCGCTCGGTGACGGTGCGCATCTCCATGAACCCGCGCAGGTAGTCGGGGCCGCCCGCCTTGGCGTTGGTGCCCGACATCTTCAGGCCGCCGAAGGGCTGGACGCCGACCAGCGCGCCGGTGATCTTGCGGTTCACGTAGAGGTTGCCCACCAGGAAGTCCTGCCGGGCGCGTTCGATGTGCGCTCGATCGCGGGAGCACACGCCGCCGGTGAGACCGTACATGCTGGCGTTGGCGATCTCCAGGGCGTGGTCGAAGTCGCGCGCCTTCATCACCGACACCACCGGCCCGAAGATCTCCTCGCAGGCGATGGTGGCGCTCTGCGGCACCTCGGCGAAGACCGTGGGAGGGATGAACAGGCCTTGCTCGGGTGGCCCGGCGGCCTCGCCGCCAAGCGCGAGGCGCGCCTCGCGCTTGCCGGTCTCGATGTAGCGGAGGATCTTGTCGTATTGCTTGCGGTTGATCACCGCGGCCACGTCGGCGTTCTCCTCGGCCGGTCCGACGCGCAGCGCGGCTGCCCGCTTCAGGAACGCCCCCAGCAGCTCGTCGTAGATGGCCTCCACCGCGATCAGCCGGCTCATGGCCGAGCACTTCTGACCCTGGAACCCGAAGGCGCTCGCCGCCGCCGCATCGGCCGCCAGCTCGATGTCGGCCGTCTCGTCGACGATCAGCGCGTCCTTGCCGCCCATCTCGGTGAACACGCGCTTGAGCCAGTTCTGGCCCGGCTGGACCCTGGCCGCGCGCTCGTTGATGCGCATGCCGGTGGCCACGGAGCCGGTGAAGTTGATGAAGCGCGTGTGCGGGTGGTCGACCAGCGCGTCGCCGAGGTCGGCGTCGTCGCCGGTGAGCAGGTTGATCACTCCAGGTGGGAAGCCCGCCTCGTCGACGCACTCCATGAACTTCTGGGCGACGATCGGGGTGGAGGGCGACGGCTTGAGGATGACGGCGTTGCCGACCACCACCGGGCCCACCGTGGTACCCACCAGGATGGCGAGCAGGAAGTTCCAGGGCGGGATGACCACGCCGATGCCCATCGGGAACAGCTCGCTGGTGTTCTCCTCACCCGGGACCGCGTAGCTGGGGCGGGGGTGGGCGAGCTCGAGCGACATGCGGGCGTAGTACTCGCAGAAGTCGATGGCCTCGGCGACGTCGGCGACGGCCTCGAGGTAGTTCTTGCCGGCCTCGAAGACCTCCCAGGCGGCCAGCTCCTCGCGTCGCCGCCTGAGCACCGCCGCGAGCTTCACCAGAATCCGCGCGCGGTGCGCCATGGGAAGGCGCGACCAGCCGTCGAAGGCGTCCTGCGCCGCCGCGAAGGCGCGGTCGATGTGCTCGGCCTTGCCCTTGGCGCTGCGGCCGACCACGCGGTCGGGGCGGCAGGGGTCGCTGGAGGTGAGCCACTCGCCGCTGCCGACGCGCTCGCCTCCGATCACCAACGGGTAGTCCCGGCCGAGCTGCGAGCGAACCGACTCGATGGTGGCGCGGAAGCGCTCGAGCGTGACCGGATCCGAGAAGTCCAGGTAGGGTTCGTTCAGGTAGGGTTCGAACAGCATGCTTGCTCCTTCGTCGATCGTCCGATCCTCAGCCGGCGATGCCGCGCAACACGAAGGCCAGGTTCGCCGGACGCTCGGCCAGACGACGGCTGAAGTAACCGTACCAGTCCTCGCCGAAGGGCACGTAGACGCGCACGGTGTGTCCGGCGGCCGTGAGCCGGTCCTGCAGCTGCGGCCTGACGCCGTAGAGGAGCTGGAACTCGTAGCGATCCGCGCCGAGGCCGGCACCGCGGGCGAAGGCCGCCACCTCCGCCAGGATGCGCCCGTCGTGGGTGGCGATGTTCACCTTGCCCCCGGCTTCCAGGGCCCGGAAGGTGAGCTCGCGGTAGGCCGCGTCGACATCGGCCTTGTCCCGATGTGCCACCTGCGAGGGCTCGTTGTAGGCGCCCTTCACGATGCGTAGCGAGGGCACGGGGGAGAGCGCCAGCAGCCGCTCGAGGTCGTCGGCGGTGCGGTACAGGTAGCTCTGCAGCACCGTCGAAACGGTGCCCGGGCGCTGCTCGTGCAGCCGCACGAACAGTGCCAGGGTGGCATCGACGACGGCGCTGCTCTCCATGTCGAGGCAGAGATGGCCGCCGTGCCGCTCGGCCGCGGTCGCCAGCGCGCCGGCCAGCTCGAAGGCGAGCTCGGGAGCGATCGCCAGGCCCAGCTGTGTGGGTTTGACGCTGATGTACGGCTCCAAGCCGCGCCTCGCGGCCAGCTCCAGGGCCTCGCCCACCCGGGCCGCCGCCTGGCGAGCGGCGGTCTCGGTCCCCACGAACTCGCCGAGGAGGTCGAGCACGATGCGCTTGCCGGAGCGTTGTAGGGCCTGTAGCTTCGGGAGGGCGCGCTCGAGCGACTCCCCGGCCACGAACCGGCCGACGCCCAGCCGCCAGCCTGCTCGGGTGACGAAGCCTCGCACGACCGCGGAGTCCGCGACCGCCAGCACGGCGCGCCGGTAGACACCATCGAGGGTCAGCACCGCGACGTGGTCGATCGGTCGAAGGGATGCGTCCTGGGGTTCACGTTCCAGTTTACCTCCTGCCGAGAGGCCTTCGTGCCGCGCTGACGCCCCGTGGAGGGCGCCGCCGCCGTCGTGTGAAGCAGGTCGCGAACGGGGCTGCCGTGACGGACCTCACGCGCGGCAGGCAGCGTGGGCCGAGTAAGACTTCGAACAGTGCCTCTCAAGCGCCCTTGCTAGGCTTTGGTCCAGCGGTTCTTGCGTGCACGTCGGTCGGCGCGGGGCCGCAGGTCCCGATGACGACGATCTGCGCTGTCTCGACCCCGTCCACGGACACGTCGCCCCGAAAGGCGGCCGGGTGAAGCTCTTCTTCGTACGACACGGCGAGCCCGATTGGGATCTGGTGGAGCTGCGCGGGGCCCGCGGGTGGGCCAAGGACTTCGCCCCCCTGACGCCGCTCGGCCGATTGCAGATCGACACCATCGCCAACGACTTCAGGCTTCAGGAAGCCGACGCGATCCTGTGCAGCACCTTCACGCGCGCCCTGGAGTCCGGCGCCCTGCTGAGCCGGGCGCTGAACAAGCCCCTCTTCGTCGAGTACGACCTGCACGAGTGGCTCCCCCACAAGGATCCTCTCGCCGACGTCGACGAGAGCCTGCTGGAGCGCGCCAGCCACACGCTGGCCGGCGCCGCCGAGGCGGAGCCGGGCGCTCCCTGGGAGAGCCTGGAGGACGTGCGCCAGCGGGTGTTGACGGTGCTCAACCGCTACCGCCGCTTCGAGCGTCTGGTGGTGGTCACGCACGGCGTCGTGATCGGCAGCCTGGTCGGCATGCGCCGCCTGGTCGACCACGCCGAGATCGTTCCCTTCGAGATCGACCTCGACCGGCCGGGGCCGGGACCCACCGCCGCCGAGCACGACGTGCGCGCGGGCTGACCCCCGAGGCGCCCCGTCGGGCTATCCTGGCGCGGTGAGCATGCCAGGCCTCGACTCCCTCGACGGCTCGCTGGTGAGCCTCCGGCCGCTGCGGGAGGATGACGTGGCTCCCCTGATGGAGATCGCGCTGTCACACCCGGACGAGTACCGGCTCACGTCGACGCCGGCGACGGCCGAGCAGGCCAGCGCCTACTTCGCCCGAGCCTTCGCGGACATGGCGAAGGGCACGGCGCTGGTGGTGGCCGTGGTCGATCGCCGCAGCGGCACGATCCTGGGGAGCAGCCGGCTCACCGACATCGACGATCGCCACCGGCGGTGCGAGCTGGGGTACACCTGGTACACCCCCGACGTCTTCAACAGAGGCGTCAACATCGAGTGCAAGCGCCTGCTGCTCGGCCATGCCTTCGAGCGGCTGGGACTGGTTCGCGTGCAGATCCACACCGACGTGCGCAACCTCAGGTCCCAGCGGGCCATCCGGGCCCTCGGCGCTCGCTACGAGGGGGTCCTCCGAAGGCACATGATCACCAAGGACGGGTTCGTGCGGGACACCATGGTGTTCGCGGTGACCGACGAGGACTGGCCGCGGGTGCGGCGTCTGCTCGACCTCCGCCTGACGCGCCGTCTGGAGCTCGGCTGAGGCTCCTTGCGCGGGTTCCCTCGCAGGATCTCGGCGACCCCCTCGGCGTGGGCGACGCCGACCCCTCCGGGCGCGCCGCCATACCCCGAGCCGACGCCGTCTGCGCGGGCGCGCGGCCTGCTCGCTCGCGGCCGGCCATCATATAGTGGCCGCGTGCCAGCCGTCCTCGAGTGCCGCGACCTCGCTCGCCGCTATCGCGGCCCGGCCGGCGCACTGGAGGTGCTGGACGGGGCCGAGCTGCGCGTCGAGGCCGGCGAGGTGGTGGCGATCCTGGGACCCAGCGGCTCCGGCAAGAGCACCCTCATCCACCTGCTGGCGGGGCTCGACGCGCCCGATGCCGGCGAGGTCTGGTGGGGGGAGCTTCCCGTCCACACCCGCAAGCCGCGCGAGCTGGCGTCCGAGCGGGCGCGGCACCTCGGGCTGGTGTTCCAGAACCACTACCTGCTGGCGGAGCTGAGCCTGTTGGAGAACGTGATGCTGCCGGCGACCATCCGCGGGCTGCGCGACGACGCACGGGCCCGCGCGCTGTTGCAGCGCGTCGGTCTGTCCTCGCGCCAGGACGCCGTGCCCGGCAAGGTCTCCGGCGGCGAGCGCCAGCGTGCGGCGGTGGCGCGCGCGCTGGCGCTCGAGCCGCCGCTGCTGCTGGCCGACGAGCCCACGGGCAGCCTCGACCGGGCCAACGCACGCGCCGTCTTCGACCTGCTGCTCGAGCTCGCGCGGGAGCGCGGCACCGCCGTCGTGATGGTGACCCACGACGAGGACCTGGTGCGTCCGGTGGCGCGCCGCTACCATCTCGAGGGGGGCCGCCTGCAGCCGGTTTCGGCGGGCGGCTAGGACGGCGCGCCGGACGCGGCGGGCCGCCTGCTGGCGCTCAGGACTCGCGCGGGGGTGCCTCCCGGCCGGCTCTATCGTCGCGGGTCGGCAGGCGGCCGCCATCCTCCAACGAGCCCG
>Ga0315535_1001988_pt1 | contig 13359 bp, 12 predicted proteins | sample SalMarSW160220MG_2_FD_203092 | JGI IMG/M metagenome (GOLD analysis project Ga0315535, IMG submission 203092) | Salt marsh sediment microbial communities from the Plum Island Ecosystem LTER, Massachusetts, United States - Salt Marsh Sediment SW1602-20 ...
CGCCGTCATCCTCCACGACGACCACAATCTTGCCCGCGCGGCGTTCCAGAAGGACCGACACGCGTTTGGCGCGTGAGTGGTGCACGGCATTGGCGAGCGCCTCCTGCGCGATGCGGTAGAGCGCCGTTTCAGTGAATTCCTGGAGTCGCAGCGTGCCCAGCCCCCTTTCCTCGAACTCCACCGTTGGCCCCTGCCTAAGGTTCATGCTTTCCACCATCTGCTGCACCGCGGCAGACAATCCCACGTGGTCCAGGCTCGCCGGGCGCAGGTTCGAAGCCAGGCGGTGGAGGCTCACCATCAGCGCGTCCACCTGTTGTCGAAGATCGGCGATGCCGGCCCTGACGGCGGCCGGGTCATCCACCTTAGACTCCAGGAGATGCAGACCCACCTTCAGGGATGTCAGGGATTGGCCCGCCTCGTCATGAAGTTCCAGAGAGACGGCCCGCCGCTCGCTCTCCTGGATTCTCACGAGTTGCCTGGACAGGGACTGGAGACGGGCCCGCCCCTCGCCCACCTTCTCGAAGAGCCACGCGCTCTGGACGGCCGCCGAGGTCTGAGAGGCCAGGGTCTCCGCCTGCTCCAGGTGTTCCTGCTGGTAGAACCCCGGCGTGTTTTTCGCCAGAGAGAACATGCCGATGACGCGTCCGCCTGCCACGAGGGGGACTCCCATCCAGCTCCGGGCCTCGTCCGCGTAGGGGTAACCCGCCCACGCCGGGTCCGAACCGATGTCCTGGACCACTCTCCCTTTTTGCTCCTCCAGCAGTTCGCCGAGGACGGGAATGGCGCCCGCATCGACGGGGGCCGGGAATTCCGTGTCCAATTCGGCGGTGCCGCCGCTTCCCCGCATCACGCGAACGACGAAACGCGAGCCCCAATCGGCGAGCATGGCGACGGCCTTGTCGTAGGAGACGAGCCGACCCATGTAGTCGAGGAGAACTCCCAGCACCACATTGACATCCAGGGACTGCGTGATTGCCATGCTGAAGGAGGAAAGCGTCTGGGCGAGCCTCCGCTCCCTGCGTTCGGCCTTGTATAGCCGGGCACTTTCTATGGCGCTCGCGGCCAGCGAACCCACCGATTCCATCAGCCTCACATTGGCCTTATTGAAAACGCCGTCCCTTTTATTGAAGAGCACGAAGACCCCGATGACGGAATCCTGGGCGATGAGAGGCACGGACACCAGGTTGCGCGGCTCGAAGTCGAGGTCCGTCCTGCCGCTGAAGGCGAACCGGGGATCGGAAACCAGGTCATTGACCAGGGCGGTCTTTCGGTTGACGATGCTCCAGCCCGAGACGCCCGTGCCATGGGGCAAACGGGCCCCAGAGGCCAGCTCCTTGAAGGCCGTCCCGAAGGTGTGCCACACGACCAGGTCGCCCGTGTCGGGTTCCACCAGCGCGATAACTCCTACTTCCGCGGCGTTGGTTCGGCACGCGAGTTCCAGAAGATCCGGCAGGATCTGTTCAAGTTCTGCGCTTGACATCCTAGAGTCATCGGTCGTTTCCAAAGGCGCCTCTACCACAAACACCGAGAAGGGTTAATTTCCTGTCCAGTATAGTTTGCGAGGATGGGCGATTCAAGCCGGCACCCATCGCTCCAATTCCGCTTGAACTGCTGTTGCGCCGCTCCCCTCGGGAGCACCCTCCTGCCCGGTTCCGGCCGGGAGCCAGGAACTTTGGCGAGGAACACAACGGTACCCTGGAGGACGTGTGACGGCGCCCCGGAGTCCGGCAGGGCCTGGCAGGCTGCTGAAGAACCCGCGTGGGGCGCGCGCAAGAGGCTTGCGGGGCAGATGCGCGACGCAGCTCGAAAGGCGATGCCCAACCATCGTCTTAGAAACGCAACAAGGTTAGATGCACTTGTCGAGCAGGAAAACGGCGAAATGAGGATGAGGGGCAAAGTCGCAAGTAATTGATAAGGCTGGCGGAGAGACGGGGATTCGAACCCCGGGAACCCTTTCGGGTTCACACGCTTTCCAAGCGTGCTCCTTCGGCCACTCGGACATCTCTCCGCGCCGCTGACCATCATAGGGTAAAAGGCGGAAAAGAGTCAACTTACTTAACTTACTTGACTTACTTAACTTAGAGCGACTTCGAGGGGGGCAAGGGCTCCGGAATCGGCGGCTCGCTTCAGGGCCTTTAGCGCCCTTGGCTGAAATTGACGGGCCCGCGGTCCCAGGTAGTCCCGCACGGCTTCGCTCAGATGGCGGGGCGTGGGGACGACGTAGGAGGGACTGCAACTCGAAACCACGGCCTCTGCGAGTGCGAGAATGCCTCCCATGTCCGTCTGGTGGCTTGTTCCAATGGGATAACCGGAGCCGTCGGCGAATTCGTGGTGTTCCTCCGCCATGCGTGCCGTCATGGGAAAACCAAGTTCTTCCAGGATCCGCCCGCCGGCCAGGGCGTGCGACTGGAATCGGCGCAGATCGGACGGGCGGTGGGGCCGTATGCGGTTGAGGGTTGCCCAGGATACGTCCAGGAGGCCGATGTCGTGTAGAAGGGCCGCGCCACGAAGGTAGGTCGCCTCGAGGAGGGGCGGCATGGACTCGCCGGTGGATCTGTCCATGTGCTCCGTGAGTATCCGGCAGGCCTTCTCCACCTTCCGGGCGTGTCCGCCTAGAAGGTAGCGGCTCCTGGACTCACAGTATTCGACGAGCGAGAGAATCCAGGCCCCCTCGTCCTCGAGCGTTGCGAGGACCGTATCTTCACGAAATCCGCCGTAGTACCTCCTGTGGGTCTCCGCGTACAGATCGATCATCTCCCTCACGATGAGCTCTTCGGTGGGCGGGTTCCTCCTGGCGCGCATCCATCGGAAAGCCTCCCGCATATGCTGCTGGGCCTGGGGGATGTTGTCGCGGGAAATGGCTATGAGAGACATGAACCAGGCCAGGGGCGGTCGGAATCTCAACCTGGTCTCCTCGGGGAAGGCGGGATTGTTGAGCAGGGCGGAGAGGCCCATGGCCAGAGTTTCCGCGGCCCCGAGATCGTCCTTGATCCAGAGCAGTTCCAACATGTTGAGCTGGCAGTGACACCGCGTATAGAAGGAGGACGCCATTTCCTGGGCGGCCTGCAGGATCTGTCCGGCCTTGCGAAGCGATTCACGGCTGTGTCCTTCCACCCTGGCTTCCCGCAGGTAGCAGTCTACCAGCATGGCCATCCGGACGGCCTCGAGATCTTCCACGCCCATGCCTTCCCACTTGTGGGCGAGGGCCGGGTCCACCGCGGAGTTCTTCAGGGCCCGTCTGTATGCCTTCCGGGCCTGGGACCATTCCCTGCGGTGCTGATAGATGGCGCCCTGGGTGCCGGCCAGTCTGCCGTGAATGGGGTGCGAAGCCGGCAGGGCCTTGCTCCAGCGCCGCCCCCGCCGGTACCACACGAGAGCTTCCCTGGTCTCGTCGAAGTGAACATGCCCCTTGGCGAGCCTCGCGGCGCAGTAGGCCGCCACGCCGTTCCGGCCGAATGCTTGCGCATGGGGAATCAGGGCTTCCCAGACTTCCAGCGCGCCGCAGTCGTCACCGCGGTCGTACAGGAGGCTACCGTACCTGTAGGCCGGCTCGATAGACGTTTCGGCTGCGTGTTCCTCGCCGAGCATTTCCAGGACCCGGGCCGTGGACGCCTCCACGTCGCGCCAGTCTTCGGGTTCCAAGGACGGGAAGGCCTGGAGGCCCGACAGCCAGTCGTTCTTCTCCTTTAATCCTGCACTGCTCTGTGTGCTCATTGCCTGTTGATGAAGCGGGCGCAGGTTTCCGAAGACCGCTCAGAACGAGGACTGCTCGAACACCGGTCCGGCGCGAAGAAGGTCGGGCCGGACCGCTGTGACTGGGGGGCTTCTCCTGCGTTGTCCGTGAGATCCTCCAAGGATTCAGTATAGAAGGATTGTGCGCCCTTGACCACAACCGGAGAAAATCCATCTCCCCCGGACGAGCGTTTTTCACAAGGTGGCTCCGGATGTTTGACGCCGGGAGGCGGCCTAACTAAAATAGGCCGCATGGCCGAGATCCCGCCGATTCTCTCGATCAAAGGTCTCTCCAAGAGGTTCGGACACGTAAGGGTGCTGGAGGACGTGTCGCTGGACGTACACGTGGGCGAACTCCTGCTCCTGCTGGGTCCGAACGGTGCCGGAAAGACCACCCTGACCCGCATCCTGACCACCCTGACCAGGGCGGGACGGGGCACCTTCCTTTTCAGGGGCGAGTCCGTGACGGAGAAGAACAGGGGGGCGCTGCGCAGGGAAATCGGCTATATCTCCCACCAGACCTTTCTCTACGCCCATCTCACGGCCGCCGAGAACCTGTCGTTCTACGGTCGTCTCTACGGCGTTCACGAACTGGACGTTCGCATCGGGACCATGTTGGAGCGCGTGGGCCTGGCGGGCGTCGCGGACCGGCAGGTCGGCACCTTTTCCAGGGGCATGCAGCAGAGGCTCTCGCTCGCCCGCGTGCTCCTGACCGACCCATCCATCCTCATTCTCGACGAACCATACACGGGTTTGGATCCGGAAGGCAGCCGGACCCTCACGAAGCTCCTCGCGGGTCTGAAGACCGAAAGCCGGGCGGTGCTCATGATAACCCACGACCTGGAGGACTGCCTCGAAGTCGCCGACCGGATCGCTGTGCTCCACAAGGGCCGGATAGCGCTGGACACGCCGGCGGAGGGACTGACGCTGGAGTCCGCCCGCAGACAGTATTTTCAGGCCACGACCGGAGAGCGGGTCTCATGAGGTACTTCAGAGTGGTGGCACTCGTTTTCGGTAAAGATTTCAAGGATGAATTGCGGCGAAAGGAGAACATGGCATCGTCCTTTCTTTTTGCGCTGCTGTCCCTCGTGCTCTTCGCCTTCGCGCTGGATCCGACCCGGGTGGATCTCAACCAGACGGGCAGCGGTCTGCTCTGGCTGATCATCCTATTCGCGGGCAGTCTTTTCATGGGCGCCTCGTTCAGAAAGGAAACGGAGAACGGCACGCTCTTCGCCCTCCTCCTGAGCCCCTGCGACCGAAGCGCCATCTACGTGGGGAAGTTTCTCGTCAACCTGGTGTTTCTCGTGATCCTGGAGGTTCTCCTGCTCGCCATGGCCTTCGTGCTGCTCAACTTCCGCTTTCAGGACAGTGTGATACGGCTGGCCGTGGTCTGGCTGGCCGTGACGATCGGGTATGCCGCGCTCGGAACGCTCTTTGCCGCGCTCATCGCCCAGGTTCGAGGCGGACAGGTGATCTATCCAATCCTGCTCTTCCCGATTCTCATCCCGCTCTTCATCGCAGCGGCTACCTTGACGCAGGATGCCCTTTCCACGGGATTTTCGTGGTCCAACCAGTGGTTGCGGCTCGTGGGTCTCTTTGATATTCTCTTTTTCACGGCTTCCGTCTTTCTCTTTGAATACGCCGTAGAGGAGTGAACATGGCGCTTCGCCGCTCGATCGTCGTTCTCTGGGCCGTGGCCGCCGCGGCCAATGCCGTAACCCTTTGGCTGGTCTTCACGTACGCCCCCATCGAAGTGCAGATGGGGGCCGTTCAGAAAATTTTCTATTATCACGTGCCGTCCGCCATAATCTGCTACGTCCTTCTCTTTCTCTCTTTCCTGTTCAGCATCCTGTTCCTCTGGAAGGACGAGCCCATATACGACACGCTGGCCTATGCCATGACCGAAGTGGGATGGGTCTTCATCACCGTCGTGCTCGTCACAGGTCCCATCTGGGGCCGGTCGGCCTGGGGGAAGTGGTGGGTATGGGAGCCGAGGCTCACGTCCTTTCTCGTCCTGTGGCTCATGTACAGCGCGTACCTGCTGCTGAGGCTCTTCAGCCGTGGGGACGCCCGGTCGTCCAAGATTGCGGCGGTGGTGGCCATCATCGCCTTCTTCGACGTGCCCATCGTCCATAAGGCGATCGCGTGGTGGGGGTCCATCGTTCATCCGAAGAAGGTCGTGCTCGAACCGGCCATGATGTGGACCTTCTTCGTGTCCATGGGGGCCGTGTTCCTGCTTGCGGCAGCCTTCGCGCTCACGCGCACATGGATAGGCATCGAGGAGAGCCGCCGGGCGGAAAGAGAGGTGGCGCGATGAACTCTGGATTCGTGCTGACCACGCTCATGGCCGTGGCCATCAAGACCCCCGATACCACAGGCTACATGAAGGCCGGCTACGCCGCCATTGCGATTCTGCTTCTAGGCTATACATTATACCTCTGGATAAGGGCGAGGAAGTTGAAGTAGATCACGGGTTGGGAGATGCCTGGAGAAAGCACGCCCATCATCACGTTGCTGACGGACTTCGGCCACGGCGATCCCTGGGTGGGTTCAATGAAGGGCGTTCTGTGGTCCATCCAGCCCGGCTGCCGTATCGTGGATCTTTCGCACAGCGTCCCACCCCACGACGTCTTCGGCGGGGCCTTTACCCTTTACAGGACATTCAGGGATTTTCCCAGCCGGACCATTCACGTCTGCGTGGTGGATCCTGGCGTCGGTGGTCCCCGGCGTCCCCTGCTCGTCGTGACCGGCGATCACTATTTCGTCGGCCCCGACAACGGCGTGTTCTCCTTCATCTACAGGTACGGAGACCTCTCGCGGGTGATCGCGGTGACGGCGGAGCACTACTTCAGGCGGCCCACCAGCCAGACCTTTCACGGGCGGGACGTCTTCGCGCCCGTGGCGGGATGGCTGAGCAGGGGGATCGACGCCTCCCGCTTCGGGGAGGACATCGACGATTATGTGACGATCCCGGTCCCGGAGGACAAAATCGTTGGGGACAATCTCATCCAGGGCGAGATCTGTTGCGTCGACCGATTCGGAAACCTGATCACGAATATTCGCCGGGAGACCCTCGACGACCTGTCGGAGAGGACGGGGAAGAAGCGTTTCAAGGTCCTCGTGGCCGGCCAGGAGGCGCCTTTCGTGACGACGGGCTACGGCCAGGAGACGGCCCTTTTCGCCCTCGTGAACTCGGCCGAACTCGTAGAGATAGCTGCTCCGCGGAGTTCGGCCGCCCAGGCGCTCGGCATCTTCGGCAGGGGGCGCGAAGTCAGCATCATGTGTTTCTGACCGATTCCCGGTGAGGTCGTTCCGCACGGCCTGCTAGCCGAATATCTCCGACCGCCGGGTTACCGGGTAGAAGGCGAAATCCTTTGTCAAAGCCTCGGTCCCGCCCTCCTCCCTGTCGAGAAGCGCCATGACGGCGACGACCTCCAGGCCGAAGGCCTGCGCACGCGCGATGGCCTTGAGCGTAGAGCCTCCGGTGGTGACCACGTCGTCCACCACGATGACCTTCTGGCCCGGTTTCACCGGGCCTTCGATCCACTGCTTGGTTCCGTGCCCCTTGGCCTCCTTCCGCACGATGAAGGCGTCGAGGGGTGTGTCGGCCTCATGGGAGAGGGCCGCGACCGCCGATACGATTGGATCTGCCCCCAGGGTCATACCGCCGATGGCATCGGCCCGGATTCCTTCGGCTTGAATGACATCCAGAAAGCATCGGGCCGTGAGAAAGGCGCCCTCGGCGGTCAGCGTGGTCAGTTTGGAATCGAAGTAGTACTTGCTCCGCCTGCCGGATGCGAGCAGGAAATCTCCGATCTTGAGGGATCGGTTTTTAAGCAATTCTTTGAGTCGTTCGCGGTCCTGGCTCATGGTACGTCCTCCTCTGCGGCGGCCAGAATGGCTTTCCGGAACCGGGCCAGATGGGAGCCCTCCCAGGTGAGTGTGCCACAACACGCACATGCGGAAAACCGCCTGTGTGTCAGATAGGTATAGGGCGGGACTTTCCCCAGCGCCTCGCCGCGCTCGACGCGGTAGGTCGGGGCGTTGCACATGAGGCACCGAGGTCGCCGGTCCCGGTAAAAGGGACCGAAGGTCGACCGGATAACGCGCAGTTGCTCCACGGGCACATCACTTCCCGGGTCGGCGGCCCGAATGCCCTTCCTGACGCACGCCTGGAGGAGGAACCTGTCGCGCGTAAGGAGGACTTCGCCCGTCCGGGCGGCCTCCGCCGCGAGCCAGTCGTCCCGGGAGACGCGCGCGTAGGCGGCTCCGTACCCCAGCAACCGCAGGTATTTCGCCAGTTTGCCCAGCATGGCATCGCACAGGAATCGGTTCTCGTCGGGGATGCCATCGCCCAGCCACTCCGAGACCTCGGGCGTGTAGCGCTTGTCCACATCCCGGATGATCAGCGGGGGAAGAGAGACGCAGGGGAGGGCGGCGGTCTTCCTGAGCTGGAGGAGCGCAAGGTATGGCGGCGTGTCCCCGGAGGATTTGACCATGCGGATAAGGCGGGGATATAGGCCGGTCTCGGGCAGCATGGCGAGAAGGTCTTCGAGGCGCAAAGCGGGACACAGAAGGCAGAACCGCCCGCCGGGGGCCATCGCGCGCCGTCCAGCTTGGAGGACCTCGAGAAGCGACGCCGAAACGCTCTGGCGGGCCACGGCCCTCGTGGGATCGGGACTCGCCTTCCCGCGGGTCACCTCGAAGTAGGGCGGATTGCATACCACCAGGTCGAACCCGTTCGCGGGGACCGAGCCCTCTCCCCGGAAATCGTCGCAGAGGATCGTACCCGTGCCCGTCCAGCCATTCTCCTCGAGATTCTGTTCCGCCATTTCGGCCATCTCCGGCTGGATCTCGATCCCCATGAAAGTCGAGGGGTGGTGCCGGTGTGCGAGCAGGAGCAGGAGAATACCCGACCCGGTTCCCAGGTCCAGGACCTTCTCCCCCTCTCTGACCCATGAGAACCCGGCCAGCAGGACGGAGTCCACGTTGAAGCGATAGCCCGATATGGGTTGGTGGACGCGGATCGTGCCGTTGAGAAACGGCGTCAGCGAGGCCTTCACGCCGGCTCCTTCAACCTGTTGATGACGGCTGCCGCATAGCCCGCCGAGAAGCCCGCGTCGACGTTCACCACGACGAGGCCGGGAACGCAGGATGAGAGCATGGCGAAGAGCGGCGTTTTCCCGCGGTCCTGCACGCCGAATCCGACGGACGTGGGGACGCCTATGACCATGGCCGCAGTAAGTCCGGCCACCACGGACGGCAGTGCGCCTTCCATCCCGGCCACCGCGATAACGGCGCGCGCTTTCCGCAGCGAGGGCAAAGCGGCGGCTACGCGGTGGAGCCCCGCCACTCCGACATCCTGAAAGAGCTCTGCGCTGGCGCCCAGGTAGCGGGCGGTCAGAAAGGCCTCTTCGGCGACCGGCGCATCGCTCGTTCCACCCGAGACGACGACCACCGATCCTGTGAGATCATCGGGCGGGTCACCCAGGTAGGCAAGGCGCGCCCTCCGGTGGTAGACGAGCGTTTTGAAGCGTTTTTTCAGCGATCCGGCCTTGGGGGCGTCGAGACGGGTCACGAGGGCCGGGACGTTCCTGTCCTGGAATGTGTCGAGGATCCTGGCGATCTCGGCCGAGGTCTTGCCTTCCCCGTAGACGGCCTCCGGAAATCCCCTGCGTACGAACCGATGATGATCGATTCTCGCGAAGCCCAGGTCTTCGAAAGGGAGCGTCGCGAGCTGTGCCACGGCGTCGTCCGGTGTCAGGCGGCCGGCGGCCACGTCCTCCATGAGTTTCTTCAAGTGATCAGGATGCATTGCACTTCACCACCATGATGGTCAGGTCGTCCGCCTGCGGTGCGCCGTTCTGGAATTTCTCCACGTCCTTGACCACCGCCGAAAGGACGGCCTCCGGATCACCGTCGCGGACCTTGCCGAGGGACTTCTGCAGACGCGCCATGTCAAACTCCTGGCAGTCGCGGTCCATGGCCTCCGTAACGCCGTCCGTATAAAGAACCAGGGAATCTCCCGGCTCCAACTTCATTTGAACATCGCGAAGGCTCTTGAGGAAGACTTCGTCGTTCATGAGACCGAGAACGAGGCCTCGGGGCTTGAGCACCTTTGCACCGTCTTCGTTGAGCAGAAATGGCGGATTGTGCCCCGCGGATAGAATCTGCACGTCCCTCGTGGCCGGATCGAGCACCAAGGCGCACAGCGTCAGGAAGATGCCTGGCTCGCTCTGGCTTCCAAACACGAGGTTCAGCCTGCGGAGGATCTCCGTATGATATCCCTCGCTGAAGGCTATCGCGTGGAGGATGCCTTTTGCGAGCGTCATGTAAAAGGCCGCTTTGACGCCCTTTCCGGAGATGTCTCCAAGGAGCAGGAGCCACTTTCCATCCGGCAACGGAAGGTAGTCATAGTAGTCTCCGCCCACTTCCATGGCGGGGATGCAGCACGTGGCCAGAGAGAATCCGGGAATCTCCGGTTTCTCCTTGGGCAGAAATCTCTCCTGAACGCCTTTCGCGATTTCCAGTTCGCGTGCGAACCTCTCCCTCTCCCGCATCCTGGCAAGATATTCGGGCACGTACTCGCTCACGCTTTCCATGGGACGACCGAACAGTGCGACGTAGCCCAAAGCGAAGAAGCCCGCCACAAGGACGCCCACGCTCAGCCAGCCCTGGATGAGCATGGAAGAACCCTGGGCCGTCAGAAGAAGGGCCACCTTGGTAAAGGCCATTGGGACGTAGAGAAGGGCCATGGCCGCCAGCAGTCCCCATGCCTCCATGGCGGAGAAGAAGAACAGGCCGATCAGAAAAGCACCGAAAAGGGCCAGAACGGGTGGCCCGAAGGGAAGAAGGTGTCCGACCGCAAGGGCGAACAGCACGCAGAAGAGGGCGCAGGCCAGCCAGCGGGAGAACCTGATACGGACGACCGGGTAGACGATTCCCAGAAAGATGGACCCGATGAGAACGACGGCAGGAAGGGGGCCGAGCAGGGCATTGCCCATGAGCCCTCCGGGAAAGCGCAGGTTGCTCAGCTGAAGGTCCACGGGTAGAAGAACGATGGACAATCCCCGCCAGGTCTTGGCCGCCAGGAGGACGAGGACGGGCAGTCCAAGAAGTACAAGCCCCGCCGTGCCCGCCCACAGCAGGCTGCGCGAGGTGTCCCGTACGTTCCACTTGCCCTGGAACAGTAGGTCGACATAGCGGAGCTTGTCGCTCGTCGTCTGCCTGAGGAAGGACTCGCATACGGCCCACAGCATGGCGAAGAAAAGGGCTGCCAGGAGACTGACGATGACGGCCGTGAGAATGGTGGTGAGAAGTCCGCGCTCCGGAATGCTCACGAAGCGCAGGAACGTGAGGGCCGCGGCTATCACGCCGAACTTCTGTGCGTGTTTGAAGTCCACTTCGTCCCGCCTCAGCTTCTGCACGAAGAGGAAAAACAGGACAAGAGCGAGGAAGAACCAAGCGGCGCCGAACAGCAGGGGAAAGACCAGGTCGCGCCAGAGATCGGGCTCGTTGCCCGATGCGAGAAGAGGCTTGCGCATGAAGCTGGTAAGGTAGCCCGACTGCAGCTGAACCGTGTATTGATAAAACAGACCGGGAAGCCCCTTGACCGGCTGCTTCCAACCGAAGTCGAAGGTCTGGCGCCCCTGGTCCTCGCCCGTCCTTGTGGATATCAAGGTGAGCTGCCCCACGTCCACGCCCAGAACGCGCAAGAGCTTTTCGGATGTTTCCAGGGCCTGCTTGGAATCGAGCTTAGCGGGCGCCGGGTTCTTCTTGGGAGGGATGCTCAGGGCCAGGATCTGGCCGCTGCTGGACACCTGCGCTTCGAGCGTAGGTCGGGGTTGTTTGAACGGATTGAGTCCATGAAAGCGATGGGATGTATAAATCTTGTACTCCCAGCGCTGGATCGGCACCTCTTTTTCGGTCCAGTAAGTCGCCGCGCTGAAGCCGAAGAGCTCCTGCATGCGCTGGAGGCTCTCCGTATCCGTCTTCTGGGAGAGGGTCACATCGAGCGTGCCGGGGTTGTCGAGAAGCCTCTGGGCGGTGGCCAGGACCTTCGCCCTTACGGCCGGCTCATTGAAGCTGGCCAGGCCGATGGGCGCGTTGATCTCCGGATTCACCAGGTAGGTGTACGCGACGGCGCAAAAAACGGCGGAGACCGCAAGCAGGACGGCTGGGATAGTGCGTTTGCCCATAGCATTCAGAATAAGGCAGAGGGGTCCTGCTTGCAACGGCCGGGAGACCGGGGCTGGAACCGCTTGCCTCGAGAGCCCTCGCTGAAGATAGCCGGTGCGGTGGACAACAGGCAAGGAAGAGCTTAAAATCCACAATATAATAAGAATCAGGGGAGTGCACGCCATGAAGGAAAGGCGCCAGGCACCCAGGGTCGAACCGGATGAAGCGGTCCAGGCGAAGATCAAAACGACGATTTCCGCGCGGGTCGTGGATATTTCCGCCCGCGGTGCTCAGGTTGAAGTACAGCGCTCCCTTCCCTTTCGAACGACGTGCGATTTCAAGATACAGTTCCGGGACGGTGAGATAGTCCTTCGGGCCACCGTACGGCGCTGCATGGTTCACGGCAAAGGCCGCGATGGCAGGGGACGGGAGGTGATGTTCTACAGGGCCGGGCTCGAGTTCGACAGGCCCACCCCCGGGCTTGCGGGTCTCCTCGGGGCAAATAAGAGGGCGCCCCAGGCTGCCGGCCGCGCAGCGGAGAATCAGCCGGCATCGGGGCTACCGGACGGGACGAAAGGGGAGTTGACTCTGGATGCCCAGGAAGAGTGAGAGGCGTCCGCAAGGCCGGGGACAGACGATCCGAATCCTCCCTCGAGCGCCGTTTGCGAGCGCCCGAATCATTTCCCAAGGAACAGGTAATGAGGTATACTTCGAAACTGGGCGGGTATCAACCCGACTTCGTGTGGGGTTCGAGCCCTGTGCAACGTGCCCTGTGAACCCCGCCAGGCCCGGAAGGGAGCAACGGTAAGCAGCCAGCTCGTGTGCCGCAGGTCGCTTGAACCCCATCAATTTATCTATGAACGATCAGTGCATGACCTATAAAGCCCTCGCGCGCAAATACAGGCCACAGACCTTCGACGAGATGGTGGGGCAGGAAGCCGTCGTCAAGACGCTCAAGAATGCTCTGGCGACGGGGAAAATCCATCCGGCGTACATATTTTCGGGCATCCGGGGCGTGGGCAAGACAACGGCGGCGAGGCTGTTTGCCAAGGGCCTCAACTGCGAAAACGGGCCCACCGTAACGCCCTGCAATACCTGCCCGTCCTGCGTCGAAATCGCCGCGGGCCGTTCGATGGACGTTCTGGAGATAGACGGGGCGACCCACACGAAGGCCGAGGAGGCCCGCGATCTCATGCAGGCCGCCAGGTACATGCCCGTGCGGGACCGATACCGCGTCTTCATCATCGACGAAGTCCACATGTTGTCTACGGCGGCCTTCAACGCCTTGCTCAAGACGCTGGAGGAACCGCCGGCCCACGCTGTCTTCCTGCTGGCCACGACCGAGCCGTTCCGCATCCCGGAGACGATTCACAGCCGCGCTCAGCACTTTCAATTCAGGCGGGTCTCGGCCCACAAGGTGGCCTCTTTTCTCAAGGACCTGTGCGGTCG
>Ga0315535_1001989_pt1 | contig 13354 bp, 9 predicted proteins | sample SalMarSW160220MG_2_FD_203092 | JGI IMG/M metagenome (GOLD analysis project Ga0315535, IMG submission 203092) | Salt marsh sediment microbial communities from the Plum Island Ecosystem LTER, Massachusetts, United States - Salt Marsh Sediment SW1602-20 ...
TAATTTCCAAGACTTTATTATCTTTGTCGGTAAGCAAGATCGCGACGCGATCTCCGCCGAGGGTGACTTGCAAGCCCTGAACTGCACTGTCCAGTGCTTCCTCTAAAGTAGTCCCGGAAGCGGCAGAGGTCGTTACATGGTGAAGCAAGCGGTGCTGAGAAAGATGCTCCTGGGTTTCGGCAAAGAGTTCGGTATTGACGACTGCGATTGCTAACTGGTCCGCCAGGATTTGCAAGGTTTGAAGATCCTCTTCTTGGAATACGTTTGCTTGGGAACTTTGGACATCGATTACACCCAGAATCCGCTCTCCCAACTTTAGAGGGATAGCAGCCTCAGCCTGGGTGTTGGGTAGGAGGGGATTGACTTGGTGCAAGACGTCTTTGGCGGTATCGTTTACAACCAAAGGTTCGCCGCGCCCCGCTACATATCCAACGATCGATTTTGAGCCAACGCCAAGTTTGTGATTTGCGCGCTTCATTTGGGCGCCGGCCTCTCCGGTTGCCTCTCGAATGACGGCAAATTCTCCTAGGGGTTCGACGAGGAAAATTGCAGCGTGGTAATAATGTTCAAAGCGGCCGGTAATCAAATTGACGGTTCGAAGCAAAAGTTCATCAAGATTCAGCGAACCACTGATATCGCGTGCGATTTCAGCAGCAGTTTCCAGGCGCAGGGCGTGCTGACGGGCTTCGTTGAGCAGGCGAATATTGTAGATAGCGCCACCCACCTGTCCTGCCAGGGCAGTTAGGAAGCGTAGATCGTCTTCTGTGAACTGTTTTTCGCGCTCCAGGTCCTGGATGATGATGGCTCCAATTGATGCGCCACCAACGAGTAGCGGAGCCCCCATCCATGATTTTGCCGGCTTTCCAACCACTTTGGCGCCAAGCGCAATTGCTCGTCGTTCGGTATCTTCGACCAGCATGAGAGGCTGGTGTGTGCGGATCAGGATGGACGATAAGCCCTCCCCTAAGGGGAACGGTTCCAGGCTGGACACCTGCCCATCCTCGTACATATAAGGGATGCGAACGGTGTTTGTTTCTTCATCGTATTCCGCAACTACCAAGCTGTAATCGCCAACTGTCTGGCGAATTTGCTCATGTAGAATTGCATAAAGGGATGGTAGCGTTGCCACAGAAGAAATCGCCTGGCTGGTGGATGCAATCGCCCCGAGTTCCCCTAAACGCTTTTCCATGGTTGAGGAGGCCAGTACTTTTTCAACGGTTACAGAAACGATGTTGGCAATATTGGCATATGGCTGGATAATAGGCGGGGTGATCAAGTGTTTCTGGGGAGCGCCGAAGGCAAGTATGGCATAAAGGATTTCATCCCGCGCGACGGGCAACAGTGCGGTAACCTGGCACCCCATTTTTTTGAATAATTTATTCAAGGGTGCAGGTAATTCAGACGGAGCAGTCAGGTCATAGATCTGTGAGCCGTGCAGGAGCTGAGTCGCAATCTCGTGAACCGGAAATTCAATAAACTTTGTTGGGCTGGACTGGCCGTTTTCTCCAAGGAACGGATCTGAAATGGAAACAACTTCCAGCCCCCGATCATTGACCGTCAGCACTGCTGTGATATAGGGAGTATCTTTAAGGACGCGGGCAGTTGTTTCAAGAACTTCCTGTTCGGTCTTTGCTTCCGCAATCTGGTAGCTTGCACGGTATAAGCGTTCCATGTCCTGGTAGTTGACCTGCGTGGCTTCGGTTTGTCCAATATTCTGCAGCGCGGCGGCAATCTGGTTTGCAAGAGTTTGCAGTACTACAATCGTATCCGGGTCAAATGCCTTTGAGGTGGTGCTTTGAACATCCAGGGCGCCCAGGATCAGGTTTCCAGAGGAAATCGGGATACCAACCTCGGCCTGCGTTTCAGGCATTAGTTCGTTCTTGAGGTGAATCGGATCGTCTTCCACATCCGATGCTACGCGCGGTTGATTGTTGGCTGTTACCCAACCAATAATGGAAGGTGAACCGACCTCCAGCTTATGACCACGACTAAGCATTTCTTGAGCGGCTGGGCCGAAAGCGGCATGCAGATTGGCTGTCCGACCAGTACGGTCGACCAGGAAAATGCCTGCATGGTAATAGCCAAAGCGTTCGACAATCAGCCTGACTGTGTTGTCGAGCAATTCGTCGAGGTTGAAATTTGAGGTAATACTTTGGGCAACTTCAGCTGCAGTTCGAATCTGTTGCGTTCGTTCTTCAATGCGAGCTTCGAGCGTGCGATACAGATCGCTCAGCTCGTCAGCCATTTTATTAAAGGAATAGGCCAGCAGTCCGAGTTCGTCCCTTCGTTTGATCGGTGAACGTTCCTGCCAGTCGCCTTCGGAGAACCGGCGAGTTGTTTCTGACAATCCGAGGATTGGTCTAACCAAGCGATTAATACTAACCCAAATGACAATTGCCATAGCGATGAACGTTAAGATCAGTAAGAGAGCTGTAAATGGGGCCAGACTGTTGAGTTGTCCAAAAACCGCACTTTGTGGAATTTCAACGACAACACCAACATTAAGTGCCGGGATCCAATCCGTATACGCGATCACGTCTGTCCCGGCGGCGTTAGTGAACTCGCTGAGCGGACTGGACATGAAATTCGTATTGTTGTCCGGCTCGAATGTCGCCGCAATCACTGTTCGCTGTGAACTTGATGGAATAAAGGCGTTCAGCATATTTTCGTGAGGATCGACACCCACGAACTGATGCCCAATGCTCGTATAAAAATAAGCGGATGAATCCGGGTTGAAGACTGTAATTGCCGTCAGGATTGCTTGTGAACTCTTTTGTCTCGAGACCCCCAGCAAGTAGCCTCTAACCTGACCATTTGATCCGTAAAATGGAGAAACTGTGATAATGCCAAATTCGTCCAGAAGAATGGGCACAAAATTATAAGAGGCGAACGAGAGTTCTCCGGAAACAATATTCATGAAGTAGGAGGTCCCACCTATACTTTGTCCCTCCCATTTCAATTGGCTGGAAACCCATATTTTCCCCTCTGTGTCAACTAGAGCAAAATCATCAAAAAGTGGGGTGTCGCCTGGCTGGTTTACTTCTTTGAAGGCTTGGGTTACCAGTGTTCGATAAAAAGTGTCTGTCTTTTGACGGCTTAAGACGGCCTCGGCTGGGATGTGAAATCCCGGGCGGCGAGAAATATAATCAAGGCGAACCGCCTTCGTTCGAATCTCTCGATTGATTTGTTCGACCTGGGTCTGTATGGCTGTTTTTAGCTGGCTGGCAATTTGCTCTTTTAATAATGTTCGTGAGCGGGTATATGCAACCGAGGCCATGATGGACAATGGGATCATGGCGAATGCCATGAGCGCCAGGATCATCGTCCGCGTAAGACGTCCTGAAAATTTGGGCTGGTCGTTTTGAGACTTTGGAGCTGGGGGGGGAGTTGTCATAAGTGTTTGATTAGCTCATTTCCCAAACAGCCTCGCCGGCCAAAACCCTGCGGATCTGTTCGGGGAAGCGGTCAGGATCGAGTGGTTTCCCGAGGAAGCCATCGAAACCTGCAGTGCGGGCCTTGTTCATTTGCTCCGAACTGGCTTCAGCAGTCACGGCTATGATGGGCGTGGACTTTAATCGGTCGGAGGCGCGGATTTTTCGCAGAGCTCCGTAACCATCTTCGTATGGCAGGCGGATATCCATCAGGATCAGATCTAGCCTGGGTAAAGTATCTGCATATTCGACCACTTCGTAACCTGATGTTTTCCATTCGCAATGGATGCCGAGATAGCCGAGCATGCGGGCAATCAGGACAAAGTTTGAAACGTTGTCTTCAACCACCAGGACGGTGGCGTTCTTGGGGATGTTCGGTTTACGGATCGGTTGCGTTTCAAGATTGGATTGTGAATTGTCCATGATCGAAGACGGACTGGTGTTTTGTGTGTCAGTCATTCAGGCTCCTCGCCAGATATCGCTCGATCTGTTGAGTCAATGTGTCAATGTCGATCGGCTTTTGTATATATCCATCGCAGCCAGCCTCGAGCGAGCGTTCGCGGTCCCCACGCATTACATTCGCGGTCACGGCGATGATAGGAATTTTCTTGAAATTTGGCAGTGCGCGTATTTGTGAAGTGAGTGCATAGCCATCGGTGGTCGGCATATTGATGTCCATCAGAATTAGATTTGGCTGGCTCTTTTGAAGCGAGGCAAGAGCCTGGTTCGCATTGGCCGCTTCCCTTACGGTATACCCTTCCGATTCGAGAACGCGGCGTACGAGACTGCGGTTTTCCGCATTGTCTTCAACGTACAGGATTGTCGCTTTACCTGGAATCATAGTGACCAAGCCTCCGGTCTTATTGTAAAGTCGGGCTATCGACCGCTTCATAACAGCTACCTTACAAAATCCCCCAATGGTCCTAACAAAATGAAACATTGGAGCCGAAAGGCTCCAATGTTTGAGCGGGTGATGGGAATCGAACCCACGACATTTTGCTTGGGAAGCAAACGTTCTACCGCTGAACTACACCCGCTGGTTGAGAGGGATTATAGCCAGCGCAGGTTGTGATGTCAAGTCTTTGAATTTCATCGTCGGAGCAATTCAAAAAAGCACAGGATTATTTGTAAGATCAGTCATAGCAATTAAAGTAGGGATTTTTTTGCCCAGCGGTTTAGACTTTGGGACCGGATTCGATCACTTCCTGGGGGGTGCCATCCTCAAATTTTGCAAAATTTTCGACAAATCGCATAGCCAACTGCCCGTATTTTTTCATGTATTCTTCTTTGCTCGGCCATGAGCTCCATGGTTCCAGAACACTTTCCGGTACACCTGGACAGGTCTTTGGGACTTCAAAGCCGAAGACCGGATCTTGAAAGTATTCCACCTTGTCGAGTTTGCCGGTCAGCGCGGCGTTCAGCAGCGCGCGTGTGTATTTGATGCTGATCCGTTTACCGATCCCATAAGGCCCGCCCACCCAGCCGGTATTGACCAGCCAGCAGTTCACGTTATAGCGTTCGATTTTTTGTTTCAGCAAGTCTGCGTAATAAGCAGGGTGGTGCACCATGAAAGGCCCCCCGAAACAGGCCGAAAAGGTGATCTCTGGTTCTTCTCGCAAGCCGACCTCGGTTCCGCCAACCTTGGCTGTATAGCCAGAGATGAATTGGTAAAGTGCTTGATGGGTGGTTAGCTTTGCAATGGGCGGCATAACGCCGCTGGCGTCGCAGGTCAAGAGGATGATGTTTTTTGGATGTCCGGCCTTCTTTTCGGGGACCGCGTTGTCTATGAATTCCAGCGGATAAGAGGCGCGCGTGTTTTCAGTATAGGAATCGTCGTCCAGGTCGATATAACGGGTAACGGGATCGAAGGGAACATTTTCCAGGATGGTTCCGAAGCGGCTGGTCGTAGCGTAAATTTCGGGCTCTGCGCTTTCCGAGAGACCGATGACTTTGGCATAGCAACCGCCTTCAAAGTTAAAGACCCCGTTATCGCTCCAGCCGTGCTCATCGTCACCGATCAGGCGTCGGGTTGGGTCAGCCGAGAGCGTTGTTTTGCCGGTGCCAGACAGTCCGAAGAATAGCGCTACATCGTCAGCATTTTTCGGGTTGACATTTGCCGAGCAGTGCATCGAGAGCACCCCCTCCAAGGGCAACAAGTAATTCAGGATCGTGAAGACCGATTTCTTAATCTCGCCGGCGTAGGCGGTGTTGCCAATTATCGCCAGTTTCTTCTCAAAGGAAAGGATGATAAAGGTCTCGTCGTTTGTGTTGTCGATCGTCGGAGTGCCTTTGAATTCCGGCATAGCCACAATAGTAAATTCCGGCACAAAGCGCTTGTATTCTTCCAGCGATTGAGGCACTAGGAACATGTTGCGGACAAACATAGAATGCCAGGCTAATTCAGTCACAATTCGCACTGGTAGACGGTAGTTTTCATCCGCTCCGGCGTAGGCATCCTGCACGAAGACATCGCGGCCCTGCAGATAGCCGAGCATCCGCTCGTAAAGCGCTTCGAATTTCTCTTCACTGAATGGGCGATTGTATTGCCCCCACCAGATGTGGCCTTCCGTGCCCTCTTCACGCACGACGAATTTGCTGTTCGCGGATCTAGCGGTGTGCTTACCCGTAAAAGCCACAAAGGGTCCCAGATGGGTGGTCGAGCCTTCCCCGCGAAAGACGGCTTCTTCGTAAAGAGCTTCGGAGGGGATATTCCAATAGGCCAACCGCAGGTTGCTGATCCCGTGGTTGGACAGGTTGTAATCCGCTTTGCGAGCCTTTGCAATCCCTTCTGCCGGGGTTTTAATATTTAACAAGTTGTTCATAGCCAATCCCTCACCATCCGACGGTCACCGATGTAAATTTCATTTGGGGAGGTCGGGTCAAGCGCCCATTTTATACGAGCCATGCCCTCCATGACATCCTTGACGGAACCTGCAAACGAAAGCCGTAAATGGCCTTCCATACCAAAATCCTTGCCGGGGACGGTTACCACCAAGGCTTTCTTGAGCAGAAATTTTGATATTTCGACCGAGTTGGTTGAAAATGCGCGCAGATCCGGTAGGGCATAGAAGGTGCCCTGCGGCGGGATCAACCGCGCGCCGTTGAAGGATTTCATTTCCTGCAGCATAACGTTTCTATTGTTTTCGATCTGGAGTCGCAAGGCTTCCACCACAGACTGGATCCCGTTTAGTGCGCCCTCGGCGGCTGCCTGGGATACCGGCGAGACACAGGAAGTTGTCTGCGCCTGAACATTGGTCATGATCCGAACTATTTCGCGTGGGGCGACCACCCAACCGATGCGGAAGCCGGTCATACCATACAGCTTGGCAACCCCGTTGACTACGATGACGCGCGTGCTCTCGACGTCCTTTTGGGTAAAACTCCAGGCTGGTGGGGCTTCATTACCATCAAAAGTCAATTTGTGATAGATATCATCACAGATCAAGTAGATCCCCTTGCGCTCACAGAAATCCACGATTTTTTCGATCAGCGCTGGTGGGTAAATTGCCCCAGATGGATTGTTAGGTGTATTGATGATGATGGCCCGGGTATAGGAAGTAACCGCTCGCTCGATTTCCTCGAAACTGGGGGTGAACGTTCCGTCTTCCGGAGTGACGATCACTGGAATCCCAAGGCACATCTTGACGATTTCCGGGTAGCTTACCCAGTAAGGGGCCAGGATGATGACTTCTTCTTGTGGATTAAGGATCGTGTAGAGCAGATTAAAAAGTGATTGTTTCGCCCCCGCAGTAGCGATTATATTTTCAGGTGCAACAAGACGGTTGTAGTTTTCTTCGGTATAGCGGATAATGGCCTTTTTCAGCGATGGCAAGCCATCCGTCGGAGTATACTTTACCTCTCCGCTGGTTAGTTTTGCTGCTGAACTCAAAATGGCATTGATTGGCGTCTTGTTCTTGGGTTCGCCGATCCCTAAATGGATGACCGGCTCTCCGCGTTCGCGCAGTAGACGCGCTTCCTCGTTCAATGCCAGCGTCGGCGACTCCGCAATCGATCTTGCTAATTTGCTGAGACTCATGCTGGATGCTCCTGTGATTTTGAACGGGTTAACACCCGAAAATAAACTGGTCAGGATAGCCCGACCAGATATTAAATAACTTGGCCTGGCATTGGTAATCCAGACGTTTTGACAAATAGTTGTCAGACAATGTCAACATCTTGGCGATTATACTATAAGTCACAAAAGACAAGCCTTCCAAGGCAATACCTGATGCACTGCAGCAACATCGTCTGCTTAAGTGAGTTCAGCTTGATACCAATTTATGTTGTAAAATTTGATATCGTTGATGTTCGCCAAGTCAATCATTAATGGAGGATTTCGGTTATGGAGGATTTTGAGAAATTAGGTGTATTTTATTTGGGGCGGGTTTATGACTTAAGTGCAAATAAGGCCAAGGATGATTTGCTGCTTTATGATTCCAAGGATTTAACAACACATGGCGTTTGTGTGGGTATGACGGGCAGTGGCAAAACAGGGCTTTGTATCTCTATCATCGAAGAAGCGGCGATTGATGGGGTCCCGTCAATCCTGATTGATCCTAAAGGCGATCTGGCGAACCTGATGCTGACATTCCCTGATTTGAAGGGCGAGAATTTTCTACCCTGGATCAATTTGGACGATGCCCGGCAGAAAGGCCTGTCGGCGGAAGATTATGCCAATAAACAGGCCGAGACCTGGAAGTCTGGACTCGCGAGTTGGGGGGAGGATGGCGCGCGCATCCAACGGTTGAAAGATGCAGCCGAGGTTTTAATTTATACTCCCGGAAGCAATTCCGGAATGCCAGTCTCCATTTTGAAATCGTTTGCCAAACCTGAAGCGGCAATTATGGACGATAGCGAGTTGTTGCGCGAACGGATTAGCACGACCGTTTCGAGTCTTCTCGGTCTGGTTGGAATTGAAGCAGACCCAATTCAGAGTCGCGAACATATCTTGCTCTCCACCATTATCGATGTGGCCTGGCGCGCAGGCCGCGACCTGGATCTGGCTGCGCTTATCCAGCAAGTTCAGACGCCCCCGGTGACAAAAATTGGAGTGCTTGACCTCGAATCCTTCTATTCATCCAAGGACCGCTTCACTTTAGTCATGGCCTTGAACAACTTATTGGCCTCGCCGGGATTCAACGCCTGGTTGCAGGGAGTGCCCCTGGATATTGGTCAGATCCTTTATACTCCGAGCGGGAAGCCCCGGATTGCGATTTTTTCGATTGCGCACCTAAGCGATCCGGAGCGTATGTTCTTTGTGTCATTGTTAATGAATCAAATCCTGGGATGGATGCGAGGGCAATCCGGGACCACCAGCCTGCGTGCGCTCGTGTATATGGATGAGATTTTTGGTTTTCTGCCTCCCACGGCGAATCCCCCTTCAAAAATGCCGATGTTGACACTGCTCAAGCAAGCTCGTGCTTTTGGAGTTGGTATGCTCTTGGCCACCCAAAACCCGGTAGATTTGGATTACAAGGCTCTCTCAAATGCTGGGACGTGGTTCATTGGTCGACTACAAACCGAGCGGGACAAAGCCCGTTTATTGGACGGTTTGGATAGTGCCGCGGCGGGTGGCGGGAAATTTGATCGCAAACAGGTTGAAGGAATTCTTTCCAGTCTCGGAAGCCGCGTTTTCCTGATGAATAATACCCACGAAGATGCCCCCGAAATTTTCCAGACCCGCTGGGCGATGTCTTACCTGCGCGGCCCTCTTACCCGTGACCAGATCAAGACCTTGATGGATCCGATCAAGGCTGCAGCTCCGGTTCCATCAGGGAGCAGCCCGTCGAGTCCAACTGCCTCCTTAGCGGCTGGTGTTGGCCCGACGGCAGCAGCAGGTCAGCCACCGGCTCTCGCTCCTGACATCTCACAATTTTTCATCCCCCTACGCGGTGGGCTACCCAGCGGAAGCAAATTGATCTATGCACCCGGAATCGTTGGGGCAGCAAAGATTAATTTTTCAAATTCAAAGTCCAAGATTGAGACCGTCAAGAATGTTGTTTATGCTGTGCCAGTGACGGACGATGCCATTCCGGTCGTTTGGGAAAATGCGAGCGAGGTAGATGTACCGGCCAATGATCTGGAGAAAACCCCTGCGAAGGATGCCATATTCGCAGCCCTCCCATCTGCTGCAAGCATTAGCAAGAATTATTCAGGATGGGAAAAGGATTTTGATACCTGGCTTTACGGTTCGCAACGCATCGATTTACTTCAAAGCCCGAGTCTCAAACAGGTTTCAAACCCCGGTGAAGACGAACGGGATTTTCGAATCCGCTTGCAGCAATTCGCTCGTGAGCAGCGGGATGAGATGGCCGAAGACTTACGGAAAAAATATGTTCCTAAGATTGCAACCTTACAAGAGCGTTTGCGTAAAGCTGAACAGGCAGTTGAAAAACAAACCGAGCAGGCAAAGAAGGCAAAAATAAACACTGCCATCTCGATTGGCTCGACGATTCTGGGTGCCTTTACCGGGCGAAGAGTTGTCAGCCAGGCTTCAACCGCAATGCGTGGAGTCACCCGAGCCATGGACGAAAGCAAGGATGTCTCAAGGGCTGGTGAAACCGTGGATGCCATTCAAAAACAACTCACAGATTTGCAGGCTGAATTTGAGTCTGAAACGGCAGCATTGAGTGAAAGAATTGACCCCTTGTCCGAGACGTTTGAAACCTTGACTATCAAACCAAAGAAAGCTGATATTTCAATTCAGCTGGTTTCTCTCGTGTGGACTCCTTACTGGCAGGATGCTCAAGGAAAGCAGACCCCGGCTTGGTAAAAGACAAAAAACTCCCCTTTAGGGGAGTTTTTTTAGAAAAGTATTTTCTATTTTGCTTTCCTCATCGAACCCAGTAATTGAAGCACCGAGTTGGCTACCAGGGCGCCGGATTGTGAGCGGTGGTCAGAATTTCCCATGGCACTGGATGATACCAGTGCGTTGACTGCCGCCTCAAGATTGTTGCTTCCCCCCTGTTTTGCTTGCATAAATGCCAGGCCCGCATTGAGCAGGTCGTTGGCATCGATAGATGGTTGTCCGTCCTGCGCTTGGTTCTGTCCACCAGTCAGCCCTCCCAGAATTGCAGAAAGAGGATCATTTGCCGGTGCGTTTTGTTGGGATTGGTTAGGGGTCTGTCCGCCGAGTAAAGATTGCAATAGCAAACCGATGTTGTCAGGGGTAATCGATTTCCCGCTGAATTGCTGTGATGCATTCGATAGATTTTGAGCATAGAGTTGGGCTGAGCCACTTTTTTTATTGCGCAAAAGTTGACTGGCATATGCCAACTGGTCTGCCGGGTCGGATCCTTTTTTCTCTTGCATCGCCTGGGTGATTACCTGGAAGATTTCGACCATGTGATCGCCATGGTCGTGATTGTAAGTATCGGCCTGATTTAGATTCGCTTGATTTTGGCTTAGATTTGAGGTGACGGTTTGAAAGAGTTTTAATAAATCAATTTTGTTGGCTGCCATTGGAAATCCTACCTTTTCTATTTGTTTTCTGACTACTCAGGAAAGCAATTTCATTTCAGGGCTCGATTTTTTCATTAAGAGCCAGTATAACGGCTTTTTATTGAGCAGGCAAGATATTATGCGTAATCTGATGGGACTCCAATCGCCAGACCCGAAACCGAGGGATCGATCCGTTTGAGCAAACCCGTCAGGACGCTACCATTACCAATTTCGAGAAAGGTGTCGATACCCTGTTCGATCATAAACTGGACTGATTCTGTCCAGCGTACCCGCGAATTTAGCTGCGCCTGTAGGTCCTCTTGGACTGTTTCGGCGGCGGTCATTGGTTGCGCTGTGACATTGCTAATCACAGGGATATCCGGCGACCTCATTGGGGCAGCGTCCACGGCCGTCCCAAACTCGGCTTGCACGGATACCATCAGAGGCGAGTGTGCAGCGATGCTGACCGCCAGCGAGATCGCGCGTCGAGCTCCCGCGGTCTTGGCGAGTTCAAGCGCGCGCGCAATGGCGGGTTTTGCTCCCGAGATAACCACCTGTCCGGGACAATTGTCATTGGCGACCTGGACGATTTCCCCGGCACTACTGGCCTCGGCACACAGTTTATCCAGGGTTGGAATATCCAAACCAAGGACAGCCGCCATTCCACCCGATGCAATTTCTCCGGCGCGCTTCATCAATTTACCGCGTGTGCGGACCAGCTTTAGACCATCCGAGAAGGGGATTGCACCAGCGGCGCACAGCGCAGAGAGTTCTCCGAGGGAATGTCCAGCCATATACGCAGGATGAACATTCGGATGTTTTTCTTGCAGAACGCGGAAAGCAGCAATCGAATGGACAAATAGTGCCGGCTGGGTGTTGAGGGTATCGTTCAATTCGTCCTCGGGTCCTTCCCATATTAGGCTAGAGAGCTGAACGCCCAGAATATCGTCTGCCTCCCGAAATGTATTCCGAGCAACCTCAAACACCTCAGCCAGTTCACGACCCATGCCGACGGATTGCGAGCCTTGGCCGGGGAATAGATAGGCTGTCTTTTCTGAAATTATTTTCATCGCGTCACCTCGCCCGATTAAACACAAACAGGCCGCATTAGACACGGCCTGTTGATGAATTCCTTGCAAATATTATTCGGACTTTTTCTCTTTTTCGATCTCGATCACTTCACGCCCCTGATAGAAGCCGCAGTTCGGGCAGACAGTGTGCGGCAGGCGCATGCTGCCGCAGTTACTGCAGGCAACCAGGTTACGGGCTTGAAGCGCGTCATGGGCGCGGCGTCGGTTTCGGCGTCCTTTTGAAATTTTACGTTTTGGTAGAGGCGGCATGAATTTCTCCTTGCGATAAATGCGATCACGAACCAGGTTCGATGTCGTTTGTCAGGTAACTAAGCGGGCTGATTATAGCGGTATCGGTCTTGAGCGTCAAGCCTAATTGCATGAATAAGTATATTGGTATTCTTATGTGGAATTCAATAAACTTTCATTTTAGACCACTGATAATAGTAAGTGATTGTAGGTTGCTATTGGTACTTGTACATTATTACCGCTCCATTGTAAAATCTAATCATGGAAACTCAGATAGCAGTTGCCAAGGTGAACAAGTATGCCGTGTCTGAGAGTGGTGACACGCTTGAAGTGATCGAGCGTCCAAACGGGGGACTCTCGGTTGTCCTGGCTGACGGCCAGACCTCCGGGCGCGGAGCCAAGGCGATCTCGATGATGGTGGTTCGCAATATCATCAGCTTACTAGCTGAGGGGGTCCGGGACGGGGCAGCAGCACGCGCTGCATCTGATGCGCTTTTTACAGACAAGAACGGAAAAGTCTCCTGCACGCTCAATATCGCATCGGTAGATTTACAGACGGGAACCGTTGTTCTGACTCGCAACAATCCAGTTCCTCTATTTCTCTGCCGGGGAGATCAGGTTGATTGTCTCGGCGCTGAGAGTTTGCCATTGGGCGTTGGCCGTCATATTCGCCCGGTCATCAGCGAGATCGACATGGAACCAGGACTGACGATTGTGATGTACACCGATGGCCTGACCCATGCTGGAGAGCGGCGAGGTAGGCCGATGGATGTTTGTAATGCGATCACGGCCATGCTTGAGGACCAGGATCCTCCTCCGCAAGAGATTGCCGATTCCCTGCTTGCACATGCTATTAATTTGGACGAAGGGCGCCCCGCTGACGATGTAAGCGTAGTTGTCTTAAAAGTGCTTCGGCGCCAGGGGGACAATGTGAGGCGCATGACCGTCCGTTTGCCGTTCAATCCGACCTCTAAGAATGGCACCTGAACAGTTTTGGTTGTGTACTGCCCAGCACAAAACCCTGCTTTTGTTGTGTACTTCCTTCTGGTCATTTTTAGCCGTTCCGAGCAAAAGTGTTTTAATCCATGGAAACCAATAAACCTATTTTGATTGGAGTGGTTGGTCCCTGTGCGGCTGGAAAGTCAACCCTGATTGCCGGCTTAG